>Ga0265327_10000124_pt1 | contig 169233 bp, 149 predicted proteins | sample 41621metaG_FD_202089 | JGI IMG/M metagenome (GOLD analysis project Ga0265327, IMG submission 202089) | Rhizosphere microbial communities from Carex aquatilis grown in University of Washington, Seatle, WA, United States - 4-16-21 metaG | ecosystem: Host-associated > Plants > Roots >...
CTCGCGATAGGCATCATCGTTGCCGCGCCGATTGGGCCTGTGAATCTCATCTGCATTCGCCGCACCCTGGCTTTCGGCCCGCTGAATGGGTTTCTTTCGGGGCTTGGCGCGGCAATTGGGGATTCCGTCTTCGGCATTGTGACGGCGTTCGGCCTCACCGCCATTGCCCAGCTCATCAAGGGTTTCTATGTGCCGCTGCAGATTATTGGCGGATTGATGTTGGTCGGATTCGGGGTGCACACGTTCTTCGCCCAGCCCAAGAAACGGGAACTCGATCAGGTAAAGAAGGCCGACAAAGGTGCTTCGACTCTGATCGGCGCCATTATTTCCACCTTCGCACTTACCATCACCAATCCCGCCACCTTGTTTGGCTTTGCGGCCCTGTTTGCTGGGTTGGGCAGCCTGATTGGCGAGAAGCCACGCTTTGCTGAAGCCGCCGTTCTGGTCGGCGGCGTGGCGGGCGGTTCGATTGCGTGGTGGTTCACCATCACCACCATCGTCGGCTTGTTCCACAAGAACATCGACGACCGCGCGATGAAATGGATCAATCACGCCATGGGCGCCGCGATCACGCTGTTCGGCCTCGCAGTGCTCGGCAATCTGATCCGGGCGCAGCTCGCCTGATCAGGAAGCCTTTGCGAAGCGCGCGATGGTGGCGATCACCTCTTCGGCTTCTTCCACCATCTCACGCACGACATCGCCTGCAGGTTTCACTTCATGGATGGCGCCCGCGCCCTGTCCCATAGCGAAAGCCGACTTGTCGCGACTAAGACCTTCCATTTGCCCACCGATGCCGCCCATCACGCCGGATTGGTGAGACATGATCGCCTGCGCCGGAAAAGCCTGGATATCCTGCGGCCGGCCTTCCCAATCCATCACGTAAGGATTTTTGAACACCCGCATCGGCTTGCCTGAATAGCAACGCGTGACGATCGTGGCTTCATCGTTCGATTCAACAATCACATCTTTATACATCGCCGCTGCATGAGCTTCAGCCGTCGCGATGAAACGCGTACCGATCCATGCACCTTGCGCGCCCAGCGCAAGTGCTGCCGCAAGCCCGCGTCCATCGACAATCGAACCGGCAGCGATCACCGGAATCTTCACCGCATCCACCACCTGCGGGATCAAGGCCATGCCCGCAATGCGTCCCGTATGACCGCCTGCTTCGGTACCTTGCGCGACAACGGCGTCCAGACCGCCAGCTTGCGCCGCCATCGCATGCCGAACGGTGCCCGAAACGTTCATCACCTTCAGCCCGGCATCATGGAATTTCTTCACCAGATGCAACGGCGGAACGCCGAGGCCGGAAATGAATGCAGCGGCACCGCCTTCGATGATGGTGTCGGCAGCACGTTCCAGCGATTCCGGGACAGCCGCCAGCAGATCGACACCGAACGGTTTGTCGGTCAGGTCGCGGACCTTGGCGATCTGTTCCTTGAGTTCGGCGGAGGGGCGTCCTGCCATGCCCAGCGTGCCGAAACCGCCCGCGTTGGAAACCGCGGCGCAGAGTTCGGCGAAGGAAACGCCGCCCATGCCGGCAAGCAGGATGGGGTATTTGATCTTGAGCAGATCGCAGAGCGGCGTGTGCAGGGACATGGCGATTCCTCGAAGGCTGATGATTTTTTGTCAGTCTTCCTCGCCTGTGGGTCCAACGCAAGAGGGGCTGTTCAGAACCGTGAGGAGGCCAGCTTCACATCAGCAAACTGCCAGGCGCTGTCGAAATCCTTTTGCGCCTCGTCTGCATCCGCCGTCTTGCCCTGCGCTTTGAGGGCCAGCACCAGCCCATAAAGCACCCAGCCGTCGCGGCGGTAGTGCATCAGGCTTTTTCGATAGACCTCTTCGGCCTCGGCGGGTTTGCCTGCGTCTAGCAACGCCGAACCGAGGAGGTGCGCCACGGGCTGGTGCCAATAGGCGGGCTCGGTGTAGGGCAGGTTGAGCTCGGCCACCTGTGCTCTGCGGAAATACATGATTGCATCGTCGAGATTGCCGCTTTTGCGCGCGATTTCGCCGTCGAGTTCATACAGTGCGACTTCCGCCATCTGCGTTCCCGGAACGGTGGCTGCTTCCAGTTCCGGCATTCCCGCCTTGTAGAGCGCCTCGATCTGATCGCGCGCTTCTTTGGCTTTCGCTATATCGCCGGTGTTCGCATAGGCAAACCCACGCGCGAGCAAAGCCATGGCCGTGTCGAGCTTGAAGTCGGGTGAAGGCATCGGCTCGGCCAATATCTCGTTCCACTTCCCGAACCGCAGATAGGTCGCCATCGGTGTGAAGATATAGAGTTGGCCTTGCGGGATATGACCCGCGAACTTTTCCACTTCGGTCGACTTGATCAGGCGGCGCGACGCATCGAGGGCGGCTTGATAGCGCCCTTCCATCTCCGCCGACGTCCAGAGGAAGTGGATGTTGTGGCCGTAATAGCCGAGCGGATAGAAGCCTTGCGCCTTGCAGGCGGCGATATATTGCTCGTCGACCAGCGCCGCCAGTTCGTTGGCGTGATAGGCATCGCGATACCGCCCCACACGATAATAAATGTGCGACGGCATGTGCACGATGTGGCCTGCATCCGGCATCAGCGTTGCGAGCTTGTCGGCGGCGATTTCGGCGCGCTCGGGTGTGGTCGAGGCTTCTACAGCGTGAATGTAGAGGTGCAGCGCCCCGGGATGATCCGGCTGGCGTTTGATGACGTCTTCCAGCGTGGCGACGATCTGTGCGCCGTAACCCTTTGGTGTCTTGCCGTCGACATCCCAGTAATCCCAGGGCTGTGTGTCCATCATCGCCTCGGCGGAGAACACGGCTGCGTCGAGATCGTCAGGGTAATCCTTTGCAAGCTTGATCATTGCCTTGGCGAACTCGTCATCGAGAATGCCACGGTCGGCTTTGGGATCGGGTGAGTAGCGGGACTTCAATGCCTCGATCCAGGCTTTCTCCTCTTTGGACACATGCCGTTCCAATGCCGAGGCTTTTTGCAGAGCGTTCCAGGCGGGCTTCACTGCGTCCGGTTGCATGGGGAGATTGATGTTTGGCCCATAGGCAATTGAAATGCCCCACCAGCACATCGCGCATTTGGGATCGAGACGGGCGGCTTCGCGGAAGGAACGAATGGCTTCGGCATGGTTGAAGCCGAACAGCAGGTTCACGCCCTGATCGAAATATTTCTGGGTTTGCGCGGTCTTGGTGGTGATCTTGTGGGTGTGGGTGCCGAGATTGGCGAAGGTGGGGGCGCCGGGTTTCTCACTCTGGCCCATGTAGACGGCGGGGCCGGGCGGCGTCATCGGCATCGACATGGGCGGCATGTCGGCCGCATTGGCCTTCGACAATACCAGCACTAACGCGGTGGCGATGGTGAGAGCCTTCATCTTCTCCTCCCGAGCCCGAAGACGCAGGAACTATACGCCCTTGCCGCGCATCGGGCACTAGGCCGCAGGTGCGTTGGGGAACAGAAAATCCTATCACATCGGGCATGACGAACCCCGGAACGCAGCACAAGGCCGTCGGCATCTGGTTGTTGTGCGTGGCATTTCTGATTGCCTTGATGGTCGTTGTCGGCGGACTGACGCGGCTGACAGGATCGGGGCTTTCGATTACCCAATGGAAGCCGGTGACCGGCGTGGTGCCGCCGATGTCCGAACCTGCGTGGCAGCACGAGTTCTCGCTCTACCAACAGATCCCGCAATACAAGCTTGAGAACCGAGGCATGACGCTGGGCGAGTTCAAGGCCATCTATTGGTGGGAATGGACGCACCGTTTCCTGGGACGTTTTATCGGGTTTGCGTTCCTGTTGCCGTTTCTGTGGTTTGTGTGGCGCGGCGAGATCGGGCGCAAAGATATTCCGCGCATGGTGCTGCTGTTCGTGCTGGGCGGACTGCAAGGCGCGGTTGGTTGGTGGATGGTGGCAAGCGGGCTTGAGGTGCGTGTGTCGGTTTCGCAGTACCGGCTGGCGGCGCATCTGGGTGTGGCGATCATACTGTTGGGCGCGATGATCTGGGTGGCGCTGGAATATCTGCGTGGAACGACGGCGCAGAAGCGGCCTGCGGGATTGGCGTTTGCGTTGGTTGGCTTTGTGTATCTGCAAATGCTTTTGGGCGCGCTGGTTGCGGGATTGCACGCTGGGCTGATCTACAACACTTGGCCTTCGATGGATGGACGTGTGTTTCCGGAAGGCGCGTTCTTCTCTCGGCCTTGGTGGATCAATGTCTTTGAGAACGCAGGCCTTGCGCAGTTCGATCACCGGATTGGCGCTTATTTGATTGCGCTGCTGGTGATTGCGATCTGGTTTGTCGGCCGAAAATTTTCGGGCTGGACGCGGAAGACGGAGCACATTCTTCTCGCGCTCACCGCGTTTCAGATCGTACTCGGCATTCTGACGTTGCTCAATCAGGCGCCGATTGCGCTTTCGGCTTTGCACCAGATCACGGCGGCGGCATTGTTTTCCGCCGCCGTATGGCACGCGTTCGAGATGCGCTTTATGCGTTTAGCGCCTGATCCAGATCCGCGATAATATCTTCGACGCTTTCGATGCCGACCGATAGACGCACGGTGTCGTCGCCCGCGCCCGCGGCTTTGCGTTCGTCAGGTTCGAGCTGGCGATGCGTGGTCGATGCGGGGTGGATGACGAGGCTGCGCACGTCGCCGACATTGGCGAGGTGGCTGAACAGCTGCACGTTGTTCACCAGATTGACGCCTGCGTCGAAACCGCCCTTTAAGCCAAAGGTGAAAACCGCGCCCGCGCCTTTGGGGCAATAGGTGCGGTGCAGGCCGTAGCTCGCATTGTCTTCGAGGCCCGCGTAATTCACCCACGACACTTTGGGATGTTTGCTGAGCCATTGCGCGACCTTCAATGCGTTTTCGCAATGGCGCTGCATGCGCAAGGGCAGGGTTTCGATGCCCTGCAAAATCAGGAACGCGTTCATCGGTGCGAGCGCGGGCCCGAAATCGCGTAGCGCGAGCACGCGGCAGGCGATGGCGAACGCCATGTCGCCGAACGTCTCCCACATCTTCATGCCGTGATAGGAGGCGTTGGGTTCGGAAAGGCTGGGGAATTTGCCGCCCTTGCCCCAATCGAACTTGCCGCTATCGACGATCAGCCCGCCGATCGAATTGCCGTGGCCGCCGAGGAATTTTGTGGCGGAATGCAGAACGATGTCCGCACCCCATTCGATGGGACGAATGAGGTAAGGAGATGCAAAGGTGTTGTCGACGATCAGCGGCACGCCCGCTTCATGGGCGATGGCGGCAATCGCTTCGATGTCCACGATCAAACCGCCCGGGTTGGCGATGCTTTCGATGAAGACGCATTTGGTCTTTGGCGTGATCGCCTTCTTGAACGATTGCGGATCGCTGGCGTCGGCCCATTGGACATGCCAGTCGAACTTCTTCACGCCCTGCCCGAACTGGTTCAGCGAGCCGCCGTAAAGCTGGCGCGCGGCGACAAATTCGTCGCCTGGTCCCATCAGCATGTAGAGCGCGATGAATTGCGCGGCATGGCCCGAAGCCACCGCGAGCGCAGCACGGCCGTTTTCCAGCGCGGCGATGCGTTCTTCGAGCACCGCGTTGGTGGGGTTCATGATGCGCGAATAGATGTTGCCGAACACCTGAAGATTGAACAGCGCTGCCGCGTGATCGGCGTTCTCGAAGACGAACGATGTCGTCTGATAGATCGGTGTGGCGCGCGCGCCGGTGGCGGGGTCGGGCTGGGCGCCCGCGTGGATGGCCAGCGTGTCGAAACCATAGTCGCTCATCGTGTTCTCCTTCAGCGGGCCTTCAGATCCTGGAACGAAACCATGACATGTTCGCGATAGGCGGGGCGATCCTTCAACCGCGCATACCAGCTTTCCACATTCGGCATCTTGGGCCGGTCGAGCGAGATCTGCAGTTCGTAATAGCGGAACAGCTGCGTGCCCGCCGGAATGTCGCCCATCGTGAAAGTGTCGCCGGTGATAAATTGCTTACCTGCCAGATGCGCGTCGAGAAGCTGTAGCAGCGTGTTGGCGCGCATCCAGGCATTGCGCACCATGTTCATGTTGCGCTGGCTTTCCGGCGTGCGCCAGTAACCGGCGAAGGCGCCCATGAACGCGGCTTGCAGATCGGCCAGCGTCCAGTCGATCCACATATCGGCCTTGGCGCGCTCGGCCGCGTCTTCGGCCCACAACGTTCCTTTGCCGTATTTGGCGGAGACGTAACGCATGATGGAATGGGATTCCCAAACGATCACGCCGTCGTCATCGATCACCGGAACGCGCGTGTTGGGATTCATGGCGCGGAATTCCGGTGTCTGCAACCCGCCGAATGGGCCGCCCGCGTCGATGCGTTGATGCGCGACGCCGGATTCGCCGACGGCCCACATCGCTTTCTGCACGTTGATGGAATTGGCGCGGCCCCAGATCTTCAGCATCACATTCCTCGTTTCAGCGAACCGCCCTTGCTGAACAGCAGGGGCTTGCGATTGTCGATCACGCGGCGGTTCACGCCCATCCAGCCGATCTCGCCGGAATGGCGGCCATATTCGATCTTCGGGCAGCGATCCATGATGACGGTGAGGCCGGCGGCGCTCGCTTTCGCGGCGGCTTCTTCGTTGACGATGCCCAACTGCATCCAGACGACCTTGATGCCAAGACGATCTTTTTCCGCCAACGCTTCATCGACGATGCCGAGCGCGGCACTGGAGTCGCGAAAGATATCCACCATGTCGACAGGGGCGGGCACATCCTTGAGCGAAGCGTAGACGGTGCGGCCAAGGATTTGTTTTCCCGCCATGCCGGGGTTGATCGGATGGATGATGAAACCTTTGTCGAGCAGGTATTTCATCGCGAAATAGCTGGGGCGCATTTCATTGCCGCTCGCACCGACCATCGCGATGGTCTTGGTGGAACGCAGGATCGATTTGATGAGGTCTTCGGAATAAGCAGGCATCACTCAGGCCACTTCGGATCGCGTTTCTCAACAAAAGCGCAGATGCCTTCTTCGGCTTCGGCTTCGAGCATGTTTTCGGCCATGACGCGGGAGGCATAGTCGTAGGCCTCGCTCAGGCCCATTTCGAGTTGGCGATAGAACGCTTCCTTGCCGATCTTCACGGTGCGGCCGGGTTTGGAGGCGATGAGGGCGGCGAGTGTGCTCGTTTCGGCATCCAGCGCGTCCTGATGGACGACTTTGTTGATCAGGCCGATTCGCACGGCTTCTTCCGGCGTCACCATGCGGCCCGTCAGCAGCATCTCCATGATTTGCTTGCGCGGCACGTTGCGGGAGATCGCGACCATGGGGGTGGAGCAGAACAGGCCGATGTTCACACCCGGCGTGGCGAAGCGGGCTTCGGTGGAGGCGATGGCAAGGTCGCAGCTGGCGACGAGCTGGCAACCGGCGGCGGTGGCGATGCCCTGGACCTGCGCGATGATCGGCTTGGGGTGGCGCACGACGGTCTGCATCAGCTTCGAGCATTGGGCGAAGATGGCCTCGTAAGCCGCTCTGCCTTTGTCGGAATCCTGGCGGTGGGCGGTCATTTCCTTGAGGTCGTGGCCGGAGGAGAAGGCGGGGCCCTCGGCGGCCAGGATGATGGCCCGGAGAGCTTTGTCGGCGGCGGCTTCGTCCAGCGCGGTTTGCAGCGCGCCCATCAGCCCGGCGCTCAGCGCGTTGCGGGCCTTGGCCCGATTCAGGGTCAGGCGGAGGACATTTCCCTCCCGGCGGGAGAGGACCAACGGTTCGCTGGCAGGGGCGTTCATATTCAAGCCTTTGCTTTTCCTCGGAAAACGCTCGGAGGTTGTTTTCGTGTTTTTTGAATCAGGGGTAGGGGGTGGGGTATCTCCCATCCGGGCGCCCTGATCAAACTTCAGATAGGCGCATCTTATATCGCTTCGGCGGGTGTTCGATAACAAATAACGGTATTATGATACCGCATACAGAAAGTGCCGCGAAATTGCGGTTTTCCGGCGCATATCGGTTGACAGCACGCCGTAAGCCCCTTATTCAGCCGCGCTCTTTTCCGAATGGATATACGCACATGAAAACCTACTCGGCCAAAGCGTCCGAGATCGACAAGAAGTGGGTGCTGATCGATGCCGAAGGGCTCGTGGTCGGCCGCCTTGCTTCCGTGATCGCGATGCGCCTGCGCGGCAAGCACAAGCCCACTTTCACGCCCCACATGGATTGCGGTGACAACGTCATCGTCATCAACGCGGCGAAGGTGCTCCTGACGGGCCAGAAGCTGAAGAAGAAGGTGTACTACCACCACACCGGCTATATCGGTGGCATCAAGGAACGCACGGCGGGCGCCATCATGGCGGGCAAATTCCCGGAGCGGATCGTCGAGAAGGCCGTGGAACGCATGCTTCCGCGCGGAACGCTCGGCCGCACGCAGATGGGCAACCTGCGCGTTTATGCAGGCGGCGAACATCCGCATGACGCCCAGCAGCCCACCAAGCTCGATGTGGCTGCGCTCAATCCCAAGAACTCCAACTACCGCAAGGTGGGCTAACCATGGCCGATACATTCAGCGATCTGAAATCCACGCTCATCAAGGCGAAGTCCGCCGAAGAGCAGAGTGGGCAACAGGCCCAACCCAATCGCGATGCCAAGGGCCGCGCCTATGCCACCGGTCGCCGCAAGGACGCGGTCGCCCGCGTCTGGATTCGCCCCGGTCGCGGCACCATCACGGTCAACGGCAAGGAAGAGAAGATCTACTTCGCCCGCCCCGTGCTGCGCATGATCCTTCGCCAGCCGCTGATCGCGGCCAACCGCGACGGTCAGTTCGACATCACGGTGACGGTTCGAGGCGGTGGCCTCTCCGGTCAGGCCGGTGCGGTTCGTCACGGTATCAGCCGCGCGCTCGTCGCTTATGAGCCCGCGCTGCGTGCGGCGCTCAAGCCGGGCGGTTTCCTCACCCGCGATCCGCGCGCAGTCGAGCGCAAGAAGTACGGCCGTCCCAAGGCGCGCCGCAGCTTCCAGTTCTCGAAGCGCTAATCGCCCATATTTTACGGTTTTCTCAAACCGCCGGTTTTGGAGCCCCTGGCTCGAAGACCGGCGGAACGGGACCGTATGCGTTGGCTTCCGGCTGACCGGGCTGGATGCAGAAATAGAGCACCGCGATTCCCGCCACGAGCGTGATCAGGCTGATCAGCCATCCGATCGTGAAATAGAACGCGAGGAAGCCGAGTGCGCCGACGCCGCCACCCAACAGGCTGAGTGCGCCAACGATTCCCATGATCGCTGCCGGAATGATGGCGGCCCAGACGATGGTGCCGGAACGCCCGGTGTCCTGCACGCGGCGGATGGCCATGCCGGCGTTCGGCAGGAGCATCGCCAGGCTGAAGATGCTCGAAAGGCCGGGCAGCCAGACGATATTGGCGATGATCGCAACGCCGATGGCGATCACCACCGTCACCAGCACGTAGTACCAGAACTGTGGACGCCCGACGCGGCCGTTGAAATCGACATAATGATTGGTGACCGTGTCCAGCCAGTTCTGCCAGAGACGGTTGATATCGAGATTGTCCATGCGTCGCTCTCCCCGCAGGCTCGCGCCTGCACCCAGTTGATACGCGGGAGGGCCGACGGACGCGCGGATGCGCCGTCACGGCGACTTACCCGCGAAACCCCAGACGAGGGAATCGCCGACGGAAGTGAGCTAAAAGTGTGGCGGAAAACGAGTCAAGCAATCGGCCAGCGGAGCGTGATGTGACAGCAAGAATCTTTATCGATGGCGCGGCCGGGACGACCGGATTGGAAATCCACGAGCGGCTGGGCGGGCGGCGCGACCTTGAGGTGGTCACGCTGGACGATGCCTCGCGCAAAGACCCGACGGCGCGCAAGCGGGCGCTGAACGAGGCCGACGTTGTTATTTTGTGTCTGCCGGACGATGCGGCGCGCGAAGCCGTGGCCATGATCGAAAATCCGGATGTGCGGGTGATCGATGCATCTACCGCGCATCGGGTGGCGGACGGGTGGACTTATGGCTTTGCGGAGATGGATGCGGATCAGCGCGGCAAGATCGCCGCGTCCAAACGCGTGTCCAATCCTGGGTGCTATCCGACGGGGTTCATCGCGCTGCTGCGTCCGCTGATTGCGGCGGGGCTTATTCCGGGCAATGCGCCGTTCAGCGTCAACGCGGTCTCCGGCTATTCGGGCGGCGGCAAGGCGATGATCGAGGAATTCGAGAAGAAGGGCGCACCCACTTACGTCGAAACGGTTTCGCGGACTTATGCGCTGACGCTGGCGCACAAGCATGTCGCCGAGATGCAGGTGCATAGCTACCTTTCGCATCCGCCGGTGTTTGCGCCGAGCGTGGGGCGGTATTATCGCGGCATGATCGTGGACGTGCCGTTGCAGTTGTGGGCGTTTCCTTCCAAGCCGCTGGTCGCCGACCTGCAGGAAACGCTGGAGGCCGCTTACAAGGATGCCGCGCTGGTGAAAGTGGCGAGCCCCGCCGAGGCGATGGCGCTGAAGACGGTGGATGCGGAGATGCTGAAGAACCGCAACGACATGAAGCTGTTCGTGTTCGGCAACGAGAAAACGCAGCAGGCGCGTCTGGTGGCAGTGCTCGACAATCTGGGCAAGGGCGCGGGCGGGGCAGCAGTGCAGAACCTCAACATCATGCTGGGCCTGCCCGAAACCGAAGGGCTGATCTGATGTATCGCCCGCGCGCATTCGTGGTGGATGATGTCGCGGTGTTGCGCGATTTCATCCGCGAGCGCGCGTTTGCGACGGTGGCGCTTTCGATCGGCGGTCGGATTCATTTCGCCTATACGCCGGTGGTGCTGGATGGCGAGGGATTGGGGCGGGTGCGGTTTCATCTGGCCAAGGCCAATCCGTTTTGCGTGGGCGCGGATGGCGCTGCGCTGCAATTCTCGTTTCTGGGCGACGACGCTTATGTCTCGCCGGACTGGTATGAAAGCCGGGGCAGGGTGCCGACGTGGAATTACATCGCGGTGGAAGCGCACGGCACGGCGCGCAAACTTTCGCGCGAGGAATTGCGGCAATTGCTGGTCGATACGTCCGCCGATCAGGAAACGCGGCTGCTGCCGAAGGAGCCGTGGCGGATCGAGAAGGTCGAGCCCGCGCGGTTGGATGTGCTGCTGGGAGTAATCGAAGGGTTCGAAGTGGTGCTTGAAACGCTGGAAGGCAAGTTCAAGCTTTCGCAGAACATGAGCGCGGCGGATATCGACGGCACGATTGCAGCGCTGGAAGGACGCGGCGATGCGCGAAGCGCGGCAATCGCGCGCGCGATGAAATCCTCAAAATGAAAAAGCCGGTGCGATTTCCCGCACCGGCTTTTCCGTGACGATAAGAAGCGTGATTACTGCTTCTTCGCCCGGCGGCGACGGAGCGAACCGAAGCCGGCCAGCGCACCGCCCACAAGGGCAAGCGTCGCGGGTTCGGGCGCGGGCGTGCCCGGCGTGGAGGTGAAGATGATCTCGAAACGCGGATCTTCGGTGGCCGAATTGGAGATGGCGTAATAGCCGCTCGCCAGGAAGCCATTGTACAGGTTGTACACGTAGCTCGGTCCGCTGGTGAACGGAATGTGCGTTTCCGAACCGAACTGCGTTGGTGTCGTATCGCCGATGGAATCCAGCGAGAAGAGCTTGATGTAAACGCCATCGAAGTTGGGAGGTGTGAGCGTTCCGTTGTTTCCGAGCTGCTCGTCGATCCTCAGATTGCCGCCTGCAAAATAGAACTCATAGATCGAAGGCGTGTGATCAGGGCTGACCACTGCGTTGCCCTGACTGGGGGCGGAAAGATCGCCGATCTGGCAGATTTCGGTCGGGCCGTTGCCAACCGTTCCCACGTTCGTGCCGGGGAAAGTCGTCGTGCCGTTGAGGTTGTTGTAGATGTTGGCGCCGGAGCATGGCGCTGCGGATGCCGATCCCAGCGCGATCATGCTTAAGGCGGCACCCAGCAATGCCGCGCGAATTACTTTCATGTCATCCTCTCTCAGATTGGATAGTGCCGATGCGAGGAGGGTGACGCGCGAATGACAGCAAACCCGACGCCCCCGCACCGTGTTAAGAATGATTAAAGCAAAAGGCACGCCAAGCTCGCATATTGAAGTTTTCTGCGATTTTTACGGTTAACGGTTCCCGCTCTGTAATCGGCGTTTGCAGAATTCAACCCGTGCTGAATCTTCGCTGCACGGTTTGCGAACGGTGCAGACAAGCGATGGCCGGACTGCGAAACCCGCACCGGGTCCGCCTTCCGGCCAATCGCCCGCGTAAAGACGGGGAGACTAGTCGTAGTTCTCCATGATCTGGCCCTGGATGACGTGTCCGGGCGCGAGCGAACTTGCCGGTGTCAACTCCACATAGCGCGCTTCGAACTGCAAACAGCGGCCCGGTTCGACCACCGCGCTCTTGTCGTGCCACATCACCAGCAGCGAGGCGGGCTCGGGATTGCCGTTGGGCAGCACGCCCGAATGCACCGCTTCGGCGACACACAGCATGTGTTCGCGTGGACCATTGAACGCCACGCGTTCGGTCTGGTTCTTGTTCTCCAGATAGAACATGCCGTTCGCGGCATAGATATTCGCAAGCTCGCCCGTCTTCGAATTGGCGGGGCCTGTGCGCTGCATCTCAAGCGCGGATGCAGACGTCGCGGCGCACGCCAATGCGGCGGCGCCGATGAGAAGTTTCCTGAGGTTCGTCATCAGACATTCCTCCATGGTTGCATCGACGCAATAGTAAACGCGCACAGGCACGCTCGTTTCCGCATGAAAATGGTTGCACGAAGTTTCATCGGTTCCGAGCGGCGTTAAAGGTTTCGTATCGCAATGAAACAACTGCGCGCGTTAGCGATTCTTAACTTCACCATATGGTGTGAACACGGCTGACAGTTAATGTGTGTGCATGCCGCGTAGAATCGCATTCGGCGATTACAGCGCTGCAATTTCTTTGCGTCGCTAACGATATCTCGCCCGTATTTGTGCGCGTTGGCACGCCTGTTGCTGATCGGAAGGTATTAGACCGAACCAACAAGGGGCCTACCATGTTCTTTAAAGGGATTCACCAAATCATCGGCGCGACCGCATTCGGCCTCGCGTTAACGGCTGCGGCGCCGAGCTATGCCGTCGCGATTCAGGGCACGAGCACCGGACAGTTCTCCAATGTCACGAGCTGCGGCAGCGATTGCTCCATCACCAGCAGCGGCACGCAGCTGAATTGGGGCAGCACGAGCCGTTACACCAACCTTGTCGATCCGAGCACGTTGAAAGCCAACCCAATCAACATCAACACGTCGACCAATTCCAACGACACTTTGATCGGCGAACTCACCTGGTACAATTCGTCGACGCGCGACGACCAGACGCCGGATCAGTTCGGCGCCACCTATAAGCTGACGATCAACTTCACGTCTCCGTATGGCAGCTTGCCGGCGAGCCAGACGTTCAATCTGACGATCACCAACACCGACAATCCTTCGGGCGACCGTGTCGGTTCGTTCAAGCTCACGGATCTGACCTCGATGGTGTTCGACCTGCCGGGTGTGACGGTCAGCGATCTGCACTACGGCGTCGACCATTCCACGCTGAGCAACAACATCTGGTACAACACAGAAGACAACACCGCGCATCTCTTTATCTACGCCGACTTCAAGGCGACGACTCCTGCTCCCGAACCCGCGTCTCTGGCGCTGATGGGTGCGGGCCTTGCCGGTGTCGCAAGACTGCGCCGCAAGAAAAAGAACTAATCGCCTAACGGGTGGGGCTTGCAAACGGCCATTGCGCGAAACCCGCGCAGTGGCCGATTTGTTTTTGAAGTAGACTCCTCCCCGAAAAATTCCTTCGCTGCGCTCAGAAATTTTATCGACCCTCCCTCAAGGGGAGGGTGGGGGCTTTTTACGACGCCTTGATCTTCACATACGACCCCGGTGCGTTGCCGAGCGGTTTCAGTTCGCCGTCGCCGGGTTTGCGGGCGGGGATTTTTTTGCCGGATAGTTTGGAGAGCCATGCATCCCAATCCGGCCACCAGGAGCCGGGGTGTTCGGTGGCGCCGGCGATCCATTCGTCGACGGCGTTGGGCAGCTTGTCGTTGGTCCAGTACTGATACTTCTTCGCGGCGGGCGCGTTGATGACGCCCGCGATGTGGCCTGAACCGGCGAGGATATAGCGCACGGGGCCGCCGTAAAGCTTCGTGGCTTTGTAGACGCTGCGATAGGGCGCGATGTGGTCTTCGCGCGCCGATTGCAGATAGACGGGCACCTTCACCTTGCCGAGATCGAGTTTGCGGCCGCCGATTTCCAGCTTGCCCTGTGAGAGCGCGTTGTTCTTGTAGAATTCGCGCAGGTAGAACAGGTGTGTTTTTTCCGGCATCCGCGTGACGTCGGAATTCCAGTAGAGCAGGTCGAACGGCATCGGTTCTTTGCCGAGCAGGTAGTTGTTCACCACGAACGACCAGATCAGATCGTTGGCGCGCAGCATGTTGAAGGTGGTGGCCATCTTGCCGCCGGAGAGCACGCCGCCCGCCGCTTCCATCTGCTGCTGCAACGCTTCGATCTGCACATCGTCGACGAACACCGACAGATCGCCCGCTTCGGTGAAATCGGCTTGCGCTGCCCAGAACGTGGCGGAGTTGATGCGGTTGTCGTTGCCGGCCGCCATGTAGGCGAGCGTCGAGGCGAGCAACGTGCCGCCGATGCAATAGCCGACCACGTTGGGGTCGCGCACGCCGGTTGCCTGTTCCACCGCGTCGAGACAGGCGAAGATGCCGTCGCGCATGTAATCTTCGAACGACTTCATCGCCAGGCGGCGGTCCGGGTTCACCCATGAGGCCACGAATACCGTGTAGCCCTGTCCGGTGAGCCATTTGATGAAGGAGTTTTCGGTGCGCAGATCGAGGATGTAGAACTTGTTGATCCACGGCGGGAAGATAAGAAGCGGGCGCTCGTAGACCTGTTCCGTCGATGGGTCGTATTGCAGAAGCTCGACCAGTTCGTTGCGGAAGATCACCTTGCCGGGCGACAGCGCGATGTTCTCGCCCACGGTGAACGCATCCTTGGTCTGGCGGATCGCGATATCGCCGCCGCCGCGTTCCATGTCTTCGAGCAGGTGGGCCAGGCCTTTGACGAGGTTCTCGCCGTTGCTTTGCAGTGTCGTGCGCAGGACTTCGGGATTGGTGAAGACGAAGTTCGACGGCGAAATCGCATCGGCGAATTGCTTGGTATAAAAGCGGATGCGTTTTTGCTGCGATGGCTCGACGCCTTCGAGATTGCCGACCGTGGATTGCATCCAGTTGGCCGTCAGCAAATACGACTGCTTGATGAAATCGAAGATCTGGTTTTCCTGCCAGTCCTTGTCGCGGAAACGCTTGTCGCCGGGGGAGGGCGCGACCACGGGATCGACCGCGTCGCCCATCAGCTTGCGCGCGGTGCGTTCCCACAGAGTGAGATAGTCGTTCCACAGCGCCATCGAGGCTTCGATCACGGGCTTGGGATCGTGTGCCATCGCGGACAGCATCTCGCTGAAGGCGCCGGTGATGTTGAGGGGATCGAGCGGTTCGTGGCCGATCTTCTCGGCCTGGTGCTTCATGTAATCGGCGAGCAGCTTCTGCGACTGCTGGCCCACGCGCACCATGTTGTTCGCGAATTCGGCCGGGTCGGTGATGGCGAATTCCGCGGGCGCCGCGGGTTTGGAGTCGGGTGCCTTTGACGGCTCCTTTGATTCGGGTGCCGCGCTGGCTTTTGGCTGGCGCGGCCCAGATCGCGAAGATGGGGTCCGCGCTGCGGCTTTTGGGTCGTCCATTGGTAAAGTTCCGGTCCTGATCTGTTGATACCTTGCGCTTTCCGCCTTCCGCAAGCACGCATCCTGACTGGAATTAATCTAAGAATCTCAACGGACGCTTGGCCGGGTCGAAGAGTGCGCGCTATAAGCGCGGGCAACAACGTGTTTGGGGGCGTGGGAGAATTCCGATGACGACTGAATTCGCCAGGACGTCCTTGCGCCTTGCCGCCGCCGCCGTGATCGCGGGCGGGCTTGCCGCGTGCTCGACTGTGGAGAGCCTCGACCCGACCGGCATGCTGGGCAGCGACAGCGCCGCCAGCGATACGGGCGGCATTCCGGCTGGCGATCCGGGCGAACAGCAGCAGGCCGATCAATCGGGGATGGGCCAGCCCGAGGCTGCCGCATCGCCCGATGCGGCCCAGCCCGATGTGGCGTCCATTCCCGACAAGCCGCAGGCGCCCACCAGCGATGCCGAGAACGACCAGGTCGCAAGCTCGCTTCAGGCCGATGCCGCCAATGTTCAATATAGTGCCGACAGTCTGCGCGGCGGCACCGAAGCGTCCGCGCCGCCGCCCGGCAGCGCTCCGGCGGAAACGCCCGCCCCGGTGCAGGTTGCAGCGGCCACCCCGCCGCCTGCCCGGACGTCCCGATCCGCCGATGTTCCCGCCAGCAATGTGACGCCCGGCACGATGGGGGCGGATGCCCCGGCCCAGCCAGAGGCGGCCCCATCGCCCGACAGTACCGGCCCATTGACCGAGGCGCCCGCGCAGCCCGCGGCTGCCGCGCCGCCTTCCGACGCGCCGGACAACACGCCGATTCCAGAACCCGAACCCGTGGCTGAGCCGGATCAGACCGCTTCGGCCCAGACAGCAGCTCCTGCAGCGGAAGCACCGGCCCAGCCGGAAGCGGCTGCACAGCCAGAAGCGCCCGCGCAGCCGGAACCTGCTGCCGCGCCTGCACCGCAGAGCGTCGCCAACGCCGAAGCTCCGGCCCAGCCGGAACCGGCGGCATCGCCTGATACGTCTGCCGCTCCGGCTCCCGCGCCTGAGCCGACACAGGTTGCCTCGGCTGCTCCCGTTCCGGGTGCGCAGGCGCCGGTCACGCGCCGTGCGGCTCCGGGCTTTGCACAGTCCACTGCCCCAGCGCTCGATCCTTCGGTTTCGCAGTTCGTCTCCGCACCGGTCATCGCGCGCTACAAGCAGACGGCGATGCTGAAACCATCGGTGTTTCCGGATTATTCCGCGCGTCCCGGCGGGGCCGGTCCCGCGACGGCCACGATCATGTTCCCCGGCGATACGACCATCCTCGACGACAAGGCCAAGCAGCAGGTGCGTGCCGCTGCCGAGCTTTATAAGTCGCAAGGCGGCAAGGGTTTTGTGCGGATCGTCGGCTATGCTTCGGCATCGTCCGGCAATCTGTCGTCGGCGCGGCTGATGCAGATCAATTTCGACCATTCCCAGGCCCGAGCTACCACCATCGCGCGCGCGCTCATGAAAGAGGGCGTGCCCGCGAAGAAGGTACTGGTGGACGCCGCCCCCCAGTCAGCCTCTGTCGCCAAGGCGGAGATATTCGTCCAGGGCTAAATCTCTGTTTGTCGCGGTTCCGGACGGAAAACCGCGACACACTTTTCCTGGAACCGCTCCAGGTTTGCCTTAACATTGACGGAAAATGGGAATTGCCTTGAGGTGCGCCTTAGGGTGATTCGGCGCCCGCGAAGGTTTCAGGTGTCATGCAAAGCGAATTTCACCGCATCCGGCGGTTGCCGCCCTATGTGTTCGAAGAGGTCAACCGGCTGAAGGCCGAATCCCGCGCGCGCGGGGAGGACATCATCGACTTCGGCATGGGCAATCCCGACATGCCGACCCCCAAACATATCGTCGACAAGCTGGTCGAGACGGCGCGCGATCCGCGCTCCAACCGCTATTCGGCCTCGCGCGGCATCAAGGGCCTGCGCAAGGCGATGTCCGCTTACTATCTGCGGCGGTTCGGCGTGACCGTCGATCCCGATAGCGAGGTGATCGCTACGCTTGGGTCGAAGGAAGGTTTCGCCAATCTGGCGCAGGCGATCACCGCACCCGGCGACGTGGTGCTGGTGCCGAACCCGGCTTATCCCATCCACGCATTCGGATTCATTCTGGCGGGCGCCGCGATCCGTCATGTGCCCGCAACATCGCCGGAGGATTATCTCTCCAGCCTCGGCCGCGCGGTGCGCCATTCCGTTCCGTCGCCGACGGCGCTGGTGGTGAACTATCCGTCGAACCCGACGGCACAGGTTGTCGGACTGGATTTCTACAAAGACGTGATCGCGTTCGCTAAGAAGCACGAGATCTGGGTGTTGTCGGATTTGGCTTACGCAGACGTTTATTTCGACGACGCCAATCCGCCGCCTTCGATCCTGCAGGTAGATGGCGCGCGCGACATTGCGGTGGAATTTCATTCGCTGAGCAAGACCTATGCGATGCCGGGCTGGCGCATGGGTTTCGCGGCGGGCAACAAGAAGCTGATCGGCGCGCTCGCGCGCATCAAGAGCTATCTCGACTACGGCGCGTACACACCCATTCAGGTTGCGGCTGCCGCTGCGCTGAACGGGCCGCAGGAATGCGCCGATGAAATTCGCGCGATCTACAAGGCGCGCCGTGACGTGCTGGTGGATACGATGGCGCGTGCGGGCTGGGATATTCCGTCGCCGCCGGCTTCGATGTTCGCCTGGGCGCCGATCCCGGAGAAATTCCGCGCACAGGGTTCGCTGGAATTCTCCAAGCAATTGCTGGCGCACGCCAAGGTCGCCGTTTCGCCGGGGCTCGGCTTCGGCGAATATGGCGAAGGCTATGTGCGCATCGCGCTTGTGGAAAACGAACACCGCATCCGTCAGGCCGCGCGCAATGTGAAGAAGTTTCTCTCCATGCGCTCCAACGAGCCGGTGCTGGAAAGCGCGAAATGAAGCCACTGAAACTTGCCATTGCCGGGCTCGGCACGGTGGGCGCCGGAGTCGTGCACTGTCTGGGCGAACGCCGCGCGGAGATCAACGAGCGGGCGGGCTGCAAGTTCGAGATCGTGCAGGTGTCCGCGCGCGACAAGAACAAGAAGCGCGGCTGCGATCTGGAAGATGTGCCCTGGACCGATAATCCGGTCGCGCTGGCGGCGTGCGATGCCGATGTCGTGGTCGAGCTGATCGGCGGCGAAAGCGGGCCGGCTTACGAACTTTGCAAGGCAGCCCTCACCGCCAAGAAACATGTGGTGACGGCGAACAAGGCTTTGCTCGCAAAGCACGGCGCGGAACTGGCGGCGCTTGCCGAAGGCAATGGCGTGGCGCTGCGGTTCGAAGCGGCGGCGGCGGGCGGCATTCCGATCGTCAAATCGCTGCGCGAGAGTTTCATCGCGCATGGCGTGCATGCGGTGCGCGGAATCCTGAACGGCACCTGCAACTACATTCTCACCGAGATGGAAGCGACGGGACAGGACTTCAAGGAAGTTCTCGCCGAAGCGCAGCGTCTGGGTTTTGCCGAAGCCGATCCCGAACTGGATGTCGGTGGCGGAGATACCGCGCACAAGCTGGCGGTGCTTTCGAGCCTTGCGTTCGGCGTGAAGCCCGACCTGAAACATATGAGCGTGCAGGGCATCCGCCATATCACGTTCGAAGACATCAATTTCGCACGCGAGTTCGGCTATCGCATCAAGCTTTTGGGCATCGCGCGGCGCACCGCGCAAGGCCTCGACCAGCGCGTGCAGCCCGCAATGGTGAAGCTGGGCACGCCGCTTGCCGATGTGGATGGCGCGTTCAATGCGGTGGTGGCCGATTGCGGATTGGCCGGGCCGTTCTTCTTCGAAGGGCGTGGGGCGGGGCGCGATCCCACGGCATCCGCCGTGATCGCCGATCTTGTGGATATCGCGCGCGGCACCCTGGGCCCCGCATTCGGGATTCCCGCGGGATCGATGAAAGACGTGAAGCCGCCCGCGCCGGAATCGCGCCGTTCGGCGTTCTACCTGCGCTTCAAGGTGCTGGATGAGCCGGGCGTACTGGCGGAAATCGCGCGGAAACTTGCCGATTCCCATGTCTCCATCGAGAGCATGATCCAGCGCGGCCGGGCGCCGGGCGAGCCGGTTTCGATTGTGATGATCACCCACGAAGCGCCCGAACCCAATGTGGCGCGTGCCTTGAAGACGATTGCCGCCTCCGACAAGGTGATTGGCGATCCCAACATGATTCCGATGGAAGCAGGATAGAGATGAGCAAGCTACTGGATCGCGCATTCGCGCTTGAAGCCGTTCGCGTGACCGAAGCGGCGGCCATTGCCGCCTCCCGCCAGATCGGGCGCGGCGACGAACACGCCGCCGACCATGCCGCCGTGGAGGCGATGCGCAAGGCGTTCAACGCGCTGCCGATTGCGGGCACCGTGGTCATCGGCGAAGGCGAACGCGACGAAGCGCCGATGCTTTATATCGGCGAGAAGGTTGGGCTGGGTGGCGTGGCGATCGACATCGCGCTCGATCCGCTGGAAGGCACCACGCTGACTGCCAAGGCGTTGCCCAATGCGCTCGCCGTGATGGCAATGGCAGAACCCGGCACGCTGCTGAACGCGCCCGACACATATATGGACAAGATCGCCATCGGCGGCGGTTACCCCGAAGGCACCATCGACCTCGATGCCGATCCGGCAGAGAACATTCATTCGATGGCGAAAGCCAAGGGCGTGAAGCCGAGCGAAATCACGGCGCTGATCCTCGACCGTCCGCGTCATTCCAAGATCATCGAAAGCGTGCGCTCGACGGGTGCTGCCGTGCGGCTGATCACCGATGGTGACGTGGCGGGTGTGATCGCGACCAGCGATCCGGCGACGGGCATCGACATTTATCTCGGGCAGGGCGGCGCGCCGGAAGGCGTTCTTGCGGCGGCGGCGCTGCGTTGTGTCGGCGGGCAAATCCAGACGCGGCTTGTGTTCAAGAAAGACGATGAACGCGCGCGTGCGGCGAAGCTGGGCATCACCGATTTCAATCGCAAATATTCGCTGATGGATTTGGCGTCGGGCGACGTGGTGTTCGCCGCGACCGGCGTGACGGATGGCTCCATGCTGTCTGGTGTGCATTTCGACCGCGATCACGTCACCACCGAAAGCGTGGTGATGCGCTCTGCCACCGGCACCGTGCGCTGGATCAAGGCGCGGCACAGCCGCAGCCGGCATGGCATCTGACGCGGCCTTAAAGTTTCCTCCCGCGGCCTTCGGCGTTTCACGATCCTTCTCCGGCCGCAGATGGCGTTTGCGCCAGGCCGACGAGGCGGTGGTGCGCGCGCTTGCGGACGAACACGGCATCTCGACGGCGTTGGCGCGCATTCTGGCGGCGCGCGGGATTGCGAGTAGCGCGATACCCGATCTGCTGAACCCCACGCTGAAGCGCTTGCTGCCCGAACCGTTTCTGCTGGCCGATATGGAACGCGCGGTTGCGCGCGTGGAAGCGGCCATCGAAGCCAACGAAAAGATCGCTGTGTTCGGCGATTACGATGTCGATGGGTCGTGCTCGGCGGCGTTGGTTTCCGATTATCTTTCGGCGCTCGGCAAACCGCCGCGCGTCTACATTCCCGACCGCATGACCGAAGGCTATGGCCCTTCGCCGCGCGCGATGCAGATTTTGAAGGGCGAAGGCACGAGCCTTGTCATCACCGTGGATTGCGGCGCAACCGCGCAAGCCGCGTTCGAGAAAGCACACGAAATCGGTCTGCATGTGGTGGTGCTGGATCATCACGCGACGGAAACGTTGCCGCCCGCGCTCGCGCATGTGAACCCCAACCGCATCGGCGACACATCGGGATTGAATCAGCTTTGCGCGGCAGGCGTGACGTTTCTGTTTCTCGTGGCGCTCAATCGTTCGCTGCGGAAGGCGGGCTGGTTCGAGACAAACGGCGTTGCGCCGCCCGATCTGATGGAGTCGCTCGATCTGGTGGGCTTGGCCACGATTTGCGATGTGGTGCCGCTGGAAGGCGTGAACCGCGCTCTGGCGCGGGCGGGCATCGCCAGGATCGGCGAATTGAAGCGCAAGGGGCTTGCAGCGCTGGCGCGCGTTTCCGAAGCGAAGATGCCGTTCACCGCTTATCATCTGGGGTTCGTGTTCGGGCCGCGCATCAATGCGGGCGGGCGCGTGGGCAAATGCAGCCTCGGCGTGGAACTGCTCACCAGCAAAGACGATGGGCAGAGCGAAGACGTGGCGTTGCTGCTGGATACGCACAATCGCGAACGGCAGGCCATCGAAGCGATGATATTGGATGAAGCCATCGCGATGGCGGCGGCGCAGAACAATGCGCCGTTCCTTCTGGCGGCGCAGGATGGCTGGCACCCCGGCGTTGTCGGCATCGTGGCGGGGCGGTTGAAGGACCGGTTTGCGAAGCCTTCATTCGTGGCTGGTTTTGAAGGCGGATTGGGACGCGGGTCTGCGCGTTCCGTTGCCGGTATCGATATCGGCGCGATCATTCGCGGCGCGAAAGACGCTGGCGTCATCGAACATGGCGGCGGTCATGCGATGGCGGCGGGCTTTGGCCTGACGCGCGATCAGCTGGAAGGGTTCTCGCAATATCTCGCCGCGCGCTTCGCCGATCTTTCCGATGCGGTGGCCGATGCGTTCGACCTGGATCTGGATGCGTTGCTGTCGCCCGCGGGCGCCACGCCGCAATTCGTTTCCGAGATGGAGCGGCTGGGCCCGTTCGGTGCGGGCAATGTGGAGCCGCTGGTGGCGGTGGCCGACGCCCGCGTGGTGTTCGCCGATGTGGTGGGCAAGGACCACGTCCGCTTCCGCCTGGCGGGCGGGGACGGCGCGCGGCTGGACGGCATCGCCTTCCGCCAGGCGACCACGGCGCTGGGGCAGGGCCTGCTGGCCGCCCGGGGCCAGCCGATTCACGCTGCCGGGCGGCTGAGAATCGACACCTGGAACGACCGGATTCGCGTGCAATTACAGCTGGAAGATGCGGCTCCCGCCGGGGCATAAAAGGCCGCCTTGCCAAGCCGGTTCTGGGCCGCTATAGCCCCCGCCTCCAAAGCCAAACCGCGCCCTTCGTCTATCGGTTAGGACTCAGGATTTTCATTCCTGCAAGAGGGGTTCGACTCCCCTAGGGCGCGCCATTCTCTTCTGCTGCAAATGATTACGTCGCAGTCGAAAGACCATCTTAAGACGCCGGAAATCCACTCAACCTAGAATTGATTGCCGAATTTGGAGGCAATCATGCGGCTTGTTCCGGCTATGAGTGGTTTTTTGCTGTTTTCGCTCGTGGCTTGCAGCCCGCCGCCAACGAAGGACATTCGCAACGGCATAAAAGATCAAGCCATGCCTGTGGAAGCGCACGTCCCGGACGATGAAATGAACATAGAAGCGGGCATCCGGATTGAAGCGCGCATTTTGTTCGAACAGAAGAAATTCAAGAAGCTCAACGAACTGGCTCGCCGCTATCTCAGCAGCGGTGAAACAACGCCCGCAGGCGAACCGAAATTGAAATTCCTGTACGTGGGTCTGATAGACTATGCGGGATACCAAACGCCGTCCCAAACAGAAACTCCGAACGTGCAGCAGTGGAATGTGATGTTTGATCGCGTGCAGGAATGGATCGCGAAAGAACCATCACCGGCTGCCTATATTACGTTGGCCAAATTCCACCATCATCTGGCGTGGCTGTGGCGGGGCGATGGTTATGCGGGCGATGTACGCAAAGACGCTTGGAAACCCTTCAGCGATCAAATAGCAACTACCCGAGACGTTTTGATGGCTCACAGGGAAGCCGCAATCGATCCAGAGTGGTTTATCACGATGGAAAACGTGGCGCGGGCGCAATCCATGCCCGACGAGGAAGCAAACACACTGCTCGCCGACGCGATCGGGAAACACAAATACTATTATCGGATTTACCAGACTGCCGTGCTTCGCCTGTTACCGCAGTGGGGAGGCTCATGGGATGAGGTGGAGCAATTCGCCAATTCGGCTGCCGACACGACAAAGGACAAAGATGGCGATACATTCTATACGCGGGTTTATATGGCGATTGGAGATTGCGGCTGCGGTATATTCCGCGACTCCAACGTGAATTGGAGCAGGATGAAAAGCGGCTTCGAAGAGATCGTGAAGCGTTATCCCGACGAATGGAATCTCAATAATTTTGCCTATTACGCTTGCCAGGCGCAGGACAGGGAAACGGCAAAAGCGCTCTTTGCCAGATTCACCCGGAAATTCAGCGATGCATGGAACTATGACGATGCTGCATACGAAAAGTGCAAGGCATGGGCGTCGTAAACGGGATGCGATTTAGCCGGCAGCGCTATTTAACGCGACGGCATCGCGCATCTGCTTCGCCCGGTGAAACCCGTGCATTCCCGTCTCCCATTGCAGACCGACGATGGCGCCTTTGGTGGGTTGCAGCAGGGTTAGTGACATCAGCGACGTGACCGGCAGCCAGATCATCAGTTCGACCCAGAACGGTGGGGCAAACGCGGCTTCTGTGGCGAGCACCAAGCCCACCACCACGTGGCCGACGAACACCACCACGCAGTAGGCCGGAAAATCGTCGGCGCGTTGCGGGGTGTAGTCTTCGCCGCAATCGGCGCAATGGGGCACCACTTTCAGGAAGCGTCCGAACAGGTGGCCCTTGCCGCAGTTCGGGCATTTGCCGCGGAAGCCGCGCCACATGGCGAGGAGGAGCGGGTTGGGGGCTGGTTTAGGTTCCATGGCGGTGTCCTTGACGCGATTGACTGATGCAGACAATAGTCGCACGGAACCATACATTCAAAACAAAACGCCGAAATTGCATGGATTGGGTGCCTACAATCGACGCCTGGCCGGGGCCGGTTTACCAGCGGATCGTGGAGGCATTGGCAGCGGATATCGCCAGCGGGCGTTTGGCGCGCGGCGAGCAATTGCCCACCCATCGCGCGCTGTCCAAAGCGCTGGACGTCGATCTGACGACGGTGACGCGCGCTTATAACGAAGCGCGACGGCGCGGATTGCTCGATGCGCAAGTGGGGCGGGGCACGTTCGTAGCCGAAAGCACGGCGCGCGCGCCGGCCTTTGTCACCGATCAGGTGAAAACCGATTTCTCGATGAACGTGCCGCCGCAGCCGGTGGAAGCAAATCTCGACATGCGCATCAGCCACGGACTGGCCGAAATTCGCGAACAGGCGGGGCTGACCGCGTTTCTGAACTATCAGCAGCCGGGCGGCAGCGAGCATGACCGCATCATCGCCGCGCAATGGCTGAAACGGCGCGTGCCGCAAATCGATGCGGAAAAATTGATCGTCTATCCGGGAACGCAACCCGCGCTGTTCAATATCCTTCTCACGCTCACGCAGCCGGGCGACACCGTGGTTTGCGAAACACTGACCTATCCGGGTTTGCGTGCCGCCGCCGCGCGGCTTGGCGTGAAACTCGCCGCTGTCGCGATGGATGAAGAAGGCGCGATACCCGAAGCGCTCGAACGCGCCTGCGCCGAGCACAAGCCCAAAGCGGTGTATCTGATACCGACGATGCACAACCCCACCGCTGCGACCATGAGCGCCGCGCGTCGAAAGGCGATTGCTTCGATCATTCGCGCGGCGGGAACGGCTTTGATCGAAGACGATGCGTATGGCGCGCTCGATCCTTCGCTTTCGCCCATCGCCAATCTCATTCCGGAACGCAGCTATCTTGCGGTCGGTTTGTCGAAATCCATCGCGCCGGCGCTTCGGGTTTCGTTTCTGCTGGTGCCCGACAAGACGGCGCAGGTGCGCCTGGTTTCCGCGTTGCAGGCGACCGCGCTGATGCCGCCGCCGCTGATGGTGGCGCTGGTCATGCAATGGATCAAAAACGGTGCGGCCGATCAGATCGTTTCGGCCATCCGATCCGAAGCCGCGGGCCGCCAGCGGCTGGCGCGCAAGATCCTCGACGGACAATCTTTCGCGGCCCATCCATCCGGCCATCATCTCTGGCTTAGCTTGCCGCCCGAATGGGACGGCAGCGAATTTGCGGCACAGGTGCTCAAAAGCGGTGTGGCAATCGTTGCGGCCGATGTGTTCGATGTGACGGGCAAGCCGCCACACGCAGCGCGAATATCTCTGGGTGCGCCGCGCACGCGCGCCGAACTGGTGCGGGGATTGAACGTGCTGGCGGCGACGCTGCGCAATCCGCCGGGCGCGGTGCAGATCGTCTAGCGCTATAGGCAGCCCATTGCGAAGCCGCCGCCCACCGATTTGATCTTCGCGTTCGCGGCGGACCAGTTTACGCGCAGCGTATAAAGACAGGGCATTCCACCCCATTCGTAATCGGCGGTTGCCGCTTCGACATGGAAGCCTTCCTGTTGCAGCGTTGAGCGCAACGCTGCTTCATCGGAGCCTGCGGGAAAGCGGCGCGCCAGCACGGCGTTCCATTGCGGATTGCGGTCCCAGTTGCCGAGCCAGTTGAAATCGACGCCTTTTGCGATGGCAGGCGGGCGCATCGGGTGACCGAAATTGATGCCCATGTTTTGCAAAAGATCTCCCCCGGCCGCGCGCGGGCCGAACAGCGCAAACACGATGCAGGCGATGACGACGGCGGCGGCAACGCTGATGATGATGTGGTGGGCACGCACACGTTTCATCGCATGATCTCCACCAGCAGAACCCATGTGTTGAGCATCGCGCCGATCAGCGCCAGCAGCACGCCCGCCGCCAGCCAATAAAATCCGCTCGGCCAATCGAGCGTGATGGCGATCCCTGCGATCACGAAGGGCAGGGTGTTGATCTGTGTCAGCAACGCGCGCAAACCGATCGGCACTTTGCCGGTCGCACGCATCGCATCGAAGGTGCGCATCTGCACGATGATGGGCATCAGCCAGATCGCAATCGCGATGGCCAGAACCTCGATGCCCAGATGCACGCGCGACTGCGGAACAAGCGTGAGGCTGGAAAGGATCAGCGCGCCCATCAGAATGGCGATGGCCTCCGCCGCGCGCCCCGGCAATTCGGGGAAGGCGAGGATGCGCGACAGGTTGATGGAAATCGCCACGATCACGAGCCCGGCCAGCGCCGCGGTCGCGCCCACCTCTGCGGTGAAGAAACTCGTCCAGCTATCCGGCATTGCCGCTCTCGCGAACATCCAGCGGAACTTTGATAGGGCGCGTTGGGGAACTTGGCAACGCGCCCCAACGAACGAATCGGTGTGCAGGTTTCGCGTGGGCGGATGAAGCATTCTTCACCAGCGGTTCCAGGGTTGCAGCGGGATCGTTCGTCCCGGTGACAGCGTTCATTCGGTTTGGAGCAAGGAGATAACCATGCGTTCCATCTTGATGACGGGCGCGCTGATCGGCGCGGCCATGGCATTCAGCGCGTCGGCGTTCGCGGCCGACGACTGGGATTTGAACCACCGCGAACAATGGCTACAGGAACGCGTCGACCGCGGCCTGCAGGATGGCTCGCTCAGCGCCGACGAAGGCAAGCATGTGCGCCACGACCTCGAAGACATTCACGAGGAACAGGTGCGCCTGCAGGATTCCAACGGCGGCGAGCTGATGGAAACCGACAGCGCCCGGCTTGAACAAAAGCTCGATCATGTCGCGCGCCAGATCCATTGGCTGAAGCAGAACAACGACGAAATGCCTCCGTGGCCGAGCTAAGGCTCACGAAGCAAAAAGAAAGGGCCGCATCTCAAAAGAGAGGCGGCCCTTTTTTCTGTGTGTGGTGTGGTGTGGCGTTACGCCAGCGAAAGATCTTCGTCCTGGTCTTCGTCTTCTTCGCGGTTGCGGGCGATGACGAAGGCGGTGATCGGGATCGAGAGGACGTAGAGCACGATGCCTGCCGTCAGCGTGGCCCAGGGGCGTGCGATCAATGCGCCGAGTGTCAGCAGCACGATCAAGCCTGCGAAGAAGCGGCTGTGGCGTTCGACGTGGAGGTATTTGATCGACGGTGTCGGCAGGCGGCTCACCATCAGGATGGAGGTCGCCAGCGCAACGGCCGCGCTATAGAGCGGAAGCTGGAACGCCTGTTCCTTGAACTGGAAGCTCAAGAGCAGCGGCAGCAGCATCAGACATGCGCCGGCCGGTGTGGGCATGCCGGTGAAATAGGGATTGGTTTCGGTCGCGCCTTCGTCGCGCAGCGCCTGTATGTTGAAACGCGCCAGACGGATCGCGCAGCAGACGCAGAAGATCACCGCCACGATCCAGCCGATGGTGCCGAAGCCCGACAGCGTCCAGTTGTAGGCGATGAGGGCAGGAGCAACGCCGAAGCTCACAAGGTCGGCCAGTGAATCGAGTTGCGCGCCGAAACGCGTGTCGGCGCCCAGTTGGCGCGCGGCGCGTCCGTCCAGCATGTCGAACACCATGGCGAGCATGATCGCGCCGACCGCGAGCTTCCACTCGTGCTCCATCGCCAGGCGAATGGAGGTCACGCCGCTTGCCAGTCCCATCAGCGTCAGCGCGCTGGGAACAAGCTTGGCGAAGGAAATCTCTTCCACGCGTTCGCGTACGAAACGCGGGGGGAACTTTCGGTTTGGCACGCTGCTAATCCCTGATCGCCGCCAGAACGGTCTGGCCTGCCGTCACACGTTCGCCCTGCGCGGCGTATATGGTGGCATTCGCAGGTAAATACAAATCGACCCTACTGCCGAAACGGATAATGCCAAATCTATCCCCCCGGTGCACCCTCTGGCCGGGGGTCAGGCCGCAGACGATTCGCCGCGCCACCAGCCCCGCAATCTGGACCACGGCGATGTCCTTTTCAGGGCCGGTGGCCCCTTCAGGGCGTATCCGGATGGACATGCGCTCGTTGTGAATGCTGGCTTTATCGAAGGAGGCGTTAAAAAACCGGCCCGGGCGGTAGGACATGGCCACCACGGTCCCGTCGCAGGGGATCCGGTTTACGTGGACATTGAAAACATTCATGAAGACCGAAAGCCGGGTCCTGGGAGTGGGGCTCATCTCCAGCTCCTCCGGCGGGGCGGCCTGGACGACGGGCAGCATCCTGCCGTCGGCGGGGCAGATGTAGATGTCGGGCTCCAGCGGCGTGCGCCGCTCGGGATCGCGGAAGAAGGCGATCACCCAGATGGTGATGGGCAGGAACACCCAGCCCGCTATTGGCGTCAGCACGAACAGGATCGCGTTGACGGCACATGCGATGGCGATGAACAACCAGCCTTCGCGGTGGATCGGCAGTCTCAACGGATGCTTCCCTTTCGCAGGGCTATGGCAAGGCCCGGAACTTCATGGCAGCTTCCCGAACAACCAAATCGGTTCCTCGGGAGGTTTCAGACATGCGGAGTGTGACGCAGATTGCCATCGTTTGCGCAGCGGGAATTGCCGCAGCGGGAGTGTTCATCACCGGCGCCATGGCCGCGCACGGCAAGGCAGGGCTCTGGAGCATCACCACCAAGATGGAGATACCGGGCATGCCGCAGATGCCGGACATGTCGCAATTGCCGCCGGAAGCACGCGCGCGGATGGAAGCGATGCACATGAACATGTCCAACAAGGGCATGACGATGCAGCACTGCATGACGCAGGCCGAAGTGGATCAGGACAAGCCGCCGGTGGCGAACAAGGAATGCAAGCTGGTGAAATCTTCCATCAGCGGCCACACCTATACCGGCGATGTGGCGTGCAGCGGCCAATTCAACGGCACCGGGCATTTCCAGGTGACCTATGATTCCAACGAGCAATACGCCGGCAGCATGGACATGAAAGGCAGCCACGAAGGCCACCCGATGAACATGCATTCCAGTTTCCAAGGCAAGTGGCTCGGCGCCTCTTGCGGAAGCGTGACCAACTGAGCGACGCAATCGAAGACGACTACGACGATCACGGCGAAAGCGTTGCCGCGCTGGCGGATTATTTGCGCATGGCGCGGCGCGCGATTGTTTTCACCGGCGCTGGCATGTCGACCGAATCCGGCATTCCCGATTTTCGTTCGCCGGGCGGGTTCTGGACGAAATATGCGCCCATCGAATTCGGCAAGTTCGTTTCCGATCCAGAAGCAAGGCGCGAATCCTGGCGCAGGCGGTTCGACACCGAAGACATGTATGCCGATGCCAAACCGAACGAAGGCCACGCGGCAATCGCCGAACTGGTGAAGCGCGGGCTCGTCACCCACATCATCACGCAGAACATCGACAACCTGCATCAGCAATCGGGCGTTCCGGCGGAGCAGGTGATCGAACTGCACGGCAACACGCGTTATGCCAAATGCCTGCGCTGCGGGGCGCATGCGCCGCTGGAACCGATCCGCGCCCATTTTCAGGCGCATGGCGACCCGCCGGGTTGCACCTCCTGCGGGGGGCTGATGAAAACCGCCACCATCTCGTTCGGCGAGCCGATGCCGCGCGAGGCGATGATGCAGGCCGAAATGGCCACACGGGCCTGCGACCTTTTCATCGTCCTGGGGTCGTCGCTGCAGGTTCAGCCGGCGGCGAGCTTTCCGGTTCTGGCCAAGAAAAACCGTGCGAAACTTGTGCTTATTAACCGCGACCAGACACCCCTGGACATGCTGGCGGACCTGCTGATTCAAACCGAAATCGGCCCGTTAATGAGAGATGCAGTATCCGGATTATAGACTGTCGCTCTTTCCGACGCCGAACCGGCATCCACTTCGGCGGAAAACGCTCCGGGCGGTGGACGAAGGCCCCGGCGCATCCTAAGTATGGTGCCAAATCACCGCATCCGGGAGTTTCACTTGGTTCGTCTCGACGAAGAGAAAGAAGAAGACCAGAAGGAAAACAAGGGCGAGCAGCAGCCTTCGCCGGTTGCGCAAGCGCTGTTCAAGTCGCGCACCGTGATGATCTTCGGCGAGATCGACATGAAGCTTGCCGAGCGCGTCACCGGCCAGTTGCTGGCCTATGCGCAGGACAGCGAAGACGACATCCGCGTGATCGTCAATTCGCCGGGCGGCCATGTGGAGTCGGGCGACACGATCCACGACATGATCAAGTTCGTCGGGCCGAAGGTGAAGATGATCGGCACCGGCTGGGTGGCGAGCGCGGGCGCGCACATCTATCTGGGCGCCGCCAAGGAACGCCGCTTCTGTCTGCCGAACACCCGCTTCCTGCTGCACCAGCCGCTGGGCGGGGTGCGCGGACCGGCATCGGACATCTCGATCGAGGCGGAAGAGATCCTGAAGATGCAGGAACGCATCAACCGCACGATCGCGCGCGAAACCGGACAGCCTTACGAAAAGGTCGTCACCGATACGGATCGCAACTTCTGGATGGGCGCGGAACAGGCGAAGGAATACGGCCTCGTCTCCAAGGTCATCACGCACGCGAACGAAGTTTGAATCTCACCTCCCCCTTGTGGGGAGGTCGGAGAGCGAAGCGATCCGGGTGGGGGGCCGCTGTGCGTTGTTGATACCGTCCCCCACCCGAAAAATCTTTGCTACGCTCAGATTTGTTCGACCTCCCCACAAGGGGGAGGTTAAATTACACAGCTTCCACGATCTTCGCTGCCGCGCCGCCGATTTTTGGTTTGTCGGTGACGAGCGAGTGGACCCATGCGCGTTGTGCGCGGCGGCCGGTTTCGGCGAAGCGGGTGCGCGCGAAATGCGCGATCAGCGAACGTGCGGCGTTGAACGGCATCGTCAGCAGCGGGAACCACGGGATGTAGCGGCGGGGGAGGCCGAGGTTTTCCATGCCGCGTAGCCCCAAGAAGAATACGTTTACGCTCAGATGAGATTCACGCGCGAAATGTCTGCGCCAAAATCCATATGGCCGTGTGAGCGGTTCGTTGGCTAGCGATGTCGCAAGCTGGCGGCCTGCATCGTCGGGCCGTCCCACCACGCTTAAAAGCATGTGATAGAGCATCCGGCGGCCTTGCTGCTCCGTCCATGGCAGCAGTTCGTCGTCGATGCCCATCAGATGGCCTGCGTAGCGGATGAGATGCATCACTGCGTGGCCTTCATCGCGCGTGATGATGAGGCCCAGCGTGCGCGCACCGAGCAGATAGAGCGGACCGAATGCAAGCTGCGTCGCCGCCATGTCGAGCTGGTTCAGCGGGATGCCGTCTTCGGCGACATCCCAATCCGGTGTCTCGGCAACGTGACGGCGCACCAGCGCGTGAATCAGCCGAACGCGCAGCGTGCTTTTGAAGCCTTGTCCGAAACGCGTCATCGCACCGGCTTCGGTGCAATCGAGCCACCATTGCGCGGTTTCGGCGAGGCGTTTGGCCGGGCCTTTGTTCAGCGCGCCGGTCATCACCAGCACCTTGTTGAAACCGGGCGCCTGATAGCCGCCCATCAACGCGCCGTCGCGCAGGATGTAGGTGCCCATGTTGCCCTGCATGCGCCCGACTTCGGCGCCGCGTTCGAGCAGAGCCATATCCAGCCATGCGGGCGGGGTGTCATAGAGCGCGAAGAACCGTTTCAACGGCGCGGGCGCATCGGGAACGGATTCGATGCCGTGTTCCAGCGCCTGTTCGAACAGGGCGCGGCCTTTGCCGATTCCGGCGTGCGCCATCCAGGCGACGAGTTCGTCCATCTGCTCGTCGCCGCGCAGCAGCGCGCGGCCAAGCCGCTCCCATTCCACGGGCGTCGGTTCGCCGTTGCGCAGGAGGGCGGCGCTAAAACGCGCGCCGATTTTGCGGGCACGCGCGATCTCTCGGCCGTGGCGGGTGGGCGCTCCGGGAACGGCCTGGGCCTGATCGAGCAGGATTTCGAGCGACATCTGCGGGCTCCCTTGACGGCGCTCAGGGATATGCGAATATTTATTCGCTTTCAATTCGCAAAGCTCCTCGTGAAGAAAACGCCTACGCAGGAACGCTCCCGTCAAACGGTGGAAGCGTTGATCGAAGCCACCGCTCGCACGGTGGCGGAGATCGGCTGGGCGCAGACCACCACCAATCACATCGCCGAACGGGCGGGCGTGAGCGTGGGCTCGCTCTATCAGTATTTCGAAAACCGCGAGCAATTGTTCGCAGCTCTGATCGAACGCGAGATCGGCGTCATCACCGAGCGGCTGGACGAGCAGATTCCCTTCATGCTGAAGGTGGATGCGGCGAGTGCCATTCGCATGTCGCTGGAAGTGGCGTTCGCCTATTTCGAAGCCAACGAGAAGCTGTTCACCGAACTCGCCAACAATTGGCAGGCGACGGGGCGCAGCGATTTCGTGGACGCGTTCGAAACCTATATGCTCGACGCCATGCGGATGTTCATGGCGCAGAACTATGCGGCGTATGAGCCGCTGGATCTCAACACGCTGTCCTTTATCATGTCGAATGCCACGATGTTCGTGCTGTCGCGCTTCGTCAGCCGCAAGCCCAAGGGCGTGACCAAGGAGGCGCTGATCGCGCATATCACCGAGCTTTACGCGCTCTATTTCAAAAGCCGGGAACGCAAATGACCACGCCGTGGTGGAAGGGTGCGGTGGTTTATCAGGTCTATGTGCGCAGCTTCTGCGATTCCAACGGCGACGGGCAGGGCGATCTGCCGGGGCTGATGTCCAAACTCGATTACATCGCCTCGCTGGGTGTGGACGCGATCTGGCTTTCGCCCATTCATCCCTCGCCCAACCGCGATTGGGGGTATGACGTTTCGGATTACGAAAACGTGCATCCCGATTACGGCACACTCGTTGATTTTGAGAAGCTGCTGAGTGAAGCACACAGATTTGGCATGAAAGTTCTGCTTGATGAAGTGCTGTGTCACACGTCGGATGAGCATGCCTGGTTCGCAGAAAGCCAGATCAAGGATGGCCCCAAATCCGATTGGTATGTCTGGGCCGATGCGAAGCCGGATGGCACGGCACCCAACAACTGGCTATCGGCGTTTGCGGGGCCGGCATGGGCTTACAAGCCGACGCGGCGGCAATACTACCACCACAAATTCCTGCGCCAGCAGCCCAAGGTGAACTGGCACAACGCAGCAGCGCGCAAGGCGGCGCTGGATGTTCTGGATATTTGGCTCGCGCGTGGGGCGGATGGTTTTCGGCTCGATGTCGCCAACGCTTATCTCCATGACGCGGCGCTGACCGACAATCCGCCTGTGCCGATGACAGAACGCAATGCGCTGAGTTGGGAACACGCGCCCAATCTTCAGGAGCATCTGCACGACAGCAACCTGGTCGAGAACATCGAATGTCTCGACGCCATCCGTCGCACGGTGGACCGGCACAAGGATCGTTTCGTCTTCGGCGAATTCTCCGAGCTGGCCGAGCGTTCGGGCTGTTACGCGGCACCCGATGAGGGGCTTCATTCCGGCTACAGCTTTCCGATGCTGCTGCAACGCAAGCTCGATCCGAACTTCTTCCGGGACTATTTCGCGCTGCTGGCGAAACATCCGGCGCATTGGCCCTGTATTTCGTTCTCCAATCACGATGTGATGCGAACGATTTCGCGCTTCGGCGGACGCAACGCGACGCCGGGCTTGGCGAAGATGCTTCTGGCGTTGCTGTTCTCGCTGAAGGGAACGGTGCTGATGTATCAGGGCGAGGAGTTGGGCCTGCCGGAAGCCGATCTGCGCCGCGATCAACTGCGCGATCCGGTGGGCGATCTTTATTACCCGCAACACAAAGGCCGGGATGGTTGCCGCACGCCGATGCCTTGGGATGCTGGGGCGGTCAATTTGGGATTCACGAGCGGGACGCCGTGGCTGCCGTTGGCGCCGCAGCATCAGGTGCTGGCGGTTTCCGAGCAGGAGAGGGCGTCTGGCTCAACGCTGAAGTTCACGCGCGATCTTCTGGCACTGCGCAAGAAATATCCGGCGTTGCGTTATGGCGAGATCGAGTTTGTCGATGCGCCGCCGTTTGTTCTTGCGTTCAAACGCAAGCATGAGACGGGCGATGTGTTGTGTGTGTTCAATATGGGCGTAGAAGCAGCGGTGTTCGATGGGCAGCAATTGGCTGCCCACGGTTACTCAATCTCTCCGGTGTGAGTCACCCGCTTACCTCCCCCTTGCGGGGAGGTCGACGGCGCGCATAAGCGCGACGGCGGGTGGGGTGGTGAAGCGAGGCTCGCTGGAGGCCCCACCCGGTCGCGTGCCGATGCACGCGCCCGACCTCCCCGCGAGGGGGAGGTAAGGGTTTTATTTTTCCAGCGCGTTCAGCAACGCATCGATCGGCAGCAGCACACACGCGTGGCGGCTTGTGTAGGCGACCGCGCCGTCGAACACCGCATAGTCCGTGAACGGAGCATCGGGGGCTGGCGCGCTTTCTTTTAGCATCGCGGAAACGTCCAGGCGCAGTTGGGTGATGTCTTCTGGCGACAGGTTCTTGGCATCGCGGCCCAGGATGGATGCGGAGGCTTGGGACAGGACGCACGCCTTGGTCTCGTGGGCGATGGTTTGGATGCGGCCTTCGGCATTGGTTGTCACCTCGAACGTTACGCGGTCGCCGCAGGTGGGGTTGAAGGCTTCGCCCTTCTGGTGCGGTTCGGGTAGGTGGCCCGCGCCGTGGGCGTCGGCGGCCAGGCGCAGGATGTCTTTGCGGTAGAGGGGATCGCTCATCGGGCGGTGAAAGCGGCCAGGTCTTCTTTGGTGTCGATATCGACCAATGGGGCGTCGGTCGAGGCCTCGACTTCGCACACCAGTTCGTCGTTGGCGGCGATAATGTGCTTTGCGCCCACATCGCCTTCGATGGCCATCATTTCGGGGAAGAAACGGCGGGCCCACAGCACCGGATTTCCCCGTTTGCCCGCATGCGTGGCCACGCAGATGGCGCGGCTCTCTGCGGGATCGAAGGCCGCGATCAGGGTGTCCAGAAGCGTGGGCGTGACGGACGGCATGTCTCCAAGAACGATCAGTGCGCCATCGCTTTCCGCCGGAACGGCGTTCACACCGGACTTGAGGGATGTGCTCAAACCTTTTGCGAAATCATCGTTTTTGACCAATCGCACGTCGAGACCGGATAGCGCGTCTCCCACCTGTTCCGCATCGCGTCCGGTGACCACGATCACCGGCGAGGCATGGCTTGCGAGCGCTGCCTCGACGGTGCGCCGGATCAGGGGCTGGCCGGATATATCCACCAGCAACTTGTTCGCACCCATGCGTGAGGAAAGCCCCGCAGCCAGCACCACGGCTGCAATCCTTGGCGCGTGCGGGGCTTCGGGTGGTTCTTCTTCGCGCGGCTGCGGGCGGGTGGCGATTTCCGTCAGCAGGCCGCCCACGCCCATCGCGGCGATGTCGCGCGCGGTGACGGGGATGTCGGCCACCAGCCGCTCCAGCACGAAGTCGATGCCGTTTCGCTTGGGCGAGCGGGCGCATCCCGGCAGGCCGACCACCTTGGCCATGCCGAGCGTGCCGAGCAGAAGCAGATTGCCGGGATCGACCGGCATCCCGAAATGCACGATCTCGCCGCTTGCCTCGACAATCGCGGCGGGAATGACGTCGCGCCGGTCGGTGATGGCGCTGGCGCCGAACACCAGAATTGGGTCGCAGCCTTCCTTCGCCGCCGCGCGCAATGCTTCGGCCAACGGGGCCGCGTCGTGCGTCACGCGGCGTTCGAACACGATCTGCGAACCCAGCGCCTGAAGCCGCGCATCGAGCGCCGAACGGTTCTTGTCGAGGATCGAAGGTTTGGTGTCGGGCAGCGAGGTGGAAATCAGCGCGGCGCGTTTGTTCGCGAACGGCGTTACGTGGATGGGCGGTGTGATGAGACGTTTCTCCGCTGCCTCCACCGCGCTTGCGGGGGCCGCGAAGGGGATAATCTTGATGGTGGCGATCATCTGGCGTGGTTCGACCTTGGCGAAGGGCGCGAGTGTGGCGATGGTGATGGATTCGTGGATGGTGTTGAGGGCTTCGATAACGCCAACATCGATTTCGATGAGGCCCGCTTCGGTGGCGTAGAGATTGACTCGTCCGGTGAAGGCCGCGTTGGCGCGCACGCCCTTGCCTGCGCAACGCGCGGCGATGCGGCGGGCGGCTTCGTTTTCGTCGATGTCGGTTGCGTCCAGACGTGCGCCCACGATTTGGCGCACGCCTTCGGCTTGCAGCGCGGCGATGTCTTCGCCCGTCAGCACGCGGCCCTTGCGGAAGAGCCGTCCGTTGACGCGGCGCGAATGCGCCAGCACCGCGCCTTCAGCCTCGGCGATGGGAATGGTTCCGAATTGCATTCGGCAAGTTTACGGGGCCGGTATCGGGATAGGCAAATAGAGCCGCGCGCGCAGCCCACCCTCGGCGCGGTTTTCGAGCGTCACCGTGCCGTCGTGGCCGGCGGCGATGGTTTTGACCAGCGTCAGCCCCAATCCCGTGCCGCCGGTTTCGGCGTTGCGGGAGGTTTCCAGCCGCACGAAGGGTTCGAACACGCGCTGGCGGTCGGTTTCGGGGATGCCGGGGCCTTTGTCTTCGACCACGATCTCGTAGCCTTTGCCGGTGCTGTTCATCTGCACGTTCGCTTCCTGGCCATAAGCGAGCGCGTTCTCGATCAGGTTGCGCACGGCGCGGCGGATTTCGTTGGGGCGGCAGAACATCGGCGCGGGATCGTGCGGCGACCACGTCACGGCTTTGCCCATGTCGTCCAGATCGGCGCACAGGCTTTCCACCAGCGCGGCCAGATCGACGTTGCGCTTGGGTTCGCCGCCGGTGCCGCGCGCGGCGGAGAGCACCGCTTCGGTCAGTTCCTGCAATTCTTCCAGATTGTGTTCCAGCCGCTCGCGCAATTCGGTGTCGTTGATGAATTCGATGTTGATGCGCATGGCGGTGATCGGCGTGCGCAGGTCGTGGCCGACGGCGGAAAGCAGTTGCCGCTGGCTTTCCATGGTGCGCGAAACCTTATCCGTCATGGTGTTGAAGGCCGCCGCCGCATGGCGCACGTCTTCCGGGCCTTCTTCGGGCACGTGCGGGGCAGCGCCGCCTTGCGCCACAACGGTTGCGGCGGCGGACAATTTCGACAGCGGGCTCGCCACGCGGCGGGCCACAAGTGCGGCTGCGATAGAGGTCATCACGATGGCCACGATGGCGGCGATGAAGGTTTCGACCGGCCATGGCGGCGAGGGTGGGCGGTAGAACGTCGTCACCAATTGCGTGCCGCGCACCACCGGCACGGTGATCATGATCACCGGGCGGCGGTTGTGGCGGGTGCGTTCCATGCGCTGTTCGCGCGTGGTGACTTTCACGATGACCGGTTGCTTGGCGCGCGTTTCGGGAAGCATCGCGCGCGCACGATCCGCCAGCGCCTGTTCGCCCGGCGTCATGGCAACGATTTCGGGCTTGCCGTGCACAAGCTGGAAGCGCCAGGCGGGCGAATCCATCGCGTGCATGGCTTTTTCCCGCTGCTTCGATGGCACGGTGCTGAGCAACGTCGCCGCAGACACCGCGCGGTCGAGCAGGCGTTCGTTGAACGCCGATTCATTCATGCGTTCGCGGCCAAGTTCGAACCATGCCGCCACCGCGATGTTGGAAACCAGCACCGCAGCAGCCGTGACGACGATCAGTTGGGAAGCAAGCTTGCGCGGCCAGAGATGCATCAGGAGATGTCTTCCGGATCAACCGCGAACATATAGCCGCCGCCCCACACCGTCTTGATGTAGCGCGGGTTGCGCGGATCGGGCTCAAGCTTCTTGCGCAAACGGCTGACGTGATTGTCGATGGAGCGGTCGAAGAATTCCGCCTCGCGGCCTTTGGTGAGATCGAGAAGCTGGTTGCGGGTCAGCGCGATCTTGGGCCGTTCCAGCAGCACGGTGAGCAAGCGGAATTCGCCGCTGGAAAGCGGGGAGGCGACACCATCGGGCCCGATCAACTCGCGCTGGCCGGTATCGAGCATCCATTCGCCGAATTTGATGCGGCTGATCTGCGGCGGCTGCTGGCGCGGTGGCAAGGCCTGCGTGCGGCGAAGCACGGCGCCGACGCGCGCGATCAGTTCGCGGGGCGAAAACGGTTTGGCGATGTAATCGTCCGCCCCCATTTCGAGGCCGACGATGCGATCCACCTCCTCGTTGCGGGCGGTGAGGAGGATCACCGGGATCTGCGAGGATTCGCGGATGGAGCGGCAAAGACTGAGCCCATCCTCGCCCGGCATCATGATGTCCAGCACCACAAGGTCGATGCCGGAATTCTTCATCACCTTGCGGGCGACCTGGGCATCGGCCGCCGTGGTGGCGCGATAACCATGTTCCCGTAAATACCGGGCCAAGGGTTCCCGGATATCGCGGGAATCCTCCACCACCAGAACGTGGGGTTTGGTCTCTTCTTTCGTGGTCACGACCATGTCCATGGGGCCAACATGCGGACCCGGGCCCCCCTCTGCAACGCCAATTGTCGCAAAGTTTCGCGAGCGTGCCCACCGGTGACAAAAGCCGTCAAAAAAGGCTTTGCCCGCCAAAGTTCTGAGGGCCTACCACCCTACATAGAGGATGTCAGGCAGGAGGCGGCTTTGGAGACAGAGATGAAGAGATTTTCCAAGTACGCAGTTGGCGCGGTCCTCGTGGCCATTCTGGGAGGTGCGGCGGCCGTTGCGTTCGCATCGCCCGACAAGGCGCCGCACGCGATGCCCCATGAATTGGGCAAGGGCAAGCTATTCAAGCAATTCGATTTGAACCACGACGGCAAAGTGACCTGGGAAGAGGTCAACAAGGTGATGGGCGACCGCTTTGCCTCCGCCAATGGCGGCAAGGGCACGCTGACCGAAGCCCAGTTCGCCGACATCGGGCTGGACAAGATTCATCAGGGCAGCGACCGCATGTTCCAGAAAATCGACTGGAACAATGACGGCAAGATCAGCCGCGAGGAATTCCTCAACGCCGAACATATGCGTTTCAATCGCATGGACCGCCGCGCCAGCGGTGAGGTTTCGTGCGTACCCCATGCCCATGCCGCGAAGGTCGGTGACCAAAAGTCTGGCGAAGCTAAAGATGCCGGTGCGTCCCCCCCACACCGCCATCCCGGGTTTCGCCATGCGCGCGGTATGGGCTTCTGCTCCACCTTTGACGTGAACAAGGACGGCAAGGTGACCCGCGCCGAATTCGATACGGCGGTGAACGCCCAGTTCGACAAGTTCGGCAAGGGCGGCGGCATCAACCGCGACGGCTTCTTCCAGATCGCAGCCGAAAAGGTGCGCGACATGGAAGCCCGCCGGTTCTCACGGCTCGACGCCAACCACGACGGCAAGCTGACGCTCGAAGAGTTCGAAGCGCCGCAGAAGAAGATGTTCGACCGCCTCGATGCCAAGCATCAGGGCTTCATCACCAAGGACGAGATCATCGCAGCCATGCGCCATCGCTTCGAAGGGCGGATGCACGGCGGTTGGCACCATGGTGGTGGCGACTGGAACAAGGAGAAAGACGGAAAACCTGGCGATCAGTCTTCGCCCGGCTAAGCTGTGGGGTGGGCGGTAACAAGCTCCCGAATACCGCCCACCCGCAGCATTTGAGTCATCTCCGCCATAATCGAAACAGCAATCTCCGCGGGCGAGCGGGCTCCAATGGCGAGCCCGATCGGCCCGTGGATTTTTTTCAGCTCTTCGTCGGTGAAACCGTTTTCCTTCAGTCGCGCCAGACGGCCGGCATGGTTCTTTTTCGAGCCGAGCGCTCCGATATAGAAACAGGGCGAGCGCAATGCCGCTAACAGTGCAGGGTCGTCCATTTTCGGATCGTGCGTCAGCGCCACCAGCGCGCTGCGGGGCCCGAGCGGATTTTTCTGCAACGCCTCATCCGGCCAATCATGCGAGATCGCGACGTTTGGAAAACGTTCCGGCGTCGCGAACGAGGTGCGCGGGTCGATCACGCGGATGCCATATCCCGTCATCGCCGCCATGCGCGCGAGCGGCTGGGCGATATGCACCGCGCCCACGATCACCAGATCGAGCGGCGGATTGAACACGGCGAGGAACCAGTTGCGGCGTTCGATCTCGACGGGCGCGCTTTGATCGGCACGCGCGGCGTTTGCCGCCGCAATACCGAGCGGCGAGGTATCGCTTGCGGGATCGATGAGGCGATCTTCACCCGTCGCCAGATCGGTGGCGCGCACGATAGCGCGGCCCGCGCGGCGCGCATCGTTCAGTTGCTTGAGCGTTTCAGGACGCATCAGGCGACAGGTTCGACGAAGATTTCGATCCGACCGCCGCAGGCGAGCCCCACATCCCACGCCTGCTGATCGCTGACGCCGAATTCGAGGCGGCCGGTCTTGCCGTCTTTCATCGCGCGCATCGCATCTTCGATCACCGCGCCTTCGACGCATCCGCCCGATACCGAGCCGACAAACGCGCCGTCATCGCGCACCGCGATCTGACTGCCTGCCGGGCGCGGCGCCGAGCCCCAGGTTTTGACGACGGTGCCGAGCGCCACCTTGTGCCCATCGGAAAGCCATTGGGTGGCGGTGCCGAGAATGTCTTCGCCCGCGTCCATTATCGCATCGCCGCGGCGACCGCTCGCTTGGCCATCACGCTCACCAGATTGGCGCGGTATTCCGCCGATCCATGAATATCCGAATTCATTTCGGATGAATCGACGGTGATGCCTTCGATGGCGTTCGGGCTGAAATTCTTTGCGAGTGCTGCTTCCATTTCGCTTTGGCGGAACACGCTGGGGGCCGCACCCGTCACAGCCACGCGCACGCCGTTTTTGCCTTTGGCCACGAACACGCCTGCCATCGCATAGCGCGAGGCGGGGTTGCGGAATTTGGCGTAAGCGGCGCGTTCGACCAGCGGAAACGAAATCTCGGTCACGATCTCGCCGTCGTTGAGCACGGTGGAAAACATGCCGGTGAAGAAATCGTCGGCGCCGATGCTGCGTTCGGTGGTTTTGATCGTGGCGTTCAGCGCCACGGCGGCGGCGGGATAATCCGCTGCCGGATCGTTGTTGGCGATGCTGCCGCCGATGGTGCCCTTATGGCGCACGGCGGGATCGCCGATCAGGTGCGCAAGCTCAGCCAGGGCAGGCAGGGCGCGTGCGATCTCGGCAGATTCCGCAACATCCGCATGCGTGGTGGCTGCGCCGATGGTCACAGCGTTCGCATCCACGCGGATGTAATTTAGTTCCTTGAGGCCGGAGATGTCGATCAGGTCGGAAGGGTTCGCCAACCGCATCTTCATCGTGGCGATCAGCGTTTGTCCGCCCGCCAGCAGTTTCGCATCCGGCGATTTCTTCAGCAGCGCCGCCGCATCGGCGAGCGATTTGGGGCGGTGGTAGTTGAATTGATAGGTGATCATGCGGCCTTGTCCTTCGCGGCCATGCGCTTGGCGGCGTCTTCGATCGAGGTGACGATGTTCTGATAGCCGGTGCAGCGGCAGATGTTGCCTTCCAATTCGGCGCGAATGGTGTCGCGGTCGAGCACGGGCTTGCGGCGGATCAAATCGACCGCGGTCATGATCATGCCCGGCGTGCAGAAGCCGCATTGCAGGCCGTGGTTTTCGCGGAAGGCTTCCTGCACCGGATGCAGCTTGCCGTCTTTGGCAAGCCCCTCGATGGTCGTCACGGCGGCGCCTTCCGCTTGCACGGTGAACACCGTGCAGGATTTCACCGCCTTGCCGTTCACGTGCACCACGCACGCGCCGCACTGGCTGGTGTCGCAGCCGATATGGGTGCCGGTGAGGCGCAAGGTATCGCGCAGGAAATAGACAAGCAGGGTGCGGTCTTCGACGTCGGCGGAAACGGCGTTCCCGTTCACCGTCATGGAAACGGCAGTCATGCGGTACTCCGATAGCGTGTGCGCGATGATCCGCCGCCGTGGTGGGAAGCGTCAACCCATGCGGGCGTCAGAGCACCATCCCGAAAAAGATCAGCACGATCACGACCACCGCGATCAGCCCGATCACCCAGATCTCCCGCGAAATCGGCGCGTGATGCGGATGCGGCGCGGGCGGAAGTTCGCCTTCCGGCAATTGCGCAGCTTCCGCCGAACCGACGCCCGGCGAGGCCATGGCGGCGATGTTTTCGAGCGATGTGTCTTCCGCCAGAGGCGGTGGTGAAACGGCTTGGGAGAAGCGCTGGAAGAAATCGTCGGCAATCTGCTTGGCCGCGCCGTCGATCAGCCGCTGGCCGATCTGGGCAAGCTTGCCGCCGATATTGGCTTTGGCGGTGTAGGTGAGCACCGTTTGCCCATCTTCCGGGGCCAGCAGCACCTCGGCCTCGCCCTTGGCGAAGCCCGCGACGCCGCCCTGGCCTTCGCCGCGCAACACACAGCGGCGGGGCGCCTCCATCTCGTCCAGCGCGACCTTGCCTTTGAAGGTCGCTTTCACCGGGCCGATCTTCAGCGTGGCCTTGGCCTCGAAAATGTTGTCGCCCGTCTTCTCCAGGCTCTCGCAGCCGGGGATGCAGGCTTTCAGCACCTCGGGGTTCTGGATGGCGTCCCAAACCGTCTCCGGGGCGGCGGGGATGAGGTATCGGCCGGTGAAGTCCATGTCCGAATCGTATCCTTTAATGGCCGAGACCGGCGCAGAAACAGCTACTTACGAGAGGAACCTCAGAAATCAACCTTAACCTGTCCAATTTTGGAACCCTTCTTTTCGTCAAGGGCCGATTATGATAATTTCTTGTTCATAATAAGGGGCGTTGGGATGGATATGAGTGTAGGAGGCTCGCACGGCCTAAGCGATGCTTCTTTGGAAGTATCGGGCCTGGTGAAATGGTTCGACCTCTCGAAAGGCTATGGATTCATAAAGCCTTCGAGTGGTTGTGATGGCGATGTGTTGCTGCATCAAACCTGCGTACGCCAATCGGGCTTCAAGGCCGCGTATGAAGGTGCACGTGTGGTGTGCGAAGCGGTGCAAGGGCCCAAAGGGCTTCAAGCACGCCGCGTGATCTCGCTGGACAACTCTACTGCCGCGCCGCAGCTCGCCGCTGCGCCGTCACGCGGGCGTTATCTGGCGGAGCCGACAGGCCCCGCGTTCGACGCCACCGTGAAATGGTTCAATCGCGGCAAGGGTTATGGCTTCGTCTCTCGCGGCCCCAACACGCCGGATATCTTCATTCATATGGAAACCTTGCGCCGTTATGGCATCCGCGAATTGCGGCAGGGCCAGATGGTGAAAGTCCGTACAGGTGGCGGGCCCAAGGGAGAGCTTGCAGCCGAGATCGTGGTCGTCGATCCTTAAGGGCGAATCTCGCCTCCGGCTTTTCATGCGTCTTACAATTGCGTTTGTAACGCTCCTGCTTCTGGCAGGCGGTGCTTCTGCGTTTGCCGCCGATCAGCCGCAGATGAATCTGCCGGTGGAATCCATCGCCATCGATTCGTCGCTCGGCCCGCAGCGCTTCAAGGTGCAGCTCGCCACCGAATGGCCCCAGCAGGAAAAGGGCCTGATGTTCCGCAAAGCCATGCCGCCCAACGAAGGCATGCTGTTCGATTTCCATGAGCCGCAGATGATGTCGTTCTGGATGAAGAACACGCTCATCCCGCTGGACATCGTTTTCATCCGCGCCGACGGCACGATTTCCTCCATCGCGGCCGATGCCAGGCCGATGTCCCTCAAATCCCTGCGCTCGACGGAACCTGTGCAGGCGGTGCTGGAGATCAATGGCGGCCGGGCCGAGGCCCTGCACATCCGCGAGGGCGGCAAGGTTCATTCGGCCATTTTCACAGGCGGTTGATGCGGGGCGCCCGCCCGTGTAATCACCCGCCCAACGGTACGGGGCGTAGCGCAGTCTGGTAGCGCATCTGGTTTGGGACCAGAGGGTCGCGTGTTCAAATCACGCCGCCCCGACCAACCTTCGCCGCCGTGCGGCGAAGATTGGTCGCCGCGGCGTAGCCCAAAGGGCGAAGCCGGGCTGGTGGCCGTGAGTTGAACGAAAGGAATTTGAATGCGCGCGCGTATCTACCAACCCGCCAGGAACGCCATGCAATCGGGCAAGGCGCGCACCAAGCAGTGGGTGCTGGAATTCGAGCCGGAGGCCGCGCGCGGCATCGACCCGCTGATGGGCTGGACCAGCTCCACCGACATGCGCCAGCAGATCGCCCTGGAATTCGACACCAAGGAAGAGGCCATCGCCTATGCCGAAAAGCACGGCATCCCCTTCCAGGTCTTCGAGCCCCACAGACCCAAGCCCATCCCCAAGGCCTATTCGGACAATTTCCGCTTCGACCGGAAAGTCCCCTGGAGCCATTAGGCTTCACCTGCGAATCTGCGTGAATTCTGCTATCTGCCTTCTTGGGCAAGACCCCGTAGCTCAACTGGATAGAGCACCAGCCTTCTAAGCTGGGGGTTGCACGTTCGAGCCGTGCCGGGGTCGCCATATCTCCACTGGGAGGGGTCGGTGAACAACGACACAATACTTTGGATAGCCATCATTAGCGTGGCGGCGGTTTGGTATCTCCGCTCCCGAGGTGCGCGAGTTCGTGCGCAAGAAGAGATTCGAGAAAGGATGGCCCGACCGGCTGAAGGCGTAGAAAGCAGTCGCGAAGTGGCTGAGCCGAAACCAGCGGCGCTATCGGACGAAGAAGCCTACGCGCGAGACGCGGCTGAGATGGCTGGTAAGTGGGAGCGGGAACAACGCGAAGCCGAGAAGGCGCAACACGCAGCAATGCAGCCCATGCGAGAGAAGATTGCGAAGGCCGAGAAACTGATCAAACAAAGTGGCGTAGGAGAGTCTTGTTGCGATCTGATCGAAAAGACCAGTCACTGGTCTTCATGGCTCAAACGGCAAGATTGGCATCCGCCGAATTTGATGACTGATGTCTCCGCCGAGGAGCGTGGTTGGCTCCAGCGATGGGTCGCGTGGACTTATGGCGGCACAAAATATCGCCTGGAGCTTGACGCTCATAATGCATACGAAGGCGAAGGCTACTTCGGAAATCTAGCTTTGTCCGTCAACAACGCGCCGGTCTTAGACATAACTGTGTCCGGTGGTGGTGAATTCATACGGTGGCATATGATTGGCGTGAATGCTTTTCGTGCTGGACCGTGGATGGTGCAAGTCAACGACTTAGCTGGCCAACTTCGCAATGCAGACCGGGCAGCGACGCATGGGCGAGATTTGGACCGTACCCAGGAGACGGCCAACAGAATCGATTTGTAACAGGGCGGCATGTTTGAATATGCAAAGTCAGTAGATTGGCTCGCTATAAATACCTGCGCTCATATTGATTCTGGTGCTTTGGATTCTCAAGGAGAGGGATTTTGGAGGAGGATGGCTCTAATTCGCCACAAACCCTGTAGCGCCAATCAATTTAGGTGTTGGACAGGAGTGAGCAGGTCCCGTCCGTCTCGGCTTTTAAGCTGGGGGTGCACGTTCGAGCCGTGCCGGGGTCGCCAGTGGCAGCCGAAAGCGGCTCAAAGACGTAGCCGTCGGTTCGGGAAAGACCGCCATTTGGGTGGATGCGATGACCACAATTGAAAGCGATGATGTTCGTGACCGCCGCATCGACCGGTTCATCACCTTGGCGGGAGGGCAGGACCTTCCTCATCCCGGCGGAACACTGGGCAAACATCTGCACCGGGTGGGCGACACCCTTCGCCGCTGGGGCGAAGAGCCGGATGTGGTGGATGCGGGGCGGCTGCACGCCGCTTACGGCACGCAAGGATTTGCGGTGCCGAATGCCGAAATGGCGACGCACGATCATGTTCGGCGATTTGTGAGCCCGTATTCGGAGCGGCTTATAGATCTTTACTGCCGTTGCGACCGTGCGCCGAGCTATGCGAGCTGGGATAGCGCGGCACCCTTCGTGGTCGACCGCGATAACGGAAGCCGCATTGCTCTGAATGATGCCGAACGGCGCGCGCTGATTGCTCTGACGGTGGCAAATGAAATGGATGTTCTGCGGCACGATCGCAAGTTGGCGGATGCACACGGCTCGACGTTGCGGCGTATTTTCAATCGCTGGCGTCCATGGCTCTGCGCCGCGGCGCAAGCTGATCTGGACATCTGGAATACTGAAATCTGACACGTTCACGGAGCTTTCATGTCCGCGGGTACTCTTCAAGCCTTAGGTTTTCTCATCGTCGCCACCATCGTTGAAGTCAGTGGCGACGCGACGTTGCGGATCGCGCTCTACAATCATCCCGGTCTAACACCGGCGAGGATCGGCCTCTTTGCGCTTGGCGCCGGGCTTTTGTTCGCTTACGGCACCTTTCTCAATCTCGCGCCGCTGGAATTTCGCGAGGTCGTGGGGCTTTATATTGCGACGCTGTTCGTGGTCTGGCAGGTGATCAATTTCATTTTCTTCCGCACGGTTCCCACGCTGCCGATTTTGGTGGGTGGGAGTCTGATCGTTGCGGGCGGGGCAATAGTTTCGTTTTGGAAGCAGTAACGGCGCATTCGGGGGACCGATGAAATATCTCAAGATTGCATTGGCGATTCTCATTCTCCTGCCACTTCTGGCGCTGGGCGGGCTGATTGCGTTTGATTGGTTCACGCAGCCGCGCGAGCCCAATCCGCAGATATTCATCGATGAAGCCTCGGAATACCACGTTCGCATCAAGCGGGACAATTTCGGCGTGCCGCATATGTTCGGCAAGCGCGATGCCGATGTGGCGTTCGGGCTGGGGTTTGCGCATAGCGAAGACGATTTTGCGACCATTCAGGAAGTGACGCTGGCCACGCGCGGAACGCTTGCCGCCACCGAAGGGCGCAAAGCGGCGGTGACGGATTATCTCGTTCGGCTGATGGGCGTGTGGGACACTATCGATCAGAAATACGATCGCGAAATTCCGTATTATGTGAAGGACATTCTCAACGGCTATGCGGATGGCGTGAATTATTACGCGGCGCTGCATCCCGATAAGGTTGCGCGCGGGTTGTTGCCGGTGACGGGCCGCGATATCGCGGCGGGGTTCGTGTTCAAGACGCCGTTCTTTTATGGGCTTGACCGCGAGCTTCGCAAACTCACCGAACCTGCGCCGGAGACCAAGCCCCAAGGTTCGAACGGCGTGGCGATTTCGCCGCTGCGGTCTGCCGATGGCGCGACGCGGTTGCTGGTCAATTCGCATCAGCCTTATGCGGGGCCGGTTGCGTGGTACGAGGCGGTGCTGGAAAGCCGTCAGGGCTGGCATGTGGCGGGTGGGTTCTTTCCCGGGTCGCCGTTCATGCTGCATGGGATCAATGCGCAACTGGGCTGGGCCAACACGGTCAACACGCCCGATTTGGTCGATGTGTATCGGCTGACAATCAATCCTGCGAACGCCGATCAATATCTGCTCGATGGCAAATGGTGCGACTTCGAAAAGAAGGACGCGGCGATCCGGGTGAAGCTGTGGGGGCCGATCTTCTGGACGTTCCATCGCGAGGTGCTGCGGTCCGCGCACGGGCCCGTGCTGCGCACCGATCATGGCGTGTTCGCCATCCGCTACGCCGGCATGGGCGAGATGCGCCAGACCGTGCAGTATTACAAGCTCAACAAGGCCCATTCGCTGGACGATTTCAAAGCGGCGATGCGGCTGCAGGCGCTGCCGAGCATCAATTATGTTTATGCCGACGAGTTGGGCAATATCGGCTACGTCTACAACGGCCAGTTTCCGGTGCGAAAGCCGGGCTTCGACTGGAAAGGCATTCTGCCGGGCGACCGTTCCGATCTCATCTGGCATCACTATGTGCCGTTCAACCGCGTGCCGCAGATATGGAATCCGCCGTCGGGCTTTGTGTTCAATTCCAACAACACGCCGTTCCGCGCGACCGGCGCGAACGACAATCTGAAGCCGCAGGATTTTCCCGCCTGGATGGGCATTCAGAGCAACATGACCAACCGCGCTTATCGCGCGGAGGAGAATTTCGGCAACAACCCCGCTTTCGTCGATCTCACCTTCCAGCAATACAAATTCGATCTGGAATATAGCCCGCGTTCGGAACTGGCCGATGAGATTGCCGAAGTGGAGAACATCGGCCCCGGCAACGACGCCGATCTGAAGCAGGCGTTCGCGATCCTGAAGAACTGGAACCGCAAGACCGACGTGCACAATCGCGGCGCGGCGCTGGGCGTGTTGATGGGGCTGAAGGTTCACCCGGAAGAGATCGGCGCGCCGCGCAAGATGGCGCCGATGGCCGCGCTTAAGGAAGCGGTTGTCTTCCTCAAACAGCATTTCGGCCGCCTCGATCCCGAATGGGGCCAGCTCAACCGGATGCGGCGGGGCAAATACGATCTGCCGATCGACGGCGGGCCGGGTATCTATCGCGCCGTCTATGGCGAGGAACAGAAAGACGGCACGTTCACGGCGGTTGGCGGCGACACGCTGATCATGTTTGTGACGTGGGATCGCGACGGCAAGCTGAGGGCGCGCAGCATCCACCAGTTCGGTTCGGCCACGCAGAACAAGTTCTCACGCCATTACGACGACCAGGTGCCGTTGTTCGTGGCGATGAAGACAAAACCGGTTTATTTCACCGATGAAGACCTGGCGGGTCATATCGAAGCCGATTATGCGCCCGGCGAGCGCGAGCACGCAGATAAGCAGTGATTCCGCGGTATTTTTGGCGCGGCGCCATCTTATTTTCGTCGCAAATGGAAATGGCCGCATTTTAATTGAACGTTGCAGCAGGCAAGCTGTTATAGCTGTTCGATGAGTAGAACGCGTTGGAAGGTTCCGCTTCGTTGCCGGCGGTGTTTCGAAACCGGCGAAGCGATTTTGTCCCATCAGCATGATGGGCCTGCTGACATCCGTATCGAATTCCTGGCGCCCGGTTTTCGCGTGATCCCGAGCGACCGCACGCCGGACAGCATCGATGTGATCTGCGAACACTGCAAAATGTCCGCCCGCCAGGATATGCGCGTGCGGCGCGGATTTCTGAAGATGGTGGCTGCGAAATTCAGCGAGGCGTTGCCGAAGAAGCTGTCGCGGGAAGTGAAGCCGCGCGGGCATTACACGGCGCCCGCGAGGCGTTGAGCACAAAACTGACCCTCCTCTTGAGGGAGGGTCGAAATTGCAAAGCAATTTCGGGGAGGGGTCAAAACTGCATCAGCAGTGACCCCTCCCCGAAAAATTTCTTCGCTCCGCTCTGAAATTTTATCGACCCTCTCTCAAGGGGAGGGTTTGTGGTTGCTAATGTCCCGTCGAATCTGCGCCGCGGCTGGCTTCGAACAGGAACCAGTTGCGCCTCTCCGCTGCGTCGATAAAGTTTTCCAGGAAGCTCGCGGTCGCCACGTCGTCGTGCTTGTCGCACAGTTCGTGGATCTTGCGCATGGAGGCGATGGTCGCCTTGTTGTCGTTCATCAGTTCGCGCAGCATTTCGAGCGGCGGCACGAAATCGTCGTTGTTGTCTTTCAGCGATTGGTTGCGGGAAATGTCGCTGATGGAGCGCAGGGTGATGCCGCCCAGCTTGCGCACGCGTTCGGCGATCACATCGGTCGTCTCGTAGATTTCGGTGGCCTGCTCATCGAGCAGCAGGTGGTAAGAGCGGAAATGCGGCCCGCTGACATGCCAGTGGAAATTCTTGGTCTTGAGGTAGAGCGCGAAGGTATCGGCGAGAAGGCCGTTCAGCGCCTTGCTCAGTTCCTTCACCGCCTGCGCGGGGATGTCGGTCGGGGTGTCGAGGGCGGCGGCCATTGCGCGGCCTTCGCGGGGTTTCAGTTTGGTCACTTTGGCCATGGGTATGCCTCTTCGCTGGGAATTGCAGGTTGGAAATGTTCCAAACTCGCAAAAGTTCCCGAACGGATCAGCGGCCTTTGAACGCCGGCGCGCGCTTGGCGAAAAAGGCCGAAACGCCTTCGCGCACATCCTGGCTGGGATTGGCGATCATCACCGAGAGGGCGGCGTCATCCAGCGAATTCTCCAGCGAGGAATCCAGCCCCTTGCGCATCATGTTCTTGGCCAGCCGCACTGCCAGCGGCGCGCGGGCGGCGATGGCCGCGGCAAAAGCCAGCGACCGGGCCTCCAGTTCGCCCGCCGGAACGACCTCGGTCACCAGCCCCAGTTTCAGCGCTTCATCGGCGGAATAGACTTCGTTCAGCAGGCTCATTTTCAGCGCGTGGTCTAGCCCCATCGCGCGCGGGAAAAACCATGCGCCGCCTTCATCGGGCAGCAGGCCGAATTTGCCCGACGTGTCGCCCAGTTTCGCCGTATCCGCCGCGATGCGGAAATCGCAGGCGAGCGCGAGCGTGAGCCCGCCCGCAACTGCCGCGCCATTGATGGCCGCGATCACCGGCTTGTCCATGCGATGCAGCATCACCACCACGCGGTGCATGCCTTCGCGCATTTCCTGGCCGTGGCCCATCTGCTTGTCGCGATAATGCGGACTGTCGGCATCGCCGCCCGCCACATCTCCGCCAGCGCAAAATCCGCGCCCTGCGCCGGTGAGGATGAGGCAGCGCAATTCGTCGTCGCGCACATATTGCGTTAGCGCTTCCACAACCTCGTCGCACAGCGGATTGGTGTAGGCATTCATCCGCTCCGGCCGGTTGAGCACGATGCGGGCGATCTGCGGCGCGGGCGTTTCGAACTTGATGTGGTGGAAGTCCGGCATGGCGCATCCCTGTTTTGGCGGGCGGGAATATGGGATCATGGCCGACCGTTATTTACAAACGCCACCGGAGGAAACATGAGCAGCTATCCCGATATTCTGTATGACGTGAAAGATCGTGTCGCCACGATCACCTTGAACCGGCCTGACAGGCTGAACGCCTACACGCCGCAACTGGCGGGCAGCCTGCGTCTGGCCATGGCCGATGCCGCCAAAGACAGCCAGGTGCGCGCCATCGTGTTGACCGGGGCAGGGCGCGGCTTCTGCGCCGGCGCGGACATGAACGTGCTGACCGGCGTGGTGAGCGGCAACCGCACCGAAGTCGAAGCGAAAGACGATCCGGCCTTCGCCTCGCAATACGGCCCGTCGCTCGACACCGATTTCGGCGACATGAAACGCTTTGCCTATTTCATGCGCATCAAGAAACCGATCATCGCGGCGATCAATGGACCTGCGGCGGGCATCGGCTTGATCATGGCGCTTTATGCCGACATGCGTTTCGTCGCCGACAATGCGGTGCTCACCACATCGTTCGCGCAGCGCGGGCTGATTGCCGAACATGGCATCTCATGGCTGCTGCCGAAACTGGTGGGGCCTGCGCATGCGCTCGACCTGTTGCTGTCGGCGCGCAAGCTTTCTGCTGCCGAAGCCGAACGTATCGGTCTTGTGAACAGAATGTTTCCGCAATCAAGCTTTCATGAAAACGTCATGTCCTATGCGCGGCTGCTGACCGAAACGGTGTCCCCGCGTTCGATGGCGGTGATGAAAGCGCAAGTCTGGAAAGCATTGTTCCAGACCTTTGGAGAGGCGCTGGAAATCGCCGATGCCGAGATGCCGCCCAGCTTCAAATGGCCGGATTTCGGGGAGGGCGTAAACCATTTCCTCGAAAAACGGCCCGCCAGATTCGCCGATATCTGACTTTCGCGGATGCAAGATTGACGCGGCCGTCATCGGCCCTTAAAGCCGCAACCATGACGGGGCTTTCATGAAGATCGTCGGCGGCAAGTGGTCCAATTGGTCGGGCGGGGTGACCTGCAAGCCCAAGGAATTCGTCACGCCGAAAGACGATGTGGAGCTTGCGCGCGCCATCCGCAAATGCCCATCGCCCGTGCGCGTGCCGGGCACGGGCCATTCGTTCACGCCGCTGAACGCGACCGAAGGCACGATGATCGACCTGAAGGCATTCAACGGCCTTCACGCATTCGATCACGAACGCAACGTGGCGACGATGGGCGGGGCAACGCCGGTGTGGGAAGTGGGGCCGCTGCTGCATGCGTGCGGTTTCGCGCTCAAAAACATGGGCGATATCGACCGGCAAACGCTGGGCGGCGTGGTGGGCACCGGCACGCACGGCACGGGGCCGACGCTGGGTTCGTTCTCGGCGGAAGTCGCCGGTTTTCGCCTGGTGCTGGCCGATGGCAGCTTGATCGATTGTTCGCCTACCGAAAACACAGAAGTTTACGAAGCCGGACGTTGTTCTATGGGCCTGTTCGGCGCGATGACCGAAATCTCGATGTATGTGCGGCCCGCCTACAAGTTGAAGGAAAAAGAATTCCTGCTGCCGACGGCCGACCTGTTCGCAAAGCTCGATGGCCTGATCGCCGACAACCGCCATTTCGAATTCTTCTGGTTTCCCTATTCCGACGTCGCGATCTGCAAGACGCTGAACGAAACCGATGAAGTCGCCCCCGAGCCGCGCGATGCCGAAGCGATGTTCCGGCGCGGCGAAGCAACGGGTTCGCAAGCCCATGTCTTCGCGCTGATCAACGAAGTGCTGCCGTACACGCCGTTCATGCTGCGCTCCGCCCACCGCTTCTTCTCGCGCATGATGCCCGCCGCGCCCAAGGTGCGCTGGAGCCACGAGATATTTCCCAATCCGCGCCCCACACGCTTCAACGAAATGGAATACGCCGTGCCGCGCGAAAAGGGCCCGGACTGCGTGCGGGAGATCGTAGAAACGATCCGCAAGCAAAAGATCAACACCGGCTTTCCGATCGAATACCGCACGGTCGCGCCCGACGACGTGTGGATGAGCCCGTTCTACAAACGCCCGAGCGCCACCATCGCGCTCCACCAATACCACCGCGTCGACACGACAAGACTGTTCAGCGTCACCGAAAACATCCTGCGCCGCTACGAAGGCCGCCCTCACTGGGGCAAACGCCATACGGGTACCGCGGCGGAGCTTGCGCAGGTCTATCCGGAATACGAACGCTTCTGTGCGCTCAGGAAGAAACTTGATCCGGAAGGGAAGTTTCTGAATCCGTATCTGGCGAAGTTGTTCGATTAAATCTTACCTCCCCCTTGTGGGGAGGTCGAACAAATCTGAGCGCAGCGAAGATTTTTCGGGTGGGGGACGGTGCGTGTCACGATGAGCGGCCCCCCACCCGTAAAACGCTTCGCGTTTTCCGACCTCCCCACAAGGGGGAGGTAAGTGCTACGCGAGCTTCCTGAAGAAACACGTCGGCGAGCCGGTGTGGCACGCTGGCCCCATCTGATCGACCTTGAACAACAGCGTGTCGCCGTCGCAATCGATCCACGCCTCGACAAGGCGTTGTGTGTGTCCCGACGTTTCGCCCTTGCGCCAAAGTTCTTTGCGCGAGCGCGACCAGTAGGTGACGTGGCCGGTCGAAAGCGTCAGCTCCAGCGACTGCGCGTTCATCCAGGCGACCATCAGCACTTCGCCGGTCGCAGCACTCTGCGCGACGGCAGGCACGAGGCCTTCGCTGTTGAAGGCCACCTGGGAGAGGAAATCTTCGCGGGTGAGCGTGTCGGTCATTTCGCGTCTATATAGCGCGAAAGGCCTTCGTTCAAATCGGCGATCAGATCGCCCGCGTCCTCAAGCCCGGCATGGATGCGGATCACCGGGCCGTCGGCCGCAAATTTGCTCGCGGTGCGGTGGATGTGCGCGGGCACGATCAGGCTTTCGAAGCCGCCCCACGAATAGCCCATGCCATACAGCTTGAGCCCGTCGAAGAACGCGGCCAGTGCGCTTTTCGCCGCCGGTTTCAGCACCACACCCAGCAGGCCCGACGCGCCGGTGAAATCGCGTTTCCAGATTGCGTGGCCGGGATCGTTCTCGAGCGCGGGATAAAGCACGCGCGAAACGGCGGGGTGGGTTTGAAGCCAGCGCGCCATTTCCAGCGCGGTCTTCTGATGCTGCGCCAATCGCACCGGCATGGTGCGAAGCCCGCGCAGCGCGAGAAACGCGTCGTCGCCGCTGATGTAGAGGCCGGTATCGCCATGCGTTTCCAGCAGGCGCGTGCGATGGCTTTCGTTGGCAGTGACATAGCCGAACATCACATCGGCATGGCCGCCGATATATTTCGTCGCCGCCTGTATCGACAGATCGACGCCATGCGCAAACGGCTTGAAGAACAATGGCGTCGCCCAGGTGTTGTCGAGCAATACCGATGCGCCGTGTTTGTGCGCTGCGGCCGCAATCGCCGGAATGTCCTGTATCTCGAAGGTCAGCGAGCCGGGGCTTTCGCAAAACACGGCCTTGGTGTTCGGCTTCATCAGCTTGGCAATATCGCCGCCGATCAGCGGATCGTAATAGGTCGTCTCGATGCCGAAGCGTTTCAGCGTGCGATTGCACATTGTCCGCGTCGGCTCGTAACAGCTATCGACCATCAACAGATGATCACCCGCGCCGCAGACGCTGGTGATCGCCAGCGCAATCGCATTGAGGCCGGAGGGGCAGAGCAGGGTGCGCACGCCCCCTTCCAGTACGGTGATAGCCTCTTCGAGACTGCGATGGGTGGGCGTGCCGCGGCGCCCATAAGTGTAAGGTCCCTTGCCCGCCTCCAGCGAGGCGAGATCGGGATAGAGAATGGTCGATGCCCGATAGACCGGCGTGTTCACCACGCCGAAATGCTCCGCACTCATGCGGCCCGCATGGGTGGCGATGGTTGCGTCTTTCGGGTTGTCGGTCACGGCAAACGATCACTCGCCCACAATCGGTTCCGACGGCCTGCGCGATTCTGCTATGCGGGATTCCAGAATGGGTTGGAGCGGGTAATTGAACAGCCACGTCACCACGCCCGCCGCCGCCCCGATACCGGCACAGAGCAGGAAGAAGCTTTCCTTGCCCATCACGCTGAAATAGGTGCCGATATATCCCTGTATCAGATTTCCGGTGAAGCTGGTCATCAGCCACAGGCCCATCATCAGTGACAGGATCTGCACTGGCGCCACGCGCGCGACAAGCGCAAGGCCAATCGGGGAGAGGTACAACTCGCCCATCGTGATCACGGCAAAGAACGCGAGAAGCCACAGCCAGCTCGCGCCGCCTTGCGGAGAAACATAAGCCGCACCGGCCATGATCACATATGAAATCGCAAGCATGAACAATCCGAACGCCATCTTGGTGATGGTCGAAGGTTCTTTGCCGCGTTTGGACTGCCAACCCCAAAGGGTGACGACCAGGGGCGTGAACAAAACAATCATCGCCGGATTGAACGACTGGAACCATGCGGCTGGTATCTGCCAGTCGATGACGCCGGGAATAAGCGAGCGATTGGTGAAGTTCTGCGCCCACAGGCTGATCGTGTTGCCCTGCTGCTCGTAGGTTGCCCAGAAGAACGTCGTCGGGATGCACAGAAGGATCAGCGCGACAACCGCTTTCCAATCCTGCGGCGTCATCGGTTTGCTGGCCGCCGGATCGTGTTTCTTGACGCGGGTGACCCGGTCGTCCGGCAGGGTGCGCAGCGCGTAAATATAGATGATGAGGCCGATGGTCATGCCGACGCCGGCAGAGAAGAAGCCCCATTGATATCCGGCGTAATCGCCAAGTCCGCCCGAAACGAAGGGCGCCAGGAACGCGCCCACGTTGATGCCGACATAGAAAATCGAAAAGGCGCGGTCGATGCGGCTGTCGCCGGGCTTGTAGAGATTGCCGACCTGCGTGGAGATGTTCGGCTTGAAGAACCCGTTGCCGATGATCAGCAGCAAAAGACCGACGACGAAAAGGTCCGGCACGAACAGCACGAACTCGGCAATCGCCATGATCACGCCGCCGATGATGACGGTGTAGCGTTGCCCCAGCCAGCGGTCCGCGATGAGGCCGCCGATCAACGGCGTCAAATAAACAAGCGCTGTGTAGAGCCCATAAATGCCGGAAGACAGCGGCTGGATATCCATGTGCTTGCCGCCGTTGAACACCCATTCGACGAGGCCGCGCAGAAATCCATGTCCGATGACGCCGTTGAAGACATCGGGATGCAACAGATAGTTGACGAGATAGTAGATGAGGATCGCGCGCATCCCGTAATAGGAAAAGCGCTCCCACATCTCGGTGGTGAAGAGGTAGGTCAGTCCGCGTGGATGGCCGAAGAGTTCCGGTTCCGGGCGGTCAGCCGCGCCGGTTTGACCTGTGAGCATCCCCCAACTCCCGTGATTTTTTGGCCCGGCGAGTGTGCCCATTTGGTGGGGGCTTGCAAATGGGGCTCACCCCGAAACAATCGGGCGCGAGCAGCGGCTCAGGGCAACTCGATATATCGGTCTTCGCGCGCGTAGGGCACGAATCCGGCGCGCTGGTACATCGGCAGCGCGCGGGGGTGATCCAGCGTGCAGGTGTTGACCAGCAGATTCTTGATCGGCCGCGACCAGCAGATCGAGCACGCCTGATAGAGGAAATAGCTGCCGAGCCCGCGCCCGATGCCTTCCGGCATCATGCCGTAATAGGCAAGGTGTGCGGCTTCGGGGTCGGCGAAATCCAGTTCGGCGAAACCGGCGGGCGCGCCTTCGGCATAGAGCACGTAAAGCTCAAGCGTCGGCGCTTCGAGGATCGCCGCCAGTGCTTCATCGGAAAGCTTCTTGCGGTCGACCCAGACGTAATCCTTGCCCACCGTGTCGTAGAGATAGCGATAGAAATGCACGCTCGGCTTTTCGGCGCGCAGGATGGCGATCTTGCCGCGCGGCTGTGGCGGGCCCGGCGGAGAGGGGCGCTGCTTCATCTCCAAAAACGTCACCGTCATCGGAATGCGACGAGGCGTTTTCGGCGCGGTGCTCATGCGGTGGCGACTGGCACGTCGGTGCGTGCGCCCCATTCTGCCCACGAACCGTCATAGAGGGCCGCGTCTTTCGCGCCCGCAACGGTGAGCGCGAGAAGCTCGATCGCCGCCGTGATGCCCGAACCGCAGGTGGTCACGATGGGCTCGCGAATGTCGATGCCGCGCGCTTTATAAAGCGCCTGCAATTCGCCCGCCTGTTTCAGCGTGCCGTCGGCATTGGTCAGTTCGCGATAGGCAATGTTGATGCTGCCGGGAATATGTCCGGGGCGAACGCCGGGGCGCGGCTCGGCTTCCTCGCCTCTGAAACGCGTGGCGCTGCGCGCATCGATCACCTGGCGCTCGCGCGTGGTGAGGTTCGCTTTCATCTGTTCGAAATCGCGCACCAGCGCGTGGTTGGCGCGCGGCGTGAAATGGCGCGGAAAGGGCTGGGCCTCCATGTCTTCCACCGGGCGGCCTTCGTGACGCCATTTGGGAAGCCCGCCGTCGAGCACGGCCACATCGGCATGGCCCATGGCACGCAGCATCCACCACGCGCGGGCCGCCGAATAAATCCCGGCCCCGTCATAGACGACGATCAGATTGCCATCGCCCAGCCCCAGCTTGCGCATGCGGCTGGCGAATTTCGGCGCGGGCGCCAGCATGTGCGGCAGCGGGTTCTTCTCGTCCGACAGGTAGTCGATATCAAAGAACACGGCGCGCGGAATGTGGGCGGCGCGATATTCGGCCTGCGCGTCGCGCTCGGCATCGGGCAGGTACCACGAGGCATCGGCCACGCGGATGTCGGGAGCATCGATTCGCTCGGCAAGCCATTCGGTCGAAACCAGGGGTGTCGCTATGGTCATCTCACATACGGAACGTTGGGCGGTGGAGGAGGTTCGGCCAACCAGCGCGGCAAGGGAAGGTTCTTGGTGCGCAGGAAGTCCGGGTTGAACAGCTTGGACTGATAGCGGGTGCCGTAATCGGCCAGTATCGTGACGATGGTATGTCCGGGCCCCATGTCCTTGGCCATGCGGATGGCACCCGCCACGTTGATGCCGGTGGAGCCGCCCATGCACAGGCCCTCATATTCCAGCAAATCGAAGATGATAGGCAGGGCTTCTTCATCTGGAATCTGAAAAGCGTCGTCCAGCGGCGCGCCCTCCAGATTGGCGGTGACGCGGTTCTGGCCGATGCCTTCGGTGATGGAGGAACCCTCGGCCGTCAACTCGCCGGTCTTGATCCAGGAATAGATCGCGGCGCCTTTGGGATCGGCGGCGGCGGTGCGGATCTTCGGGTTGCGTTCCTTCAGCGCGATGGCGGTGCCCGCCAAGGTGCCGCCGGTGCCGACCGCGCAGGTGAAGCCATCCACCTTGCCGTCGGTCTGCGCCCAGATTTCGGGGCCGGTGCCTTCGATGTGGGCCTGCCGGTTGGCGACGTTGTCGAACTGGTTGGCCCAGATCGCGCCGTTGGGATTCTCTTTCGCGATCTGCTCCGCCAGCCGCCCGGAGACCTTCACGTAATTGTTCGGATCGCGATACGGAACGGCGGGCACCTGGATTAGCTGCGCACCCAGAAGGCGCAGCGCGTCCTTCTTCTCTTCGCTTTGCGTTTCGGGGATCACGATCACCGTCTTGAAGCCCAACGCATTGGCGACCACGGCAAGCCCGATACCGGTGTTGCCCGCCGTGCCTTCGACAATCGTTCCGCCGGGCCGCAAGTGCCCCTTGGCGATCGCATCTTTGATGATGAAGAGGGCCGCGCGATCTTTCACCGACTGGCCGGGGTTCATGAACTCGGCCTTGCCGAGAATCTCGCAACCCGTCAGTTCGGAGGCACGGTGCAATCGGATCAGCGGCGTGTTGCCCACCGCCGAAAGGACGTCTTTCCTGATTTCCATGCCTCGAACCTAATGGCGGGCAGGGTCGCCTTCAAGCCGAACCGGACAATTCGCGGAATGCGGCAAGCGCGGCATCGCGCCCCTTTTTCAGATCGACCAAGGGCCTCGGATAGTTACGCCCCAATTCGATACCTGCGGATTTGAGCGTTGCCGCATCGGCTTCCCACGGCTTGTGGATGAATTTGGCGTCGAGCTTGCCCAATTCCGGCACAAAGCGGCGGACGTATTCGCCATCGGTATCGAATTTCACACCCTGAAGAACGGGATTGAAGATGCGGAAGAACGGCGCCGCGTCCGCTCCGCATCCCGCCACCCACTGCCAGTTCTGGGCGTTACTGGCGAGATCGGCGTCGACCAGCGTGTTCCAGAACCAGTCCTCACCACGTCGCCAGTCGATACGAAGATGTTTGATCAGAAACGACGCGGCGATCATGCGCACGCGATTGTGCATATAACCGGTCTGCCAAAGCTGGCGCATCCCTGCATCGACAATCGGGATTCCGGTTTGGCCTTTTGCCCATGCCCTAAAATCAGCCGACGCATCGCGCCATGGGAATTGGGTGAACCGCTCATCCAGAGGTTCATCGGGCATCGACGGATTGTGAAACAGCAGATGATGCGAAAACTCGCGCCAGCCGATTTCCGAAAGGAATTTGTCGGCCTTGTGCGAAGCGCCCGAATGTATCCCATGCCAGATTTGGCGGGGCGAGATTTCGCCGAAATGCAGATGCGGCGACAGGCGCGAGGTCGCATCGTCCGAAGGCGCATCGCGCCCGCGCGCATAATCGGCTTTCGATTTCACGAATGCATTGAACCGCGTTTGTGCGCCATCTTCGCCGGGCGTCCATTCGTCTTCGAACCCGTCAGCCCAGTTCGGCTTTTGCGGCAGCAATCCCCAATCGCTCAGAGTGTCGCTTGCGATGCGTTTCGCGTAACCTTCGATCTTGCGCGGCGCATGTTGTGGTTTGGCGGGCGAGGGCGCTGCAAGACAGGCGCGCCAGAACGGCGTGAACACGCGAAACGGCGTGCCGCCTTGCGTTTTGATTTCCCACGGTTCGAACAGCAGCGACGCGTTGAAGCTTTGGACGTCGATGTCCTTGTCCGAAAGGTGTTTCTTGATCGCGGTGTCGCGTTTGACCGCGTAAGGCTCGTAGCAACGGTTCCAGACAACCGAGGTTGCGCCAGTCTCTTTGATCACATCGTTCAGAACGTCTGCTGCTTTCCCGCAGCGAAGAACAAGCTTGCAGCCTTTGTCCTGCAAAGCTTCGGAAAGTGCCGCAAGACTCTTGTGCAGCCACCAGCGCGATGCGCCGCCCATGCGCCAATGGCCCGGCGTCTTGTCGTCGAGAATATAAAGACAAACGACAGGTTGCCCCGATTGCGCGGCATGGATCAGCGCCGGGTTGTCAGCCAGACGCAGATCCTGACGGAACCAGACGATGATAGGGTCCATGATGGGATAACGGCTCAAACCGGCCGAAGTATCGCATACATGTTGTCGTTGAACGGAACGCGCCCGTAGAGGCGGAATTTCACCGAGAAGCCGAGCGGTGTCGCCAGCCGTTCCAGCGTCTGGGGCGTGAAATACTGCACGTGATCGGGATGGCGGAAGCCCGGCCATTTCGCGCCGAGTATCACGCGGTTCCAGCACGCATAGTTCGGCACCTTCACCAGCGCCACGCCGTCTTTCTTCAACACGCGCCGCGTCTGCTCTAACGCCTCACGCGGGCGGGCTTCATGTTCGAGGTAAGACCACAGCGTGATGCCGGTGAAGAAATCGTCCGGCAATTGCGCAAGGCCCGAAACGCCATCGGCATTCACCACCTTGCCGCCGCGCGGTTCGAAGATCGACGCCGCATTCGCCGCCGCCGAGGATTCGATTTCGATACCATAGGGAATGTAACCCGGCGCCAATTCCTTGAACGCCTTGCCGTTGCTGCACCCGACATCGAGCACCGGACCCGGCTTGGCGAATCCCTTCATGCCGCCTGCAGGCGTTGCTTCGCCGAGCAGGCCAAGCCGCCAGCGGGTCATCATGTCGAGACGCGCGAGAATAGGTTGCTGCTTCAGGCGGCGGTCTTCTTCGATCTTGTGCTGCTTGGTCCAGCCGATCTCATCGTAGAGCGCGCTGTAATTCGGCACCCATTCCAGGAAGATGAGTCCGCAATGTGTACACTGCTTCATCGGCCAGTCGGGATGCGAATACTTCACCAGCGGCGCGTTTGCCGAGGCCGTCCCGCAGGACGGGCAATCGCGATGTAGACGGGTCTCCGGCGAGGGCGCGTTCATGAACCCTTCTTGGACAGACTGACAAAAAAACGCAACCAAGCCGGACTACAGCCGTTGGCACGAAAGCCAGCCGCCCAAACGGGTTGCCGCCATGCAGAAGCGCGGCGTAGCCTTGGTTCCCAGATGGGGCGGTATTCGGAAATTTCTTTGGAGAAGGATCATAGCCATGAAGAAGTATATTTTAGGAGCAATGTTCGCAGCCTTGATGGCATCGCCCTGCGCCATGCCCACACAGGCCATAGCCGCACCCCACGACTATCGCTGGAACGGCGACCGCAACAACGGCTGGGATCCTTCCCGGCACTATCACAGCGGCCATTATCGCGAGCGCCGGCTCGGCCGGAATGACCGGATCTATCGCGGTGGCGATGGCCGCTATTATTGCCGCCGCAGCGATGGCTCGACCGGTCTGGTGATCGGCGCGATTGCGGGCGGGCTTCTGGGCAATGCCATCGGCGGCAATGCGCTGAGCACGATCCTTGGCGCAGGCGGCGGAGCGGCGCTGGGCCAATCCATCGACCGCGGCAATGTTCGCTGCCGCTGATCGAGGCTTCACGACGGCAAAACGGCGCTCCGCGAGGGGCGCCGTTTTCGCTTGGGCGATAGGTCGCCGGGGGGCCAAGGAACTTTTGTTGCCGGTGGACGTTGGGGCAGCGGGGTTGCGCGAGCTAAAGCCGGCATGAAGGGGAATAAGCCATTACGCCATAAGCGCTTGCTTGTCGGCGGTGCAGGTCTTTTTGCCCTGGTGATGACGCCTGCCTGGGCCCAGGTGCAGGTGGCCGCCAACCTCTCCGGCCTGTCGCTCGAAGAACTGGCGAATGTCGAAATCACTTCGGTTTCCAAGACCGCCGAGCCGCTGAGCGATGCCGCAGCCGCCGTCTTCGTCATCACCCATGACGACATCATCCGTTCCGGCGCCAGAAACATCCCCGACATGCTGCGGCTGGCCCCCAACCTTCAGGTCGCCCAGATCAGCGCGAACACGACTGCCATCACCGCGCGCGGCTTCAACGGCAATGCCGCAAACAAACTTCTGGTGCTGATCGATGGGCGCAGCGTCTACACACCGCTTTATGGCGGCGTGCAGTGGGACGTTCAGGATGTGTTGCCGGAGAACGTCGAACGCATCGAAGTGATCAGCGGCCCGGGTGCCACCTTGTGGGGCGCCAATGCGGTGAACGGCGTGATCAACATCATCACCCGCAAATCCGCCGATACGCAGGGCGGGCTTCTGACCCTCGGCATCGGCAATCGCGAGAAACACGGCAGCCTGCAATATGGCGGCACGCTGGACGACGATCTTGCGTACCGCGCTTATGTCGAAGGCTTCGGCATCCTGCACGGCAAGACATCGACCGGCGCCAACGCGTTCGACGGCTGGAACAAGACACAAGGCGGTTTCCGCCTGGACTGGACGCCGCAAAACGACACCGTGACGTTGCAGGGCGATTGGTATGGCGGGCAGGAAGATGTTGCCGCCAACGCCAATCAGGCGCTGTCCGGCGGCAATATCCAGCTTTCGTGGCAGCACAATTTTTCCGATGGTTCGGCGATTCAGGCGCTCGGCTATTTCGACCGCGCGAGCCGCGTCACCGATGGCGGCGGAAGCTACGCGCTCAACACCTATGACATCGAAGTGCAGCACAGCTTTTCGTGGGGAGCGTCGCACGCAATCGTCTGGGGCGGCGGTTTTCGCGTCTATCAGGATCGTTTCGATCTGGTGGGACCGGTTGCATATGTTCCGCCAACCCGTTCGCAAAACCTAGTCGATGTCTTCGCGCAGGACACGATTACGCTTCTGCCGTCGGTGAAACTGGTCGTCGGCCTGAAACTCGAAAGCGATCCTTACGCGGCGCTGACGCCACTGCCCAATGCGCGCCTGTCGTGGAAGCCCACAGATAGCGTTCTGTTGTGGGCGGCGGCATCGCGGGCGGTGCGCGCACCCACGCGTTTCGACGTGGATCTGCAGGACACCATCATCCCATCCATCTTGATCCTGACCGGAGACCGCGATTTTCAACTGGAAAAGTTGACTGCCTACGAGGTTGGAACGCGGGTGCAAGTGACCGATGCCGCGTCGTTCTCCGTATCGGCGTATTACAACGTCTACGACAATCTGCGCAGCGTGGAATTCACCCAGGCCACGGTTCTTCCCCTGTTGTGGAGTTGGGGAAACCTGATGACCGCCGACACGTATGGCGTCGAAATGTGGGGCAATTACACGCTCACCGATTGGTGGCGGCTTTCGGCGGGCGCGGTGATCCAGCATCAGGACCGGCGTTTCCGCCCGCAATCGAGCGCGCTGGGCGGCGCGGCCATCGCAGGCGATGATCCCAATCATCAGGCGATGCTGCGGTCTTCCATGAACCTCGGCGACGACGTTTCGTGGAACGCCGAATTGCGCTGGATCGGAATGCTGCACGATCCCGTGGTCCCGGCGTATGCAGAGATCAACACCAGCGTTGGCTGGAAAATCTCCGACACCATCGAAATCGCGGTGTCTGGTTACAACCTGTTGCATTCCCGACATCTCGAATACGAACTGGCGGGCGCTACCACCGGCACGATGATCGACCGTTCGTTCTTTGTCGAAACCAAACTGCGCTTCTGATGACCGCGTTGTGGCATAGGGTACTTTCCTGCGGAACGCTTCTGCTGGCGGCAAGCGCGGCAAACGCCGCGCCCACGGCATCGGTCGCCGATATCAAGGCGGCATATCTCGTCAAGTTCGGCCCGTTCATCGAATGGAAAAACGCTGCGCCGTCATCGCCATTCGTGATCTGCACCTTTGGCGAGGATGACGTCTCCAAAGCGCTGGACGGCGCGGCCAAAGATCAAACGGTCGGCGACGCGCCCGTTTCCATCCGCCATCTCGCAGCGGGCCAACCGGCGGATGGATGCCGCATTCTGTATTTCGCGGAAGGCGGCCCACCCAACGATTATCCTTCCGTGTTGACCGTCACGGAGACCGAGCAAACCCCGCACGGCGTCATCAGCTTTGTGATCGCAGACAAACATGTTCGCTTCGATATCGACCTGCAGATGGCCGGCAAGGCGGGGCTGGATGTCAGCGCGAAATTGCTGGGCCTGGCGCGCACCGTGAGAGGTGCGCCATGAGATTGCCGAAGATCGCCTTCCACCCCATGACGGCGCTGGCGATATCGGTCGGCCTGATCCTCGCCAGTATCGCGATGGTCCTCTATCAGGAAAGCCTGTTCGAACGGCAGGCCGCGCGCGAAGCCACCGTGCAGGCCAATATCCTTGCCTCCAGCGTCACCGCCGCGCTCGCTTTCAACGATGCGCGCACCGCGCAGGAATATGTGAACGCGCTGAAAGCCAATCCCGATATCGAAGCCGCCGCCGTGTTCGCGAACGACGATGAGGAACTGGCGAAATTCCTGCGCCCCGGCGTTGTGGACGTTCCATCAAAGGTCGTGCCGCATATCGCGCAAATGGCCGACAATCATGTGGTTGTCATAGTGGCTGCGCTCCAACGCGGAAGCCGTTTGGGCACTGTTTATTTGCGCGCCACCACCGAATCCACCGAACGGCGTATCCTGCGTTACGGCGTGCTGGTGTTGCTGGTGACGATGGGCGCGTTGCTGACCATCGCGTTCGCCGCCGCGCAGATTTCGCTCACCCGGCAGAACGCGAGCCTTGCCGATCAGGCGCGCGAACTTTCCGAAGCCAACAGCAGGCTCAAGGACGAGATGGAGCAACGCACCGCTGCCGAAGAAGCCTTGCGCCAGAGCCAGAAGATGGAAGCGCTGGGCCATCTTTCCGGCGGCATCGCGCACGACTTCAACAATCTGATCGGTATCATCAAGGGCAACCTGCAACTGCTCATCCGCCGCCTGCAGCAGGGGCGAACCGATGTGCAGCGTTATGCGGAATACGCGCTGGAAGGGGCGGATCGCGCGGGCACGTTGACCAGCCGCATCCTGGCGTTCTCGCGGCAGCAGCCGCTGTCGCCGATCCACGTCAATATCTCTTTGCTTATTCGCGACATGATGGACCTGATCCGTCAATCCGTCGGCAACGGAACCGAGATCGTGACCGTTCTGAATGCGAAATGCTGGATCGTCTGCGATCCCAACCAGATGGAACACGCGGTGCTCAACCTGGTGAACAACGCGCGCGACGCCATGCCAGATGGCGGCGTGCTGCACATCACGACCACCGACATGCAAATCGACACACAGAAAGTTCCCGAAGACCCGCCCCCCGGCAAATACGTTTCGCTGGAAATCCGCGACAACGGGCAGGGCATGGACAAAGACGTGAAGGAAAAAGCGCTGGACCCGTTTTTCACCACCAAGCCGCCGGGGCAGGGCACGGGTCTGGGGCTCAGCATGATCTTCGGCTATGTGCGCCAGTCCGGCGGCTATCTGAAAATCGACAGCGAACCCGACAAGGGAACGGCGATCACGATCCTGTTCCCACAAATCGAACCGGCAGAAAAATGAGCGACGAACCAACCCCGAAAATCCTGATTGCCGACGACGAAGCCATGCTGCGCTCGGTCGCCGCCGAAATCCTTTCGGATTCCGGCTTCACCGTGATCGAGGCGTGCGACGGCGTGGAAGCGCTGGAGGCGTTGAAAGCCAACCCGGACGTCGACCTGCTGATCAGCGACGTGCGCATGCCGCGCATGAGCGGCTACGCGTTGGTCGACGCCGGCATCGCGTTGAAGCCGGATCTGAAAGTCCTGCTCATCACCGGCTTCAGCCGCGATCCGTTGCCGGATCACCTGACAAAACGCGGCGTGCAGATTCTCTACAAACCCTTCGATCTGGAAACACTGCCCAATCTCGCCCGGCAAACGATGGGCGCGAACTAAAGCGCGGGCCGGGGGCGCTCTCTTCTTATATTCTATGCAGTCGATGGCGACATTCGCCGCGCCCCGCAACATTCTTGCTCCTGCCCAAATAAATTTCCGTCCCCGCACTACCTCGTCTCTTCCTCAGCTTCGTTGGAAGTACTGTAGCGCGGGGCCGTGATCCTCGGCGGCGGGGCTATGGTGGAAACACCCGAAACCACTCGTGAGACAGATGAACTGCACGTGCGAAGTGCGGTCGTGAACGCACGCGACTTGGAGAACTGGTTCGTGACGGAAGTTTTGCCCCTGGAACCGGACCTGATGCAGTTCCTGCGGCACAGTTGGCGCCATACGCCCGATCATTCCGATCTTCGGCAAGACATCTATGTCCGCCTTTACGAGGCGGCGAAAATGCAGCTTCCCAGCCCGGTGAAGCCGCTGCTGTTCGCCATCGCCCGTAATCTGTTGATCGACAGGTTCCGCCGCGAACGCATCATCCCCATCGAAGGCGTGCCCGATCTGGAGAAGATCGAGATCGCCAGCGACGCGCCCTTGCCCGACCGTAGCGCGATTGCGCGCGATGAACTGCGCCGCCTGCAATCGGTGCTCGACCAATTGCCGCCGCGCTGCCGGGAAGCCGTCGTGCTGCGCCGGATCGAAGGCATGAGCCGCCGGGAAATCGCGTTGCGCATGAACATCTCGGAAGCAACGGTGCAGGCGCATCTGCGCGATGGCGCGCGGCTTCTGATCGATCTTCTGCACGATCACGCCGGGGCGCAGGGATGAGCCAGCCCGAAGCAACTGCCGACAGGATTCACGAAAGAGCCGTCGAATGGCTGCTGGAACGTGACGAGGCCGAACAACAGGGCGGCTGGAATGAGGCCGATCAGGCGCGGCTGGATGCATGGCTCGCCGAATCTTCGGCACATCTGCTCGCCTATTGGCGGGCCAAGAGCGGTTGGGAGCGCGCGGGCGTTCTGGCGGCGTTGCGCCCGGTTCATCCTCCGCTGAGGCCGGTTTCGTCGCCGCGCCGCGTTCGCTGGCGTTTGCCGCTCGTCGCGGCAGCCGTTGTCGCGGTGGCGGCGGTGGGCATCGCGGGCTTCGAATGGAATGCGCCGCACTATGTGACCTATGCCACCGCGGTCGGCGGCCGCGAAACGCTGGCGCTGGGCGATGGTTCGCAGATCGAGCTGAACACCAACACCGTCCTGCGCATTCCGAAAAAGGGTAGCCGCAAGGTGATCCTCGAACGGGGCGAAGCCTATTTCCAGATCAAGCACGACGAACAGAACCCGTTCATCGTGACCACCAGCACCGGCCGCGTGGTGGATCTGGGCACCAAATTCGTTATCCGCCAGCGCGGACAAGAAGTGCAGGTGTCGCTTGTGGAAGGCCGCGCGCGTTTTGAAGGCGAAGCGTCGGGCAGGGAAGGGCGCTCCGTCATCCTGGATCCCGGCGATGTCGTGGTGGCGACGGTGGACCGGGTTTCGCTCACCAAAAAACCGACGGCCGAACTGAAGACCGAACTGGGCTGGCGCAAAGGCATGTTGACGTTCCGCCACGCAACGCTTGCGGATGCAGCGGCCGAGTTCAACCGCTACAACGCCGAACAAATCATCGTCGCCGATCCGGCGGTCGCGCATCTGGAAATCCGCGGCACGTTCCGCACCGCCGATGTCGCGCTGTTCGCACGCATGGCGCAGAAGGCGCTCGGCCTGCACGTCTCAAATCGCGGCAACGAAATCACCATCACGCAGTAACGCGCCCAACAGTCGAGGCGAAATGTCGAAGGGGGGAAACATGACAAAAACGGTTCACTTAAGGGCATTGCTGCTCGGGTCCGCCACAGCAATAGGGCTGGTGCAACTGGCCTGCGCAGCCGGGTTCAACATCCCGTCCGGCGATCTGGCGCAGGCGCTCGATGCCTATGCCGCTCAAACCGGCGTCGAACTCGTCGTATCGGAATCCGCGCTGAAAGGCGTGCATTCGCCGGGCGCGAACGGCCAGATCACGCCGGACGAAGCGCTGGCGAGAATCCTGAGGGGCACAGGCTTCACCGTCCACCGCGAAGGCGGCGCCATCGCGCTAGTGCCGGATCGTTTGCATTCGAGCAACGCGATCCAGGACGTGCCTTCCATGCAACTCGCGCAAGCTGCGCCCGCGCGGGCGGCGGTGGAAACGGTGACGGTCACCTCGTCGAAACTTGGCGGCGCGGATGTGCAGAGCATACCCATTTCCATTACGGCGTTATCCCAGGAACAATTGACCGCTACGCAAACGGCAGGCGGCCCCGATCTTGTGAAACAGGTGCCGAACCTGACTTTCAGCAAGACAAATTTCAGCGGCTACAGCATTACCATTCGCGGCATCGGTACGCAGGCGATTTCTGTCACAACCGATCCGGCGGTTGCGGTCGCGATGAACGATATTCCGTTCATCCGCAATCACTTCTTTGAACAGGAATTCTTCGACGTTGGGCAGCTTGAAGTGCTGCGCGGGCCGCAGGGTACGCTCTATGGCCGCAATGCCACCGCCGGCGTGGTGAACATCACCACCGCCAAGCCGACCGATCAGTTCGAAGCCATGGCAAGCGGCGAGATCGGCAATTACAAGCAACGCCGCTTCGAAGGAATGCTGAATATCCCTATCGTCGATGACCGGCTGGACATTCGTCTGGCGGGCGAGTGGACCAAGCGGCAGGGTTATTCGTTCAATGCTTTGACGGATCAACGCATCGATGGCCGCGATCTGTGGTCGGGCCGCATGACAATCGGGTGGAAGCCCTTCGACAAAGTTCAGACCTATCTGGTGTGGGAGCACTTCCAGGAAAACGACGATCGCATGCGCAGTGCCAAACAACTCTGCAAACGCGATGAGGGGCCGAGCCAGGTTGAGGGCGTGCCGATCCCCGGATTCGGTCCGCTGTCTGGCCTTGCAGACGCGCTCAGCCAAGGCTGCTTGCCGGGGTCGTCTTACGCTGCCGAATCGTTTGGAACACCAGATGGCCAGTCACTGTCGTTTATACAGGGATTGGTATTCCTTGGATCGCAGGGACCAAATTTTGTAGGCGATGCTGGGCGTATCGATCCCTACGCCAGTACAACGCAATCGCAGAACTTGCGAGTCATAGAATCCGCAATCGAGCCGGCATACAAAGCCAAGAACGATATCCTCGAATTCAACGTCGATTACGCTGTCACGCCCGCTTTAATAGCCACGTCCCAGACGGGCTTTAATCACGACTTTCTTTATTCCACCGAAGACTACAATCGGTTCAACACCGCAGCGGGCTTTTTCTCTCCAGGTCCGCCTGCCAGTCCCTATCCGGTTGTTCCGGGCGGAAGCACGCCAATTTTCGGATCACGCGACCAAGTCCCCGCTGATGGCGTATTCTGCGATCCTCAGCTTGGGTGTAGCGATAGATTGGTTGGCGAAGACCTCGATACATTGAAGTCATGGCAGCTTAGTCAAGAATTTCGATTGAGCTCCAATTTCTCTGGTCCGTTCAACTTCAGTCTCGGAGGAAATTATCTGCACTATGAGATCGATGAGAGCTACTATGTCTTCATCAACGCGCTGACCGTACTTGCAAGTGAGGTCGAAGGTACACCTTTGCCAGCATGGCAAGGCGGCGTCTCCGACAATCACGAATGTCTCGGCGGTTACTACTATGCCTCAGCGGATGAGGGAAATCTCAGGCCATTTCAATGCGGCTACATCGATCCCAATCCGATTTCGAGCCTTAATGGGAACGGGCATAATTATTTTCGCAGTCACAATCCTTATGTTTTGAATTCCTATGCGGGCTTCGGCGAAGGGTATTACAACCTCGCCAAGGATGTGAAGTTGATCGGCGGCGTGCGCTGGACGGACGACCAGAAACACTTCCCGATGATTCCGAGTATGTTGCTTGTTCGGGGTTGGGGTTCTTTCGTTGAACAGGTGCTCGATCAGGAATGGACCGAGGTGACAGGCCGCGCGGCGATCAACTGGACACCGAAATTCGATTTCACCGATCAGACCCTCATCTACGGATCGTTCGCCCACGGCTACAAGGCAGGTGGCGCCAATCCACCTGGTGCAACGCTGCTCAAGAATGGCGCCCTCGACTACGGCGCGTTTCAACCCACGCACCCACTCACTTTTGCTCCGGAATTCATCAACGCCTACGAGGCCGGAACGAAGAATACATTGCTGGATGGCGCACTCACGCTGAACGGCGATCTCTTCTATTATGACTACAAGGGTTACCAGATCTCGCAGATCGTGGATCGCACGGCGATCAACATCAATGTGGACGCAAAGGTCCACGGCGCGGAACTGGAGGCGGCCTATGAGCCGATCCCGGGGCTGCGTTTCAACTTCGCTGGCGGTTGGGAGCACTCGGAAATCAACAAAGGTCAGGGCGCCATTGATCTTATGGATCGCACGGCGGGGCGTAACGACTGGGTGGTTCTGAAGCCAACCATCACAAGGTCTTCCAACTGCATCATTCCAGCCTATGTGGTGTCGGAAGCGGTAGCCGCAGGCGGTGGAGACGCGGTGTTCTTCGACGGCTCCACCAGCCAATCTTCCGGAATCGGTGTGCTGATATCGGCGTGCCAGACGGCGTACGACGCCGGTTTGGATCCGCTAACCAACCTGCCCTACACATACCAGCCAACAGTGACCACGGGCCAACTCGCTTATCGGCATTTGCCGGCGGGCTATCTCGGTTTCGATCCACTCGCGGGAACTGCTAATGATCCTTATGCAGGGCAGAATGTCGCCAACGGCCATGACTACGGTCCGGCGCCGAACAATGGCGCGGGCTTCGACAAGGATCTTGGCGGCAACGAATTGCCAAACACGCCGCCGTTCACGGTTTCCGCTGGTGCGCAATACACCGTTCCGATATCGCCAGACTGGGCGGCAACGCTGCGCGGAGATTATTATTGGCAGGATTATTCCTGGGCCCGCATCTTCAACGACAACCCATATGACCGGCTGCGCGGTTATACGAACGTCAACTTGTCATTGATCCTCACGAGCCAAAGCGGCTGGCAGGTGATGCTCTATGACAAGAACGTATTCAACACGACCGACATTACCGGCACGTTTCTGAACAGCGATGACAGCGGGCTTACGACAAACGTGTTCACGACCGATCCCAGGCTGATCGGCGTCCGCGTCACGAAGAATTGGTAAGGGGGAAACCAATGAGCGAACTTGTAAATGCGAGCGCCTGTGGAAAGTCATATCGCGGAAAACTGCTAACCACGGTTTGCGGGCTTACTCTCGTGACAGCGTTTGGCGCGAGCGCGGATGGCGTTGATCATCCTACCGTCTGGATCGAGCTTGGCAGCCAACTCGAGCAAGTGAATGGCAGGGCGGAGACTTTCGTCCCGGCGTTTCTGGAAAAGTTCGATCACTTGGGGTTTGATCCCATTTCACCTGTCCAGCGACCTTCGCGTTATGCAATCGGTGGAGAAGGTAAGGTCTCGTTCGAGCCCAAGGGCTCGGAATGGGTGTTATCGGCTGCCGTGCGTTATGGTCGTTCGAACGGGCAAAAGGCGTTATATCAAAAGTTGCCGCAGGCGACGCCTGGCTTTCATTTTCCGCCCTACCATCTAAATGCAACGGCATCGGACAGAGAAGGTCACCTAATACTTGATTTCCAGGCGGGCAAAGATGTTGGCTTGGGCGGGCTTTCGTCCAAAATCTCGTCGACGCTTTCGATGGGGGTTCGATTCGCGCAATTCACAGCGCGTCAGAAAGCAGCGATGGATGGTATGCCGAGTCATTTCCAGTCCGGCACGAACCTAAAATATGGCGTTAAAACCACCCATCACCGTTTCTATGGATCGCTGGATGTAGAACGCAGCTTTCGTGGCGTCGGCCCCTCTATTACCTGGGATTCTACAGTGCCTCTGCTGCGAGCGGACGATGATGGAATAAATCTGGATTGGGGTATTAATGGAGCGGTTCTTTTTGGACGCCAAAAGGTAAGCGGAGAAGCGGCTCTGTCAGGGCTGTACTATAAAACTTTTATCAAGATTCCAGCGCAACTCACTAGCGGTATTGCAAGTAGCTATCATCATCGCGTCAATCTCGGGCGTTCGCGTAGCGTGATCGTCCCCAACGTCGGTGGCTTTGCAGGTATCTCCTTCCGGTATGCCGCTGCCAAGATCAGTCTCGGCTACCGCGCCGACCTGTTCTTCGGCGCCATGGATGGCGGCCTGGATAGCCGTAAAACCTATGACCGCAATTTCTACGGTCCATATGCCAGCATCAGCATCGGCCTGGGGGGCTAGCGAGGGAGCACCATCTCATCCCTCCAAAGGGCGGCGGAGCGATCCGCCGCCTTTTTGTTTTGCAGCGCCGGGCCAGCGCATTCTCCGCGCAACAAAATTGTTCCAACTATTTTTGTAAACCCGGCCGTTTCGCCCGTCTCATCTATGAGTCCTAAGCTCTAACCCAGAAGGCGGAAAGCTCGCGGGGGATGGCCGAGACACCACACATTCATCGAGGAACCGCCGGTCCACAAGGTTCGGGCGCGAGCATGACTGCGTCTGACGTCGAGGCCTGGTTCGTTCGGGAAGTTTTGCCGCTGGAGGCAATGTTGATGCATTTCCTGCATCGCAACTGGCGCAACAAAAGCGAACTCGAAGACCTCCGGCAGGATGTCTATGCGCGGGTTTGCGAGGCGGCCGGCGAACGCATTCCCGAAAAGACGAAATCCTTCGTGCTGACGACGGCGCGCAATCTTCTGATCGATCGCGTGCGCCACGAACAGATCGTGCCCATCGATGCCACGTTCGAAATCGAAACCCTGGAAATCGCCACCGACACGCCCAGCCCGGAACGCGGCGTCATCGCGCGCGATGTCCTGCGCAAGCTGCAATCGGCGCTTGTCCGCCTTTCGCCGGAGGAGCGCGAAGTCGTTCTGCTGCGCCGGGTCGAGGGGCTTTCGCGCACCGAAATCGCCCAGCGCCTCGGCCTCACCGAACGCCAGGTCTCCGAACATCTGTCGCAGGGAATGCGCGCTCTCGCAGCGCCGTACTTCCGCGACGCCATCGAATTGGGGGCGTGAGGATGGCCGAGGAAAAATTGCACCCGCCTCAGGCAGACGAACTCGAAGCCCGGGCAAGCGATTGGCTGACGCAGCGCGAATTCGGCGAGTGGGGCGAAGCCGAAGAAGCCCAGCTCCAATCCTGGCTCGCGCAATCGTCTCATCATCGCGTCGCCTATTGGCGCATGAAGGCGCTGTGGTCCGACAGCGAACGGTTGGCCGCGCTGCGTTCGCCCATGCGCCAGACAAGCGCGCCCGCCGCCAAAACGCGGCAATGGCCCAAGATCGCGGCGGCCGTCGCGGTTGTGTCGCTTGTCGGCGCGGCGATCGCGCTTACCTCGTTCGAGCAACGGCGCAGCTATGCCACCGCGTTCAGCGAACGAAAGACCATCACACTTTCCGACGGCTCGCAGATAGATCTGAACAGCCGCTCGGCCTTGCGCATCGCCTCCAGCCAGCGCGAAGCCTGGCTCGACGGCGGCGAGGCTTATTTCCAGATCACCCACGATGCCTCGCATCCTTTCGTTCTGCATGTTTCCGGTCATCGCATCCTTGATCTCGGCACCAAATTCCTTGTGCGGAAGGATGGCCAGCGGCTTGAAGTTTCGCTTGTCGAGGGGCGCGCACAAATCGATTCCGCAAATCCCGGGGGGCGCGAACGGCCGGCCATTCTGGCGCCGGGCGACGTGGCGGTGGCCAGTGCGGACACGATTTCCGTCACGCACAGAACCGCGCCCGTGCTTGCCGATGCGCTGGGCTGGCGGCGCGGCGTTCTGATCTTCCATTACATCCCGCTGTCCGAAGTGGCGGCGACTTTCAACCGCTACAACAAGGAAAAACTCGTCATCACCGATCCGTCGGTGGGGCAGGTGACGGTGCTGGGCACTTTTCCCATCAACGATGTGGCGGCCTTCGCGCGCGTGGCGAAGGAAGCATTCGGCCTGAACATCACGCACCGCAAAAACGAAATCCTGATTTCTCGCTGACATAGCATTGCAATTTCTCAAGGGGGGCAAATGACAAACCGAACGTTCCGCAACTGGGCGCTGGCGAGTGCATCGTTTCTGGCGATGAGTACCGCCGCGCAAGCGCAGGATTTCAACATTCCCCGCGGCGATCTGGGCGCCGCCCTCGACGCCTACACAAGACAAACCGGCCTGCCGCTGATCGTTTCCGGAGACGCCATCAAGGGTGCGCGCACGCAAGGCGCAACCGGCGACCTCACGGTGGATTCCGCGCTGGCGCGCATTCTATCGGGAACAGGTTTCTCCGTTCGAAGAGACGCATCCGGCGCCATAGCCATCGTTCGCGAAAAGCAGGCTTATGAGCAAGGCATCGATCTGCCCGCTATCACACTGGCGCAAGCCGCACCTGCGCGCGCGGCGGTGGAAACCGTCACAGTCACCTCGTCGAAGCTCGGCGGAGCGGATGTGCAATCCATTCCCATCGCGATCACGGCTTTGAGCCAGGAACAGCTGACCGCCACACAGACTGCAGGCGGGCCCGATCTCGTGAAACAGGTGCCGAACCTCACCTTCACCAAAACCAACTTCACCGGCTACAGCATCCAGATCCGCGGCATCGGCACGCAAGCGATCTCGGTGACCACCGATCCCGCCGTGGCTGTTGCGATGAACGACATTCCGTTCATCCGCAATCATTTCTTCGAGCAGGAATTCTACGACGTCGGCCAACTCGAAATCCTGCGCGGCCCGCAAGGCACGCTCTATGGCCGCAACGCCACCGCAGGCGTGGTGAACCTGGTATCCGCCAAACCGACCGATCAGTTCGAAGCCATGCTCAGCGCCGAAATCGGCAACTATAGCCAGCGGCGTTTCGAAGGCATGGTCAACTTCCCCATCGTCGATGACCGCCTCGATATCCGCATCGCCGGCGAGTGGACCAAACGGCAGGGCTATTCCTTCAACGAACTGACCGACAACCGCATCGATGGCCGCGACCTGTGGTCGGGCCGCGTCACCATCGGTCTCAAGCCCGTCGAAAATCTGCAGATGTATTTTATCTGGGAACACTTCTCCGAAGACGACGACCGCATGCGGTCGGCCAAACAGTTGTGTCACACAGCGCCCGATCCGGCAGAGATCGGCGGGGTGCCGGTCTCGCAAAGCACTGGCGGCGGCCCGTGGGGAACGATCGTCTATGTGAATCAGGGCTGCATACCGGCCTCGTTGTACTCGCCGGATTCATTTCAGGTCGTCAACGGCCACTCGCTTCCTTACTTCTCGCCCACACATGGCATCGGCAATCCGGTCAACTCCGGCATAAATCCTTATGCAAGCGCCACGCAGTCCCTGAATCTTCATGTCATCGACTCGGCTCTTAACCCGCAATACCAGTCCAAAAACGATATCATCGAATTAAACAGCGATTATGCGCTCACGCCGTCGCTGACGTTCACAACGCAAAGCGGGTTCAATCAGGATTTCCTGTGGTCCACCGAAGACTACAATCGTTACAACACCCAGCCTGGAGCATTCGAATACACCGATCCGTCGATAAACGGGTACAATACGAACTATGCCGGCCAGATCTCGCCTGACGGTTACTTCTGCGATCCCCAATTGGGATGCAGCAACAGGCTTGTTGCCCAGGATCTTTCGGAAGAACACGCCTGGCAGTTCAGCCAGGAATTCCGCTTGGCCTCGAATTTCAGCGGGCCGTTCAACTTCAGTGTCGGCGGAAACTACATGCATTATGAGACGGAAGAGAACTACTATGTGTTCATCAATACGCTGACATCGCTGGCGGTTGAACTCGGCGAGTCCAACTATAATCTGGGCCGCCCTTACGTCCCCGGAGTGACGGACAATTACAGTTGCCTGCCAAATGGTCCGCGGCCCGGCGATCCATCTCAGGGTGCCGCTGTGTATGGCTGCATCTATATCGATCCCAATCCCATCAGCAAGCTGAACGATCAGGGTCACAATTATTTTCTCAGCAAGAATCCTTATACACTCAATTCCTATGCGGGTTTCGGCGAGGCTTATTACAACATCTTCAAAGATCTGAAGCTCACAGTGGGCCTGCGCTGGACCGAGGATCAAAAACACTTCCCCCTCATTCCAAGTTGGCTTCTGGGCAGTGACAGCTACGGTTATCCCGTTATCGGCGTTGTCGACCAGCAATGGGATCAGTTCACCGGGCGTGCCGCGGCAAACTGGACGCCACGGCTGAGCTTCACCGATCAATCGCTATTTTTCGGCTCGTATGCTCACGGCTACAAGGCGGGGGGAGCTAACCCACCGCCTGCCGTTATTACCGGCGCGTTGGCCCAACCGCAGGCAGCTGATATTGCGTCGGTTGTCCACCCCTGACGTTCAAACCGGAGTTCGTGGATGCATTCGAACTCGGCACCAAGAACACGTTGCTCGACGGCGCACTGACCCTCAACGGAAGTCTCTTCTACTACAATTACGAGAACTATCAGATATCGGAGATCGTGGATCGCACCTCGATCAACCTGAATTTTGATGCCCATATCAAAGGCGCCGAACTGGAAGCCACATACGAACCACTGCCGGGTCTGCGGTTCAACTTCGCGGGCGGTTATGAAAATGCCCGGTTGGCGAAGGGATCGAAGGCGGTCGATCTGATGGATCGCACGGCCGGTACGCCCGGCTGGATGGTGGTCAAGCCAGATCCCACGACACCGTCGAACTGTGTGCGGCCGATCAGCTATATAGCCGGGTTTGTGGGCGCTCAAATTCTCGGCCTGTGCCAAGAAGTGGATTTGACGCCTTATGATCCGACAAACGCGTCGAACAACGGCGAGGGCTTCTTCAAAGACCTGAGCGGCAACGTCATGCCGAACGCGCCGCAATTCACCGCGTCCTTGGGTGCTCAATATTCCATGCCCGTCACCCAGGATTGGGCCGCAACGTTGCGCGCCGATGGATACTGGCAGGACAATTCCTGGTGGCGCGTTTTCAACGATCTCGAATACGACAAACTGCATGGCTACGCGACGCTGAACCTCACCTTGATACTGACAAATCAGGCGGGCTGGCAGGTCATGCTCTACGACAAGAACGTCTTCAATACGACGGCGATCACCGGCGCCTTCCTCAACTCGGATGATAGCGGGCTCACGACCAACGTGTTCCTGACCGATCCCAAGCTGATCGGTATCCGCGTGACGAAGAATTGGTAAGGGGGAACCGATGAGCGAACTGATAAAAAACACAGATCGGTATACGAAGGCGCGCTTCCAGCTTCTGGCAACGGCTTGCGCCAGCGCGCTTCTCGCCGCTACATGCGCGAGTGAAAGCGCCGTCGCGGCAGAAGATACCGACCGTCCAACTTTATGGATCGAACTCGGCGGCCAGCTTGAAGCGATCCCGGCCGGTCAGGATGCGTTCACCGCGCCGTTCGCTGCCGGCGCACAGCCGCCAGAACCATTTCCGTTTGGCCATCGTTATGGTTTCGGGCCACCAGTTTTGGTTGCGTCTCCCGATGTGCCATTTGATTCCGAGCGTCCGTTTGGCATACAGAAGTCGCCCCCGAACAGCTTTGGCGGCGAGGCAAAGATTTCGCTTTCGCCCAAGACCACCGACTGGATATTTTCGGTCTCGTTGCGTTATGGCCGCTCCAGCGGGCACAAATCGGATCTACAGCAAACCGAAAATCGTGCTCCTTATGCGGTGTATCAGAGTCACCCGGATATATTGCTGACGCCGGATACGATCCGCTTCACAAATGCGTGGGCCAACTACAACGAAAGCCATGCTGTTCTCGATTTCCAGGTAGGCAGAGATGTCGGGCTAGGGTTGTTTGGCGGCCACACATACTCGCAACTGGATGCGGGTATAAGGTTTGCACAATTCACCTCCAAATCGAGTTTCAATGTCGTTGCGATACCTTATCTGCAAATATATGCGCACCACCTCAGCAGTCCGTTTTTTGGCAATAAGTATCATGTTGGAACGCGTTTCCATTCCTACGCTTTCTCGGGCCACAGCACGCGCAGCTTTCGCGGCATTGGCCCGTCGCTATCATGGAGTGGTGCCACGCCGCTCATTGGCAATGTGACAACGGCGCAGATCTCGCTCGATTGGGGTGTCAATGGGGCCGTGTTGTTTGGACGGCAGAAAGCCAAGACCGATCATCGCACAACGTCTTATGATCGGTATAAAACACCCAACAACATTTATAATTCCCGCGTGACGCAATACCGGCACACGCCGCCGCATCAAAGCCGTGCCCACTCGGTCATCGTACCCAATCTCGGCGGCTTCGCGGGGCTTTCGCTCAAATTCCCCAACGCGAAAATCAGTCTGGGCTATCGCGCAGATTTCTTCTTCGGGGCGATGGACACCGGTATCGACGCCCGCCACACCGAAGACATGAGCTTCCACGGCCCGTTCGCCAAGATCAGCATCGGCCTGGGCGGGTAAGCACCAACCGGGGGGCAGGGGAGAGGCGGCGTAGGATCCGCCGCCTTTTTCTTTGCCGGATCGGTTGCCCGGATATTCATCCTCTATAGCGCAGCTGCATTCCTGCGGCGGCCCGGTGCACGCTGCAGGCGGTGGCGGAAGCAAAACCTGCCGCCATTTTTGCGCAACAAAATTGCCGCTGACCGCCAAAGATTTTTTCCGTCCTCTATCAAGTTTTGCCCCGCCGTTACGATCTAATGAGCAGTGGCAGTGAGCCTCGAACGGGCGGGGCATGGCGGAGATACCGGGCACACACCGTGAAAACAGCAAGCCAGGCGGAGCGGCGATGACCACTCAGCCAGAGGTGAAGGCTTGGTTTTTGCGTGAGGTTCTGCCCCTTGAGGCGGCGTTGATGCGGTTCTTGCGCAAAAGTTATCGCAACCACAGCGAACTGGCCGATCTTCGGCAGGATATCTATGCCGAACTCCTGAAAGCGGCGCGCGAGCGCATTCCCGATCCCACGCCGCCGTTCGTTTTCACCGTGGCCCGCAACCAGCTTGTGAATCGCATCCGCCGCGAGCGCGTCATCCCCATCGATTCCGCCCTTGAAATCGGCGAACTCGAAATCGCCATCGATGCGCCGCCGCCGGACAGGGCGGTTGCCGCGCGCGACGAGTTGCGCCGTCTCAATTCCGCGATCGACCGGTTGCCGCCGCGTTGCCGCGAAGCCGTCGTCATGGCGCGTATCGATGGCCTGTCGGGCCGCGAAATCGCGCAGCGCATGAACATCACCGAAAGTGCCGTGTCACGTTACGTGAAAAATGGATTGCGCGCGCTCGCCGATGCCATTTACGGCGCCGAAACGCGGGGGCCGCAATGAGCGAGCAACCGGTCGTCGCAGACGACATCGAAGATGCCGCCGCCACCTGGCTCTGGCGCAGCCGTTCGCCCGAATGGAACGATGCCGCGCAGGCCGAACTCGACGCCTGGCTCAACCGGTCCGAACGTCACGCAGCCGCGTTCTGGCGGCTGGAAGCGGTGTGGGAACGCGCCGGCCGCGTCACCGCGCTGCGCACGTCGCGCCCGCAGCAGGGCGAAGCTGCGCCCTATCGCAAATGGCTGGGCTGGGGCGCGGCGGCGACCATCGTTTTGGCTGTCGTTGCGTTCGCGGCAGTGCGTCCGGGCCTGCAAGCGGGCGGTGCACAAACATTTTCCACCGCCGTCGGCGGGCGCGCCACCATCCGCCTTGCCGATGGTTCGCGCATCGAACTCAACACCGATACCGCGATCACCGCGAACATCACCGCGCAAAGCCGCACGCTGGAGCTGAAGAAAGGCGAGGCCCTGTTCAAGGTCAAACACGATGCGGCGCGGCCTTTCGTGGTGCTCGCCGCCGGTCACAAGATCGTCGACATCGGCACCACCTTCTCGGTGCGCACCGGCAAGGACAGCCTGAAGGTCACGCTCGTCGAAGGCCGCGCGCGCCTGGAATCCGATAGTGCCGCCGTTCAGCCGCATTCGACCGAACTGACTCCGGGCGAAGTCGTGGTCGCAACCGCAACTTCCATGTCCATCTCGCGCATGGCCACGGGCGAGATGAACGATGCGCTCGCCTGGAAACGCGGCCAACTCGTTTTCCGCCACATCGCGCTTGCGGACGCCGCGAAGGAACTGAACCGCTACAACCGCACCAAACTGGTGATCGGCCAGGACATCGCGGCACTTCGCATCAACGGCACGTTCGAGGCCGATAGCGTCGAAGCGTTTGCACGCATGGCGCAATACGCCATGCGCCTGCGGGTGGAAAAAACGGGCAACGAAATCCGGCTCGATCGCTGAACGCGCGGGCCGCGCCAAGAGGGGGAAAGATGTTCAACTGTTTCAAAACCGCATTGCTGGCCTCGGCCGCCGTCATCGGGCTTGCCGCCGCCGCCCATGCCGAACAATTCAACATTCCCGCGGGCGACATGGCCGAGGCGCTGCAAGCCTACACGGCGCAAACCGGCGTGCAGCTTTTCGCGACAGACGAAGTGCTGAAAGGCGTGCACACCAATGGTATCACCGGCAACACATCGGCTTCCGAAGCTCTCACGCGCCTTCTGTCCGGCACCGGCCTTGTGACGCATCGCGAAGCGGGCGCAGTGGCCATCGTCCGCGGCCGCCAATCGAGCGAAGCCACGCAGATCACCTCAATCCAACTCGCCCAGGCCACGCCTGCGCGCGCGGCGGTGGAAACGGTGACGGTTACATCGTCGAAATTGGGCGGTGCGGATGTGCAAAGCATCCCCATCGCGATCACGGCGCTGAGCCAGGAGCAATTGACGGCGACGCAAACCGCGGGCGGCCCCGACCTTGTGAAGCAAGTGCCGAACCTCACCTTCACCAAAACGAATTTCAGCGGCTACAGCATCAATATCCGCGGCATCGGCACCCAGGCGATTTCGGTGACCACCGATCCTGCCGTCGCAGTCGCCTTCAACGACATTCCCTTCATCCGCAACCACTTCTTCGAACAGGAATTCTACGATCTCGGTCAGTTGGAGGTCTTGCGCGGCCCGCAAGGCACGCTTTACGGGCGCAATGCGACAGCAGGCGTGGTGAACCTCACATCGGCCAAGCCAAGCGATCAATTCGAAGCTATGGCAAGCGGCGAAATCGGCAACTACAGCAGCCGCCGGTTCGAAGCCATGATCAACCTCCCGCTCGTCGACGACCGCCTGGACCTGCGCATCGCCGGCGAATGGACCAAGCGGCAGGGCTTCTCCTACAACGAACTCACCAACGAACGCATCGACGGCCGCGACCTGTGGTCCGGTCGCGTGACGCTGGGTTGGCATCCCGTCGAAAAGCTACAGGCTTATTTCATCTGGGAACACTTCAGCGAAAACGACGACCGCCTGCGCAGCGGCAAACAGATTTGTACGACGTCGTATCCGCTCGATTCCGTGCTCGGTGTTGTGCCGAGTGATCTTGGCTCTGGCGGTGTCTTCGGCTCAAAAGGGTATCTCAGTCAGGGTTGCCAGCTTGGGCCTTTATATGGGCCAGAAGCATTTCAGGAGCCTTATGGCTTGTCGCTGGGCTACGTTACCGCTCCCCGAACGGCGGGCGGCAATGTTACCGGGGACGATCCTTATGCCGGCGCCTCGCAATCGAGCAATTACAGGATCATCCAATCCCAGCTCACGCCGAATTATAAGGCAAAAAACGATACCGTTGAACTGAACGTCGACTACCAGCTTACGCCCAATCTCACTTTCACATCCCAGACCGGATTCAATCAGGACTTCCTTTGGTCCACCGAAGATTACAATCGCTACAATCCAACGATAGCGGTATTCAGACAAAATCCAAATTATCCGGGCCTTGTGAATAGCAACAACGAGTTCTGCGATCCGCAACTTGGTTGCAGCGACAAGATTCTCGCTATGGATTTGAATGAAGAACATTCCTGGCAGTTGAACCAGGAATTCCGGCTCGCCTCCAAATTTTCCGGTCCGTTTAATTTCAGCGTTGGCGGCAATTACATGCATTATGAGACGGAAGAGAATTATTATGTTTTCATCAATTCTCTTACCCTCTTTGCGCGTGCAAATGGCTCATCAGCAGCAACCATCGCCGAGGGCAATTACAATTGCCAATTCTTAGCTCTGGGAACCTACGGTGCATACCCTGTCGTCAACCAGGGACTGGGTTATAGCTGCGCCTACGTCGATCCGAATCCCGTCAGCAAACTCGATAACTTAGGGCACAATTATTTTCTTAGCCAGAACCCCTATTTGTTGAATTCCTACGCGGCCTTTGGAGAGGGTTACTACAACGTCACAAGCGATCTGAAGCTGACCACAGGATTGCGGTGGACCAAAGATATTAAACATTTCACCAATATTCCGAGTGAGCTTGTGATTACCGGTGTCGGCTATCCGATAAGCGGAGTGGTTGACCAAAGCTGGAGCGAATTTACCGGTCGCGCCGCCGTCAACTGGTCGCCAAAACTGCGTTTCACCGACCAGACATTGGTCTATGCATCTTATGCACATGGATATAAGGCCGGCGGCGCCAACCCGCCCGGCGCCACGTTCCCCGGCGCCGTGGTTTTGCAGCCCATTCACCCGCTGACGTTCAAGCCGGAGTTCGTCGATGCCTTCGAACTCGGCAGCAAGAACACGTTGCTCGACGGCGAACTGACCTTCAATGCGAACGCGTTCTATTACAACTATCAAGCTTATCAGATTTCGGAGATCGTCGACCGCACGGCGATCAACAGCAATTTCAATGCTCATGTGAAGGGTACCGAAATCGAAGCCACCTGGGAGCCCATTCCCGGTCTCAGGTTCAACGCGAGCGGCGGTTATGAAGACGCCCGTGTGGCCAATGGCGAATCGGCCGTCGATTTGATGGATCGCGCCGCAGGCGATCCCAATTGGGTCGTGTTGAAACCGTTCCCCGTGCTTGCTTCGAACTGCATCCTGCCTGCGCAGACTGTTGCGCTTATTCTCTATGAACGCGTCAGTGTCGCCACAGGCGAAGTACATGGCCTCGGGTCTTGCGCGGACGCTTATATCTTCGGTCTGGATCCGGAGACGGACCTTCCTTATACGCCAAACCCTTCGTCCGGCATTTCGCTCCTTGGGACAGGTGGAACACCTCTCAATCAACCGGGTCAAACAGGCCTTTTCGTCTATCCGGGATTCAATCCGGCGACGGCTCCCAATGGCGGCGCGGGCATATCCAAAGATTTAAGCCACCACATGCTGCCGAACGTCCCGCCATTCACGGCGAATTTCGGTGCCCAGTACTCGCTTCCAATAACTTCGAACTGGGCAAGCACACTGCGCGGAGATTTTTATTGGCAGGACAGCAGCATGGCGCGGGTATTTAACGACAACCCATATGACCACATCCACGGCTATACCAATCTCAATCTTACCTTGATCCTCACCAACCAGAACGGCTGGCAGGTGATGCTCTACGACAAGAACGTGTTCAACACGACGGCGATCACGGGTGACTTCCTGAACAGCGATGACAGCGGGCTCACGACCAACGTGTTCCTGACCGATCCCAAGCTGATCGGCATCCGCGTCACGAAGAACTGGTAAGGGGGAACCAATGAGCGAATTGATCGACACAAGCAATCGTAGCGCAAATGCTCGGCTACGACTGCTGACCACCGTATCCGTGGCCATCTTGATGGGCACGCATTGTGTAGCCAATGCTTCCGACGATGAAAGCGACCGTCCCACCGTATGGATCGAGCTTGGCGGGCAGCTGGATCGCATGTCCCGTTATGAAGACACGATGTCTCCACCTTTCGCGGTGAAGACGCCACGGCCCGGTTTCGAAACCGATACCCCGGCTTCGCTCATTCGCCCGCCTCGCTATGCCGTGGGCGGCGAAGGCGAATTGACATTCCAGCCGAGGGGATCGGATTGGGTATTTACGGCTTCGGTGCGCTATGGGCGTTCCAACAGCGGCAAGCTCTACCATCATCAGACCTACGATGTGACGCATCTTGTCAGCCTTACCCAAGTCTTGAACCCCGGAAGCTACCGGCATGTGGTCGCGTTCGACAGGTTTTTGGAGGCGAGAACCCAGTATCGCGAATCCCACAGCGTTGTCGATTTTGCCGCCGGCAGGGATGTTGGGCTCGGGTTGTTCGGAGAGGTAACTGCCGCGCTGGGTGTGCGCTATGCACAATTCGCAGCCGCTTCAACCGGAAAGCTTGCCGAAAGGCCCGATTTTCACAAGCAACTCAACAGAACATCTGGCGGGAAATATTTTTCCGCCCAGGGCGCCCATTTCTACAGCGCTAGCATCACAGCTAACCGCGGATTCCACGGCGTGGGTCCATCTTTGTCGGTAAAAGGCACGAAGGCTCTTTGGGGCAAAACGCACGGCGATGCCGTGACCTTTGATTGGGGCTTGAATGGTGCGCTTTTGTTTGGCCGTCAGCGCGCGGCGGTAACCCACACCACTTATGGCGTCTATCATGCGATTGGCGCGGGCCTGTATCCTCCCAAATATCACAACACGAACGGCCACAACCAATCGCGCGCCGTTACCGTGCCCAATATTGGCGGCTTTGCTGGCGTTTCGGTGCGTTATCCCAATGCCAGATTGAGCCTCGGCTATCGCGCCGATCTGTTCTTCGGCGCGATGGACGGAGGGGTGGATGATCGCAAATCGTTTGACCGAAGCTTCTACGGTCCGTTTGCCACGATCAGCATAGGATTGGGCGGTTAGACAATCCGGGGGCGGCAACCAAAGGCGGCGGAGCGATCCGCCGCCTTTTTTTATTTCATAAGTTGCTCGGGTGCCCATCAGTCCTATGCCCTGCACCAAATGAGCGGCCGCCACCTCGCGCAACAATCGTTCTCAAGAAATCTCCTTATTTCCTTCCCCCAAAACCTGCTCGCCAATCGTCAGGCGGATGTAGGCTTTTGGCTTGAACCCTCGGGGAGCGGATAACGGGCGGGGGATGGGACGATTTCCGGAGAGCGATCGCGATTGCGGCGGCCAGGGCTGGGCAGGCTCTGCCGTGACAGCGAGCGAACTCGACCTCTGGTTCGTCCGGGAAATCCTTCCGCTGGAACCGGTGCTGATGCAATTCCTGCGGCGAAACTGGCGAAACGAAAGCGACCTGACCGATCTGTGTCAGGACACTTATATAAAGGTCTATGAGGCTGCCGCTCACGAGCGGCCGGAAAAACCCAAATCTTTCCTGCTGACGACGGCACGCAATCTTTTGGCCGATCGCGTTCGCCGCGAACGCATCGTTCCCATCGAAGCGGTGGGCGATGTCGATGTGCTCAACGCCGCCATCGACGAGCCGGGCCCCGAACGCGTGGTGGTGGCGCGCGATGAATTGCGCGTGCTGCAGGAAGCGCTCGACAAGCTGCCCAAGCGTTGCCGCGAGGCCGTTTATCTCAAGCAGGTCGAAGGCCTTTCCCGCCGCGAAATTGCCGCGCGCATGGGCGTGGGGGAGGAAACCGTCAAACAGCATCTGTCGAACGGCATGTATGCGCTTGCCGACCTTTTGAACGCCAAACCGGCCGACCTGCGGAAAAAACCATGAGCGAAACGCAATCCGGCCCCATCATCGCGCCTTGCGCGGAAGCTGTCCGCGCCGCAGCAGCCGATTGGCTCGAAAAGCGGGAAAGCGGCGCCTGGAATGCGCAGGAGCAAACCGCATTCGACATCTGGCTTGCCACATCGCCTTCCCACCGCATTGCATATCTGCGTGTGGAAACGGCGTGGCAACGCACCTATCGCCTCGCCGCGTTACGCGGCTCTGCGCAACAAAGCAAAGCCCGGCGGCTTCTGCCGCTGGTTGGCAAGGTCGCTGCGGGGATTAGCGTGCTTGCCGTCATCGGTCTTGCTTACAATCTGGCCGACACCGGCCCGAAGCAGCGGACCTATGCCACTGGATTGGGCGGTCACGCGCGGCTGATGCTGGCCGATGGTTCGCACATCGAACTGAACACGCAAACTGTGTTGCGCGCGCCTGCAAGCGGGAATGACCGCACCGTGCAACTTGAAAAGGGCGAAGCCTATTTCGAGGTCGCGCACGATGCGGCCCATCCGTTCACCGTGGTTGCGGGCGATCAGCGCATAGTGGATCTGGGCACGAAATTTCTGGTGCGCCGTCAGGGCGATCGGTTGGAAGTTTCGCTGATCGAAGGCAAGGCGCGTCTCGATATGGGCGGGGAGGGCGCAAAGTCCCAATCCATCGTGCTGCTTCCCGGCGATGTGGCCGTCGCATCCGCAGACAAACTCGTCGTCAACAAACAAGCGGTTGCCGAACTGAACGCCGAAACGGCCTGGCGTTCCGGTCTTCTGGTCTTCAACCACACCACGCTTGAAGAGGCCGCGCGCCAGTTCAACCGCTACAACCGCACGCAGCTTGTGATTGCCGATCCGGCCATCGCTCGCAACGAAATCTTCGGCACCTTCCGCGCCCGCAATGTCGCGTTGTTTGCGCATGTCGCCGAGCAGTCGTTCGGCTTCCACGTCAGGGAAAGCAACGGAAATATCTTGATCGAACGGTAAGCGGCATCGGTCCGCTGCCCGTCAAAAGGGGGGAATATGAAGCACGGCACGTTCAAATCCGTATTGCTGGGAAGCATCGCTTCTGCGCTAGCCGTGGTCGGCGCGCGGGCCGCGGACTTCAACATTCCGGCAGGCGAGCTCAAGACTGCGCTCGGCCTCTATATGTCGCAAACGGGTGTGCAACTGATCGTTCCCGAAAATTATGTCAAAGGCGTGCACACGCGCGGTGTGCGCGGTGATCTGCCATCCGACGAAGCCTTGTCCCGTCTGCTTTCCGGCACAGGGTTCGGTGCACGGCACATGTCTGGCGCCATCGCCATCGTTCGCGACATCCAATCCGGTGATGTCCAGCCGCTACTATTGGCGCAGGCCACGCCGCCCGCTCGCGCGGCAGTGGAAACTGTGACCGTCACCTCGTCCAAGCTTGGCGGCGCAGATGTGCAAAGCATTCCCATCGCGATCACGGCACTGAGCCAGGAACAGCTCACCGCCACCCAAACCGCGGGCGGCCCCGATCTCGTCAAACAGGTGCCGAACCTGACCTTCACCAAAACGAACTTCAGCGGCTATTCCATTCAAATTCGCGGCATCGGCACGCAGGCGATCTCCGTTACCACCGATACTGCTGTCGCCGTCGCGATGAACGATACGCCTTTCCTGCGCAATCATTTCTTCGAACAGGAATTCTTCGATCTCGGCCAGGTCGAAATCGTGCGCGGCCCGCAGGGCACGCTGTATGGGCGCAACGCGACAGCGGGTGTGGTCAATCTCATCACCGCCAAGCCCACCGATCAGTTCGAAGTCATGGCGAGCGGCGAAATTGGAAATTACAGCCAGCGCCGCTTCGAAGGCATGATCAACCTGCCGGTTGTCGACGACCGGCTGGGTATCCGCCTTGCCGGCGAGTGGACCAAACGTCAGGGCTATTCCTTCAACGAAAACACCGACAGCCGCATCGATGGCCGCGATCTGTGGTCGGGCCGCGTCACCATCGGATTCAAGCCGGTGGCGAACCTGCAAACCTATCTCGTCTGGGAGCACTTCTCCGAAAACGACGATCGCATGCGCAGCGCCAAGCAGCTTTGCAAGACCGATCCCACACCCACCGAGATCGGCGGCGTCTCGATCCCGCAAAATCAGGGCAGCTACAGCGGCACAACCACCTATGTTAGCCAGGGCTGCGAGGCGTCTTCGCTCTATTCCCCGGATTCTTTCCAGGTGCCGAACGGATTTGCGCTTCCCTATTACGGTGCAACCCGCGGATACGGAAATTCGGTGTTTCCAGACATCAATCCTTATGTCAACGCAACGCAGTCGCCAAATCTTCGCATCATCGAGACACAGCTCAATCCGATTTACAAAGTGCAGAACGACATCGTCGAGCTCAACATCGATTATGCGGTGATACCCGCGCTGACATTTGTTTCCCAATCGGCCTTCAATCACGACTTCTTGTGGTCGACCGAAGATTACAATCGGTTCAATACCAAGCCGGGCGTCTTCATTCCCGATAGCCAAACGTCTTGCGGCTTCGATTGCAATTCACTCTATCCCGGTGCCGGCGTATCCGCCGATGGAACATGGTGCGATCCGCAGCTCGGTTGCAGCAACAAATTGGTGTTGCAGGATTTGGTGAAGGCGCAATCCTGGCAAGCCAGCCAGGAATTCAGAGTTGAATCGCATTTCAACGGGCCATTCAATTTCAGCCTCGGCGGAAATTACCTGCATTACGAAACGCATGAGAATTATTACGTCTTCATCAATTCACTCAGTCTCTTTGCGGCGGGAATGGGCTCGGGCTCGTTGGGGGGTCGGCCATATGTTCCCAACGTTACAGACAATTCCGATTGCCTGAATGGCGGAAAGGCGCCGGGCAATCCGGCATTGGGCTATCCCATTCTCGGCTGCATTTACATGGACCCCAATCCGCTCGAAAGCGTCAACGATACCGGACACAACTACTTCCTCAGCCAGAACCCCTATGTGGTCAATTCCTACGCCACGTTCGGCGAGGCCAGCTACAACATCTTTCGCGATCTGAAACTGACGACAGGGTTGCGCTGGACGGAAGATCGCAAACACTTTTCCATCATTCCAAGCTGGTTGCTCGCAGCCGATTCCTATGGCTACCCCGTTGCCAAGGCGATCGACCAGCAATGGGACGAATTGACGGGGCGCGCGGTCGCCAATTGGACGCCGAAACTGAATTTCACCGATCAGACCTTGTTCTACGCCTCCTATTCGCATGGCTATAAGGCAGGCGGCGCCAACCCGCCGCGTCCGGTGATCATCGGGCCAAACAATGTCGGCTTGGACACCGGCATCCTTTCGGCAACCCACCCCGAAACCTTCAAGCCCGAATTCATCGATGCGTTCGAACTCGGCACCAAGAACACCCTGCTCGATGGCGCGCTCACGCTAAATGCCAGCGCCTTCTACTATAACTATGAGAACTATCAGATTTCCGAAATCGTCGACCGCACCTCAGTAAATTTAAACTTCGATGCCCACATCAAGGGCGCCGAGGTGGAGGCAAGCTACGAACCCATTCCGGGCTTGCGCTTCAATTTTGCGGGCGGCTATGAAGACGCGCGCTTTGCCCAAGGCTCGCAATCCGTCGACCTGATGGATCGTACGGATGCCGCGCATCATCCGGATTGGATCGTCGCCAAGCCGTTCGTTACCAATCCCTCCAATTGCATCGTTCCTGCTTATGTCGCTGCAGGCGCCCTTAAGGCTGGAGAACAGCTTAGCGTTCTTTGCGATGGCTACGAAGCTGCTGGTATTGCCGCGCATTTGGATCCTGTCACGCAGCTGCCTTATGTGGCCAATCCCACGCTCAAGCTCGTTCCGGGCGGGATATTCGGTCCGCCGAGCACCACCGCCCTGAATTCGCCCGGCTATATCGGATTCGATGCCGCATCGGCACCCAACAATGGCGAGGGCTTCTACAAAGACATCAGCCACAACCAGATGCCGAACGCGCCGCCGTTCACCGTGTCGTTCGGCACGCAATACTCCATGCCGATCACATCGAATTGGGCAGGCACGCTGCGCGGCGATTTCTACTGGCAGGCCGATTCATTCTGGCGTGTGTTCAACGATCTCGATTACGACCGGCTGCACGGCTACACAAACTTCAACCTCACCTTGATCCTGACCAATCAGGATGGCTGGCAGGTGATGCTCTACGACAAGAATGTGTTCAACACGACAGCGATCACCGGCGCGTTCCTGAACAGCGATGACAGCGGACTAACCACAAACGTGTTTTTGACCGATCCAAAGCTGATCGGCATCCGCGTCACGAAGAATTGGTAAGGGGGAACCAATGAACGAATTGATGAACAGTACCGTTCGCAGCGAAGGCGCCCGCCGGCGTTTGCTGGCTTCCGTTTCCACCGCCGTCCTGCTGGTGTGCGCGGACACGATGGCGCAGGCCGGGGAAGACAGCCATCCCATACTCTGGATCGAATTGGGCGGGCAGCTCGAAACGCTCAGCCACACGCAAGACCAATTCGCTCCTGCGTTCCTCGCCGATCCACCGCCATTGGGGCCGCGGCCATGGAGTGCCGCCATGGGCGGTTTCGGCACGGGCACCCACATCGATCCGGGCTTTCCAAACCCGTTCGAACCCGTGCACCCGCTATCCATGCAGAAGCCACCGAATTATGCGTTCGGTGGCGAAGGAAAGATTTTGCTGCAGCCGCAAGGTTCGGATTGGGTGTTCGCAGCTTCGGTTCGTTATGGCCGTTCGAATGGACACAAATCCATTCAGAAGGGAATTCCGATCCAGAATTACCTTCCCAACGACAAATATTTCGAAACGCTCGCACTCTTCAACGACACGCAAACGACCTATTCCGAAAGCCATGGCGTGCTGGATTTCCAGGTCGGCAGGGATGTCGGCCTGGGCTTGATTGGGCGCAAAGCGCATTCAACGGTGAATTTCGGAGTCCGCATCGCGCAGCTTGCCACAAAATCGGATGTTCGCGTCGATGCCGATCCGAACATGCAGGCTTATAAGCATGTCAACGGGGCAAATTACACGAAATACGATCTGCGATTCCAAACCTATGTGCTGCATGGTCACAGCGACCGCAGTTTTCATGGTATCGGCCCGTCGCTCTCATGGAACGGGTCGGCGCCTCTCATCGGCAATCCCGATACCATGGAGTTCGCGTTGGATTGGGGCCTGAATGGCGCCGTACTGTTCGGCCGACAGAAAGCGGATGTCTCGCACCACACCTCGCATCACGATCGCGGTGGCGCGCAATTCGGCAACGGCTATCGCCAGAACATCCTCATCTACAACAACATCGAAACCAGCGACCGGGCGAGATCCGTCATCGTTCCCAATGTCGGCGCTTTCGCGGGACTGTCCGCGAAATTCCCCAATGCCCAGGTCAGCTTCGGTTATCGCGCCGATTTCTTCTTCGGCGCGATGGATACAGGCATCGACATGCGCCACACCCAGGACATGTCGTTCCACGGACCGTTCGCGAAGATCAGCATCGGATTGGGCGGCTAGCTTTACCCCGGGGGGCGAACAAGGAGAGGGCGGCGGAGCGATCCGCCGCCTTTTTCTTTGCGCCATATGTACTGATCGTTCGCGATTCCGGCCGCAACAATCTTGCCGCCCCGGGAAAATTTCTCCGCGCCGCTAAAGAATCCGCCCCCAGCTGTGTCTTACCCAACGTAGGCTCGGGCGAATGACCCTCTGGTGGCGGGCGCCCGGAGAAATGGTCGAAATCTTGGATATGGGTCGTGACACCACAGACCTGCGCAACCCCGGTGCGGCGATGACCGCGCCCGAGGCAGACGCTTGGTTTGTCCGGGAAGTCCTGCCCTTGGAGTCGCTGCTCATGCAGTACCTTCGCCGCAACTGGCGGGACAGAAGCGATCTCGAAGATATCCGTCAGGAGATCTATGTCCGCGTTTATCGCGCCGCGCGCCAAGATGTACCGAAACAGACCAAGAGCTTTCTCTTCGCCACCGCGCGTAATCACCTGATCAACCTGGCGCGCCAATCGAACGTCGTGCCCATCGATGCGGCCGCCGATTTCGAAACCGCGGCGATCGAACCCGATGCGCTTTCGCCGGATCGCACCGTGGCCGCCCGCCAGGAATTGCACCGTCTGCAGGAAGCGCTGGACAAGCTGCCGCCGCGCCCGCGCGAGGCCGTGATCCTGGCGCGCATCGAAGGCCTCTCCGGCAAGGAAATTGCCGCCCGCATGGGCATCACCGAAGGCGCTGTCTCGCAGCATCTCAAGAACGGTTTGCACGCGCTTTCCGATCATTACTTACGCGAACAAACCGACCCGCGGAGGCGTTCATGAGCGAAGCGGAAACCACAAACGCCACCGCCACCGATCTGGCCGCCGCCGATTGGGTGCAACGCCGTCATCTTTGGGCCTGGACGCAAAGCGACCAATCCGAGCTCGATGCGTGGCTTGGCGAGGCGGAAGCAAACCACATAGCCTATCTGCGCCAAACCGCGGTTTGGAATGCCGCCGGGCGCTTGAGCGCGCTTCGCCATCAACCCATGCGCATCGCGCCAGCCCATCCCGAAAAGCGGCCCTATTTCAAATTCGCCGCTATCGCCGCGGCAACGGTTGTCGTGGCTGCTTCGCTCGCGGGGCGCGCCTATTTCAAAACGCCAGCCGATACCACCTATGTCACGTCTATTGGCGGTCACAAGATCATCACGCTTGCCGACGGAACGCAGATCGAACTGAACACGGATTCGGCACTGCAAGTCGGCGCGGGCCCGGTGCGCCATGTGCGGCTTCTGCGTGGCGAAGCCTTTTTCGATGTCCATCACGATGGCGCCAATCCGTTCGCCGTCACCGCGGGCGGCTATCGCATCACCGACATCGGCACCAAATTCTCTATCCGTACATCTGCCAATGCGGTCAAGGTCAGCCTCCTGGAAGGAAGTGCGGTCGTTGCTCCATTAAACGGTCATCAGGTGGGCAAATCCGCGCTGCTGATGCCCGGCGATGTCGCCATCGCGAGCGCCGACAAACTGACGGTCGACAAGGGCCCGGTCGCCAATGTCGCCACTTCGCTCGGCTGGCGCCGCGGCGTGCTCACTTTCAAAGACACCGAACTCGCGCAAGCCGTGCAGGAATTCAACCGCTACAACGCGCGCAAGCTGAAGATCGAAGATCCGCTCGTCGGCCATCTCAAGATCAACGGCACCTTCCAGGCCGAAAACGCCGATCTCTTCGCATCCTCGGTGCAGGAACTGTTCGGCCTCAGGATCAGTAAGAACACGAACGAGACAACGCTTTTGCGTTGAACGCAAGCCATAGCGCCCGACGGCGCAAATGAAGGGGGGATCATGAAACCGTCCAAACTATTCAAAGCAGCCTTGCTCGGATCGGCCTGTGCTGCGGGCCTCGCGTCAGCCGCCTTCGCCGAACGCTTCGACATACCCGCGGGCGATCTCAACGCCGCATTGAACGCTTATGCCAACGCCACCGGCACCCAACTCGTGGTCTCCGCCGATGCCGTGCGCGGCGTCAAAACCCGCGGCGTCTCCGGCGATTATTCCGTCGACGAAGCACTCACCCATCTCCTTTCCGGAACCGGCTTCACCGCCCGCCACAAACCCGGCACCTCGATCATCGTCCGCGAACAATCTTCCTCCGCCAACGACACGATCCAGGACATCCAGATCGCACAAGCAGCCCCCGCGCGGGCAGCCGTGGAAACGGTGACAGTCACATCGTCGAAGCTCGGCGGCGCCGATGTGCAAAGCATTCCGATTGCAATCACCGCGCTGAGCCAGGAACAACTCACCGCCACACAAACCGCTGGTGGCCCGGACCTGATTAAACAGGTACCGAACATGACGTTCACGAAAACCAATTTCAGCGGTTACAGCATCCAGATTCGCGGCATCGGAACACAGGCAATCTCCGTTGCAACCGATCCGGCCGTGGCGGTTGCGTTCAATGATATTCCCTTCATCCGTAACCACTTCTTCGAACAGGAATTCTACGATACAGCGCAGGTGGAGATCCTGCGTGGGCCGCAAGGTACGCTCTATGGGCGCAATGCGACGGCGGGCGTGGTGAATCTCACCTCCGCTAAGCCGACCGATCAGTTCGAAGCCATGGCGTCCGCCGAACTGGGCAACTATCACCAGCGCCGCTTTGAAGGGATGCTGAACCTGCCCATCGTGGACGACCGGTTGGATATTCGTCTGGCAGGAGAATGGACAAAGCGTAACGGCTATTCGATCAACGAGCTTACAGGCTCCCATATTGACGGCCGAGACTTGTGGTCGGGGCGCGTCACCATCGGGCTCAAGCCGACATCGAATCTGCAAGCCTATCTGGTGTGGGAACATTTCTCGGAAGACGATGATCGCCTGCGCACCGCCAAGCAGCTTTGCCACAAGGCGCCCAATCCGACCGAAATCAACGGCCTTCCTGTGGATGTTGGAACGCAACCGGGTGGCGCGACGGGCGCTTACACCTTCCTCAACCAGGGTTGCATACCGGCATCGCTTTATTCGCCTGATTCATTCGAAACGCCGAACGGTTATTCGTTGCCGTTCTATGGGCCGACAGGTGCCGTCGGCGTGCCTGTGATGCCCAACGTCGATATCTACGCCAACGAGAAACAGTCGCCAAATTTACGCGTGATAGAGTCAAGCATCGATCCAGGCTACAAGGCGAAAAACGATACAGTCGAGTTTAATGCCGACTATAGTATCACGCCCGCGCTGACATTCACCTCGCAGACGGGATTCAATAACGATTTCATTTGGTCGACGGAGGATTATAATCGCTTCACGACCAAGCCCGGTGTATTTGCGGTGTCGGGCGTGAATGGGGGTGCCAACGCAGCGTCCTACGGATTGGTGATCCCGAACGGCAACTGGCGTTGCGCGGATGGTTCTTACAGCATTGGCGGCAACAACTGCCCAACGGGTTTCGGTACGAACTATCCGGTTGGATATTATTGCGATCCGCAATTGGGTTGCAGCGATCGCCTGATATTGCAGGACATGAATCAGGCAAAATCCTGGCAGCTGAGCCAGGAATTCCGCTTGGCGTCCAAGTTCGAGGGGCCTTTCAATTTCAGCGTAGGCGGCAACTATCTGCACTACGAGACGCATGAAGATTACTACGTCTTCATCAACGCCATCACGCTCGCGGCGTTTACAGGCCTGGGCTCGTCAAACCACGAAGTCTCGCCCACCAATCCTTATGTACCGGGGGTCACTAGCAACTTCTCTTGTCTGCAAGGTGGGCCGCAGCCGGGCAACATCAATATCGAACCTGGTATCTTCGGCTGCACTTATGTCGATCCCAATCCGATCAGCAGCTTGAACGGCAACGGCCACGCCTATTTCCGCAGCTCCAATCCCTACACGCTCAATTCCTATGCGGCATTCGGAGAAGCCTATTACAACGTCACACCAAGTCTGAAGTTGACCGGCGGCTTGCGCTGGACGTTGGACCGTAAGCATTTCCCGATCCAGCCCAGTTGGCTGCTGGCGACGGATACCTACGGCTATCCCATCGTCGGTGTCATCGACCAACAGTGGAGCGAACTCACAGGCCGGGCTGCCGCCAACTGGACGCCGAAGTTGAGTTTCACCGATCAGACGCTGATTTTTGGCTCATACGCACACGGATACAAGGCAGGCGGCGCCAATCCGCCACCGCTTATTCCAACGAACTGGGGTGACCTGGGCGAGGCTCTAACGCCTTCTCATCCCACGACCTTCAAACCCGAATTCATCGATGCCTTCGAACTCGGCACCAAGAACACGTTGGTCGATGGTGCGCTGACGTTCAATGCCAGCGCGTTCTACTACAATTATGAGAACTATCAGATTTCCGAGATCGTGGATCGCACGGCGATCAACGACAATTTCGATGCCCATGTGAAGGGCGCCGAAGTAGAGGCTATCTGGGAGCCGGCTCCGGGCCTGCGCTTCAATCTCTCCGGCGGCTATGAAAACGCCCGGCTCGCAAAGGGATCGAAAGCCATCGACCTGATGGACCGCGCCGATTTGGCGAACCATCCCGATTGGATGGTCGTGAAATCTTTCCCGACCATTCCTTCCAACTGCATCGTACCGCAATACTATTATGTGAACGGCGTAGGTAGCGGTTCCTTCGGACGTTGCGGTCTCTACGATAATTCCGTCGATCTGAGCCTCGATCCCGTCACGGGTCTCACCTATGTACCGAACCCGACTGTCGCTGCGCCGGGGCACACGATTCCCGCTGGCTATCCCGGTTTCTGGCCCGGCGATCCTGCGATCAACAGCGGACAGGGTTTCTACAAAGATCTGAGCGGCAACATGATGCCCAACGCGCCGCCGTTCACGGCCTCACTGGGCGCGCAATACACCATACCCGTCACATCTGATTGGGCCGCAACCCTGCGCGCTGATGGCTACTGGCAGGACAATTCATGGTGGCGTGTGTTCAACGACCTCGAATACGACAAGCTGCATGGCTATGCGACCATGAACCTGACCTTGATCCTGACAAGTCAGAACGGCTGGCAGGTGATGCTGTACGACAAGAACGTGTTCAACACGACCGCAATAACGGGCGCGTTCCTCAACAGCGACGACAGTTCGCTGACGACCAACGCGTTCCTGACCGATCCCAAGCTGATCGGCATCCGCGTCACGAAGAATTGGTAAGGGGGAACGCAACAATGAGCGAACTTGTCACCACACGTCCACATACCGATACGCGCTTGCGCCTGCTTGCCACCGTGTCAGCGCTTTCGCTGCTGACCGTCGCGGCCTCGCAAGCCAAAGCGGAGGACGCCGATCGTCCAACCGTATGGATCGAGTTGGGAGGCCAGCTCGAACACCTGGCCAACGCGCAGGACGATTTTGTCCCGCCCTTCCTGCTGGGTGCCGCGCCGTTGGGTCCGCGTCCGAATTTCCCGGTGGGCATCAATCCCAATCCAGCGCAATTATGGCCCGGTGCCGTTCTTGTCGAGCCGCCGGATCAGGCGTTCGACCGGTCAGGTCCGCTGGCCGCGCAATCGCCGCCGCCAAATACTTTCGGTGGCGAAGCAAAGCTCTCGTTTCGCCCACATGGCTCCGATTGGGTGGTTTCTGCAGGAGTCCGCTATGGCCGTGCCGTCAGCAGCAAGAAGCTCATCGAGCACACAGCCGATCGGCCTGTTTTTTACGGTGGCGGTACCATCAACCCCGCCGCTCAGCGCAACTTCGCCCGCTTCTACGAAGCGGACGGCGACTTCTCCCAGAGCCAAACCGTTGTCGATTTTCAAGTGGGCAAGGATGTGGGCCTAGGACTGTTTGGAAGCAATTCGACAATTAGCGCCGGTGTTCGTTTTGCACAATTTGCGTCCAAATCTGCGGTCAGCGTCAATGAAGTGCCGCAGTTTCAAGCGTATAACTACCAACTTCCATTTGGAACGCCTCCCTTCAACAAGTACCAAACGCGTTTTCAGTTCTATCAGCTTGCCGCACACAGCACCCGCAGCTTTCATGGCGTCGGGCCATCGCTGTCATGGAACGGTTCCGTTCCGGTTGCCGGAAACATCGACACGGCGGAAATCGCATTCGACTTCGGATTGAACGGCGCCGTCCTGTTTGGCCGCCAGAAGGCCCAGGTGGATCACGCCACAAGTGCTGATGACGGGGTTTACAAATTCGGCTATCACGCCCAGTACCCCATACGCGTGGCGCGTTATGCACTCGCCACCCAGCATCGGCGTTCGCACGCGGTGACAAGCCCCAACATCGGCGGCTTCGCCGGGCTCTCGCTCGTCTTTCCCAATGCCAAAATCAGCGTCGGCTACCGTGCCGACTTCTTCTTCGGCGCGATGGATGCGGGCATCGACGAGCGGCGCAGCGAGGATATGGGTTTCTACGGACCGTTCGCGAAAATCAGCATCGGCCTGGGGGGCTAGCGGAGAGATACACCATCTCTTCCAACGGGCGGCGGAGCGATCCGCCGCCTTTTTCTTTGCCCGGCAATAACATTGCGCACCCGCCGGACCCCGGATTCTTCCGCGCCCCTCGTCTGAATAGATGTAGGTCTAAGCTCTAACCCCTCGAAAGGCAGGAAGCTCACGGGGGATGGCAGACGCACCGGAAACCGGCCGTGAAGGCTTTGATCGTCGCAAGCAGGGCGAACCCATGAACGCGCCCGCGGTAGACGAGTGGTTTGCGCGTGAGATTCTGCCGCTGGAATCGGCGCTCATGCAGTTTCTGCAACACAATTGGCGTAACGCGAGCGACATCGCGGACCTCCGGCAGGAGGTCTATGCCCGCGTCTTCGAGGCCGCGCTCACCGAGCCGCCGGAAAAGCCGCGTCAGTTCCTTTTCACCACCGCCCGCAATCTGCTGGTCGATCGCGTGCGCCACGCGCAGATCGTGCCCATCGAAGCGGCAACCGATCTCGAAGCCCTCAACATCGCGATGGACAGCCCGGGGCCGGATCGCACCGCCATGGCGCGCGATGAGTTGCGCCATGTGCAGGCAGCGCTCGACCGGCTGCCGCCGCGTTGCCGCGAAGCCGTCGTGCTGCGCCGGATCGAAGGGCTTTCGCGCAAGGAAATCGCGCTGCGCATGGGCGTGGCCGAAGACACCGTCACCGAACATCTCATCAAGGGCATGCGCCTGCTCGCCGCCGCGCTCTATGGCGATCCCGCCGATGTGAGGAGAACGCCATGAGCGAAGATCTTTCACCCGGCGCAGATCACATCGAACAGGAAGCCGCGCGTTGGCTCGAACGGCAGGATTTCGCCGATCTCTCGCGGGAAGAAGAACGGGCTTTCGCAAACTGGATTGCGCAATCCACCGTTCACCGCGTGACCTATGTGCGCCTGAGCGCCGCCTGGGGAAAAACCGCCCGTCTCGCCGCATTGCGCACGCCCATGCGCGTTGCCAGCGCCGCGCCCGCCAAGCCGCGCTGGCCCAACCTTTTGCGCCACACCGTGGCAGTGGGCGCCATCGCCGCGATCAGCGCGTTCATCGTCGGCAATCTGCGTTCGCCCGAAGGCAAGATTTATACAACCGACATCGGCGACCGTGAGATCATCACCTTGGCCGATGGTTCCCACGTCGAACTGAACACCAACTCCGTCCTGCGGGCCGACGTCACGGCCCAACACCGCATTGTCACTTTGGAGAGAGGCGAGGCCTATCTCGACGTCAAACACGATGCCAAGCGGCCTTTCGTGGTGCGCGCCCAGCAATATCGCATCACCGATCTCGGCACGAAATTCGTGGTGCGCTCCAAACCGCAGCGCCTGGAAGTTTCGCTTGTCGAAGGCAGCGCCGAAATCGCGCCGCTCAATCCCAAAGGCGACACCGTGCCCATCGTCATGAAGCCAGGCGACATGGTCATCGGTCATGACAACCGCATCGCGCTCGTCAAGCGCGGCAAACACCTGATCGAGGAAGACCTCGGCTGGCGCCGCGGCGTGCTCGTCTTCGACAACATCACGCTTGAAAGCGCGGTGACCGAACTCAACCGCTACAACCGGCAGCAGCTTGTGATCTCCGATCCGTCCATCGCGCGGCTGAAGATCGTGGGCACGTTCCCGGCGACCGACATCGAACTCGTGCTTGCCGCCGCAGAAGACGTTTACGGCCTGCGCGTGACGCACAACGGAAACACCATACGCATTCATCGCTGATCCAACGGGGGGAATATGCACAAGACATTCAAATCGGCGCTTCTGGGCGTCACCTGCTGCGTGAGCCTTGCAAGTTTCGCAGCCGCCGCGGATTTCAACATCCCCGCGGGCGATCTCAAATCCGCGCTCAACGCCTATGCCCGCCAGACCGGCATTCCGTTGATCGTTTCGGGCGATGCCATTCGCGGCGTTTCCACCAGCGGAGCAAAAGGCGCGCTGTCATCCGATGAAGCACTTTCTCAAATCCTCTCCGGCACCGGCTTCTCCGTCCGCCGCCATTCCGATGCTGGCATCACAATCGTACCCGACAAACAGTCGAGCGATATCGTAACGCCGCTGCAACTGGCGCAGGCCGGTGCCGTCAACCGGCAATCCGTCGAAACAGTGACAGTCACCTCATCGAAACTCGGCGGCGCAGATGTGCAAAGCGTGCCCATCGCCATCACCGCGATGAGCCAAGAACAACTCACCGCCACACAAACCGCCGGCGGCCCGGACCTCGTCAAGAATGTTCCGAACCTGACGTTCTCCAAAACCAATTTCACCGGTTACAACATCCAAATCCGCGGCATCGGCACGCAGGCTATTTCCGTCACCACCGATCCGGCCGTCGCCGTGTCGTTCAACGACATTCCGTTCATCCGCAACCACTTCTTCGAACAGGAATTCTTCGACGTCAGCCAGGTCGAAGTCCTGCGCGGTCCGCAAGGCACGCTCTACGGACGCAACGCGACCTCCGGCGTGGTCAACCTGATCTCGGCCAAACCCACTGATCACTATGAGGCGATGGCATCCGTCGATGTCGGCAATTACAACAACCGCCGCCTCGAAGGCATGCTCAACATCCCCGTCTACGACGACAAGATCGATCTGCGCGTGGCGGGCGAGTGGACCAAGCGCGACGGTTACGCCTTCAACGAACAAACGGACCATTCGACCGATGGTCGCGATCTGTGGTCCGGCCGTGTCTCGCTCACGGTGCGCCCGGTGGACAAGCTTTCGGCCACCTTCGTCTGGGAACATTTCCAGGAAGATGATGACCGCACGCGTTCCACCAAACAGCTTTGCAAGAAAGACCCCGGCCCGTCGGTGGTCGATGGTCCGGCCGGTCCGCAAGTGCCCGACTTCACCACCAATTACGGCTCGATCTTCCTGAGCCAGGGTTGCTTGCCCGTTTCGCTCTATTCGCCGCAAGCGTTTCAAACGCCGAATGCCGCGGCGACGCCGTTCATCGCGGCCCTTTCGTTCTTCACCAACTATCTTCCCGCCAACGCCGATCCCTATGCGGGCCTGAACCAGAACCCGGATCTGCGCGTCGTCGATTCACTGATCGACCCGCACTACACCGCGAAGAACGACACCTACGAATTCAACATCGACTACAACATCACGCCCGAGCTGACGCTGACATCGCAAACCGCCTACAATCAGGACCATCTCTATTCGACGGAAGATTTCAACCGCTACGACACCGCGCCGAATTTCTTCAACGATATCGGCGGACATACCATTGTCGGTCAGGATGGCGAATTCTGCGATCCGCAACTCGGCTGCTCGACCCGCCTGGTGGGGCAGGACGTGTCGCGTGAGCAGGCCCATCAGTTCTATCAGGAAGTGCGGCTGACCTCGAGCCTCAACGGTCCACTCAATTTCGTCGTCGGCGCCAACTATCTGAAATACTCCACCGTCGAAGATTATTTCGTGATGTCCAACGTTATCACCATGGCGACGGAGTTCTTCAGCTCGCTGCTCGGCGGCACGCAGCCGCCTCTCGACGCGCCGCATATCCCCTTCAATGCGTCCATCGCCAATGCCTGCAATCCGCAACCGGCATCGCAACCTTTGCTCGATACCGCGTTCCTGGGGCTTGGCTGCGGCTGGGTCGATCCCAATTCGCTCGAAACGCTGGACGGGCAGGGCCACAATTATTTCCGCAGCCAGAATCCCTATCGCCTGCGGTCTTGGGCCGGTTTCGGCGAGGTCTATTATCAGGTCACGCCGGACGTGAAACTCACCGGCGGCTTGCGCTTCACCGACGATCAGAAAAGCTTCGATGAATATCCGAGCTGGACGTTGGTGATCGGCAAAGGTTATCCCAACGAAGGCACGCTGGATCAGGAATGGAAAGAAGTCACCGGCCGCGCCAACGTGACATGGACGCCCAAACTCGATTTCACCGATCAATCACTGGTCTACGCATCTTTCGCACACGGCTACAAAGGCGGCGGCGCCAATCCGCCCGGCGTGATCCCGATTGCCAATGGCGGCGTCTTCGTCAACTCGCCCAGCAACCAAACGCACCCGCTCACCTTCAAACCGGAATACAACAACGCCTTCGAACTGGGCACCAAGAACACGCTGCTCGACGGCACCATGACGGTGAACGGCGACGTGTTCCTCTACAAGTATCAGAACTATCAGATCTCCCAGATCGTCGACCGCACCTCGGTCAACCTCAATTTCGATGCCACGGTCAAAGGCGCCGAACTGGAATCGACCTGGGAGCCCATACCCGGCCTGCGCTTCAATCTCGCCGCCGGCTATGAAAACGCCACGCTCAACGAAGGCTCCCAAGCCATCGACCTGATGGATCGCACGGCGGGCCATACCGACTGGATGGTGGTGAAGCCTTACATCACCATGACGTCGAACTGCATCCTGCCGAAAGACGTGGTCAACGAACTCATCGCGCAGGCCGCAACATCCTTCGGCTGTATCGCCGCTTATACACCGGGGTACTGGTTGCCGGATGTGCTGGTCGATCCGGTCACCCTCGAACCGTATCAGCCCGATCCTCCCGGCTATCCCGGTTATCACGGCTTCGATGCCACCACCGCGCCCAACAACGGCGAAGGTTTCGACAAGGACATCAGCGGCAACCAGCTACCCAACACGCCGCACTTCACGATGTCATTGGGCGCGCAGTACTCTATGCCGCTGTCGGATGTCTGGGCCGGAACGTTGCGCGGCGATTTCTACTGGCAGAGCGATAGCTTCGCCCGCGTTTTCAACGACCGCCCATATGACGAGTTGCATGGCTACACCAACCTCAACTTCGCCCTGATCTTCACCCATCAGGACGGTTGGCAGGCGATGGCCTATGTCAAGAACGTGCTCAACACCACCGCGATCACCGGCGCGTTCCTCAACTCGGATGACGCGGCACTCACCACCAACGTCTTCGTCACTGACCCGCGCCTGTTCGGCATCCGCATTACCAAAAACTGGTAAGCCGACCCCAAACGGCAGACCAGAAGGCGGCGGAGCAATCCGCCGCCTTTTTGTTTTCAAGTGCTCCCCCACGCCGCCGCAGCCCAGAAAAGCCCGGGCAAGATAATTTCCCGCAAACATTTTCTTCCGTCCCGGCGTCAACAACGCTGGCTGGCATCCGTTCTATGATGTGAGGTTCGCACCGCTAGCCCCCGAAGGCGACAGGGCAGGGGACGGAATCAATGGACGCAAACTTCAGGAAGGGTCCGGGTGCGGGAATGGCTGCATCTGACCTTGGCGCGTGGTTCGTCCGCGAGGTTTTTCCTTTGGAAGCAACGCTCATGTCGGTCCTGCAACGTTATTGGCAAAACAAGAGCGACCTCGCCGATCTCAAGCAGGAGGTCTATCTCAAGGTTTACGAGGCGGCGAAAACCCGGCGCCCCGATCCGGTCAAGCCGTTCCTGCTGACGGTCGCGCGCAATGTGGTGATCGACAAGATCCGCAAGGATCAGGTCGTTCCCATCGAAGCCGTCGCCGACCTCGACGTGCTCAACATCGCCGCCGATGCGCCGGGCCCCGAACGCCAGATCCAGGCGCGCGAAGAATTGCGCCGCCTGCAGGCCGCGATGAGCCAGCTTCCGCCGCGCTACCGCGAGGCCATCGTGCTGGCGCAGGTGGAAGGCTTAAGCGGACCCGAGATCGCGCAGCGCATGGGCATCTCGCGTTCCGCCGTCTCGCACTATCTCAAGCGCAGCCTGCGCGCCCTGGCCGACATGCTCTACGGCGAGCCCCACACGCCGCGGAGGCCGCTATGAAAGACATCTTCGACGATCCGCTCGATACGCAAGGCGCGCTGGCCATAGAAGCGCAAGCCGCCGACTGGCTTGCCCGCAAGCGTTTCTGGACCTGGAACACAGACGACCAAACGCAACTCGACAGCTGGCTCGCACAATCGCCCGCGCATGAAATCGCGTTCTGGCGTCTGGAAGGCGCGCTTGTTCGCACTGAACGGCTGACGGCCCTGCGCCCGGCCCGCACACCGCGGCACTGGTCTCCCATTCTCGCCCGCATGGCTGTCGCTGTCGTGGCTGTCGCAGCTTTGCTCGCGGGCTACACGATCTATACCTCGCGCCCAGCAGGTATCGCCTATGCCACCAGCGTCGGCGGCCGCGAAACCATTGTCCTGGCAGATGGCTCGCGCATCGAACTCAACACCGACACATCCATCCGCGTGGCGGAAACCACAACCGAACGCCGCATCGTTCTGGAAAAAGGCGAAGCCTTCTTCCAGGTGATCCACAACGCCACGCGCCCGCTTGTCATCTATGCCGGCGACCGCCGCGTCACCGACATCGGAACCAAATTCTCGGTCCGGCGCGAACCCGGGCAACTTGTGGTCGCCGTGATGGAAGGCCGCGTCGATTACAGCACCGCAAGGTCGGCCGTTTCGCTGCATCTGGCGGCAGGCGAAACAATGGTCGCCACGGCAGACGCGGTTTCGGTGAAGCGCAAGACGCAGCACGAACTCTCCAACGCGCTGGGCTGGCGCCGCGGTGTCATCGTGTTCAACGGCACGCCGCTCGGCGGAGCGATTTACGAAATCAACCGCTACAACAGCCACAAGATCGCACTCGCCGATCCGAAGCTCGCAAACGTCAAAATCACCGCCACCGTATCCGCCAACGATCCCGCGCAATTCGTCCGCATGACGGAATTTTTGCTCGGCCTTCATGGTGGAAAAGCAAACGGCAAAGTCGTGCTGACGCAATAGCCAAAGCAGATTTTCAAATCAGAAGGGGGGAACATGAAATCGTTGCAGACATTGAAATCCGCAGCCGCAACAGGTGTTTTGATCGCCGCCATGACGGGCGCCGGACACGCCGCGGAATTCGATATTCCAAGCGGAGACCTGGCGGCGGCATTGAACGCCTATTCCGCCCAATCCGGCGTGCAACTGATGGTCCTCACCGATTCCGTCAAAGGCATCCGCACACGCGGCGTAAAGGGCGATCTGCCCTCGGAGGTGGCGCTATCGCGCCTGCTCAGCGGAACGGGGTTTGTTCCAGCCCGAGATTCTTCCGGCAGCGTCATGATCGTGCCGGGCAAATCGTCGGCACTGCAAAGCGAGATAACCCCCATACAAATCGCCCAGGCCGCTCCATCACGTGCGGCAGTGGAAACGGTAACGGTCACCTCATCCAAACTCGGCGGCGCCGATGTGCAGAGCATTCCAATTGCGATTACAGCGCTAAGCCAGGAGCAATTGACAGCGACGCAAACGGCAGGTGGCCCGGATCTGATCAAACAGGTCCCCAATATGACGTTCACCAAAACGAACTTCAGCGGTTACAGCATTCAATTAAGAGGCATCGGCACTCAAGCCATCTCGGTAACAACCGATCCAGCAGTAGCGGTCGCCTTCAACGACATGCCTTTTATTAGAAATCATTTCTTCGAACAGGAATTCTACGACGTCAGCCAGGTCGAAGTCCTTCGCGGCCCCCAAGGCACACTCTACGGGCGCAATGCGACTGCTGGTGTGGTGAACCTCACATCTGCCAAACCAACCGATCAATTCGAAGCCATGGCGAGCGCCGACATCGGCAACTACAAGAACCGCCGCTTCGAAGGCATGATCAACGTCCCCATCGTCGACGACCGCCTCGACATCCGCGTCGCCGGCGAATGGACAAAACGCGACGGTTATTCCTTCAACGCCCTGACCGACGACCCCATCGACGGCCGCGATCTCTGGTCGGGACGGGTCACCATCGGCTTTCACCCTATCGAAAAGCTCAAGGTCGATCTTGTCTGGGAACATTTCCAGGAAGACGACGACCGCCTGCGTTCGAGCAAACAACTTTGCAAGCGAGACAACGGACCGGCGACGGTCTTGGGGCAATCGACGGCCGTTGGGTCCGACAAGCATTTGGGCCAGGAATATCTCGCGCAGGGTTGTGCGCCTGTCTCGTTGTATAGCCCCGACGCATTTGAAACGCCGAATGGCTTGGCGTTGGGCTACTACGGCGGGTTGATAGGCGCGGGTTTTGGAGCATCGCTGTTCAATCCGCTGGGCGATATACCGGGCACCCGCGACCCTTATGCAAGCACCACGCAGTCCACCGACTTGCGCGTTATCGAGTCGGCGCTGAACCCTGTTTACCGCGCAAAGAACAACGTCTTGCAGTTGAACGCCGACTACGATCTTGCGCCGACGCTAACGCTCACTTCAAGCACGGGCTACAACAACGATTTCCTGTGGTCTACGGAAGACTACAATCGCTTTAACACCGCGCCTGGTATCTTCGCTTATATTCCTGATGCTCCGAGCCCGGGCCACAGTTACGGTTCACTCATTTCGGCGGACGGGAATTATGCCTGCGCTGACGGCACGCTGAGCATTGGCGGCAACAACTGCGCCAGCCCAAGCACGGCGGTGCCTACCGGCTATTTCTGCGACCCGCAGCTCGGCTGCAGCAACCGTCTCGTTGCAGAAGACTTGAACGAAGAACATGCGTGGCAATTCAACCAGGAAGTTCGCCTGGCTTCGCATTTCAACGGGCCGTTCAACTTCAGCGTGGGCGGAAATTTCATGCATTACGAGACGGAGGAGAACTACTACGTCTTCATCAACACGCTGACGATGTATGTCGCAAAATTTCTAAGAAATTGGAATTTGTCCGATCCCAGTACGATGGAGTGCCTTACAAAGAAAACGCCACCAAATCCGGCCGATCCAGGCAATGGCGGCTTTGGCTGCAGCTGGATCGATCCCAATCCCATCAACAGCCTGGACGGGCAGGGCCACAATTATTTTTTGAGTCAGAACCCTTACGTGCTCAATTCCTATGCAGGTTTCGGCGAAGCCTATTACAGCGTTTTCAAAGACCTCAAGCTGACAGGCGGCTTACGCTGGACGGTCGATAAAAAGCATTTCGTCGACATCCCAAGCGAGCTTCTCACGGACGGCTACGGCTATGTGGCAACCGGCGTCGTCGATCAGGAATGGGAAGAGTGGACCGGCCGCTTCGCTGCCAATTGGACGCCCAAACTCAATTTCACCGATCAAACGCTGATCTACGGAACCTTCGCACACGGCTATAAGGCCGGTGGTGCCAACCCGCCCGGCGCGGTGCTGCAGGTTTACGGATATGGCGATGTCCCCAGCATCGCGCACCCGCTGACCTTCGCTCCGGAATTCATCAATGCCTATGAGCTTGGTAGCAAGAACACGCTGCTCGATGGCGCGCTCACGTTGAACGGCGATATTTTTTATTACGACTACAAAGGTTACCAGATTTCCGAAATCGTCGATCGCACATCCATCAATTTCAATTTCGACGCGACGGTAAAGGGCGCCGAACTCGAATCCGTCTGGGAACCGACACCGGGCCTCAAATTTACCTTCACAGGCGGGTACGAACAAACGCGCCTTGCCGATGGATCAAAAGCTATCGATTTGATGGATCGTACCGCGGGCAATCCGAACTGGGTGGTCGTCAAACCATTCGTAACACAAGCCTCGAATTGCGTCCTACCGACCTACGTGATTGCGAATGCACTTCCCGCAAACACGGATACGGGCGGCATCCCCTATTATTGTGCCCAGGCCTACAACAGCCATCTCGATCCCGCTACATGGCGCACCTATCAGGCCTTCCCCGGCGGTGTTTTCGGGTATGACCCCGCCAATGCGGTTCCCGGCACTTATCCCGGCTTCGATCCGCTCGCAGGCACGCCGGGCCATCCTTACACCGGCCAGAACACGTTCAACGACATCGACTATGGCCCCGCTCCCAACAACGGCGCGGGCTTCGACAAAGATTTGGGCGGCAACGAACTACCCAATGCGCCGCATTTCACCACGTCGTTCTCGGCCGAATATTCGATACCCGTCACGTCGGAATGGGCCGCGACGATCCATGGAGATTTTTATTGGCAATCCAGTTCATGGGCTCGCGTTTTCAACGACGATCCTTACGACAAGTTGCGCGGCTACAAGAACGTCAACCTCGCCCTGATCCTCACCAATCAAAATGGCTGGCAAGCAGTGGGCTATCTGAAGAATGTCTTCAACACCACTGCCATCACAGGAACATTCCTGAATTCCGACGATAGCGCTCTGACAACCAACGTGTTCCTCACCGATCCACGGCTGTTCGGTGTGCGCATTACGAAGAATTGGTAAGGGGGGACAAGAAATGAGCGAACTCACCATACAAAATAAACAGACGAATATTCGCCTCGGCCTGCTTGCAACCACATCGGCCATCGCGTTGGCAGCCTGTGTTGCCTCAGTGCCGGAAGCTGTTGCCGCGGATAGACCAACCGTGTGGATCGAAGGCGGTTGGCATCTGGATAGCGTAACGGGCTCGAACGATCTGCTCGTACCTCCACTCGATCAACTCACCACCGTGGGATATCCGACTGTTCCCACTTCGCCGAAGTTTTACGGACAAGGTTCCGGCGGTTTCCCATCTTTTACCGATATGGAAAAGTCGTTGGGCCGAAGCGGCGGTGCCGAAGGCAGCGTCTCGTTCCAGCCCAACGGATCGGATTGGGTATTCGGTATCTCCGCGCGGTACGGACGCACCCATAGCCGCAGACGGCTCGATGAACGGCAAGATATTACGGGAGAGCCGGGGCACAGGTTCAATCAACAGTTTGGCAGTTACGCCTTCACCCCGCACTACACAAATTACGTCATCCAGGCGAACGATAATACCGAAGCCCATACCATTCTGGATTTTCAAGTTGGCAAAGACGTCGGTTTGGGGTTGTTCGGCAGCAGAACAGAAGCCGTTATCAGCTTCGGCGCCAGATATGCTCAAATGAATATGACGTCAAAGGGGCATTCCTATGCACAGCCTGCCGTGAGATTCTATGGCCACGGCGGAATAAACGGCATAGGCAAATACAGCTACAACATATTTGGCTATCACGAAAAATCGACCACTCTTCTGCAGCGCTACAGCAATTTTCAGGGTATCGGACCGTCCTTCTCATGGAACAACACGACTGGACTGTTGGGCGATCTTGCAGACGGTCAACTCGCCTTGGATTGGGGTGCAAACGCTGCGGTTCTCTTTGGCCGGCAGAAGGTGAAGGTCAACCACAACAGTCAAGTGTTAATGTTCAACACGGTGATAAATGTGGGCGGCGCTTATAAAACAGAAAGCGGATCCGGCCATCGCACCCAATCCCGCAGAGTCACCGCCCCCAATCTCGGCGGCTTCGCAGCGCTTTCCTATCGCTTCACCAATGCGAAGCTGAGCATGGGCTATCGCGCCGATTTCTTTTTTGGAGCGATGGATCGCGGCCTTGATACGTCTCATTCCGTGACGACGGGCTATCACGGCCCATTCGCCACCATCAGCATCGGCCTGGGGGGCTAGCGAAGAGATATTTCATCTCTTCCAGGAGGCGGCGGAGCGATCCGCCGCCTTTTTGTTTGCGCGAGCTTTGACAAGCCGATTTACCGGGCGGCAATAATCTTTCTCGCCTGGCGCCTTCCCAGAACGACCATATTCCCTGATCTTTGCAAATTCCGCTTCCGTCGCCTTCCGAACGGAAGCCGGGCTGCGTCCCAGTATATGTACCACCCTCGAACCTCGGGACGTTCAGGGATGACGGACACAACAGAGACCGACCGTGGAAGTGCCGGTGCGCGCAGGGCCGACATGATTGCGCGCGCCGATATCGACGCTTGGTTTGTGCGAGAGGTGTTACCTTTGGAAGCCGCGCTCACCCAGTACTTCCGCCACAACTGGCGCGATACGGCCGGCGTCGCCGACTTCCTGCAAGATGTGTATCTCAGGGCCTACGAAGCGGCGGCGAAGGAATTCCCCCAATCCACGCGCTCGTTCGTCTTCACCATCGCGCACAATCTGCTGGTCGATCGCGTTCGCCGTGCCAAGGTGATCCCGCTTGAGGCGGTGGAGAACCTTGAGGCGCTCAGCATTCCGGCGGATGCGCCCGGCCCGGAGGCCCATGCGGTTGCGCGCGACGAATTGCGCAAACTCGAAGCTGCGCTCGAGCATCTGCCGCCACGCGCGCGTCAGGCCTTTGCACTTCACCACATCGAAGGCCTTACCGTGCGCGAAATCGCGCAGCGCATGTCCATCGGCGAGCGCGGCGTCACCTGGCACCTGAATGAGGGTCTGCGTGCGCTGGCCGTCGCCCTCTACGGCGATAACGGGAGGTCCAAGTCGTGAGCGACAAGACGATACCCGAGACAGAACAAGAAGCCCGCGCCACAGCCAGCCCCGCCGAAGCGCTGAGAATCGAAGCCGCCGAGCGCATCATCGCCCGCCGCCTTTCGCCCGATTGGGCTGAAGGCGACCAACGCGAACTCGATATCTGGCTCGAAAATCCCGCCAATCGCATCGCTTATCTGCGCCTTGATGCAGCATGGGGGCGGGCAGGGCGGCTGGAAGCGTTTCATTCGTTCAAGCGCCCAGTCGCCGCTCCCACGCCGCAATCGCGCCGCCCGCTGATCTTCAAATTCGCTGCCGCCGCCGTTGCTATCGCCGCCGTCATCGGGGCGTCCGCTTATTTCTCGCAGCCCACAATGCGCACCTATGCAACCGCGGTCGGTGAGCGCCAAACCGTCACGCTGACAGATGGCTCCACCATCGCGCTCAACACCAATTCGGTGCTCAAACTTTCCGCCAACGCAAACAGCCGCAGAGCCATTCTCGAACGCGGCGAAGCCTTCTTCCAGATTCGGCACGATGCCGCGCACCCGTTTGTCGTCACCGCGGCGGGCCATCGCATCACCGATCTCGGCACCAAATTCATCGTCCGCGAAGAGCCAAGCGCGCTGAAGGTTACCTTGCTTGAAGGGCGCGCCCGCGTAGAAACCTCCGCCGATGCCGCAAAGCCGCGTGCCACCGATCTTCTGCCCGGCGAAACGGTTGTCGCCTCGGCCGACACGCTTGTGAAAACCAAACGCCCGGTCGCGGCGCTGGCGAATGAAGCTGCGTGGCAGCGCGGGGTGCTCGTGTTCGAAAACGCCACCTTGGCAGACGCGGCACGCGAACTGAACCGTTACAACACGCAAAAACTCGTCATCGCCGACGCAAAAGTGGCGAAACTGAAATTCGACGCGACCATACCGACCAATGGCATCCAGACATTCGCGCGCGTCGCGCAACAGGTGTTCGGGCTGAAAATCGAAAGACGTGACGGCGAGGTGATCGTCTCGCGCTGAAACCGCACGGGATGGCCGTCAACTGCAACAGGGGGAACCAATGAAACTCACATGCCGCACTCTTGCCTTGGCGACAGCCATGGGTTCGCTGCCGTTTGCGGTCGCAGCCCAGGATTTCAACGTACCGAGCGGCGATCTGAAGGCGGCATTGGACAGCTACAAAGCGCAATCCGGCGTTTCGCTTTTCATTCCGCGCGATGCGGTGCGCGGCGTGCAAACCCGCGGCGTCAGGGGCGACATGCCGCCGGACGAAGCGCTCACCCGCCTGCTGCGCGGCACCGGTTTCACCGCGCGACGAGACTCTTCCGGCGTGATCGCGATCATCCACGACCAGCAGGCCACCGAAATTCCGATCACCACCCCAGACATCACTCTCGCACAGGCCACGCCTTCGCAACGCGCAGGGGTGGAAACGGTCACGGTCACGTCATCGAAGCTCGGTGGTGCGGATGTGCAGAGCATCCCGATTGCGATCACCGCGCTGAGCCAGGAACAACTCACCGCCACGCAAACCAACGGCGGCCCCGATCTTGTGAAGCAGGTGCCAAATCTGACCTTCACAAAAACGAATTTCAGCGGCTACAGCATTCAAATTCGCGGCATCGGAACACAGGCGATTTCCGTTGCCACCGATCCCGCCGTCGCCGTGGCCATGAATGATGTGCCTTTCATTCGAAATCATTTCTTCGAACAGGAATTCTTCGATGTCGGTCAGGTTGAGGTGCTGCGTGGCCCTCAGGGAACGCTTTATGGGCGCAATGCCACTGCGGGGGTGGTGAACCTCGTCAGCGCCAAGCCGACCGATCAGTTCGAAGTGATGGCATCGGCCGAAGTGGGCAACTATCACCAGCGACGCCTCGAAGGGATGATCAACCTTCCGATTGTCGATGATCGATTGGACATCCGTTTCGCCGGCGAATGGACGAAGCGGCAAGGCTATTCGTTCAACGAAAACACCAATCAGCGTATCGACGGCCGCGATCTGTGGTCGGGGCGTCTTACCATCGGCTTCAAGCCGATGGAGAATTTGCAAGCTTACCTCGTCTGGGAACATTTCCAGGAAAGCGACGACCGGATGCGCAGCGCAAAGCAGCTCTGCAAAACCGATCCCACTCCGACATCTATCAACGGCACTCCCGTTCCGCAGGCTTCCGGTGGTTATTCGGGGCTGACATCCTATGTCAGTCAAGGCTGCGAAGCAGCGTCTCTTTATTCGCCGGAGTCTTTTGAAGTGCCCAACGGCTTTGCGCTTCCATATTACGGGGCGACGGCAGGTTATACCAACCCGGTTTTCGCAAACGTCGATCCGTATCTTAGCACGACGCAATCTCCGAATTTGCGTGTCATTCAGACGCTTTTAAACCCAATTTACAAAGTGAAAAACGATATTGCGGAACTCGATGTCGAATATGCCGTCATACCTCAGTTGACATTCACGTCGCAGACCGCATTCAGCAATGACTTTTTGTGGTCCACAGAAGACTACAACCGGTTCAACACAAGACCGGGCGTATTCGACACCACTTCGCCAAGCAGTGGACTGAAGGCGGTCGCGGCGAATGTGCTTTCCTCGGATGGATATTTCTGCGACCCGCAATTGGGATGCAGCAACCGGTTGGTGGCACAGGATCTCGTCAAGGCGAAATCGTGGCAAGGTAGCCAGGAATTTCGATTGGAGTCGCGTTTCAGCGGCCCGCTTAACTTCAGTTTCGGCGGCAACTATCTGCACTACGAGACACACGAGAACTATTATGTGTTTATCAATTCCCTCAGTCTGTTTTCGGCTTATCTGGGGGCGTATGCGGTAGGGAATATAGTTGGAAACACGAATTTGGTTCGGCCTTATGTACCGGGTGTTACAACAAATACCGATTGTTTAAGGACGGGACCTCAGCCGGGCGATGTTTCATCTGGTTATGGAATTCTGGGGTGTATCGTCATGGACCCCCACTCGCTGGAAAGCGTGGACGATACGGGCCACAACTATTTCCTTAGCCAGAATCCCTATGTTTTGAACTCTTACGCGTCATTCGGAGAAGCGAACTACGCCTTCACGAAAGATTTGAAATTGATGGCGGGGCTGCGTTGGACGGAAGACCGTAAGCATTTCCCAATCATACCTAGCTGGCTTCTCGCGAACAGTTCTTATGGCTATCCCGTTGCAAAGGTTATCGATCAGCAGTGGGACGAACTGACTGGCCGTTTGGTTGCCAACTGGACGCCAAATCTGGCATTCACTGACCAAACCTTGCTCTACGGCTCCTATTCCCACGGCTACAAAGCCGGGGGCGCAAATCCTCCGCTACCAATTCCTACCGGTCCCAACAATGTTGGTCTCGACAGCGGTATTGTTTCTGCAACGCATCCGGAAACGTTCAAACCAGAGTTCATCGATGCCTTCGAGCTGGGAACAAAGAACACGCTCTTGGACGGCGCGCTGACTCTCAACGCAAGCGCCTTCTACTACAACTACGAAAACTACCAGATTTCCGAAATCGTGGACCGTACATCGGTCAACCTCAATTTCGACGCGCATGTGAGAGGAGCGGAACTGGAAGCAACTTATGAGCCAGTACCCGGCCTGCGCTTCAACCTTGCCGGGGGATATGAAGATGCGCGCCTGGCGAAGGGTTCGAAGGCCGTAGATCTGATGGATCGCACAGCGGGGCAACCCGGGTGGATCGTTCTCAAACCCTTCGTCACCAATCCATCCAACTGCATCGTGCCAGCTTACATTTTCACGGCGATCGTGCAGATAAATTCCCTCTCGCCCACAACATGCGGCATGTACGATCCGGACGACATTGCCAATCATACAGATCCGTTCGCGGGCAGGAACCTTCCCGGGTATCCTGGTTTCGATCCGGCTAGCGCTCCCAACAACGGCGAAGGCTTCGACAAGGATCTGAGCCACAACCAGATGCCCAATGCGCCGCCGTTCACACTAAGCGCAGGCGCGCAATATTCCAGACCCATTACCTCGGAATGGGCAGGCACACTGCGAGGCGATTTCTACTGGCAGTCGGATTCGTTTTGGCGCGTGTTCAACGACCTGAGCTACGACCGTTTGCACGGCTACACCAACTTCAATCTGACGCTGATCTTCACCAACCAGAACGGCTGGCAGGTGATGCTTTACGACAAGAACATCTTCAACACGACCGCCATCACAGGGGCGTTTCTCAACAGCGACGATAGCGGCCTGACGACAAACGCGTTCCTGACCGATCCGAAGCTGGTCGGCATTCGCGTCACGAAGAATTGGTAAGGGGGAACCAATGAGCGAATTGATCAATGAAAATGGTAGCAGCGAGCACAACCGCTGCCGCTTGCTAACAACGGTTTCGGCGCTTGCAATTGTATCTGCCGCCTGCCTAGGATCGGCCGAAGCCGACAATGATAGCGGCAGGCCCGTCCTCTGGATCGAGCTGGGCGGCCAGCTTGAGACGACAAGCGAACTGCAAAAACAATTTGCGCCACGGTTCCTGACCGATCCGGCTCCGTTACCGCCCGCTCCTTATGTTGGCACTCTGGGAACGACCAATACGGCAACAGGCATTCCTTGGGACCTTCCCCTTCCGAATATTTTCGATCCCGTGCATCCGCTGGACTTGCAAAGACCACCAAAGTATTCGTTCGGTGGCGAAGGCAAGATTTCGCTCCAGCCGCATGGAACAGATTGGGTGTTTTCGGCCTCTGTCCGATACGGGCGTGCCACTGGTCACAAATCCAATCAACGTGTCGTTCCCGTTCGAGGATATCTCCCGAACGACAAATACTGGGAATCGCTTGGCCTCTTTAGCGACACAAGGACAGATTACTCGGAAAGCCATCTCGTGTTGGACTTCCAGGCTGGCAAGGATGTTGGGCTCGGTATGCTGGGCCACGAAACCAAATCGAGGGTCAATTTCGGGGTTCGGTTTGCGCAATTCGTCGATCATTCGGGCGTACGTGTCGATGCCGACCCCAATATTCGCGCCTACAAAACGCCCGGAACCAAATACGAGTATTTCTTTCGTTTTCAGACATACGATTTGCGTGCAAGCACTAGCCGCAGTTTCCATGGCATAGGTCCATCGCTCTCCTGGTCGAATTCCACACCGTTGGTCGGCGAGCCGGACGGAATGGAATTGGCGCTGGACTGGGGCGTGAATGGCTCAGTTCTGTTCGGACGGCAGAAAGCCGATGTTTCACATCACACGTCGCATCACGACAACATGATGATCTTTGCCGGTGGCAACAACATCAAACGCTTCCAGCAATACTATAATTTCAACGCCACCGAACGGAGCAAGCGGGTCATCATTCCGAATGTCGGCGCGATGGCAGGCCTCTCGGCGAATTTCCCCCAAGCGAAAATCAGCATCGGCTACCGCGCAGACTTTTTCTTCGGCGCAATGGACATGGGTATCGACACGCGCCAGACCCAGACCATGTCCTTCCACGGCCCATACGCCACACTCAGCATCGGCCTGGGGGGCTAGCAAAGGAGTGGCATAACTGCCCTTCCTGGGGACGGCGGAGAAATCCGCCGTCCTTTTTCTCATTTGTCGGCTTTTTGCCCTGATAGCCCGGCTTTCGCTCAGGCGTACAAGCCGCTGCTTGACATAATATGTCGGGCAGGCGCGCCAGCCGCAAAAATTTCCCGCGCCCCTACATAAACACGCCCCCGCCATCCGACTTAAGGTTCAGGAAGCTTGTTCTCACCCTCGAACGCGGGATGGCCGGGGGAATGACGGAAACGCCAGATATCAAACACGAACGCCCGGAGGTCGGCCTCACCGGAATGGTTTCGGCTGGATCGAAGGTGAATGCGTGGTTCGTGCGCGAGGTTCTGCCGCTTGAGGGCCTGCTTCTCAAATTCCTGCGCCGCGGCTGGCGCAACGAGAGCGACATCAAGGATCTGTGTCAGGACGTCTATGTCGAAGTCTACGAAGCAGCCCAGCTCGAAATTCCGCAATCCGCGAAAGCGTTCGTCTTCGCCGTGGCGCGCAACATCCTGGTCGATCGTATCCGCCGCGAACAAATCGTTTCCATCGAGGCGGTTGCCGATCTCGAAACGCTCGGCCTCACCGCCGATGAACCCGGCCCGGACAAAACGGCCATCGCGCGCCAGGAACTTCGCAGGCTGCAACAGGCGCTCGAACGCATGCCGCATCGCTGGCGGGATACGGTGGTGATGCGCAAGATCCAGGGCATGTCGCGGCCGGAAATCGCGCTGCGCCTCGGCATCGCCGAGCCCACCGTTTCGCAGCATCTGGCCGCCGGCATGCGCGCGCTCGCCAACCTGTTCCACGACGATACCAACGACAAGGACAAGCCATGAGCGAGTCCCAACCGCGCGTGCTGCCGAAAGCCGAACAGGTTCAGATCGCGGCCTCCGAATGGCTGGAACGCCTTGAGCGCGGCGATTGGAACGATGCTGTGCAGGCCGAATTCGATGCCTGGCTCGCAGCTTCGCCTGCCAACACCATTGCATATCTGCGCCTCGAAGATGTGTGGAACAGGGCAGGGCGGCTGAAGGCGCTAGGCCGCCCGCAACGCAAATCCTTCGCCTTCATCGGCCGCTGGGCGTCTTCGGCAAAAATCGCGGCGGTCATCACCGTCGCCGCGTTGGGCGGGTTCATCGCCTACACCTCGCTGCACGAACCGCAGGAACGCACATACACAACCGATATCGGCCAGCGGGAAAACCTTCTGCTCGCGGATGGTTCGCAGATCGAACTCAACACCGATACGGTCTTGCGCATCTCGCGCGGCAACGGTCCCAAAACCGTCACGCTCGAAAAGGGTGAAGCGTTTTTCAACATCAAGCACGACCGTTCGCGCACCTTCATCGTCAAAGCCGGCGACAGCCGCGTGATCGATCTCGGCACCAAATTTCTCGTGCGGCAGAATGCGGATCATGTGCGCGTGGCGCTGTTCGAAGGCAGTGCCAAACTTGAAACCGCCGTCGCCGGCGCGCCTGCGCGTTCGACCGTGCTGATGCCCGGCGATGTCGCGGTGGCCTCCGGCAACGCGATGTCGGTGACGAAAAAGCCGTCCGACATCCTGAAAGACGATCTCGCCTGGCAGCACGGCGAAGTGACCTTCCATTTCACCTCGCTCGCCGAGGCCGCCGCCGAATTCAATCGCTACAACCAGAAAAAGATCGTCGTACGCGGCGCCGATATCGCCAGTCTCGAAATCGGCGGCACGTTCGGCATGCACGATGTCACGCAGTTCGGCCGCCTCGCACATCATCTTCTTGGCGTGCGGGTGGAAGACAAGGGCGATGAAATCGTCCTGACGCGCTGATGAAAATCACCGGGCAAGTGCCTGCAGCAAGGAATTCTACGGGGGGACCATGAAACAAGCTTCTTTCATCAAGGCTCTGCTGGCATCGACTGCGCTGTCGTTGTGTTTTGCAACGCTCGCACGTGCCGCCGATTTCAATATTCCCGGGGGCGATCTGCGCACGGCGCTCGATGCGTATGCGGGGCAGGCCGGCGTGCACCTGCTCTATGCCGAACAGGCGATCAGCGGCGTGCGCACCTCCGGCATCCGCGGCTCTCTTCCGCCGGAAGAAGCTCTTTCGCGCCTTCTGAAGGGCACAGGCTTTGTCGCCGAGCGCGACGACGGCGCCATCGCCATTGTGCGAAAGACGTCTTCACAACAGCAACAGAGCGAAATCGACATCGCCCCGCTGCAACTGGCGCAAGCCACGCCCGCGCGCGCGACGGTGGAAACGGTGACGGTCACCTCCTCCAAGCTGGGCGGCGCAGATGTGCAGAGCATCCCCATTGCGATCACTGCACTCAGCCAGGAACAACTTACCTCGTCCCAAACCACGGGCGGACCTGATCTTATTCGTCAGGTGCCCAACCTCAATTTCTCGAAAACCAATTTCACCGGTTACAACATCCAGATCCGCGGTATCGGCACGCAGGCGATTTCCGTGACCACCGATCCGGCGGTCGCGGTTGCGTTTAACGACACACCCTTCATCCGAAATCACTTCTTCGAACAGGAATTCTATGACGTCGGCCAGGTGCAGGTCGCGCGCGGACCGCAAGGCACGCTTTACGGCCGCAACGCAACGGCCGGCGTGGTCAACGTGGTGTCGGCGCGCCCGACAGACCAATTCGAGGCCATGGCCTCCGTCGATATCGGCAATTATAGCGAACGCCGCCTCGAAGCCATGATCAACCTACCCATCACCGACGACCGCCTCGATTTGCGTGTCGCCGGCGAGTGGACCAAACGCAACGGCTACACCTTCAACGAAACCACCGGCGACCACGTCGATGGCCGCGACCTGTGGTCGGGCCGCGTCACCCTGGGCATGAAGCCGACCGAGCACCTGCAGGCCTATCTCGTCTGGGAACATTTCCAGGAAGACGACGACCGCGAACGGTCGACGAAGCAGCTTTGCGATTACGATCCTGGTCCCAGCGAAGTCGGTCCTTTCAATGTGTCGTTCACTTTGACCGGCCGCAATAGCGGCATCACGCAACACGCCGTCGCCGGTCAAATGCTCACGAATCTTTCCCAAGCGGCGAGAGATGTAATCAGCCAGGGCTGTCTGCCGGGCTCTCTCTATTCGCCGGTATCCTATCAAACACCGAACGGCGGCTCGCTGCCTCTTATCTATGCCGCACAGACGGCGGGCGATGCCAACGGATCTCTGATCAAGGGCATCAATCCCTATGCGAGCCAGACGCAATCGATGAACCTGCGTGTCATCCAGTCTGCGATCCAGCCCTTCTACAAGGCGAAGAACGACATCGTGGAGTTCATGGCGGACTACGACGTTACTCCTGCGATGAAGGTGACCTGGCAAACCGCCTACAATCACGACTTCCTCGCGTCATCCGAAGATTTCAATCGCTTCAATTCCAATCCGGGATTGTTCTTCACCTCCGCCACCGATCCGAACGCGGGTATCGGATGGGGCACGGGCGCCTATGGCTATCATTATACGCCCGGCGGCATCCTATGCGATCCGCAACTCGGCTGCTCCGACCGCTTTGTCGGCGAGGATTTGAGCCAGGAACGCGCCTGGCAAATCAGCCAGGAAATTCGTTTGACCTCCAGCTTCAGCGGGCCGTTCAATTTCAGCGTCGGCGGCAACTATCTGCACTATGAAACGCTGGAAGATTATTATGTCTTCCTCAACGTGCTCACTGCGTTGTCGCGAAGCCAGGCTGGCGCTCCCTATACCGTTCCCGCGAATGCCATTTTGAATGGGATTTGCGTCAATCAGCCCGCCCCTCAGGTGTATGCGCCCTACGGTACAAGCTCGGGCGTGTTGACGTGTCCCTATGTGGACGGCACGCCGCTAACGCCGGGGTTTGATGGCCAGGGCCACAATTATTTCCGCAGCACCAATCCTTACGTGCTCAGTTCCTATGCGGGATTCGGCGAGGCTTATTACCAGCTATTGAAAGACGTAAAGCTGACCGGCGGCCTGCGCTGGACCGACGACCAGAAGCATTTCGTGGAAATCCCCAGCGAAGTTCTGACGGCCGGATGGGGCTATCCGATTTCCGGTGTCGTCGATCAGTCATGGCAGGAATTCACCGGACGCGGCGTCGTCAACTGGACACCGAAACTCGGCTTCACCGATCAGACCCTCGTCTATGCCTCGTTCTCGCGCGGCTACAAGGCCGGCGGCGCCAATCCGCCGGGCCCCAATCCGTTGCTCGGTGTCTCGCGAAACATCACCGCCCTGTCGGCAACCCATCCGCTGACCTTCGCGCCGGAATTCGTCAACGCATACGAATTCGGCACCAAGGATACGCTCCTCGATGGCGCGCTGACGATCAACGGCGATGTGTTCTATTACGATTACAAGGGCTATCAGATTTCACAGATCGTGGATCGCACATCGGTCAATCTGAATTTCGATGCCAATGTGCGTGGCGCCGAAGTCGAAACGACCTGGGAGCCGATGCCGGGCCTGCGGTTCAATTTCGCGGGCGGCTGGGAAGACACCAAACTCGCAAGCGGCTCGCAGGCGGTCGACCTCATGGATCGCACTGCCGGCCACTCGGATTGGCTGGTTGTCAAACCATCGGTTTTCTCGACCTCGAATTGCATTCTGCCGCAGTATCTCGTTGCGGAGTTGCTGGCGGGCGGAACCGCCATTCAGCCAGGCTATGCCGTCGGTCCTTCCGGTTACGTCGCCAACCCTGGATATTTCATTTCGTCCGTCGGATATGGCACGGCCTGTGAATATGCATACAACCTTCACCAAGATCCGATCATCCAAGCAAACCAGATCATACGCGCCTCCGGGTTTCCCGATAGTTTGCCGCTGTCCGGCTTCGATCCTTCAACGGCGCCCAACAATGGCGAGGGCTTCGACAAAAACCTCGCGGGCAACCAATTGCCCAATGCGCCGCCTCTAACTGCTTCGTTCGGCGCACAATACTCAATGCCGATCACAGCGAATTGGGCGAGCACGATACGGGTGGACTACTACTGGCAGGATTATTCCTGGGCCCGCGTCTTCAACGACAATCCCTACGACCGGCTGCGCGGCTATACCAACGTGAATCTCACTTTCATCCTCACCAACCAGAACGGTTGGCAGGCCATGCTCTATGCCAAGAACCTGTTCAACACGACGGCAATCACCGGTGCGTTCCTCAATTCCGACGACCAGGCGCTGACCACCAATGTCTTCACCACCGATCCGCGCTTGATCGGCATTCGCGTCACCAAGAACTGGTAAGGGGGGAACAATGAACGAAGTTATCCAAACGAGCGCTCGCAAAACATTCCGCTACCGGCTGCTGCTATCGGCATCTTCCGCGGCCATCCTTGTCGCGAGCCAAGGTGCAAACGCCCAAGACGGCGATCATCCCACCCTCTGGATCGAACTTGGCGGTGCATTCGATCAGACAAGCGGCAACGCCGACGGTTGGGTGCCGCCAAATCTCACCGCGCCCATCTCCAATCCTTCTCCCGAACCTTTCGGCGCGGTGCCCGGCCTTGCTTCGGAATTCGAAGGGGCGATCAGCCTGCAACCGGCCGGTTCGAAATGGTCTTACACCGCATCGGCCCGTTACGGCCGCGCGCAACGCGGCCCCAAGCGCACGCACGATCAGGGTTACGGCGAGAACGCCAAATACCATCTCACGACCTATGCGTTTCTCAACGCAACCGACCGGACACACTCCTCGCATGCCATCATCGATTTCAGCGCCGGCAAGGACGTCGGGCTGGGAGCGTGGCACGGCGGAAAAGCCACTATCCATTTCGGCGTGCGCGTGGCGCAATTGAGCGAGCGCGCCCAAGGCATGCTGACTGCGCTTTCCACATCGCCGAAGAAATACGGCAACGGCAAAGTCGTTCACGAGGCCGATGCGCTCTTCGTGCGCAGTTTCACCGGCATCGGCCCGTCCGCGGCATGGGATAGTTCGACCCCGCTTGTTGGAGAACTGAACGATGGCCTCACCGTCGATTGGGGGGTGAATGCGAGCGTGTTGGTCGGCCGGCAAAAGGCCTCTTTGTCGCTGCACACCGCCGACACCCGCTACTATACCAACGGCAAAGCAAGCAAAGTTCTCTCGCAGTCCACCAACGCCCCATTGCGCGACCGCACCGTCGTCGTACCCGATGTGGGCGGTTTCGCCGGTTTCTCCTGGCGGCTGCCGAACGGCAAAGTCAGCCTCGGCTATCGCGCCGATTTCTTCTTCGGCGCCATCGATGGCGGCGTCGCGACCTCGCAAAAGGAGATGCGCAGCTTCTATGGCCCATTTGCCGCCGTCAGTTTGGGTATCGGTGGCTGAATAACCGGGGGCGGGCACGATAAAAAGCGGCGGAGCGATCCGCCGCTTTTTTCTTTGCATCAATCGAAGAGATTGCGCGCCCCGCAAGGAAATATCCGAACAAAAATCCCCACCGCCTTCCGTTCACCGTACGATATTGCCGTGCAGGTGCCGTTCGCCACTGCAACGACCGGCTGACGGGCCGCTGGCCTGCCGTGATATCGTATAGGGGATCGGAGCCACCCCACTCGTTCTAGATAATAGGGAAGTGGTTCTAACCCTCAAAAAGCGGGTGCTGGCGAGGGATGACCGAGGCATCGGATTTCAATCGTGAAGGTAGTGGCTCACGCAGCCCGTGTGCGCTCGTGAGCTTGCGCGACCTGAACGCTTGGTTCGTGCGCGAGGTTCTGCCGCTGGAGGCAGGTTTGATGCAATATCTCAGCCGCGCATGGCCCGACAGGGCGGAAGTGGAAGACCTCTGTCACGACGTGTACGTCCGTGTTTACGAGGCTGCCCGCACCAAAGTCCCCGATCCCGTCAAGCCTTTCGTTTTCACCGTCGCGCGCAATCTGCTGATCGACCGCGCAAGGCGCTCCCAGATCGTACCCATCGAGATTGTTTCCGAACTGGAGAAACTCGATATCGCCACCGATCAACCCGGCCCCGACCGCAGCGTTATCGCGCAAGACGAACTGCGCCGGCTGCGTGCCGCAGTCGACCGGCTGCCCCCGCGGTGCCGCGAGGCGGTGATCCTGCGCAAGATCGAAGGCTTCTCCATCGCGGAAATCGCCGCAAGGATGGGTATCTCCATCAAGACCGTCGACAATCATCTGCGCGAAGGCGCGGATATGCTGGCCGATATTCTGCACAACGATGCAACCGATCGCGGGAGAAAACCGTGATCGAACAGAACGAGACGACCGACCCCGTGCGTCAAATCCGCGAACAGGCGGCGGAATGGGCGATCAAGCGCGCGGACAAACCCGATTGGACCGACGTCGATCAAGCCGAACTGGACACATGGCTTTCATCCTCGCCGTCCCACATGGTGGCGTTCCTGCGCGTCGAAAGCGCGTGGCAGCGCGTCGACCGGCTCCGCGCCCTGCGGCGGCCGCAGGCGCCGCAGCGCAAACCCACAAGGCTGTTGAAGCTCGCCGGCGTGGCTTCGGTTGCCGTCGCGGTTGCAGTCGTTGCTTTGCAAGGCCGGCTCAATCCGCAGTTTTCGGTCTACTCCACGCCAGTGGGCGGTCATGAAGTCTTGAAACTGGCGGACGGTTCGCAGATCGAACTCAACACGGCCACCAAGCTGCGTACGTCCCTGAAGGGCGAGACACGCACGGTATGGCTCGACGCGGGCGAGGCATACTTCCAGGTCAGGCACGACGCCGGGCGCCCCTTCATCGTCTATGCGGCGGGCCACCGCCTGACTGATCTCGGAACGAAGTTTCTCGTCCGCTCGGCGAAAGAACGCGTCCAGGTCACGCTGATCGATGGCGAAGTCCGCTTCGAATCTTCCGGTGTGGGCGTGCGCGGACATTCCGCCTTGATGACTGCGGGCGATGTCGTGGTTGCGACCGCGGATTCCATGTCGGTTACGCATCATGCCGTTACCAAACTCGAAAACGAATTGGGCTGGCGCAGAGGTCTGCTCGTATTCAAGCACACCACGCTGAAAGACGCAGTGGAACAATTCAATCGCTACAACGGGGACAAGATTTCCATCGAAGATCCGAAAGTGGCGCAACTGACCGTCGACGGCACGTTCCGTACGACCAGCACACGCCATTTTGCAGAAGTCGTTCAGGCGGTATTCGGCCTGCAAGTCCGCCATCAGGACAGGACAACCATCATCTCGCGCTGACGAGTAAACGGGGGGAATATGAAGACACGCAACTATCTGATGTATGCAACGGCCGCGGCCGCCTTGATGTCGAGCGCCGCCCAAGCGGAATCGTTCAACATTTCCGGCGGCGATCTGGAAAGCGCGCTGTCTGCCTATTCGGCCCAGACCGGCATCGAACTCATCGTTTCCGATGAGGCAATCCGTGGCATCCGAACATCGGGCGTAAAAGGCGAACTGCCTCCCGGCGAAGCGCTCTCGCGTATTCTCACTGGCACCGGCTTCATTGGCGAAAAACATTCGGGCGGCACCATCGCCGTCGTCAAAGGCCGTTCGAGCGATGCATCGGAACTGGTGCAACCGTTGCAACTGGCTCAGGCAGCGCCTGCTCGTGCGGCGGTCGAAACCGTAACGGTAACGTCCTCCAAACTCGGCGGCGCCGATGTGCAGAGCATACCGATAGCGATCACTGCGTTGAGCCAGGAACAACTCACCTCCACGCAAACCGCAGGCGGCCCCGATCTCGTGCGGCAAGTGCCAAATCTCAACTTCACCAAAACCAATTTCAGCGGTTACAGCATCCAGATTCGCGGTATCGGTACCCAAGCCATTTCGGTGACGACGGACCCCGCCGTTGCCGTCGCGTTCAACGATGTGCCCTTCATCCGCAACCATTTCTTCGAACAAGAATTCTACGACGCAGCCCAAGTCGAAGTCCTGCGCGGCCCGCAAGGAACCCTCTACGGGCGCAACGCGACAGCCGGTGTGGTGAACCTGACCTCAGCCAAACCCACCGATCAGTTCGAAGCCATGGCCAGCGGCGAGTTCGGCAACTACAAAGACCGCCGCTTCGAAGGCATGATCAACATCCCCGTATTGGATGATCGCTTCGATGTCCGTCTGGCAGGCGAATGGACCAAGCGCGACGGCTATTCCTTCAACGCGCTCACCGACAACCGTATCGATGGCCGCGACTTGTGGTCGGCCCGCCTCAGCATCGGTTGGAAGCCGCTGGAAAATCTGCAGACAAATTTTGTCTGGGAACACTTCCAGGAAGACGACGACCGCCTGAGAAGCGCCAAACAGCTTTGCAAGCCGAGCCCGCTTCCCACATCGGTTGGTGGCGTGCCCACCAAGCCCGTACCCGCCAGTGGCTTCATCGGCGACAACATCACGATCTTCCTCGCGCAAGGCTGCGAGCAGACATCGCTTTATTCGCCTGATGCCTTCGGCGTGCCGAACGGTTACACCTTGCCTTACTATTCCGGATTGACGTTCTTCAATCTCGTGAACGGCAAAGATCCCTATGCCAATTCCACGCAATCGCCCAACCTTCGCGTCATCGAGTCACAGATCGAGCCGACCTACAAAGCGAAGAACAACGTTCTCGAATTCAATGCCGATTACGAAATCTCGCCCGCGCTAACATTCACCTCGCAGAGCGCATACAATCAGGATTTCCTGTGGTCCACAGAGGACTACAACCGGTTTCAGGCAGCCTCGGGCGTGTTCACGCCTGGGTTGGGTGCGAACGCACCAGGCGGCGGTTACGACGCGACGCTCACCAATGCGCAAGGCGTGTTCTGCGATCCTCAGCTTGGCTGCAGCGACCATATTCTGGCCGAGGACCTGAACGAATCCCACGCCTGGCAGGCAAGCCAGGAACTTCGTCTGGCCTCGCATTTTTCCGGGCCGTTCAATTTCAGTATCGGCGGCAACTACCTGCATTACGAGACGGAAGAGAATTACTACGTCTTCATCAACTCGCTGACGATCTTCTCCTATTGGGATGCGATCCGCAGGGTGGGGCAGCCATCAAGCGATGTCGGCGCAGGCCGTTTGCCCTGGGTGCCCGGTGTTTCCGACAACAGCCAATGCCTTTTCTATTATGGCGGGTTCAAAGATCAGGATCCCACCAAAGGCGGCGGTTCGGTCGGCAACGGCAACTGCGCTTACATCGATCCCAATCCGATCGGAAGCCTCAACATGCTGGGGCACAACTACTTCCTCAGCCAGAATCCTTACAATCTCAATTCCTATGCGAGCTTCGGCGAAGCCTATTACAACATCACGCCCGATCTGAAATTCACCGGTGGCTTGCGCTGGACGGAAGACCAGAAGCATTTCGTCAATCTCCCCAGCGAACTTCTCACCGTCGGCGTTGGCTATCCGTCAACCGGCACCGTGAATCAGCAATGGGACGCGATCACCGGCCGCGCGGCCATGAACTGGACGCCGAAGCTCAACTTCACCGATCAGACGCTGCTTTTTGGTTCATACGCTCATGGTTACAAGGCAGGCGGCGCCAATCCGCCGGGTGCAGTGCTTCTGGTGCAGATAGAAGGTCGCGACAATCCCAGTCCCATCCATCCGCTGACGTTCAAGCCCGAATACATAGATGCCTTTGAATTGGGCACGAAAAACACGTTGCTCGATGGCTCGCTGACGTTGAACGGAAGTATCTTCTACTACAACTACGAAGGATATCAGATTTCCGAAATCGTGGATCGCACCGCGATCAACAACAATTTCGACGCGCACGTAAAAGGTGCCGAATTCGAAGCCACCTGGGAGCCGATACCCGGATTACGCTTCAACGCAAGCGGAGGCTACGAGGACGCGCGCGTCGCCAACGGCGAGAAAGCCGTCGATCTGATGGACCGCACGGCGGGCAACCCGGATTGGATCGTGGTCAAACCGTTCCTGACGCAGGCCTCGAACTGCATTCTTCCCACCTATGTGGTGGCCGCGATGATTAAGGCGCCATACACGGGCTCAACCAGCAGTCCCAACCCCGCGACATATGCATGTGGCGCGGCTTATTTCGCGGGCCTCGATCCTATGACGGGTCGGACATACCAGGAGGATCCGACAGGGACATCGTCGTTCGACAATAGGGTGAACATTCCTGCGGGCTATCCCGGCTTCGATCCGCTGAGTGTCGATCCCAATGCTCCCGCCAACGTCAACAACGGCCTGGGTCTGCCGCCGAACAGTGGCCAGGGTTTCGACAAAGACCTAAGCCACCACATGTTGCCCAACGCACCGCCGTTCACCTTCTCTGCGGGCGCGCAATATTCCGTGCCGATCACGTCGAACTGGGCCGGCACGATGCGTGCGGACTTTTACTGGCAAGACGACAGTTGGGCGCGCATCTTCAACGACAATCCATACGACCGTCTGCACGGCTACACCAACCTGAACCTCACGCTGATCCTGACAAATCAGAACGGCTGGCAGGCGATGGGTTTCATCAAGAACGTCATGAACACAACGGCGATCACCGGCGCATTCCTCAATTCGGATGACAGCGGCCTGACGACCAACGTGTTCCTAACGGATCCGCGTCTCTTCGGCATCCGCATAACGAAGAACTGGTAAGGGGGAACCAATGAGCGAACTGATCAACACCATACAAAAGAACCCGCGTTGGCATCTTCTGACCACGGTTTCCATGGCCTCGCTTCTCGTCGCCATCCCGGCGTCGGCGCAAGATACCGGCCGTCCAACGGTCTGGGTCGAGTTGGGCGGGCAACTGGAAGCGCTGCAGGGCAAAGAAGATGTCTACGCCACGCCCTTCATCCTCAACAACCTCGATGCCCCGTTCAACACCCAGCCGCTGACGGATACGCAACACCCGCCGGGTCATGCGTTCGGCGGCGAAGCCAAACTTTTGTTCCGCCCCGAAAAGAGCGATTGGGTTTTCTCCGCCGCCGTTCGCTTTGGCCGTTCCAATGGCAAAGACAGGCGGCACCAGCAAACCTCAACGCAATTCACCGGCAAAACATTCAAATACCCAACGAACCACCACTTCGCGACGAAAACCGTCACCCGCTTCAACGACACAACGGTGAAGTATCACACCACCCACACCATCCTGGACTTTATGGTGGGCAAGGATGTGGGCTTCGGCATGTTCGGGAAGGGCGGTTCTTCAACCTTCAACCTCGGCGTGCGCTTCGCGCAATTCCAGCGCAACTCGGATGTGACGTTCCGTTCTCTGCCCGACCCGTATTACAGAAGCCAGGTTCTCAAGCAGTTCAATTTCACCAATTTCAACTTCAATCATCACCACAGCTACTACGCCCGCCTTCAGGCCGAACGCAGCTTCCATGGCATCGGCCCGTCGATCTCGTGGGATGGCAGCGCGCCCGTCGCCGGTCATCCGGATGCAGGCGAAGTGACATTCGACTGGGGCGCCAATGCCGCCGTGCTGTTCGGCCGCCAGCGGGTGAAGGGTTTTCACAAATCGAACAACCTTTATTTCTACGGCAACATTGCCCAGCCCACCGGCCTGCGCCTCGATGTGGACTACAACAACCACCCGATCACGCGCAGCCGCTCCACCATCGTTCCAAACGTCGGCGGTTTCGCCGGTGTCTCGGTGCGCTATCCCAACGTGAAAGTCAGCCTGGGCTACCGCGCCGATTTCTTCTTCGGCGCGATGGACCAGGGCATCGATACCCGCGATTCCACAACGCAGAGTTTCAACGGCCCATTCGCCACCGTCAGCATCGGCCTGGGGGGCTAGCGGAGAGCTGTAACGCACCTCTCCCAATAGGCGGCGGAGCAATCCGCCGCCTTTTTTGTTGGCGCCAATCGCCAACGCCAGTGATCGGACACAATGTTTCGTGTGTCGGGGCACTTAATTTCGCTCCCTGCCATCAACAGGGTTCAGCACCCAAAAAATCCCTCACCCCCCACTAGTTCATCGCCGCCACTGGCGTGTCGGAATATATGAGGCCCAGGCTCTAACCTTCTGAACGGGAACCGGCCGGGATGAACGAGAGACCGGATATCAACAGTGACAGCGCTGACCCGCGCCCGGCAGGCGTGGCTGTGAGCGCGCCAGACGTGAAGCAGTGGTTCATCCGTGAGGTGCTACCGCTGGAGGCGGCGCTTATGCAGTACTTGCAACACAATTGGCGTAACAAAAGCGATATCGCCGATATCCAGCAGGAAATCTATCTGCGGGTGTTCCGCGCGGCGCAAGAGAACGGCCTGCCGGAAAGGCCCAAACAGTTCGTCTTCGCCACGGCGCGCAATCTTTTGATCAATCGCGTGCGCGATGAGAACGTCGTGCCCATCGAAGCCGTGGCGGATCTGGAGGCGCTGGAAGCGGCGGCCGAAACGCCCGGCCCGGACCGCGTGGCCCAGGCGCGAGATGAATTGCGTCATCTGCAGGCGGCACTCGACCGTTTGCCGCCGCAATGCCGCCAGGTCGTCGTGCTGGCTCGCATAGAAGGGATGTCGCGGCGCGAAATCGCAGAGCGCATGGGCCTTGCCGAACCGACGGTGGCCAATCACCTCGCGCACGGGGTTCGTCTCCTCGTGGACATGCTGCTGGGCGAAACCCCGGCAAGGCGGACTTCGCCATGAGCACAGAAACCGGCAATGCACATCGCGTTAAAGAACAAGCATCCGAATGGATCGCGCAGCGCATGCTCGGCCCGTGGAGCGACGCCGACCAAGCAGCGCTCGACGCATGGCTCGCAGAGTCGCTCGCACATGAGATCGCGTTCATGCGGATGGAGGCAGGCTGGGGCCGCACGGAGCGGCTGACGGTGCTGCGCGCGCCCGGAAAGCAGCTTCCCCGTCCGGCTATGCATTCGCGTCCAGCCAGGTTCCGCGTGGCTGTGGTGTTTGCACTGGTGGCCGCAACCGGCCTCGCCGGCGGATATGTTTTGTCCGGTTCCAAAAGCCAAAGCTATGCCACGCCCGTGGGCGGACGCCAGATCATCACACTGTCGGATGGTTCACGCATCGAACTGAACACCGACACGGCAATACGCACGAATTTCAGCGCATCGCGCCGGGAGATCGCGCTTCTAAAGGGCGAGGCGTATTTCCAGGTCGAACACAATGCCACACGGCCTTTCGTGGTCACCGCCGCAGGCCACCGCGTGACCGATCTGGGAACCAAATTCCTGATCCGAAAAGACGGTGGCCGCCTGCAAGTTTCGCTTATCGAAGGCCGGGCAGAATTGCAATCGGCAGGCGAGGGCATTCAGCAGCATTCCGTGGTGCTGAGGCCCGGCGATGTGGCGATAGCGAGTGCCGATGCGCTCAACGTCGCGCGTAAGCCGAACAAGGAATTGCACGACGAACTGGGCTGGCGGCGGGGCGTCGTCGTCTTCAGCCACTCCACACTTGGAGACGCCGCTGCCGAGTTCAACCGGTACAACACGACCAAGATCGTCATCGCCGATGCGCAGATCAAATCTCGCATGATTGGCGCCACGCTCGCGGTGCACGATGTGAATGCGTTCGCCGATGTTGCACGCGAGATTTTCGGATTGAAGGTTCAAAAACACGGGAACGAGATTTTGATTTCGCGCTGATTGTCACAAAGCGCGCAACGGGGGGAATATGTCTGGATTACAACGCCTGAGAACAATCCTTGCGGGAGGGGCCTGCATCGCAGCGGTCTCGACTGGCGCTTTCGCCGCCGACTTCGACATTCCGCAAGGCGAGCTGCGATCCACGCTCGATGCTTACATGAAGCAGGCAGGCGTGACGCTGATGTATCCCGAAGACGAGATGCATGGCATCGCCTCCAAAGGCGTGCACGGCCAGCTTTCGCCCGATGCCGCTTTGTCGAAGCTGCTGACGGGCACGGGCTTCGGCATCCGCCACACGCCTTCGGGCGTCATCGCGATCATCCGCTCCCAATCGTCATCCGTGACGGAGATTGCACCAATCAACATGCAACTCGCCCAAGCGATAGGGGCAGCGCGGGCCGCGGTGGAAACCGTGACTGTTACCTCGTCGAAGCTCGGTGGCGCAGATGTGCAGAGCGTTCCCATCGCGATCACCGCAATGAGCCAGGAACAGCTAACCGCCACGCAAACCGCCGGTGGCCCCGATCTCGTGAAGCAAGTGCCCAATCTCACTTTCACAAAGACGAATTTCACGGGGTACAGCATTCAAATCCGCGGCATCGGCACACAGGCAATTTCCGTCACCACCGATCCTGCTGTCGCCATTGCTCTCAACGATACGCCGTTCATTCGCAATCACTTCTTCGAGCAGGAATTCTACGACGTTAGCCAAGTCGAAGTTCTGCGCGGCCCACAAGGCACGCTCTACGGCCGCAACGCCACGGCAGGCGTCGTAAATATGGTTTCGGCCAAGCCGACCGATCAGTTCGAAGCCATGGCCAGCGGCGATTTCGGCAATTATGGCAACCGCCGTCTCGAAGGCATGATCAACCTGCCGATTGTCGATGATCAGCTCGACCTGCGCGTTGCCGGCGAATGGACCAAACGTCAAGGCTACACCTTCAACGAAACCAACGACGAACGCGTCGATGGCCGCGATCTGTGGTCCGGTCGTGTCACGCTCGGCATGAAGCCCACGGAAAAACTTCAGGCCTATCTCATCTGGGAACATTTCTCGGAAAGCGATGACCGCGAACGTTCGTCGAAACAGCTCTGCCACAGTGATGCGGGGCCCAGCCAGATCGGGCCCTTCAACCAGTCGTTCAATCCTACGGTCAACGGCGTCGTCGTCGATCACGTCGTGGCCGGCAGCTATATCACCAATCTTCCCCTCGGCGGCGGCGCCAGAGGTGCCCTGAGCCAGGGATGTCTTCCGGCATCTCTCTATTCCAGCGATTCCTACGAGACGCCAAATGGCGCTGCCTTGCCTATCGTTTACGCCGCGCAGGTTCTCAACCTCATTCAGGGACAGAATCCTTATTCCGGCCAAACGCAATCGAAAAATCTTCGCGTTATTCAGTCCGTGCTTAAGCCAGCTTACAAAGCAAAGAATGACACAGTGCAATTCGAGGCCGACTACGACCTGGCGTCCTCACTGAAGCTGACCTGGCAGACCGGTTACAATCACGATTTCCTTTCCTCATCCGAAGACTTCAATCGATTCAATTCGAGTCCCGGGTTGTTCTTTACTTCAGCCAGCCAACCCAACGTTTCCGGCTCGGGCACCGGCAGTGCGGGCATTCAATACACGCCAGGCGGATTGATGTGCGATCCGCAACTCGGTTGCTCCGATCGTTTTGTCGGCGAAGACCTTAGCCAGGAACGTGCCTGGCAGATCAGCCAGGAAGTAAGGCTGGCCTCGAATTTCAGTGGGCCGCTCAATTTCAATGTCGGCGGCAATTATCTGCATTACGAAACACTCGAAGATTACTACGTGTTCCTCAATGTCCTCACGATGGTGTCGCGATATCAGGATCTTGTGTCGACAACCAACGCAAGCTGTTTCGGGGAGCCGCAGTCGCAAGTGTACTCTCCCTTTGGCACGACACGCGGCGTATACAATTGCCCTTACACAGATCCGACGCCTCTGACGCCCGGGTTCAATGGGCAAGGCCACAATTATTTTCGCAGCATCAATCCGTACATTCTCTCTTCTTACGCGGGCTTCGGCGAAGCGTACTGGCAAGTCTTCAACGACCTGAAGATCACGGGCGGCTTGCGCTGGACCGACGACCAAAAGCACTTCGTGGAAATCCCCAGCGAAGTTCTCAACAACGGTTGGGGCTATCCCATCTCCGGCGTCATCGATCAGGATTGGCAGGAGTTCACGGGGCGCGCGGTCGTCAACTGGACGCCCAAACTCAACTTCACCGATCAAACGCTGCTCTACGGATCGTTCTCGCGCGGCTACAAGGCAGGCGGCGCCAACCCGCCACCGCCCAATGTGTTCCAGGAAGCGCAGGATAGTAGAGGAACATCAACTCACCCGACAACTTTCGCGCCGGAATTCATCAACGCGTTCGAATTGGGCACCAAGAACACGCTTCTGGATGGCGCGCTGACGCTCAACGGCGATCTGTTCTATTACGATTACAAAGGCTACCAGATATCGCAGATCGTCGACCGAACATCGGTCAACCTGAATTTCGATGCCCGCGTGCGCGGCGCCGAAGTGGAAGGGTCGTACGAACCGGTTCCAGGCCTCAGGTTCAATTTCTCGGGCGGCTGGGAAGATTCAAAACTCGCCAACGGATCCAAAGCCATCGACTTGATTGATCGCACGGCGGGCCATACCGACTGGCTTGTCGTCAAGCCAACCGTTTTCGCAACGTCGAATTGCATCCTGCCGCAATATGTCGTCGCCGAATTGGTGGAAGCGGCGAACATCACCCCAACATCTTTCGGAAACTACTGGAACGGTGGCCAATATCTTTCCTCCGTCTTTTGGGGCAACGCCTGCCAGTCCGCTTACGGTCAGCATCTCGATCCGATCGTTGCGGATTCCGGGGGGTTATTGAACGGCCCCGGATCCGGCACTGCCAACAACATTCCGCCGACAGGTTTCAACCCCGATACCGCCCCCAACAATGGCGAAGGCTTCGACAAGGATTTGTCGGGCAACCAGTTGCCCAACGCGCCGCCGCTCACCGTTTCCATCGGCGCACAATACTCGATGCCGTTGACCGCCGAATGGGCGGGCACAATCCGCGGCGACTATTACTGGCAGGATTATTCCTGGGTACGTGTCTTCAACGACAATCCGTATGACCGTCTGCGCGGCTACACCAACATCAACCTGAGCTTGATCCTGACCAATCAGAACGGCTGGCAGGCGATGGGTTATGTCAAAAATATCTTCAACACGACAGCGATCACTGGCGCGTTCTTGAATTCCGACGATACGGGGCTGACGACCAACGTCTTCGTCACCGATCCCCGCCTGATCGGCATTCGCGTAACGAAGAACTGGTGAGGGGGAAACGATGACCGAGATAATCCAACAAAACGTCCGCAGAACACTGCGTTACCGGCTCCTGCTGTCCGTATCGTCCGCAGCCGTTCTGGTTTTTGTGCCCGAGGTTCGCGCCGAAGATTCCCATCCCACGGTGTGGATCGAACTGGGCGGTGCGTTCGATCAGTTCGCCCATGACTCGGACACATGGGTCTCTCCAAATCTGCCCGATCCGATTTCGAATCCATCGCCAGAACCGTTCGGCAAAACGCCGGCCATGGGATACGATTTCGAGGCCGCGATCGAAATCCAGCCCAAGGGTTCTGACTGGATATATAGTGCATCCGTGCGCTACGGCCGGGCTCAACGCGGCCCCAAGCGAGTGCACGACCAAACATATCAAACGCATACCGCAGGCTTTAACGGAACGATTTATCTCACCACTTATGCGTTCCTCAATGCCACGGAACAATCGCGTTCTGCGCATGCCATAGTCGATTTCAATGTCGGCAGAGATGTCGGCCTGGGCTCATTCCACGGCGGAAGATCCACGGCGCACTTTGGCATACGGTTGGCGCAACTGAATGAACGCGCCGAAGCCTCGTTTTCTGCGGCCACGATGGCTCCGGCCAGACTTGGCAGCGAGATCGTTCACAAAGCCGATGCGCTTATGGCACGCAGCTATTCCGGCATAGGTCCCGCCGTTTCATGGGACGGCGCAACGCCAATTGCCGGTTCGCTGGAGCATGGATTTTCCCTGGATTGGGGCGCGAACGCGAGCGTTCTGTTCGGCCGGCAAAAAGCCCGCATCGCTCTGCATACGCAGGATGCACACTACAATCTTGGGGGCGCCCACACGGCCTTGTCGCATTTGACCAGCGACCCGTCACGCGATCGAACCGTCGTCGTTCCCAATCTCGGCGCCTTCGCGGGGCTTTCGTGGCGATTGCCGGTCGGAAAAATAAGTTTGGGCTATCGCGCGGATTTCTTCTTCGGCGCCATCGATGGCGGTGTCGAGACGCGAAAAACCTATGACCGGTCTTTCTACGGTCCATTCGCCACCATCAGCATCGGCCTGGGGGGCTAGCGGAGAGCGGTAACGCATCTCTCCCAAAGGCGGCGGAGCAATCCGCCGCCTTTTTGTTTTGCCGGACGCGCGCGTCACGTGCATTTGCAATAGAATGCCGCGGCGCAAACTGTGACGGTGCCAAGATTGTCCGCCCTCAAAGCCGCGCGATATAGCCTCGCAGTGTTGGCAGTCATCAGTCTGGCTGCCTTCGTGCTTGGCATAACCAAAACCATTCCTCCGGGGTTAGCCCTCGTTGTTTCTGTTTATTCTTGGCTCGCGGTCGCAATCGCTGCCGTCGTGTGCATAGCCATTCAAGTCTGGACGGCTGCACGGCCAGCAAGCAGATCAAGCCGAAACCGAAAAGCGCCCCTTTAATGTGGCGCTTGAGGTTTCGTCTCTAAACATCTGATTTGAATTGGCTCCCCGGGCAAGATTCGAACTTGCGACCAACCGGTTAACAGCCGGTTGCTCTACCGCTGAGCTACCGAGGAACACCGCGAACGCCGTGTCTAGCGCGTCCGAGGCGGCGTGCCTATATCAATCTCTTCCCATAGGCAACGGCGGTTTTGGATGACGGAACGCAAACGCGTCAAATTCGGTAAATTCAGCGTCGGCATTCCCGGCAACAAGACCTCGCGCACGGCTTTGGGGGGCGCGCTGACGGTCGGCGGCTTCCTCGGCTTCCTTCCCATCCTTGGCTTCTGGATGCTGCCGCTGGGGCTCATTGTGCTGTCGGTGGATCACCATCCGGTCCGCCGCCTGCGCCGCCGCACCGAAGTCTGGTGGGGCCGCCGCCGCAAACCCAAGACCAGTTAGGGCTGGCCAAGCCATAGCCCGAAAAAGAAGAGGGCCGGTGTTAGCCGGCCCCCAAGGCGTTGGGTAATGGTGGGGTGTCTTCAAGGGAAGACGCGCACAGGGTGCCGCCATAAGGTTAACAGACCCTTAACACCGTTCAGAAAGTTCCATTTCAGTTTTGAAATGTCGCACGCGCGTGGAAAAGCCTGGGTTTGAAGGCCCGCTGGCCGTTGCGCCGATCAGGCGTTCGAACCGGGCCTGCGCAGGGGAATAAGCGCCCGCAGCGCCGGATCGCGCAGCCACAATCCGCCCCACATCAACAGCCCCAGATAGATGCCGAACAGGATGTGGCTGAACAGCGGATTGTCCACGCGCAACTGGCTTGCAACCGCGCCGCCCAGAAGGCCTGTCATCAACACCGCGCCCAGGATGCTGGTGCGCGGCACGGCGTAGAGAATGGTGCCGATCAGTTCGATGGCCGCGATCAGCAGCAGATATTTATACGGCCATCCCAACTGATCCATTATCTCATGGGCTTTGCCGGCTTCCGGGAAAAACAGTTTCGGCGCGATCGATGCGCCCAGCATGAACAGCACGAACAATCCGCTCATCGCCCGGCCGATCCAGACCGCAGTGGAAGCTTTCGTCATGTCGTGTTGCCTTTCCTGCTGTCCGGCGAGGGCGGTTTATAACAATTATGTCATGTGGAAATCGCGTAGCAACCGGCATTGAAATTCGAATCCGAAACGCACCTTTCGGTTGCAAATCTTCCGCGAAGGCGCTGGTCGAACAGCGCTACTGGTAATAATCCTTCTGCGTCAATTATTTAGGTAAAATAACGGAAATAGAAAAAATATCCTTGATTAAATGGGCAATAAAGCCTATATGAGCGTTCGACCGCTCTTTGACATCGTGAATTGAATTTGCCGGGAAAGGCTGGAGGCCACGCCCGGAATTGAACCGGGGTTCACGGTTTTGCAAACCGCTGCGTCACCACTCCGCCACGTGGCCGTCCAGAGCGGCGGGCTATAACAGCCGGAGCGGAAACGGACAATCCATCGCCCAGGGGCCTTGGGAAGTTGTGTCCCGGAATCCGTCAACGTATAAGCGCGGCCTTGTCTTTATTGGCTGACTCGATGCCCGATTTCGTCGCCCAACGCGCCAACATGGTCGAAACCCAGGTCCGTCCCAACGATGTGACCGACCCCCGAATCCACGCCGCGATGCGCGATGTGCCGCGCGAGCGATTCGTGCCAAGCGCGGGGCAGGCGATGGCCTATGCCGATGGCCCGACCGAAGTGGCGCCCCGGCGTTACCTGATGGATGCGCGCAGCTTCTCCAAGCTGCTGCAGCTTGCCGACGTTCAGCCGGGCGACAAGATTCTCGATGTGGCGGCGGCCACCGGTTATTCCTCGGCCATCCTGGCGCGTCTGGGCAGGCACGTGGTGGCGCTGGAACAGGATGCCGATCTCGTCCGCGTCGCCAGCGACACGCTGCACAGCACGGGCTGCGCCAACGTCACGGTGGTGCAGGGCGCCCTCACCGAAGGCGCCAAGGCCAGCGGGCCTTACGACGTGATCTTCATCAATGGCGGCGTCGAAAGCGTTCCCGAAAGCCTGCTGGCCCAGCTGAACGAAGGCGGCCGGCTGGTCGCCATCTTGCAGGAAGGTCCGCAAGGCCATGCCCATGTCTATCTCAAGGAAGATGGCGTGCTCGGCAGCCGCGCGGATTTCGATGCCATCGTCCCCAATCTGGCCGGCTTCCGTCGCCAGGTTGGATTTGTGTTCTAGGCTCCCCAGATAGCAGGGGAGCGTGCGTAAGAGGGGCAGATGACAAAATTCCGGGCCGCATTGCTGGCGGCCAGCTTTGCCATCGCGCCCTTGGGCGCCGAGGCCGCCACGATCTCGCTGGGCGAGGCGTTGAGCACGGCCTACGAAACCAATCCGCAATTGAGCGCCGCGCAGGCCAATCTGCGCGCGACGGATGAAGAGGTCGCCAAGGCCAATGCCGGCTGGCGGCCCACCATCAACGCGCAAGGCGCATGGGGCCCCGAACAGGCTCATATTTCGGGCTTCGGAACGATCAGCGCCCATCCGCTGCAAGGGCAGGTGACCATCACCCAGCCCTTGTTCCGCGGCGGCAAGACCTACGCCGAAATCGGCCGCGCCAAAGCGTTGGTGCGTGCGGGCCGTGCGCAACTGACCGCGACCGAACAATCCGTGCTGCTCGATGCGGTGACGGCTTACATGAATGTCGTGCGCGACGAAGCCGCGGTAAATCTGAGCCAGAACAATGTCGACGTGCTGAAGAAACAGCGCGATGAAACGCAAGCGCGTTTCAATGCGGGCGAACTCACCCGCACCGACGTTTCGCAAGCGCAAGCACGTCTTGCCGGCGCACAATCCGGCCTCACCACGGCCAAGGCGCAACTGGCATCGGATCGCGCCGCGTTCGCGCAAGTGATCGGCCGCCCGTCGGAAGAACTGGAAGGCGAGCCCACGCTGCCGCAACTTCCCGAAACCGCCGAGGCCGCGTTGAACGTGGCGCTGCAAACAAATCCCGCTCTCGTGCAAGCGCGCGAAAATGCCAAAGCCGCCGATTACGCGGTGGACGATGCCATCGGCTCGATGCTGCCGAGCCTTGCGTTGCAAGGCCAGTATCAATACCAGCGCGGCGGCTTCAACACGCTCGGCGGCTTGGATGGTTCAGGCCCGCTCAGCATCACCCAGCAACTCACCTCGGTGCAGGGCGTTGTGAACGTGCCGATCTATCAGGGCGGTTCCGAACAGGCCGAAGTGCGGCAGGCAAAAGAATATCGCTCGCAAGCCGAGATGAACATCGTCGCCTCCGATCGCAGCGTGCGCCAGGCGGTGCAGGCCGCGTGGGAAAATTTCGCCGCCGCACGCGCCACCATCGACTCCAACAAGGCGCAGGTGAAGGCCGATGAGATCGCCTTCGAAGGCGTGCGCCGCGAACAGCAGGTTGGCGGGCGCACCACGCTTGACGTTCTCAACGCGCAGCAGGAATTGCTGAACTCGCAACTTTCCGTCGTGGTGGCGCAACGCAACACCGTGGTCGCCGCCTATCAGCTGCTGGCTGCGGCGGGCAAATTAACCGCGCAAAACCTGGGTCTGAAGGTCACCGTTTACGATCCGGTAGTGCATTACGATGACGACGCGGCACGCTGGATCGGCCTTGATTGACGCTTTTTTAGGTCTTGGCTAAGCGCCGTTAACTCCGTCTTTTCTTATTTCGGCAACTGTCATACCGTCGTTTAAAAGCCGCCCTATGTGGGTGGCCGCAAGAGAGAACACGCATGGCCAGTCCGCCCGCCGCCCCGCAGCATGAACCCACGATGGAGGAAATTCTCGCCTCCATTCGCAAAATCATCTCCGAGGATTCGACGGAACAACCAGCTGCCGCCGCCGCGCCCGCCGAAAACGCGGAACCCGTGGAAGTTATGGATCTGGGTGAAGAAGACGCCGACGTTCTCGAACTGACGCAGGAGATCAACGCCGAACCCGTGCGCGTTACCGCCGCGCCAGCGCCAGCCCCGGTGGTCGTGGAAAACCGCATCGAGGACGACGTCGTATTTGAAGAAATCGAGGAGCCGACCATGACCAGTGCCGCGCCATCCGACGAAGGCATCTTCTCCGACAAGTCCCGCTCCGCGCTCGACGACGCGTTTGCGAGCCTCGACGAACAGTCCGCCGGCCCGGCTTACGCGATGCCGCAAGGCGACAGCATCCAGGCCGTGTTCGAACGCTCCATCCGCGGCGGTTTTGAACCGCTCTTGCGCGAACACCTGAACGCCAACACCGAAACGCTGATCGAACACATGAAGCCGCTCATCCGCGAATGGATGGACGACAACTTCCCCGAGATGCTGGAAACCGCCGTCCGGGCCGAAGTCGCCCGTGCCGTAAAGGCGCGCGGCCGCCGCTAAGGTTCGGCGGATCGAAGAAATATCCCACCATCATTCGTCATCGCCCGGCTTGTCCGGGCGACCCATTTTCCTTTTTGAGGAAAATAAATTAGGTCCCCCGGATCGCGCGTGCCGCGCGCCCGGAGGATGACGGATCAGGTGAGGTGACGGGTTCCAAACCCTGTAACCCCTTGACGATGGGCCCCCCGGCCTGTTTCACCAGTTCCAGCCGTTTCCGTTCAAAGGTCACCCGCTTTTATGCTCGACAAGACTTTCAACCCGCAGGACGTGGAACAGCGCATCTATGCCGAATGGGTGGCCTCCGGCGCTTTTCATGCCGGGCGCAGGCCGGACGCGGAACCCTTCTGCATCGTCATCCCGCCGCCGAACGTCACGGGCCGCCTGCACATCGGCCACGCGCTGAACAACACGCTGCAGGACGCGCTCTCCCGCTTCGAACGGATGTGTGGCAAGGACGTGTTGTGGCAGCCGGGCATGGACCATGCGGGCATCGCCACCCAGCTCGTCGTCGAACGCCAGCTTGCCGAACGCCAGCAGAGCCGCGTCGCGATGGGCCGCGAGAAATTCCTCGAAGCGGTGTGGAAGTGGAAAGACGAATCCGGCGGCGCGATTGGCGAACAGCTTCGCCGTCTCGGCGCTTCCGCCGATTGGTCGCGCGAACGCTTCACGATGGACGACGGCCTTTCGCGCGCCGTGCTGAAGGTCTTCGTCGAACTCCACAAGCAGGGCCTGATCTACAAAGACAAGCGCCTGGTGAACTGGGACCCGCGCCTGCAAACCGCAGTGTCGGATCTCGAAGTCGAGAACATCGATATCAAAGGCCACCTCTGGCACATCAAATATCCCATCGAAGGTCAGATGGGGCAGTTCCTCACGGTCGCCACCACGCGCCCCGAAACGATGCTGGGCGATACCGCCGTTGCGGTTCACCCCGATGACGCGCGCTACAAACACCTGATCGGCAAGAACGTCATCCTGCCGCTCGCCAACCGCGCGATCCCCATCGTCGCCGACGAACATTCCGATCCGGAAAAAGGCACCGGCGCGGTGAAGATCACCCCCGGTCACGATTTCAACGACTTCGAAGTCGGCAAGCGCCACAACCTGCCGCTGATCAACATCCTCAACCGCGACGGCACGCTGAACGATCAAGTGCCCGAAGCCTATCGCGGGCTGGATCGTTTCGCCGCGCGCAAAACCATCGTCGCCGATCTCGAAGCGCTCGAACTGATCGACAAGACCGAACCCATCACCCACTCGGTCCCGCACGACGAAAAGACCAAGACGGTGGTGCTCGAACCCTATCTCACCGAGCAATGGTACCTGAACGTCAAACCGCTGGCGGAAAAAGCCATTACCGCTGTTGAAAACGGCCGCACGAAATTCGTTCCCGAGAACTGGGCCAACGTCTATTTCAACTGGCTGCGCAACATTCACCCGTGGTGCATCTCGCGCCAACTCTGGTGGGGCCACCAAATCCCGGCGTGGTACGACGCCGACGGCAAGATCTACGTCGCGGAAAGCGAAGCCGAAGCGCAGAAGCAGGCAGGCGACAAAACACTGACCCGCGACACCGATGTGCTCGACACCTGGTTCTCCTCCGCGCTGTGGCCGTTCTCCACGCTCGGCTGGCCGGACGAAACGCCGGAACTGAAGCGCTACTATCCCACCAGCGTCCTCGTCACCGGCTTCGACATCATCTTCTTCTGGGTCGCCCGAATGATGATGATGGGCCTGCACTTCATGAACGACGTGCCCTTCCACACCGTGTTCATCCACACGCGCGTGCTGGACGAGAAGGGCCAGAAGATGTCGAAGACGAAAGGCAACGTCGTCGACCCGCTGGAACTGATCGACGAATTCGGCGCCGACGCACTGCGTTTCACCTTGGCATTGGCAGCGGGGCAGGGGCGCGACATGCGCATCGGCCCGGCACGCGTCGAAGTGAACCGCAATTTCGCAACCAAGCTGTGGAACGCCGCCCGCTTCTGCGAAATGAACGAATGCGTCACCCGCGACGATTTCGATCCCGCGAAAGTAACGCTGACCGCCAACCAATGGATCGTCGCCGAAACGGCAAAAACCGCCGCCGAAGTGACCCGCAATTTCGAAGCCCTGCGTTTCAACGAAGCGGCAGGCGCCGCCTATCACTTCGTCTACGACTCCTTCTGCGATTGGTACCTTGAAATCGCCAAGCCGATCTTCAACCAGGGCGAAGAAGCGCAGAAACAGGAAACCCGCGCCACCGCCGCCTGGGCGCGCGACCGCATCATCGAAATCCTGCATCCCTTCATGCCGTTCATCACCGAAGAGTTGTGGGCCCGCACCGCACCTGTGCCGCGCAAATCGTTACTGATCGAATCCGCCTGGCCTGATCTTTCGCACCTGCCGAAATTCGAAGACGCCACCCGCGACATCCAATGGGTGATCGAACTCGTTTCCGGCGTGCGCTCCATCCGCGCCGAAATGAACGTGCCGCCCTCGGCAAAAATCGAACTGCTGCTCAAGGACGCAAACCCGCAATCGAAAGAACTGCTCGCACGCGGCAAAACGATCATCACCACGCTCGCCCGTCTTTCGAACGCAAAACTCGCCGATGCCTTCCCGCAAGGTGCAGCGCAATTCGTCGTCGGCGAAGCCACGGCAGGTCTGCCACTCGGCGACGTGATCGACTTTTCCAAAGAGCGCGCGCGTCTCGAAAAGGAACTGAAAAAAGCCCAAGACGAAATCGCCCGCTTCGACGCCAAACTGTCGAACGAACAATTCGTCAGCCGCGCGCCGGAAGACGTGCTTAACGAACAGCGAGAAAAACGCGCTGAAGCATCGGCGCTCGCGAATCGTCTGCGTGAGGCGGTTAACCGGCTTGCGGATTAAGCATTGGCCGTGGAACCGGCTTGATGGAACTATTCCTCCCAAGAGGCATTGTCAGAGTGACGCGCGCAATCGCGCCACTCTTTGGGACGGAGAAATTCCATGTGGAAACAGACCGCTGCGATGATCGTCGCTGGGCTAATTGTTCTGGGCGCGACCACAGTCGCGGCATTTGCCGATTCCTGCAGTGGTCATAACCACACCACCGGAACGGTTCTGGGTGCCGGTGGCGGCGCCATCATCGGCGGTGTGGCCACGCACAGTGCGGTTGGCGCTGTCGGCGGTGCGGTTCTCGGCGGTCTGGCGGGCAACGCGATTGCCCGTTCCAACGACTGCAACCATCACTACCATCATCGCCACCACCATCATCACCACTACGATAACGGCCATCACTAAACCGGATCGGGTGGGATAGGGCGCCTCTGAGGCGCCTTTTTCTCGCAATATAGTTACAAGATTGGCCTCCAGCCGGTATCTTTTGGCACGGCTGCTTTGTCCAATTGGCGCTGTGATCTTGGCTCCGGTCGTGTATACCGGCGCCCAGCATTAGCTCCGAAGCTGAAGACCATGACAACATTCGACAAATCCAAGCTGCCGTCCCGCCACGTGACCGAGGGACCCGACCGTGCGCCCCACCGGTCCTACCTCTACGCCATGGGGCTGACCGACAAGGAAATTCACCAGCCTTTCGTCGGTGTCGCCTCCTGCTGGAACGAAGCCGCACCCTGCAACATCGCGCTGATGCGCCAGGCCCAATCGGCCAAACGCGGGGTGAAGGAAGCGGGCGGCACGCCGCGCGAGTTCTGCACCATCACCGTCACCGACGGCATGGCGATGGGCCATGAGGGCATGAAGTCGTCGCTGGTTTCGCGCGAAGTCATTGCTGATTCCGTCGAACTGACGATGCGCGGCCATTGCTACGACGCGCTGATCGGCCTTGCCGGCTGCGACAAAAGCCTGCCCGGCATGATGATGTCGATGCTGCGCCTCAACGTGCCGAGCGTTTTCCTCTATGGCGGCTCGATCATGCCCGGAAAATTCAAGGGCAAGGATGTCACCGTCGTCGATATCTTCGAAGGCGTCGGTCAGTTTGCGGCCGGAAAGATGCCCGCCTGCGATCTCGACGAACTCGAACGTCACGCCTGCCCCGGCGCAGGCGCGTGCGGCGGGCAGTTCACCGCCAACACGATGGCCTGCGTTGCCGAAGCGATCGGTCTGGCGCTGCCATATTCCTCCGGCCCGCCCGCCGAAATCCTCTCGCGCGATGATTTCGCATTCAACGCTGGCGAAGCGGTAATGAACCTGCTCGCAAAGAGAATCCGTCCGCGCGATATCTGCACCCGCAAGGCGTTCGAAAACGCCGCCGCCATTGTTGCGGCCACCGGCGGTTCGACCAACGCAGCGCTGCATCTGCCCGCGATGGCGAATGAAGCCGGCATCAAGTTCGATCTGTTCGACGTCGCCGATATCTTCAAGCGCACGCCTTATCTCGCTTCGCTGAAGCCCGGCGGCGCTTACGTCGCCAAGGACATGTGGGAAGCGGGCGGCGTGCCGATGCTGATGCGCACCCTGCTCGACGGCGGCTATATCGATGGTTCGTGCATGACAGTGACCGGCAAAACCATTGCCGAGAACCTGAAGGACGTGAAGTTCAACCCGAACCAGAAGGTCATGCGCGCCTACGACAACCCGCTGGCGACGACTGGCGGCGTGGTGGGCTTGCGCGGCAATCTCGCGCCGGAAGGTGCCATCGTGAAAGTCGCGGGCCTCAAGCACCTGCATCATCGTGGCCCCGCGCGCGTGTTCGATTGCGAGGAAGATGCTTTCGCCGCCGTGCAAGCGCGCGATTACAAGGAAGGCGACGTCATCGTCATCCGTTACGAAGGCCCCAAAGGCGGCCCCGGCATGCGCGAAATGCTTTCGACAACCGCGGCTCTTTACGGTCAGGGCGTCGAGAACATCGCGCTCGTCACCGACGGCCGTTTCTCCGGCGGCACGCGCGGCCTCTGCGTCGGCCATGTCGGCCCCGAAGCGATGGAAGCGGGCCCAATCGGTCTGATCAAGAACGGCGACATCATTACCATCGATGCCGACAAAGGCACGATGGATGTCGAAGTTTCCGATGCCGAAATGGCGGAACGCAAGAAAGCGTGGAAGCCGAAAACGGCAGCGTTCGGTTCGGGCGCTTTGTGGCGCTATTCCAAGACCGTCGGCGCGGCGCGTTACGGCGCGTTGACCACGCCGGGCGCGGCCGACGAAGTGCGCTGCTTCGCGGACATCTGACGAAGGCCATGACGAACATCCTTTCGCGCCTGATGAAAGCCGCCGACACGACGGCAGACGCGGTTGGATTTCGTCCGCGCCAGCTTCAGGCTGAAAGCCTTGTGGCGGATGCGGAACGGCGCGCGCGGCGCAAGTTCAAGGACCTGTCGTTCTTCGGACCGCTGCAGATATTGCTGAAGTCGTACAACGAAGAATCCGATCTCAGCCTGTTCGGCAGTCTGGCCGTGAAGTGGGACGTTTCGCGTTTCCTCGCAAACCTTCTGAAATTGGAAGAGGAAGAGGAAGGGTCGCCGGAAATTCTCCGCGAAGAAATCCGCCAACCCATCTTCATCACCGGCCTGCCACGCAGCGGCACCACCTTCCTGCATTCGCTGCTGGCGCAAGACCCGGCCAATCGCGTGCCGCTATCCTGGCAAACGATCTATCCCTATCCGCTACCGCAGGACCTGCGGCGCGACCGGCGTGCCGCGCGAGTGGACAGCCAGTTCCGCATGTTCGAGCGATTGTCGCCCGGCGTCGGCAGCCTTCATCCGCTCGCCGCCACCACGCCGCAGGAATGCACCGAGATCACCGCGCATGTGTTTCAAAGCCTGCGCTTCGACACCACGCACTATGTTCCCTCGTACCAGAATTGGCTGATCGGCGAAGGCCATCTCAAAGCGTTCCGTTTCCACAAGCGCTTCCTGCAACACCTCCAGCACCAACTCGGCAAAGGCCAGTGGGTGCTCAAATGCCCCGATCACGTCTTCACCTTGGAAGCGATCAAGCAGGTCTATCCCGACGCGCGCTTCGTCTTCGTCCATCGCGATCCGTTGAGCGTGCTGCCGTCGGTGGCCAAACTCACCGAACTGTTGCGCGCCCCCTTCACCCGCAAGCTCGACCGGTTTCAAATCGGCCAGCAGGTGAGCGAGCGTTGGGTCGAAGGGGCAGGGCTCATCGCGTCCGACGTTGAGGCGAAAGAGCAGATTTTCCACGTTCACTACCGCTCGTTGATCGCCGATCCGCTCGCCACTGTGGCCGGCCTTTACGCGCATTTCGGCTTGCCGTTCACCGCCGCCGCCAGCGCGTCTATCGAAGAATTCATCCGCAACACGCCGCGCGGCGGTTATGGTGTCAACCGTTACGAATTCGAGGAAGCGGGTCTCGATGCCGTCAGGCTGCAAGAACAGTTTCGCCCTTACATGACGGCGTTCGGGATCGAAAGCGAATGGAAATCCCGCGCCGACAGAGCTTTGAAGCCCGCATGAAATTCCTGGGCGCATTGGCGTTCGCGGCTGGCGTTGCCGTGCTCGTCTGGCTGCTCGTGCATTTCGGCACGGCGCCCATTTCCGCTGCATGGACAACGCTTGGCATCGGCGGTTTGGCCATCGTGGTCGCCGCGCATTTGCCGATAGCGGTGTTTCTCGGTCTGGCGTGGTGGGCGCTGGGCCGCGACGTTCCCAATGCAAGCCCTGCGAAATTCATCTGGGCACGCCTGGTGCGCGATGGCGCCGCCGAAGTGTTGCCGTTCTCGCAAGTCGGCGGTTATGTGTTCGGCGCACGCGCGCTCGCACTTTCCGGCGTCTCGGGATTCTTCGCGGCCATCTCCACCGTCGTCGATCTGGTGATCGAACTGGCGGCGAAGCTGCCTTATATCCTCATCGGCCTTGCACTTCTGGCAGTGCTGAAACCGCAAAACGAATATTTCGTCCCCGGCATGATCGGTGCCGCGGTGAGCGGCGGCTTGATCGTTCTGGCCGTGCTGTTCCGGGATCGCAGCCGCGGCGCGCTCGAACGTCTCGCCATGCGCATGACCGAGCGTTGGCCCGCGCTCAACTTCGGCCGTCAGGACGAAACGCGAAAAACAATCTCCGACGTGCTGACGAACAACCGGCGCACCAACGCAGGCCTTGTGCTGCATTTCATCGCCTGGGCGCTGGGCGCTGCCGAAGCTTGGATTGCCTTCCACCTGATGGGCGCGAACATCAGCCTCGCCGAAGCCGCCGTGATCGACAGCCTGTTCACCGGCCTTCGCACCTTCGCTTTCTTCATCCCGGGCGCCGTCGGCGTGCAGGAAGCAGCTTATGTTGGTCTCTGCGCGATGTTCGGAATCCCGCCGGGTGTGGCGCTGGCTTTCTCGCTGGTCCGGCGTGGCCGCGATTTCCTGATCGGCGTGCCGTGCCTGTTCGTCTGGCAGTTGATCGAGGGTCGCCGCGTGCTGTTCTCGCGCGAAGTGGCCGCAGCGACCGACCGCGACTAACCGAAAATCACTTTCTCTTCGCCGAAGAACATTGGCGAGCAGGGAAGGTCGATGAACGTCCTCTCATCCTCCAGCAAAGCAAGCCCTGCAGCCTGCCGCTCCAGCGTCTGATCGGCGAAAACATCATCGAGCGAATCCCACCACAACTCGGCCACGCCGTCATACATTTCCGGTGCGTTGCGCGTGGCGCGGATTCCATCGTTGAATTGCGGCGCGCTGGAATGGAACTGAACATACCGCCGGATGCGCAACACCTCACGATGTTTTGACACCAGCGGCGCATGTTTCTCGAACCAGTAACTCTGGAATTCTTCTCGATTGAGGCTAGGTAGGCGCTTGAGGCAGAAGGTCAGTTTGATCATGGCCGTCGTCCCGATATTGCCGAGACCGCATTAAGGCGCGACAGTGGCGCAAAGGACAAGGCGCCCCGGTGATAGAAGGCTTTTGCGACCCCAAATTTTCCCGCCTGCGCGACGCATTCGCCGCCAACTTCGCGCAACGCGGCGAACCGGGCGCAGCCATCGCCCTGTCGATAAAAGGCCAGGTGGTTGCCGATCTCTGGAGCGGCTGGGCAGACAGCGCCCGCACCAAGCTTTGGCAGCGCGACACGCTGGTGAACTTCTTCTCGGTCAGCAAAGCGCTCTGCGCCATTTGCGCATTGCAGCAGGTCGAACAGGGAAAAATCGATCTCGATGCACCAGTCGCAACCATTTGGCAGGAATTCGCAGCCGCAGGGAAGGGCGCGGTGACGTTGCGCCATCTGCTCTCGCATCAGGCCGGATTGCCTGCGTTGCGTGCACAGCTTCCCGAAGGCGCAATGCTCGATTGGCAAATAATGACCGATGCACTCGCCGCAGAAACACCATGGTGGCCTCCCGGCACGGCGCACGGCTACCACGTCAACACGTTCGGCTTTCTGGTGGGAGAGGTTGTGCGTCGCGTTTCGGGAAAAACAATAGGCCAAATCCTGCGCGACGAGATCGCGCTTCCGCTCGATGCCGATGTGCACATCGGATTGCCCGAAAGCGAACACGCGCGGTCGGCAGAATTTCTCTGGCCTGAAGGCGCGTGGCCCACGCAACCACCACCGGCAACCGATTTCGACCTGATGCGATGGAACGCCTATTGGAATCCACCCGGCGTTTCCGGCGCGCGCTGGGTGAATCGCCGCGAATGGCGCTTGGCGGAAATCCCCTCCACCAACGGGCACGGAACGGCACGCGGCGTTACGCGAGTCTATGCAGCCCTCGTCAATGGCGGCGAAATCGACGGCGTTCGCATTTTGAGCGAAGACATGCTGCGCCTCGCCACCACAGAACAATCCTCCGGCGAAGACCTGATCACGCAAAGGCCGTCGCGCTTCGGTCTCGGTTTTCAATTGACGCAAACCGAACGGCCGCTCGGGCCAAACGCGAATGCCTTCGGACATTTCGGTGCAGGCGGATCGCTCGGCTTTTGCGATCCCGAAACAGGAGTGGCGTTTGGCTATGTCACCAACGATATGGGCCCGCGTTGGCAAAACCCACGCAACCGGGCATTGATCGATGCCATCTATGCGAGTTTGTAACCCCATGGCATGGCTGCGTTGCGCTGTTCTACTTCTGGCTTTTGTGTGCCTTGCGGGTGCAGCACATGCGGCGAATGTCGGTGACCGCGAATTCCAGGAATGTACCGATTGCCCAGAGATGGTCGGCATTCCCGCCGGAAGTTTCACGATGGGAAGCCCGGCAAGCGAGAACGGCCATTTCGACAATGAAGGGCCGCAGCACAACGTCTCCATCAAGGCATTCGCGATGGGCAAATATCCCGTCACCAGCGAACAGTTCATCGCCTTCCTGAAAGACACCGGCTACCAGCCCGCGCCGTGCAACACGATCCTAGACATGAAATGGAGCACGCCGAAACGCGGCCTTGCGTTTCCGCCAAGCACCGCCGAACCGCCCAAATGGCCCGCGGTGTGTCTGGATTGGCGCGATGCGCAAGCCTATATCGACTGGCTGAACGCAAAGGTGCATCTCGAACGGCCCGCACTGGGCAAACGCCCCGGCCCTTATCGCCTGCCGACCGAAGCCGAATGGGAATATGCCGCGCGCGGCGGAACCAAGACCGCGCGCTGGTGGGGCGATGACATCGGCGCCAACAACACCAATTGCAACGGCTGCGGCAGCAAGTGGGACAATCATGTTCTCGCCGATGTCGATGCGTTCAAACCCAATCCGTTCGGCCTTTACAGCGTGCTCGGCAATGCCTGGGAATGGACGGCCGATTGCTGGCATCCCGACTATGTCAATGCCCCGCGAGACGGCAGCGCCTGGACAACGGGCGATTGCACCAAACACACGGTGCGCGGCGGCTCGTGGGACAACCTGCCGATCTTCGTGCGCTCCGCCACGCGCAGCGGCAGTGCGCACAACGGCGGAGAATACGATTATTCGAGCCTCGCCGGCTTTCGCCTCGCGCGCGATCTGCCTTAATGCAGCGCGTCTTTTGGGTTGAGCAGCAAGGTGATGATCATCACCGGCTCGTATTGCCCATTCGGCAACGCAAAAGGCGACGACAACAGAACGGCATTGCGCGCGCTGATCGCCACATCGCGATAGACACGATCATGTGCGGCACGGGTTGCCTCCACGATCTCCGCCTTGGTCACCACGCCCTTGTTGGTGATCTCGATACGAATGGGAATGGCAGTGTCGCGGTCGGCGAGCCGTTCCAGATTAAGGCTCCACCTGCGTTCCACCTGCGCGCGGATATAATCGCGCAAACTATACATCGCCCGCGGCCCACGCGCGCCTTCGCCTTGCGCCGATACGTTCGACGCACCGGTTTCATCTTGCTCCAGCGGCGTATCGGTCGGCGGCGCGCGCAGTTTGGAAAGCGTGCGAAGCTTCGATTCCAATTCGTCCGGCAGCGGTTTGGTTCTGTCGGGCGCCACACCCTGAGGCACCGGATTGTACCTCGGCTTCGGCGCGGCCTTCTGCTGCGGAACAAGGGCCTTCTGCGGCTCGGCGGGCGAGGTGGTTTCGTCGCCCAGTTGAACCATGTCGATGGGCACCACGCGAAATGTCTGTTGCGGTACCGGCGTGCGGTGGCTGATCAGAAACAGCAGCAGCAACACCGCCAGCCCGTGCAGCGCCGCCGACCCGGCGAAGCCGACGCCAACATTGCGATCGCGCGGCTTTTCCCGCGCAACGAGGCCGGGGCCGGCAATCGCGGGATTGGAAGCGTCAGGCAGCATCGGAACCAAAGCTTGCAGCGACCGACATCATACTGTCATCGATCCTACATAACGTCGAACCGGGCAGTCATCGGGTGGTGGGTATGTCATTGCATCTGTTTGTAAACCGTTTGGGCACGTTCATCCGGGAAAATCGCGAACCCATGGAAGACGCCCATGAGGATCATCCATTCTCCGACGAGTTGCACGAACTGCGCGATGCCGTCGGCCACCACCTCATTCCGCTGCTCCTGATCGCGCGCACCGACCTGCACATCGAGCCGGAAGAACGCGAGATCATCGTCGATCATTGCCTTGCCATTGCCGCCCGCCACGGCATTGCGCGGGACGACAAACACCAGTCGGCCTTGCGCGATTACGTCGCCACCTTCCGTCCCGCCCTGACGCAGCTCGATCACGCCGTGACCCATCTGGCGCATGGCGACCATGAAGACGTCGTGGCGCTCGTCGAGGCCGCCCAGAGAGTCGTGCTGTCCGATGGCATCTCCCGGCCCGAAGAAGCCAAATTCCTGGCCATGCTGCTCGACGAACTGGCCGAGCCCGGTATTGCAGTGCAATAACATTGCCGAACTGTAATGTTCAACTATTGCATTCGGACGACCTCAAATCCGCTGCCGGCATGGCGCCAGACCAGACAAAGCCGGAAATCTTCGGCCACATGATCCAGCAGAACGTGGGTGCCATCGGCAAGCCGTAGCGCATCGCCGTCACGCGCTCCCACAGCTTCGCGGATCAGAACTTCTTCGGGAAAGTGGCCGAAGCCCTTGTAGTAAGCTTCCGCAAACGTCCACCCACTGTAGAACGTCTGCATATCCATCTGCGGTGATGCTGACGGCAGAAGCATGCGGGCTATCCCGTCGAACGGCCTGTTCGGCGCCATCCATTCCACATCGATACCAAGCACAAGCCCGGGCGCAGCACCCACAGCCGCGGCAACGATCGCCCGGCTATGGCTGCGAGACCGCGTGGTTGGCGCGGGGCACACCTCTTCCAGACGGGCAGCAAGCTGGGAAGCACCAGCGGATTGGCGCGCCCTCGGCATCCGCGCGCGGATATCATCCGTAGGCAGAACATCCGTGGCGTAAAAGATCAACGCGTGGGCCATGCTTGCTCCGCAGCATGTTTGGTAAAAACTGGCATGTTTCCAGGCTTCGGATTGGCGTCATTTTATTGCACGCCAGACTTGGCCGCACTGTCGCAGTGCTATGGAAACAAAGGATAACCTTTGCTTGAATGAAGGAATACTTGCTAAAGTGCAATCTGGCTGGGGGGCTAACGTGCGCAGATTCTGCGAACTGAAGGTCGGGCGTTGGGCCGCGATTCTGGTTTCGGGCGTTGACGGCAGGCCGGAATCATTCGGTCACGCGCTGGATGAGAACGCGCTTCCTACCGCGATGCGCCGCCGCATGGGCCGGCTGGAAAAGCTGGCCGCGTGTTGTGCGCTCGGCGTCCTGGACGACATCCCCACCGGCGAGCTGATCTTTTGCTCGCGCCACGGCAACCTCGAAACGCTTTCATCGCTGCTTGGCGGCCTTGCCGAAGAACAACTGATGTCGCCGATGCAGTTTTCCGGCTCGGTGCACAACGCCACGCCCGGCCTTGTCGGCCAGATCCGCAAAGAACGGCTGAGCCACACCGCGCTTGCCGCCGGGCCAAATACGTTGCGCGCAGGCTTGATCGAAAGCGCCGCCCGCCTTGCGAACGGCGACGAGAGCGACGTGACGCTGATATTCGCCGACATGGCGCTGCCGGAATTCTATCGCGAATTTGGCGATGAAGAGGCGCCCGGCATTGCGATGGCCGTCCGCTTGCAACGTGCCGAGCCGGATGACGGCGTCGAAACCATTTCGGCCGGGCAGGGGCGGCTTGGCGCGTTAGAATTGCTCGATGCCTTGCGCAAAGGGCCCGTGCGGCTGGCAGTGGGAGAGACGGCATGTCTGGCGGCGACGTGATGGCGCGGCTGGAACGCCTTTGGCGGCAGGTCGGGGCGGGCATTGCGTTCTCGTTGTTCGGTATCGGCGGGCTGCTGCTCACCGTTTTCGTTTTCCCGTCCATCAGCCTGCTGTTTCGCGACCGCGAAGCGCGTGCGGCCGCTGCCCAACGCACGGTTCACCTGACGTGGCGGTTGTTCGTCTGGATCATCGTGTTGCTCGGCATCATCGATTTCGAATCCGAGGGAGAAGACCTTCTGCGCGGCGAGCACGGCACGCTGATCGTCGCCAACCATCCCTCGCTGCTCGACGTGGTGCTGATCATGTCGCTGATGGATCGCACGCAATGCGTGGTGAAACCCGGCGTGTGGCGCAATCCCTTTATGCGCGGCGTGATCAAGGCGGCGAACTACATTCCCAATCTGGGCGATCCCGAACGCACCTTGAGCGATTGCATCGCCGCACTTCAGGCGGGCAACAATCTGGTGATCTTCCCGGAAGGATCGCGCACCGTTCCAGGCCGTCAGCGGCGGCTGGAGCGCGGCTTTGCCAATATCGCCATTCGGTCCGGCGCACCTATCCGGCTCGTCACGGTGAGCTGCGTGCCGGTTCTGCTGCCCAAAGGCGAGAAGTGGTACCAAAGTCCCAAACGCCGTCCGCGCTATCAGGTGCGTGTGCGCGAACGCATTGATCCTGATATTTTTGTGCGCGCCACGGCCCCTTCGCGCGCCGCCCGCAATCTGACCGCACAAGTCGCCCAACGCTTCGAGGAGTTGATACCCAATGAGTACGCTTGAAGCCGAACTCAAGGATCTCATCGTGGCGAGCCTGTTTCTCGAAAACATTTCGCCAGCCGATATCGATTCCGACGAGCCGCTGTTCGGCGACGAAGGGCTTGCGCTCGATTCCATCGATGCGCTGGAGATCGGCGTGGAAATCCAGAAGAAATACGGCGTCAAGATCGATCCGGAAGACGAAGACCTTGCCCGGCATTTTCGCAATGTGAAATCGCTTGCCGAATTCGTCGCGAGCATGCGTTGAAGGAGGGGGAGGCCATGAATAGAGACGAGATATTCGCAAAGATCAGAGACGACCTGGTCAATTTGTTCGACACGCCGCGTGAAGCGATCACGCCCGACGCCCATCTTCAGGACGATCTGGATCTGGACAGCATCGACGCGGTCGATCTAATCGTGAAACTGCAGGAACTGACCGGCCAGAAGATCAAGCCGGAAGAATTCAAATCCGTTCGCACCATCAACGACGTCGTCAACCGGATCTACGACCTCACCCATGCCGACGCGACCTGATCTGCCATCGGCAGTTTTGGCGGGATTGTCGATCCTGTTTCCGGTGATCGCGATTGTGGCTATCCACACAGTCGGGCCGGAAGCAGCGGTTGTCGCGATGGTGGTTTTGCTGGCCGCCCGTCTGGCGCTGCCGGTGTTGCGCGGCGTGCCGCTGTCGCTATCGCTGGCATTGCTGCCGGTGCTGATCGCGGTGCTTGCGGTGGCCAGTTTCGACAGACCGCTCTCCATCCGGCTTTATCCGGTGTTCATGAATGCAGCGATGCTGGCGGCGTTTGCAGTCACTCTCTGGAAGCCGCCGACCATGATCGAACGCTTCGCGCGCGTCATGGAACCCGACTTGCCGGAAAGCGGCGTGCGTTACACACGCAACGTGACCCGGATATGGGTGGTGTTTTTCCTGCTCAACGGAAGCATCGCCTTGTGGTCGGCATTGCAGCCGGGCTGGGCGGCCTGGACGTATTACAACGGCTTCATCGCCTATGCCGCCGCGGGAATCCTATTCGCGGGCGAATATCTCGTTCGCCAAACCATCATGCGGCACAGCGGCCAATGAAGGGGTTGCTGCAAACCGTCGAAGGCTTGCCGGACGATGCCGCGCTGTTTGCGTCCGCGCTTGGGCCAATCACAGCCGGTCGCATCCGCGCCACCGCAACCGGCGTTGCATCGCGGCTGCCCGATAACGGCCCGCTCTTCCTGCACACGTCATCTGCCTCGCTGTTTGTCGTGGGTTTGCTGGCGGCTTCGCGCACGGGGCGCACCGTCTGTCTTCCGGCACACTTGCAACCGGCTTATCTGCGCGAGATCGATGCGCCTGCCGATGCCGTATTGACCGATGCGAACATGAAGCTTTCGGAAGAAAGCGAAGCCTTGCACAAAATCGGACAACGCGATCTCGATCTCATCTTCTATACCTCTGGCGTCACCGGCGCCCCCAAGTCGGTACGGAAAAAGATTTCGCAGCTCGACAGTGAAGCTCACGAGCTAGAGCGTTTGTGGGGTGCGAAAGCGGGACACACCTTCGCAACGGTTTCGCACCAACACATCTACGGCATGCTGTTCCGCATTTTCTGGCCCGCACTCAGCGGGCGGGTATCGGAAGATCTGCCGGTGGAATATTGGGAAAGCCTGAGCGGCAAACTCGGTCCGCACACCACACTGGTTTCAAGCCCCGCCCATCTCACGCGGCTGTCGTTCGGCGATGTTCTTTCCGGCTCTGCACCGGCACTGATCTTTTCTTCCGGCGCACCATTGCCGTTTGCGGCGGCACAGGCTGCGCGCGAAGCGTTGGGCTCGTTGCCCATCGAAGTTCTGGGAAGCACCGAAACCGGCGGCGTCGGTTGGCGACAACAGACCGGCGCCGACACATTGTGGTCGCCGCTTCCCAGCGTGCGGATTGAAGCAGATGACGAAGGGGCAATGCGCGTGATGTCGCCGTTTGCAGGCGATATGGCCGTGTCTACAGGCGATCTGGTGGAGCCTGTCGGCGAGAAATTTCGCCTCAAGGGCCGCGCCGACCGGATTGTGAAGGTCGAAGGCAAGCGCGTTTCCTTGCAGCGGGTCGAAGAGGCGTTGCTCGCCCAGCCGATGCTCGCAGCGGCGGCTGTGATTGGCGTGCCGTCGCGCAAAGGTGCACTGGGCGCAATCGTGGAACTGGATGCGGCAGGAAAAGCGATACTCGCCGAAGAAGGCGCATTTCGCTTTTCGCGGCGGCTCCGCCGCGCGCTGGCATCCCGGCTGGAGCCAGGCGAACGGCCCAAGCATTGGCGCTTCGAACCCATTCCGGTGAACCGGCAGGGCAAACGGGTGCAGGAGATGTTACGCGCGCGCTTTGAAACGCCTCCGGGCAAAGTCGTGAGCCACGACGAACGGTCTGCCGAAATCACCATGTCGCTCGAACCGGAATTGATCTGGTTCAAGGGGCACTTTCCCGAACAACCCGTATTGCCCGGCATTGCGCAGGTGCATCTGGCATCGCAATGGGCCGAACATCTGTGGACATGGCGGCCCAATAGCGCGAATTTGGCCCAACTCAAATTCCGCCAGATTTTGCGCCCGGGAGACAACGTGCGGCTGGCGCTCTCGCGCGATGCGGCGTTGGAGCGGCTGACCTTCGCCTATCATCTGGGCGACGTCGTGGCCTCGCAGGGCATTATCGGGGGCGCTGCGTGAGCAAGCTCAGCTTCTGCGTCATCCTTCCCACCCACAACCACGTGACGGCGCTGGACGCGATCTTGACGCGGCTCGAAGAGTTCGGCGTCGCCGCCATAGTGATCGACGACGGCAGCACACCGGAAAACGGCGAACGCATCGCCACGATCTGCGCCCGCCACATCGATGCCGAATGTCAGCGGCACGCCTTCAACGGCGGCAAGGGATTTGCCGTGATGTGCGGTCTCGCAAGAGCGCGCGAAATCGGCTTCACGCACGCGATCCAGATCGATGCGGACGGGCAGCACGATCCGAATAGTGTCGATGCGCTGATCAAGGCAGCCCGGAATGCCCCGCAGGCGATCGTCACCGGCGTTCCGCAGTATGACGCAACAATCCCGCGGATGCGGCGTATCTGGCGCCCTCTCACGAACTTCTGGGTGCACATCAACACCTTGTCCTTCGCAATCGACGATGCGATGTGCGGCTTCCGCGTCTATCCGGTGGCGGCAACGCTCGATCTGGTGCGCCGTTCGGTGCGCAGCAGGCGAATGGATTTCGACACCGAAGTTCTCGTCAAAGCTTATTGGAAGCGGATGGAAATCGTCTCGGTGCCGGTGAAGGTGATCTATCCCAACGGCAATTTTTCCAACTTCGACCTGTTGCGCGACAATGTTCTGCTGTCGCTGATGCAGGCACGGCTGTTTTTCGGGATGCTGCTGCGCGCGCCCGTGCTGCTGTTCCGCCGTCGCCAATCCAATGCCGCCACGCGCTGGCCCGCAATGCCCGAACGCGGCGCCTATTGGGGATTGCGAATCCTCGCTGGTATTTATCGTTTGTTGGGGCGCACGGTCTGCATAGCGGCAATGACGCCAGTGATCCTCTATTTTCTCGCAACCGGCCGCGAACAACGGCAAGCCTCGCAGGATTATCTGGCGCGACTGTGGCAACGCGGTCTGCTGAAACACAAACCAAATTTGTGGACCTCGTTTCGTCATTTCTTGAGTTTCGGCGGCTCGGCTCTCGATAAGCTCGCAGCGTGGACGGGCGACATTCCCATCGGGATGGTGAATGGCGTGAAATCGGGACTGCTGGAAGAGGTTGAAGCCAGCGGCCGCGGCGTGTTCGTCATTACCGCCCATATAGGAAACCCTGAGGTCATCCGCGCGGTTTCCGTCCTGGGCAACGGCGTTGCGGTAAACGTTCTGATGCACGCCGAACATGCGAAATTTTTCAACCGCCTTATCACGGAATTCTCGCCGCAATCGCCGGTGCGCGCATTTCCGGTGACGCGCGTGGGCGTCGACACTGCGATCTTGCTGTCTGAAGCCATCGCGCGTGGCGAATGGGTGGTGATGGTGGGCGACCGCGTTCCGGTGGCCGAGAGGGGCCGTGTGGTGGACGTACCGTTCCTCGGTGAATTGGCATCCTTTCCGCAAGGCCCCTTTATCCTCGCATCGCTGCTGAAAGCGCCCACTTATCTGATGTTCTGCGCGCGGCAAGCTTCCGGCTTCGATGTACATTTTTCCAAATTCGCCGATCTCGTCGAGTTGCCGCGCGCCGACCGTGTGGGCGCGATCCGGCGTTATGCGACAGCTTATGCCAAAGCGCTGGAAGAGCGTGTGGCGCAGACACCGCTGCAATGGTTCAATTTCTATTCGTTCTGGCGCACAAATCGCGATCTCGATCCAGATCCGTCCGCCGTACAAAGGGCTACAAAATGACGGACATTGTCTGGTTCGGAGAAGCACGCCTGACGCTCGAAGACATATGGGATGTCGCGCGCCGCGTGCGTATGCCACGCCTGTCGGAAAGCGCGGAATTCCACGAACGCATCGCACGGTCGGCAGAGTTTGTGAATCGAACCATCCGCAAGGGCGGCGTGATCTACGGCGTCACCACCGGCTATGGCGATTCCTGCGAAACCGAAATCCCACCCAACTTGGTCGGCGAATTGCCGATCCACCTCACGCGTTATCATCGCTGCGGCATGGGCCGCCTCCTGAGCAGCGAGGAAACGCGTGCCGTGATGGCAGTGCGACTGTCGAGCCTCGTGCAAGGCTGGTCCGGCGTGTCCCCCGCGCTCGTGCAGTTGCTGTCTGATATGCTGCGTCTCGACATTTTGCCATTGATCCCAGCTGAAGGTTCGGTCGGCGCCAGCGGCGATCTCACGCCGCTCAGCTATGTCGCGGCAAGCCTTGCGGGCGAGGGCAGGGTGCGCTTTCGCAACGAGGAGATGGAAGCATCTGAAGCCTTCTCCTCCGCCGGATTGAAGCCCATCGTGTTGCGCCCGAAAGAGGCGCTCGCCGTGATGAATGGCACGGCAGCGATGACGGGTCTCGCCGTGTTCGCGATCAAGCGGGCGGAATGGCTTTCACGCCTGTCTTGCCGGCTAAGCGCGATGGCGACATTGGCGATGCTGGGCAATCCAGAACATTTCGACGCCAGGCTGGCCATGGCCAAGCCGCACCCCGGCCAAATGCGCGCCACCGCCCGCATTCGCGAAGATATCGCAGGCTACGCAACCGCCAGCGCACCCGGACGATTGCAAGATCGCTATTCGCTGCGTTGCGCCCCGCATGTGATCGGCGTTTTGGAAGACATGCTGCCCACGTTCCGAACGCTGGTCGAAACCGAAATCAACAGCGCCAACGACAATCCGCTGTTCGATCCCGAAGACGGCCGCACCCTGCATGGTGGACACTTCTACGGCGGGCACATTGCTTTCGCCATGGACGGGTTGAAGACGCTGGTTGCGAACGTCGCCGATCTTCTGGACCGGCAATTGGCACTGATGGTGGACACGCGTTACAGCAACGGCTTGCCGCAAAACCTTTCCGGTTCAACAGGTGCGCGTGCAGCCCTCAACCACGGTCTGAAAGCGGTGCAGATAGCGGCATCGGCATGGACGGCGGAAGCGCTCAAACTCACCATGCCCGCCAGCGTGTTTTCGCGCTCCACCGAATGTCACAACCAGGACAAGGTTTCGATGGGCACCATTGCCGCGCGCGATGCGCTGCGCGTGCTGGAGTTGAGTGAACAGGTAGCGGCAGCCAACATTATTGCCGTGGTGCAGGCACTCAGATTGCGCCAGCGAAAAGGCCAGCTCAGCGAGGCCGCCATCGGCCCACGCATCGCGGGCTTTCTCGCACATCTCGAAGACGTCGTTCCGTTCATCGATGATGACATGCCACTCGATGAACCGCTTCATCGGCTGGTCGCTTTCATCCAATCGCAGTCCTTCGCGCTGGAGGACAACGAATGAAAGCAATCGTCAGCGAAACCGCAAAGGCCTGCCCGCAATTCTACGATCTCGATCCGATGAACATCGTGTGGCACGGAAACTATCCGCGCTTTTTTGAGTTGGCGCGCACCGCACTGCTCAAGAAGATCGGCTATGGCTACGACGCCATGATCGACAGCGGCTATGCCTGGCCGGTAATCGACATGCACATACGCTATTACCGCCCGCTGCGGCTGGGCCGCTGGATCGATATCAGCGCCTCGATCACCGAGTGGGAAAACCGTTTGAAGATCGAATATCTCGCGCGCGATACCGAGAGCGGGCAGAAAACCACCAAGGGTCACACGATACAGGTGGCCGTGGACGTCAAGACAGAGACGATGTTGTGGCAAACGCCGCCGATCTTGAAGGAACGGCTTGCACCGTATCTTTGACCGCCGAACGCCAGGGGGAAGACATGACAGTGAACACGGATGTGGCGATCATCGGCGCCGGACCTTCGGGGAGCGTGGCTGCGTCCTATCTCGCGACACGCGGGTACCGGGTCGAGATGATCGAACGCGTCCACTTCCCACGTTTCTCGATCGGCGAAAGCCTTCTGCCGCAATCCATGGGATTGCTCGAAGAAGCAGGATTGCTCGACCATGTGATCGGCGGGAAATTCCAATACAAGGACGGCGCGGTGTTCCGCCGGGGCGATGAAGAGCAATCGCTCGATTTTCACGACAAATCGGCCCTCGGCTGGGACACGACGTTCCAGGTGCGGCGCGAACTGTTCGACGAGATATTGGCGCGCGGCGCAGCCGAAAAAGGCGCACACGTCACTTTCGGGGAGGAAGTGACGCATTTCGTACCCGGCGAAAACGGCGTCAGTGTGCGCGTGCGTGCCGAGGATGGCAGCGAACGCGAGATCGCGGCGCGCTTCGCACTCGATGCCAGCGGTTTCGGGCGCGTGCTCGCGCGACTTTTATCGCTGGACCAACCATCGGATTTTCCGATGCGCCGAGCCGTGTTCAGCCATGTGAAGGATCACATCGAAGACCCCACCTTCGACCGCAACAAGATCCTCATTTCGATCCACCCCACCAATACGTCGATCTGGTATTGGCTCATCCCGTTTTCCGAAGGCATCAGTTCCATCGGCGTTGTCGGCCCCGAAGCCGATCTCACTGCTGCAGGCGCAGACAATCAAACCCAATTGTTCAACCTGATCGGCGAAGCGAGCAGGATGCGCGATTTGCTAACGCACGCAGAGCAAATCAGGCCAGCTGGAACGATCGCTGGCTACGCGCGCAAGGTGGATAGCCTCACGGGGCCCGGTTTTGCGCTTCTGGGCAATGCGGCGGAATTCCTCGATCCGGTGTTTTCGTCCGGCGTGACCATCGCCCTCAAATCCGCGATCCTCGCCGGGCGCGCGCTCGACCGGCAGCTTCAGGGCGAGACGGTGGATTGGACCGCAGATTTCGAAACGCCGCTCAAGACCGGCATCGAAGCATTCCGGGCTTACGTGAACGGCTGGTATGACGGCTCGCTGCAAGAGATAATCTTCGCCCAGCCCAAGCGCCCGACAGAGGTCAAGCGGATGATCATTTCCGTGCTGGCGGGCTATGCCTGGGACAACTCCAATCCCTTCGTGCGCGATCCGGCACGCTATCTTTCATCGGTCCGGCAATTGGGGCTGTCCTAAGCGAAAATGAAACGCGCGGTCTACATTCACGAATACGCGATAGCCTGCGCATTGGGCGCAGACGCGGACGCCGTGCAACGCAATCTGCTGTCGCCCGCGCCGCGCAAGATAAGCGGACAATCGCGCGTTCCCGGCGGCCGCATGGTGCCGGTAGGATCAATCCCCTTCGCGCTGGACAGCGACGCGGACTCGCGTTGCAACAGGATCGCCGATCATCTTCTCGACGCATTGAACTCCGCGCTCGCGCGCCGTATGGACGCTGTTGGTCCAGCAGAGGTGGCCGTTATCATCGGCACGTCGACAAGCGGCGTGGGCGAGGCGGGCTCGGCTTTCCGCACGCGCAAAGCCGATGGGCAATGGCCGCAGGCTTATCGCTTCGCCTCACAGGAATTGGGAGATACTGCCGCGCACATTGCCGCCCGTATCGGCGCACAAGGTCCAGCCTATGGCATTTCCACCGCCTGCACCTCGGGCGCAAAAGCTTTGGCCAGCGCCGCACGGCTGATCGAAACGGGATTTTGCGAAATGGCTCTCGCGGGCGGCATAGATGCACTCTGCGATCTGACGCTGGCGGGCTTCGCCTCGCTTGAATCTCTTTCCGACGAGGTGTGCAATCCGTTCAGCGCCAATCGGCGAGGGATCAATCTGGGCGAGGGCGGCGCATTGTTCGTGCTCAGCGCACAACCCTCGGCAATCCGGCTTGCGGGTTGGGGCGAGAGTGCCGATGCCTATCACATGAGTGCGCCGGACCCGGAAGGAAAAGGCGCCGAGGCCGCAATGTTGCGGGCGTTGGAACGCGCAAATTGTGCGGCAGATGCGATTGGCTATCTGAACCTGCATGGCACTGCTACGAAACTCAACGATGCGATGGAAGCGCGTGCGGTATCGCGCGTGTTCGGCCCGGAAGTGCCGTGCAGTTCCACCAAACCGATGACAGGCCACATGCTCGGCGCAGCAGGTGCCGCCGAAGCCGCATTTACCCTGATGGCGCTCGAAGCAGGGCGGCTGCCCGCGCATCTGTGGGATGGCGCACCCGACGCGGAAATGCCCGCCATCCGCCTGGTAAGTGGCGAAGGCGAGGCGAGCGGTCTGCGGCGTGCCATGAGTTGTTCCTATGCCTTCGGCGGCAACAATATCGCTCTGGTGCTGGAGAAAGCATCATGAGCGGCTTCGAGATCGCACTGGACGAACTTGTGCCTCACCGCGCGCCGATGCGGTTTCTGGACCACATGATCGCTGTCGGTGAAGCCGAAGCGGTTGCCGAAACCACCGTGCGTACCGACAATCCGCTGTTCGTGCCGGGCAGGGGTGTTCCCGCCTATGCCGGCCTCGAAATGATGGCGCAGGCGATTGCCGCCATCGACGGGATGAAACGCAAAGCGGGTGGATTGCCGCCAAAGATCGGCTTTCTCCTCGGTTGCCGCCGCTATTCGGTTTTGTGCGAGGATTTTGAAGAAGGGTTGCGGCTGCGCATAACGGCAAACATGGTGTTCACCAATGGCGAGATGTTCAATTTCGATTGCCGGATCGACGATGACGAAGGCCGCCAACTCGCGCGCGCCAGCATGAATGTCTACGCACCGAACGATCCGATGTTGTTTCTGAAAGCAGGAACTGCATGAGCACGAAATCATCCAGCCGCCCGGTTCTGGTGACCGGCGCGAGCAAGGGCATCGGCAAAGCGATTGCGCTCAGGCTGGGCGCCACCGGCTATCCCGTGACGGTGCATTACGGGCGCGATGCGGCGGCGGCCGAGGCTGTGGCCGCCGAAATCATCGATGCGGGCGGCACGGCACGCGTCCTGGGCTTCGATATTTCGGATCGTGCGGCTTGCCGTGAAGCGTTGGAAACGGGCGAAGCGTTCTGGGGCGTTGTGCTTAACGCAGGTCTCGCCCGCGACAACGCTTTTCCGTCCATCGAAGGCAAGGATTGGGATGTGGTTTTGCGCACCAATCTCGACGGGTTCTATAATGTGCTGCACCCGCTGGTGATGCCTATGATCCGGCGGCGGGATGGGGGGCGCATCGTGACATTGTCTTCGGTATCGGGATTGATCGGCAATCGCGGGCAGGTGAATTACAGCGCCTCCAAGGCGGGTATCATCGGCGCGACCAAGGCGCTGGCGGTCGAACTGGCCAAACGCAACATAACCGTCAATTGCATAGCACCGGGCATCATCGAAACGGCGATGACGGAAGCTTTGCCGGAAGCAGAGGTGAACGCGCTGATCCCCATGCGCCGCTTCGGCAAACCGGAAGAGGTTGCCGCGGTCGCGGAATTCCTCCTGTCGGATGGTGCATCCTACATCACACGGCAGGTGATCTCGGTGAACGGAGGGCTTGCCTGATGCGCCGCGTCGTCGTCACCGGAATGGGCGGGCTGACATCGCTCGGCGGCAACTGGCCGGACATCCGCAGCAAAATGGAAGCGGGCGAAACCGGCACGCGCCGCATGCACGAATGGGAACGGCTGACCGATCTGAACACCAAGATCGGCGGCGCGATAGACTGGTTCGACCACACAACAGCCTACAATCGCAAGACAACGCGTTCGATGGGCCGCGTCGCCGTGATGGCGCTGAAAGCTGCGGAAGCCGCGTTGGAAGAAGCGGGGCTTAAAGACGCCTCCGTTTTGAAGTCGGGCCGCGTAGGGGTCGCCTGCGGCTCGTCATTCGGCGCGACGGAACCGGTACAGGATTTCGCGACCTTCATGGCAACGGGTAAAGCGGGCGGCCTCAACGCCACCAGCTACATCCGCATGATGAGCCACACCGCGCCCGTCAACATCGGAATCCATCTGGGCCTAACAGGCCGCATCATCACAACATCGTCGGCCTGTACCTCCGGTTCGCAAGGCATCGGCTATGCGTATGAAGCCGTTCGCGAAGGCCACGCCGATGTGATGCTGGCCGGCGGTGCGGAACAATTATGCCCGACCATGGCTGTCGTGTTCGACACGCTGTTCGCAACCAGCACCCGCAACGATGCGCCCGAAACCGCATCGCGCCCTTACGACAAGTCGCGCGACGGACTTGTGGTGGGCGAGGGTGCGGCAATCCTCGTGCTGGAAGAACTCGAACACGCCCGCGCGCGTGGCGCCACGCCACTTGCCGAGATCGTAGGCTTTGCCACCAACAGCGATGGCACGCATATCACTCAACCGAAATCGGAAACGCAGGCCGTCGTGATGCGCACCGCGTTGCGGCAGGCCGATCTCTCAAGCAGCGACATCGGGTTCATCAGCGGCCACGGTACGGCCACCGACACAGGCGACGTCGCTGAATCGCATGCCACCGCACAAGTCTATGGCGAGCAAGTGCCGATCCATTCCTTGAAAGGCCATTTCGGGCACACGCTGGGGGCGTGTGGCGCAATCGAAGCATGGCTCGGGATCCGCATGATGCAAGACGGCTGGTTTGTGCAAACCGCGAACCTCGCCGAAGTCGATCCGCGCTGCGCGTCGCTCGATTATGTGATGGGTGCACCACGAAAACTCGATGTCGAACATCTGGTGTCAAACAACTTCGCGTTCGGCGGCGTGAACACCTCACTGGTGTTCCGCCGCGTTTGATCAGCCGGCGATTTCGGCGGACTGGATATCGATCTCATAACCGAACGCCAGGTTGCGCAGCTTTGCGGATCGGCTCCAACCTTCGCCCGGGCCGTATTCGATCACAATCACATCCTTGCCATTGGCTGAAATCTTTCGGCTATCGGCACTTTCTGTAACCGTCGCGCCTGTGGCTGCCAGCGAGTCCGCAAGCGCACCATTCGGCCAGTAGACAAGCGCGATGTCGGCCAGGATGTCCGCAGGCCGAATGAATTTCGGCAACCAAGGCGCGGGCTGTGCCGTCACTCCATCGGATTTCCAGATTACCGTCAGCCCGCGCCTGCCAAAACCATCGACAGCGGCAAGATCGAGTTCATCGGGCGTTAGCTGGATCTGAACATCGACTGCAAAAGATTGGCCGCGAACATGGACAACAATTGATTGAGTCACATTCGCGGTCTGCTTGAGCACTGCGGGTGACGGAACAGAAAAAACAACCTTTGGCGCAATGATTGCCTGCGTATCGCCCAGTGAAGCAGGCGGCGTAGGCGTTGCACATCCCGCCAGCATCAGCCCAGCCAAAACAACAACACCCGATCTCATGCCCGCACCGCTTCGCTTCCCGCTGCCGGGGCAAAGAGAAAGGCAAGAAATATCCCAATCAACATCGTTACCCCGAAAGCATGAACTGCGAACACACTGCTCAGCGCCAGCATGCCAAAAGACAAGATCGTGCACAAAGCCGCAAGCGCTATGCCCAATGCCGTCACCGGTTTGCGCGCGCCCGATGTTTCACAGCAGAACACCGAATAATCCACCCCGACCGACAGCACGAGGATCAAAGCCATCGCATTGAAGAATGTGAAGGCGACACCCGCAAGCGCCGCGATAGGCGGGGTAAGCGCAACAGCGGCAAGCGGCGGCAACAGAACACGCAATCCCCGCCGCCAGCCATAGCGCCAGCAGAACAGTGGGCACATCAACAACGCCGAAAGAACCGGAACGGCGATGGCATAACGGCGATATTCCCCAAACAGCCGCGACCAGTCGTCCGCAAGGTTGACCAGCCGCGTGCCAGGCACAGTTGCAACAAGCGCCTGGATCGCGGCGGCATCCTTCACATTCTGAAGCAAGACCACATGCGCCGGCTGGCCCTGCGCGGTAATATCGAGCAGTGATAACAATGCAAGCGGGCCCACACGCGGCAGATCGGCAGGTTTGAGAAATGCATCCGGCGCGGCGTAATCGATTGGTTGCGTATAACCGATTTGCTGAAGGTACGTGGCCAGATATGGGGCGACGAGCTTGTTCTGCACCAATGCGCGATTTTCCTTTTGCCGTGCAATGGAAGGCACAAATTGCGACATGGCAGTGAAGCCGTCCAGCGCGCCTTCATGTTCTGCACGGCTGAGCAAAGGTACAAGCTTTTCTTCGGACTGGAGAAGTGCCTGCTCGTCTGCCCCACGTACCAGAAGGAATTGCGTTCCGGCAGAAGCGCCGGTGAGGCGCTCGACCTCGTTTTCTTGTGATTTCAATTGCGCGGAAAGCGACTGCATATGCCGCACATCGTCATCGGCCTTCAGCAAAAACGCGCCGCACGCAGCACACACCAAACAAAGAGCAATGATCGAAAGCCGCGCGGTTTTCAGCGCAGGTGCCTCCCACAATTTCCAATGAAATTTCGGCAACCATAAAACACGCTCATTGCGTGCGGGCACTCGCTTGCTGTCCAGCACCGGATACCAAAGCACCACAGTGAGAAACGATGCGGCAAGGCCGAGCATGGAAACAACCGCCACCTGCCGCAAGCCCGGAAACGGCGCCAGCAGCAAAGTAAAATAACCGATCAGCGTTGCAGAAAGCCCGACCGCGATGGCTGGAAACACGCGCCTTATCCGCGCTTGCGGATCGCATGCGATGTCATCGAAATATTCGCAGAAATACTGCAGACTATAATCCACAGAGATGCCGATAAGACTGACGCCAAGAAGCAATGCGACCGCATGAATCTGCCCGAAAACAATCAACGTGCCCGTGAATGCGCACAATACGCCCGTGCCGATCGCAACAAACCCAAGCAGGATCGGGCGCAACCCTCTGAACACCAAAAATATCAGGGCAAGAATGCCCAGAACCGAAGAGGTTCCGATGAGAGAGGTTTCGTTCGTCGCCGTCGCTGTGCCTTCGTGGGCATAGAACACAGCGCCCGTGCGCAACACGGCAAGAGCCGGCGCCTGCACTTTCAGGGATGCGATGGTGTTGTCGACCGTCGAAACAAACGCCGCTTGGAATTTCGTCGCGTAAGGGTTGCCAGCAAGATCGGCGCTAACCAGCACATAGGTGATGTTGCCTTCCCGCAAAGAAAGAACGCCATTGTCGGGCGCGAATTTCGACTGAGGCACGGGCAAGCCGAGGAAATAAGCCGGTATCAGTAGAAAAGGATCACGCGCCAGCAATTTTCCATCGGCGAATCCACCCGGTCCGTAAAGCATCGACAGCGCGCGCGACACCACCGCTTGCCCATCGCCCGCAAGTAATTGGACGCGATCAGCATCCGACAGCAGCCCGGCCCGATAAGGAAAATAGGCCGCGCCCATCTTGCGCTGTGCATCGGGATCGAGCTTGGAAGTGATCGCAGTAACGGTGCCGGATCGGACAAGCGCGTCGGCAAGCCCATGCGCCGCCGACGCGGCCTTGTCAGGCGAGGCATCACCGACCAGAAACACCACGCGGCGCGAAAATGAATCGGCGATCTTGTCTTGAACGTTTTGTGCCGCTGCATCCCGCTCGGCACGCGGCAAAAGCGCCAGGATGTTGCTGTCCAGCGCGATTCCGCCAGCCACCCGGAATGCCAGATAAATCGCCGCCGCTATCACCACCGCCAACCACAGCCATGCGCCCGTCCGGCTCATTTGTGCAGGGCTGCGAAGAGCGACTTCTCGTCCGCCGTCAGGTTGGCGCTTTCGGTGTGTTGATCGAGAAAGGTGATCCGGTCTACGTCACCGCTGCCCTTGTCGATTTCCACGCTATCGACAAATTGCCCGCCTGCCAGCACCAGCGATTTGATTTGGCTCATCGCCGCATTTTCTAGGTGGAGCGGCGTCAGAACGATCTTCCATTGCCCGCCCACAGATTGCCGGTTGACCGCAAAGGTCTGCTGCAGCGGTTTGATATCGCCGGATACCGCCGCCCCCAACGTCTCATAAAGATGGCTGAGCCCCGGCACGCGCGAGGCGGAAAGGCGCATCGCTTCCTGATTGTTGGCGATCTGCAAAATGCCGTCGGATGAAATGATCGTGGTGTTCGCGAATGGCTTTTCCCCGCGCCAGATCAAACCAGTGCCCGGTACCAGCACGAACGATCCCGAACTCTTGAGCGGATTGGCAAAGCCCGCGAGTTTACGCTCCTGCACGAAATGCCCACGCAGCACTTGTCCAACTGTGATGGTTTGGGTGGCGATATCTGCGGCCAACGCGCCGAACGGAACGCCCAATAACCCCGCGATCCCGAAAATCAACGGCCAGAAAAATCGGCTGCGGGCCTTCATGGGTTCGAACCTGATGCAGCTGCCTTCAATGCGCTGCGAGTTTCACGAAATTTCCTCTAAGGGCAACGCCCGTCATAAGGAAACCGTCATGGCACTGGATCGTGGTATCGCTCGAAACATCTTCACGCTTGTAATAGCTGTGAATGTCCACCACGGCGTTGGCGCCAAGTTGCTGGGCGCGCTTTTGAAACTTCAGCAGCGACGAAAGAAACGCCCATTGGCAGGCGTGCATGCCGCTCTTATTCACCGAGTTGGTTTTGTCGTTGGCGACCAGCGTGGCGAAGGATTGAAGGATCTCGGGATGCGGCGCGTTTCCGAAAAAGAACTTCACCGAACCGTCGAGCTTTTGCTGCGCGTCCGGCGTCGCCAAAGCATCCTTGATCGGCATCTCGATCACGGTATCCCGGGCGCCGGCAGGGGCAGACGCCAACAGCGCGGCTCCCATCACCCACGCAGCCATGAAGCGAACAGTGGTTTTTTGCATATCCCCCCACAATACAGATAACGCCGTAATCAAATCGGCGCGGCGAATATTAAAAGTCGGCCCCAGTATCTGTCAAACCAGGGTTTTATTGCCTCTATACTTCAAAGCTTCAGCCCGAGCAGAAGGCCAAGATCATTCATTCCTTCATTGCGGCGCGCGAGCCCCGCATTGGAGATGTGATTGAAGGCAAAGGCGAGCGACCATCGCGTGTTGAAGCGATACCCCAACGATGCGCCGGAACGGATCAGGAAATGACTGCCATGGGATTTCCAGGTCGCCTCCAGCGGTGTGCCCACCACGTCGATCTTGCCGTCGTTCCAGCCTCCGCCAATGGTGGCTTCGAAGGAAAATGCATCCCGACGTGAAAGCAGCCCACGCGCCAACGTCCACTGTCCGTCGATACCCAAATAGAGCTGATCGGTCTTGCCAGCGCTGTTGATCGCGCCACCCAACACAATACGCGGCGCGCCCAGAAGGCGCGAGCGCATCAAAGGGCCCGTCAAAACTTCCAGCGCAAAATCGACGCCATTTTCTTTACGCGTGCCGATGATGGCCGAGTCATGCTGAAAAACGCCCACCCTCATTTCATCGAAAATGGACTGGCGCGCGCGAGCAGGGTGAGAGGCCAAGGGCAAGCAAAGCAAGGCGCCAATGATGACAGCAAGATAACGGTACATGGAAATATGGCCCGACTATCGAAGGAAAAGAAAAAAGACCGTCTAATCTTCGAAAGCATTCCGCCGAAATGCGCAAGGGAAAATGGCGGATGGGGTGGACTTCTAAGCGGTTCGATAACCATCTGAAAAAACAGAGGAAATCTGCCATCTCAGGAGCGCCACCTCACCGTTCCCACAATCGTTCCCACAAGGCGAGATTGCCTGCGGCTCTGGCTTGAGGCTGTCGCATCGAATGTTCGTGCACAAGCGGTCAGGGGACAGTGATTCTCCTTGCACAGGGTCAAAAGCCGTGGCGGCATTCGGGAATGGGCTATCGACCCCCTCCACGTCTAGAATACTCCCGCCTGCGCGATTGCCTCGGCAACGATGGCAACTGGGTCCGGCTGACGTGTCGCCGATGCGGCCTCGGCTTCGCCACGCCCGTGGTGCCGTTCGTGATCCGCTATGGGATGGATGCGCCCGCCGACTTCCTGACCGAGAAACCGAAATGCGAGGTTTGCGGCAGCCGCGCTTTCCACGTCAGCAGGCCTGCTCTACAGGGCCAGGTAGGCAATTGGCACCCCGAACCCTTTCCCGTCGAGCAAGGCTTCTGTGCCGTCACGGCTCGCGTGCGCGAGCATAAGGCCAACATGAACGCTGACAGGGCCTCACGCGGCCTGCCGCCCGTCTGAGGGTGTCGCGCGGCTAGTTAGCTGGATTTTGCGGGGCATCAATTTCGATAAGCCCAAAATGGACCCCAAGCGCTTCATATAATTTCTGAGGAATTTCCCCGAGAAGTTCAAAATGGAGCGTCGCGCCCGACGAGAGCGTTAGGCCGAGCACGACTCTGCTTTCCGTGTCACCCAATGTGTACCAATTGACAGGAAGTGGTTGAACCGCATTCTTCGGAAGTCCCTGATTGTCTCTGCACAACTCCTGCATTTTAGCTAGACCATCAATGACCGTCGGTATTTGCTCGGAGGGAAGCGCGAGAGGTGGCACCTGACCATTGACCAACTCGAATTGCAGAACCGCGTATTTTCCATCGGGCGTGGACGTGAAGTTTGTCGGTTGCCGAACTATCTGAGCCGCGATTGACGCCATGGAGATCCCCGATCTACGCGTGAATTACCAACCTTGGATTGAGTCCGGTGCCCTAACAAGCCTTTTAGCCATCATTGCGAGAAGGCCGGATGCGGAGGTTGCCCCCACACCCGGCCCGGCGTTCCCCGAAGGGTCTGCGGCGTCTCACGACGGCGATCGCGCGCGCTGCCTACGCGCGTTAGGAGTAAGCCGCCCTAGGCCATTCCGCAGAGCCTTCGTCTTCGCACTGGGCTCCCTCATCCTCACATTGAGCGCCTTCGTCTTCGCAGGCGGGCTCGCGGCCGTCGTGCTCGTGTTCGGCGTCCTCCATCCAGCAGAGTGCGAGATTCTTACTGGCCTGCTGTTGGTTGAGATCGAGGGTGTGGGCCAAAGAAGGCTCCTCGTCTGACA
>Ga0265327_10000125_pt1 | contig 167832 bp, 156 predicted proteins | sample 41621metaG_FD_202089 | JGI IMG/M metagenome (GOLD analysis project Ga0265327, IMG submission 202089) | Rhizosphere microbial communities from Carex aquatilis grown in University of Washington, Seatle, WA, United States - 4-16-21 metaG | ecosystem: Host-associated > Plants > Roots >...
CCAACGCGCAGGATCTCTCCGGTAGGCGCGTGTGCGCCGCACGGGGCACCACCTCACTGAACCGGCTCTCGCAGATCGAACCGCCCCCGGTGATCATCTCGGTGGTGACCTGGGCCGATTGCCTTGTGGCACTGCAGCAGCGGCAGGTCGACGCGGTCAGTACGGATGACTCGATCCTCGCCGGCCTGATGTCCCAGGACCCCTATCTGCACATCATCGGGCCGAACATGAGCGATGAGCCCTACGGGATCGGCATCAAGTTGGAGAACACCGATCTGGTTCGATACGTCAATCGCACCCTGGAACGCATCCGTCGCGATGGAACCTGGAATGCCTTGTATCGCAAGTGGTTGAGCGTGCTGGGGCCTGCGCCCGCACCTCCGAGCGCAAAGTACCGGGACTGATGAGCGAAGATCCCGAAGACCTGGACGGCCCCGACGATCCGGCCGACGACACACCCGCGGATGAGGGTCCGGGCACGCGGCCCGCAACCCTCGCCGACCTAGACGTCGACTCAGCCTCGACCATGCGGCCCGTCGCGACCCGGGCCGTGTTCCGTCCCCTGGACGCCACGCAGCCCACCACGCAGCCCACCACCCAACCCGAGGTTCGGGCCACCACCACCCGGGTACGGCTCTCTCCCACCAGGCGTCTGGGCGGCGGACTGGTCGAAATCCCACGCGTTCCGGAAATCGACCCGCTGGCAGCCTTGATGACCAATCCGGTCGTCGAAGAGTCCAAGCGGTTCTGCTGGAACTGCGGCAAGCCGGTCGGGCGCTCCGGCCAGAAGCCGGGGGACGGTCCCGCCTGCAGCGAGGGCACCTGCCCCGCCTGCGGCTCCAGCTTCTCCTTTCTGCCGCAACTAAACCCGGGCGACGTCATCGCCGGGCAGTACGCCATTAAGGGCTGCATCGCGCACGGCGGCTTGGGGTGGATCTACCTGGCGGTGGATCGCAATGTCAACGATCGCCCGGTGGTGCTCAAGGGCCTGGTGCACGCCGGCGACGCCGAGGCACAGAACATCGCGATGGCCGAGCGGCGATTCCTGGCCGAGGTGGCCCATCCCTCGATCGTGAAGATCTTCAACTTCGTCGAGCACCCGGATCAGCACGGGAACCCGGTCGGGTACATCGTGATGGAGTACGTCGGCGGCACCTCGCTCAAGCAACCCAAGGGCAGTGCGCTGCCCGTCGCGCAGGCCATCGCCTACATGCTGGAAATCCTTCCCGCACTGGGTTTTCTACATTCCGTCGGGCTGACCTACAACGACCTCAAGCCCGAGAACATCATGATCACCGAGGAGCAGCTCAAGCTCATCGATCTGGGGGCGGTGGCCTCTCTCAACGCCTACGGCAACCTGTACGGCACACCCGGCTACCAGGCACCCGAGATCTCCAAGACCGGCCCGACCGTGGCCTCGGACATCTACACGGTGGGACGGACCCTTGCCGTGCTGACCCTGAGAATGCCAACCCGCAAGGGCCGATACAAGGATGGGCTGCCGAGCGAAGACCCGGTACTGGCCAAGTACGACTCGTACCACCGGTTTCTGCGCCGCGCCATCGATCCCGATCCCAGCGCACGGTTCGGCAGTGCCGAAGAGATGGCCACACAGCTAGTAGGTGTACTGCGCGAGGTGGTGGCACTGGACACGGGCACTCCCCGGCCGGGTATGTCCACGCTGTTCAGCCCGTCACGGTCGACATTCGGGGTTGATCTACTGGTGGCGCACACCGACGTGTACGTCGACGGTCTTGCCCATCCGCCCAGCCTGACGGCCCCGGATATCGTGACGGCCCTTCAGGTTCCGCTTCTGGACCCTACCGATGTGGGTGCCGCGATTCTGCAGGCGACCGTGCTGAGCCAGCCGATACAGACCCTGGAATCGCTCAAGGGGGCACGCCTGGGCCGAATCGACGCCGACGGCGTGGATCTGACCGAGTCGATAGAACTACCGCTGATGGAGGCCCGCGCACTCCTGGATCTGGGTGATGTCGCGAAGGCCGACAGCAAGCTCGACCAACTCGAAGACCGAGTGGGCACACCGTGGCGACTCACCTGGTATCGCGGCATGGCCGCGCTCCTCAACGGTGACTATGACCAAGCCACAAAGCATTTCACCGCCGTCCTGGACTTCCTGCCCGGCGAGATCGCGCCCAAGATGGCCCTGGCTGCGACCGCTGAACTGGCCGGAGATGAGAAGAACCTCGACTTGTATCGCACCGTATGGTCTACCGACAACAGCGTCGTCTCGGCGGGCTACGGGCTGGCCCGCACCCTGGCCGCACGCGGGGAACGGGCAGAGGCCGTGCGCATGCTCGACAAGGTGCCGCCAACCTCGCGCCATTTCACCACCGCGCGTCTCACCAGCGCAGTCACCCTGCTGTCCGGCCGTACGCTCTCCGAGGTCACCGAGGACGACATCCGCGAAGCCGCGCGCAGGGTCGAGGCGCTACCCGAGACAGAGCCGCGCGTATTGCAGATCAGGGCGCTGGTGCTGGGCACGGCGCTGGACTGGATCAAGACCAATCATTCGACCGGGCACCACATCCTGGGCGTCTCGTTCACCAAACGCGGCCTGCGCCAAGGGGTTGAGCGCTGCCTGCGGGCGCTGGCCCGGCGGGCCACCGAGCGCGCACACCGTTACGCGCTGGTCGATATGGCCAACGCGACGCGGCCCACCTCACTGCTCTAGTTCGGTCACCGGTGAGATCAGACGGCAGCCACTGCCGCCCTGGCGATGGCCAGCTCCTCATTGGTCGGTACCACCAGCACGGTCACCCGGGACGTATCGGTGGAAATACGGCGGATCTCACCGGAGCGCACCTGGTTTCGTTCCGCGTCGACCTCGATACCGAGCACTTCCAGCCCGGCCATCGCATCGGCCCGCAACACCGCGTCGTTCTCTCCCGCACCGGCGGTGAACGAGATGACGTCGGCACCACCCAACGTCGCGATGTATGCGCCGATGTACTTGCGCAGCCGGTGCACGTACACGTTGTAGGCGAGCTGCGCCGCGGCATCCCCTTCATCGATCAGGCGATGGACCTCACGAAAATCGTTGACACCACACAATCCGAGCATCCCCGAGCGTCGGTTGAACACCGTGTCGATCTCGTCGATGCTCATGCCATGGCGCGCCAAGTGGAACACGATGCCGGCGTCGATATCACCGGTGCGGGTGCCCATCACCAGACCTTCCAGCGGCGTGAGGCCCATCGACGTCTCCACCGCCCGGCCATTCAGGATCGCCGATGCCGACGCACCGTTGCCCAGGTGCAACACGATCTGGTTGATATCGGCGTACCGGCGCCCCAGAAAGCCGGCGGCTTGCTGCGACACGTACTGATGTGAGGTGCCATGAAACCCGTAGCGCCGGATGCCATAGCGCTCGGCGACATCGCGATCGAGCGCGTAGATCGCGGCCGCCGGCGGCAGGCCGTAGAAGAACGCGGTGTCGAACACCGCCACCTGGGGCACATCGGGGAGCAGGCGCCGCGCGACCTCGATACCCTGCACGCCCGCCGGGTTGTGCAGGGGCGCCAGTGAGGACAGCTCGGCGATCTGGGCGACTACCGCGTCATCGAGCACCGTCGGCTCGTGGAACTTCTGTCCCCCGTGCACCACGCGATGGCCGACCACCACCACGTCAGCGGTGTCGATGGAGTCGAAGACCAGCCGCAGTGCCTCTTCGTGGTTGCGGACAGGCTCTTCACCGATGCGCTCCACCAGTCCGTGGGCATCCACCCGGCCCGAATCCGGTTCGATGAGCTGATACTTCACCGAGGACGAGCCGCAGTTGAGGACCAGAACAGACCCTTCGGCGCTCACGCTTGCGCCCTTTCTTGTGCCTGAATCGCCGTGATGGCCACGGTATTCACGATGTCTTCCACCAACGCACCACGGGAGAGGTCGTTGATGGGTTTGCGCAGCCCCTGCAGCACGGGCCCGATGGCGATGGCACCCGCGCTGCGTTGCACCGCCTTATAGGTGTTGTTCCCGGTGTTGAGGTCGGGGAAGATCAGCACCGTCGCGCGGCCCGCAACAGGGGAATCGGGCATCTTGGTGGCCGCCACCGACGGCTCGACCGCCGCGTCGTATTGGATGGGGCCCTCCACCAGCAGCTCGGGCTGCCGCGAACGAACCAATTCCGTGGCGATGCGTACCTTTTCCACATCCGCGCCGCTACCCGAGGACCCGGTGGAGTAGGACAGCATCGCCACTCGTGGGTCGATGCCGAACTGCGCGGCGGTCCGCGCCGAGGAGATCGCGATATCGGCCAGCTGCTCGGAGGTCGGATCGGGCACGATGGCGCAGTCCCCGTAGGCCAGCACCCGGTCGGCCAAACACATCAGGAAGATGCTGGAGACCGTCGAAACATCGGGATTGGTCTTGATGATCTCGAAGGCCGGGCGCACGGTGTGCGCGGTGGTGTGCGCCGCACCCGAGACCATGCCGTCGACGATGTCGTTGTACACCAGCATGGTGCCGAAGTACGAAACGTTGCGCATGATCTCGCGCGCCCGATCCGGCGTCATGCCCTTGTGCTTGCGCAGCTCGAAGTACTGGCCCGCGAACTGCTCGGCGAGCTCGCTGGTCTTAGGGCTGACCACGAGCGCATTGGAGATATCGACACCGAGCTCGGCAGCACGGGAACGAATTTCGGCCTCTTCACCCAAAATGGTCAGGTCGGCCACCTGCCGTTGCAGCAGTCGGCCGGCAGCCTTGAGGATCCTGTCGTCGTCACCTTCCGGCAGCACGATGCGCTTGCGGTTATCCCGCGCGCGGTCCAGCAGCTGATACTCGAACATCTGCGGCGTGGTGACCGACGGTATCGGAATAGCAAGCTGGGCAACAACATCCGCGCCATCCACGTACCTGTCCATCAGCGCCAGGGCCGTATCGATCTTACGAGCAGAGGCCACCGTGACCCGGCCGCGCGCATGGGCCGCGGCGCTCGCGGTCTCGAACGTGCCCGAGTCGGTCGCGATGATCGGCAGCCGCAGGCCGATCCCGTCCACCAGGTCGGCGATCCGTGGGTGCAGCTTGAGCCCGCCGTTCAGGATGATGGCAGACAGCGACGGAAATCCTTCCGCCACATGCGCACTCGCCACCGCGAGCAGCACGTCGGAGCGGTCCGCGGGGAAGATGACGGCCTGGCCCTCCTCGAGACGCTCCAGGCAGTGCTCGGCCGTCATGCCCGCCACCATGAAGCTGGTGGCCTCGCGCGACAGCAGCTCCTCATCCCCACTGACCAGGGATCCCTTGACCGCCCTCATGAGTTCTTCGACCGACGGCGAGACCAGCAGTGGCACCTCGGGCAGCACCCAGGCCGGCTTGTCGAATCGCGACAATGCTTGGCGCACCTCGTCCAGCTGGTTGGGGTTACACCGATTGGCGACAATCGCCGCGGTGTGTGCGCGCTGTGCCTTGAGCTCTCCGAGGCAGACCTCGGCCAGTGCCGCCACTTCCTCGGGGGTCCGATCGAATCCCTTGATGGTCAACAAGACCGGGGCGCCGAGGTTGACCGCGATGCGGGCATTGGTGGTCAACTCGCTGGGACTGGCGACATCGGTGTAATCGCTGCCGACGATCACCACTGCATCGCAGCGTTCCGCGACCGCGTGATACCTGTCGACGATCTGGGCTATCGCCGCGTCCGGGTCCTGATGCACATCGTGGTACGAGACGCCGAGACAGTCCTCGTACGCGATGTCGGCGGTACTCTGCTCCAACAGCAGTTCCAGGATGTAGTCCACGCTTTCCCCGGAGCGCGCAATGGGGCGGAACACGCCCACGCGTGCCACCGACGCGGCCAGCCGATGCATCACACCCAGTGCGACCGTGGACTTTCCGGTATCGCCTTCGGGCGAGGCAATGTAGATACTCGATGCCTTGGGCTGGGTCATGCGCGCCTTTCTACGCCGGGGAAACGCAGCGTGAGGATCTTGAACGGTCGTAATGCCAGGTGAATCTCGTCGCCGTCGAACCTAACAGTGTCCGACGCATCGATCGGCCGCTCCAGCAGGTCGGTGACGATGGCCTGCCGGTGACTGAAGTTGGTAAGTAGGGTGGTCTCGGCCCGCCCACCATGCGACTCATAAAGCCGCACAACGACATCACCCGAGCCGTCCAGCGCCAGCTTCACCGATTCCACCACGACCGCCGGGTTGTCCAGGCTGACAAGTGGTTCGATGCTCGCTGCGGCGCCGTCAACAATTCGCGAGGCGAGGTTGCGGCGGTACCCCTCCTCGACGGCGTCTCCGATGGTCGCGCCGGGCCGCAGGGAGAACTTCAGCCGGTGATGCCCCTGGTCGCAATCGGGATCGGGGAACAGCGGTGCCCGCAACAACGACATCCGCACCACGGTGGTGGACCCGCGCCGGCTGATGTCGTGCCCATAGGTCGAATCGTTGGCCACCGCCACGCCATACCCGGAATCGCCCACATGCACCCAGCGGTGCGCGCAGATCTCGAATTTGGCTTCATCCCACGAGGTGTTGGCGTGCGTGGGCCTATATACGTGGCCGAACTGGGTTTCCGATGCCGATCGGTCGGCCAGCACATCGAATGGGAACGCCAGTTTGAGCAGTTTCTCGGATTCATGCCAATCGATATCGATATCGATGTCCAACACCGACGCCCCTTGCAGCAACGTGATCCGTTGTACAACACGCGAATTCCCGAATGCTCGTTCGATGACCAGCGTGTCGTCCACAACGGCGACCGACTCCGCCGAAGTCAGATTGGTGACGGTGTTGCGGTAGAAACCGTCGATATCCCAGGCGTCCCATTGGTTCGGTGTATCGCGGTGCAATTGCAGCAGGTTTCCGGGCGCCGCCATGGCCTCGCGCCCGCTGGCGGCGTCGACGAGCGAGACCAACAGGCCATCGGTATCGAAGGCAGCAGTGAGGACTCCGTTGTTCAGCAGAAATCCTCCCTGAATCTTTGTGGGAGTGACCGGTTGCGGCTGATCGGCGACGGCCGCGCCCAGTGCGGGTACCCCATCGCGATGGTGTGGCGTGGCGTTGAAGACCAGCCGCCGGTCGCCCGTGCCCGCCAGGGCGCCGATCGCGGACTCGATAATGGTTTCGAGCCTCTTCGCGATCGCCGCATAGTTGCGTTCAGCATCCCGGTGTACCCAGGCGATGGAGCTGCCGGGCAGGATGTCGTGGAACTGCTGCATTAGTACCAACTTCCAGATCTCGTCGAGCTCTGTGTACGGGTACTGCCAACCTGCGCGCACCGCGGCGGTCGCAGCCCACAGCTCGGCCTCACGCAGCAGATGCTCGCTGCGGCGGTTGCCCTGTTTCGTGTTCGCTTGTGAGGTGTAGGTGCCGCGGTGCAGCTCGAGGTAGAGCTCGCCGGACCACCGCGGCGGGTTGACGTATTCGGCCTGGGCGGCCGCGAAGAACTCTGCCGGGGTGCCCAGGGTGACCGTCGGCGATCCTTCCAGGGAACGCTTTCGTGTGGCGTAGGCCAGCATTTCGCGAGTGGGGCCGCCGCCGCCATCTCCATAACCGAAGGGCACCAGTGACATGGTGCCCGCGCCGGAATCACGATAGTTGCGCTGGGCGTGGGCAAGATCGCCGCCGCCCAGGTCAGAGTTGTAGGTGTCCACGGGCGGGAAGTGCGTGAATACCCCGGTACCGTCGATCCCCTCCCAGATGAAGGTGTGATGCGGCATCCGGTTCACGGAGTTCCACGAAATCTTTTGTGTCAAAAAGTATTCCGATCCGGACGCGGTGACGATCTGAGGCATGGCCGCGGAGTAGCCGAACGAATCGGGTAGCCACACCTCCGGTGTGTCGATTCCGAATTCGTCCAGAAAGAACTGCTTACCGGCCACAAACTGGCGGGCCATCGCCTCCGCGCCGGGCATGTTGGTATCGGCCTCGACCCACATGCCGCCCACTGGAATGAACTGTCCCGCAGCGACCTTCTCCTTGATGCGGGCGAACAGGCTCGGGTATTTGTCTTTGATCCAGGCGTACTGCTGCGCCGAGGAAGAGGCGAACCGAAAGTCCGGATGTCGATCCATCAGGTCGACCATGTTGGAGAAGGTTCGCGCGCACTTGCGGACCGTCTCACGCACGGGCCACAACCAGGCCGAGTCGATGTGTGCGTGCCCCACCGCGGTGATCCGATGGGCACTGGCATAGGCGGGTCGTGCCAGGACCTCGGCCAGCCGGGCACGCCCGGCCGCCGCGGTACCGGCGAGGTCGTCCGGGTCCACGGTGTCCAACATGCGTTCCAGGGCGCGCAGGATCTCGTGGCGCCGGGGCAGATCCTCGGGAAGGGTATGCATCAGCCCGTCTAGGGTGGCAATGTCCTGTTGCAGCCCCCACAGATTCAGGTCACGCAACGCGAGGTCGACACCGCCGAGCCGGTACAGCGCATCGTCACCGCTGGTGGCCTTGTCTCCCAAGGGCATCGGTGACCAGAAGTACTTACCGATATCCGGGTTGGCGGCGGCCTCGATGTAGAAGTCCACCGGTGTGTCCCGGTCGTCGATGGGCACGAAGGCGTTGCGCGGCGCGATCCCCTTCACCACGGTGCCGTCCGGGCGGTACACCAGACCTTCGGCGTTGAAACCCGGTCCACCGGTGAAACCGAGTTCCACCCGCATCTCCGTGGCGCCGTCGGGGCGAGCGCGCCACTGCTGCGGAACGTCTCCCGTCACATGCAGCCACGTGGTCGACCACGGCGGCCCCCATGGTGTCCCGGGGGTGATCGCACTGAAGTCTTGTGCCACCGCCTCGGCGAATGGCACCGGCTCCCCGGGCACGGCCCAGGCGGTCACCGTCAGCGGCGCCGAGTCCACGTAGATGGCACCGTTCAGCCATTTGTCGACGAAGCGCCGAATGCGATCCTCTACGATTCGCCGGTCGTCATGCATGACCTGACCCTATCGACTTCCCAACTTCGCTCTAGACGCTCTCGCCAAGACGGACCGCCACCGTCACGCGGCCGTTGTCGTCTTTTCTCGCGATTCCGTAACCGGGCACGTCAACCCCGTTGAGTCGAAGCTGCAGAGGTCTGCCCTCGTCGACGAAGTTGCGCCACCACGTCTTGGATTCGGGAATACCGACCCAGATGACGATGTCGTCGCCCGAACGCCAGTAGTTGACCGGAGTGCTGAAGATCTGCCCCGACCGGCGGCCCGTGTAGGTGACGACGGTGAAGTATCGGCCCGCCAGACTGCGCAGTCCAGGCACGTTCAGCGCCATCACCGGCACGGTATTGACCGCGTCGACAAAACGTCGAAGTAATGAGCTCATCGGTGCCTAACGGTCTTCACGCAAGCGCTCATCCCAGCTTGCGCAGGCGTGGCTCGAGATCGTTCTTGAAAAGCTCCAGGAACCGCTTCTGGTCATGGCCGGGCGAGTGGAACACCAGATGGTTCAGGCCCCAACCCACATAGTCGGCGACCTTCTCGACGGCCTCGTCCGGGTCGGAGGCGACGATCCAGCGCTTGGCGACCTGCTCGATGGGCAGCTCGTCGGCGGCACGTTCCATCTCGATGGGGTCGTGGATGCTGTGCTTCTGCTCGGGGGTCAGCGACAGCGGCGCCCAAAAGCGGGTGTTCTCCAGCGCCTTCGCCGGATCCGGATCGTAGGAGATCTTGATCTCGATCATCCTGTCGATATCGTCGAAGGATCGGTCCGCAACCGCGGCGCCTTCTTTCACGGCGGGGATGAGCTTGTCCTTGTACAGCTCCTCGCCCTTACCGGAGGTGCAGATGAACCCGTCGCCGGCACGCCCGGCGTACTTGGCGACGACGGCGCCGCCCGCGGCGATGTAGACGGGGATGCCGCCCTCGGGCACGTCGTAGATGGCCGCACCTTGGGTGCGGTAGTACTCGCCCTCGAAGTCGACACGTTCGCCGGTCCACAGCTCACGCATCAGCCGGACCGACTCGCGCAGCCGTGCGAAGCGCTCCTTGAACTCCGGCCATTCACCGATGAACCCGGTGGCGATCTCGTTGAGCGCCTCGCCGGTGCCGACACCCAGGAAGATGCGGCCGGGGTACAGACAGCCCATGGTGGCGAAGGCCTGGGCGGTGACCGCCGGGTTGTAGCGGAAGGTCGGGGTCAACACCGACGTGCCGAGCTGCAGACGCTGGGTGCGCTCACCCACGGCGGTCATCCAGGCCAGCGAGAACGGGGCGTGGCCACCGTTGTACCGCCAGGGCTGGAAGTGATCGCTCACGGTGGCGCTGTCGAAACCATGTGACTCGGTGGCGACCGCCAACTCGACGAGTTCACGCGGCGCGAACTGCTCCGCCGATGCCTTGTATCCCAGCTTCAGTTCTCGTGCCATCCGCGCGCTCCTCGCATCAACAGGCTTTTACCGCTCGTCACGCGAGCGGCTCATCGTGAGTTCTTCAACCACCCTAACCAAGGACTCATTACTCTCTATTTCATGGTCGAGATCACCCAGGTCAGCGACGCCGTACACGTGGTCAACGGAGAAGCCGTCAATTGGGTGATCGCCTCGGATGACTCAGGCATCACGCTCTTCGACTCCGGCTATCCGGGCGATCGTGAAGACGTACTGAAATCCATTGCGGCACTGGGGCACAAGCCGCAGGATGTGCGAGCCGTGGTGCTCACCCACGGGCACATCGATCACATGGGAACCGGGATCTGGTGGGCCGCCGAGCAAGGAGTCCCCATCTACGCCCACGCCGCCGAGTTGGGCAATGTGCGCCGTGACTATGTGGACCAGGCCGAACCGTTCAAGGTGGTGCTGAACTTATGGCGACCGGGTTGGCTGCCCTGGGTCATCCACGCGATGCGCCTCGGGGCCGGGGTGCGTGACGGTATTCCGACGGCGGCCCCGCTCGGTCCAGAACTCGCGGACCTGCCGGGTGCGCCCGTCCCCATCCCCACTCCCGGCCACAGCAGTGGCCACTGCTCGTTCCTGGTCGCCGGACACGTGCTGGTGGTGGGTGATGCCATCATCACCGGGCATCCGATCGCCACGCGGTCCGGGCCGCAGCTGCTCCCCACTCCGTTCACCCGAGACATGGACCAGGCACGCCGCAGCGCCGAGGCCCTCGCGGATGTCGACGCCGATGTGCTGGCCCCAGGTCACGGCCCGGCGTGGATCGGGTCACTGCGCGACGCGGTCCGCATCGCCCTGAGCGAGTGAGTTGATGGGGTCAAGCCCCAGGTGTTCGCGCAACGTCTCGTGCTCGTAGCCGGTGCGGAAGGCACCGCGTTCCTGCAACAGCGGCACCACGGTGTCCACGAAGTCGTCGAGACCAGCCGGGGTCAGATGCGGGACCAGGATGAAACCGTCGCAGGCATCGGCCTGGATATAGCGATCCACTTCGGCGGCCACATGTGTCGGGGTGCCGATGAACTGTTGACGCGACGTGACTTCCTTGATCAGCTCACGGATCGACAGCTTCTTGGCCTCGGCGATTCCCCGATACTTCGCCGCGATCTCGCGAGGATCGCCGTGGCGGGCCTTGCCCCGGGTGATCGAGGCATCGCCGGTGGGCTCGACATCCGGCAGCGGCCCGTCCGGGTCGTATTCGGAAAGGTCACGGCCCCATACCTGTTCGAGATAGGCGATGGCGGTCTGCGGCCCCACCTGCTGATCCCGGATGTACGCCGCCTTCTCGATCGCATCTTCTTCGGTGTCACCGAGGACGAAGGTGACACCGGGAAAGACCTTGAGCTGATCCGGGTTTCGGCCGTGCGCCGCGGCGCGAGCCTTGACGTCGGCGTAGTACTTCTGCCCCGCCGGAATCGAGGAATGGATGGTGAACAAGGCATCGGCATGCTTGGCGCCGAAGTCGCGCCCATCGGCGGAATCCCCGGCCTGCAGCAGCACCGGGTGGCGTTGGGGCGAAGCCGGAGCGGTCGCGACACCACGGACCGCGAACTGCGGGCCTCGGTGATTGACGGGACGCGGCTCACCGCCTTGGTCCCAGCTGTCCCACAACTTGCGTGCCACGGTGATGAACTCCTCGGCACGGTGATACCGGTCGGCGTAATCGAGGAACCCACCGCGCCGGAAATTCTCACCGGTGAACGCATCGGAGGAGGTGACCATGTTCCAGCCGGCCCGTCCGTCCGTCAGATGATCCAGGCTGGCGAATTGCCGTGCGACGTTGAAGGGTTCGTTGAAGGTGGTGTTGATGGTGCCCACCAGCCCCAGCCGTTCGGTGACCGCGCCGAGCGCCGCCAGCACCGTGAAGGTATCGGGCCGTCCGACGACATCGAGGTCGTAGATCCGGTCACGGTGCTCGCGAAGACGCAGCCCCTCGGCAAGGAAGAAGAAGTCGAACACCCCGCGCTCAGCAGTCCGCGCCAGGTGCACAAAAGATTCGAAATCGATCTGGCTGCCCGACGCCGGATCGGACCACACTGTGGTGTTGTTGACTCCCGGAAAGTGGGCCGCAAGGTGAATGGGTTTGCGGTCCTTACCTTCTCGTACCTGAATCGTGTCCGCTGGGGCGGTCATCAGATCAGCCCCCATTCCTTGGCGATGAGTTCATAGGACCTGCGCCGATCCTCGTGCCGGTGGGTGATGGAGGTGATAACGAGTTCGTCGGCGCCGGTGACCCGGGCCAGGGTGTCCAGCCGCTCGGCGACCTGACCGGCATCACCGACGAACTGGGTGGTGACCCTGTCCTCCGACAGGAGGCGTTCTTCCTCGGTAAGCGGTTGTGCCTCATCGGGATTGGGGTACGGGATAGCGCCATGCCCGGATCGAATCGAATGCACCCAGCGGCCAAAGGTGCTGGTGAGGTGACGAGCGGTGGGCTCGTCGTCGGCGGCCACCGCATCCGCGGAGACAATGACGTACGGCTCGGCCAGCACCTTCGAGGGCCGGAACGCGTCGCGGTAGGCCTCGACCGCCTCCAAAGTGGACCAGGGCGTGACATGGTAATTCGCCACGAACGGCAGACCGCGCCGCGCGGCGACCTGAGCAGACTCTCCCTTGCTGGACCCGAAGAGCCACAGCGGCAGGTCCGCACCCTCGCCCGGTCGGATATGCAGCGCAACACCTTCCGGGCTGACATAGCTGCCGTCGAGGAATGCCTGAATGTCGGCCACTTGCTGATCGAACTCCGCGACCTGTGCGCCGGGCTGCTGCAGGGTGGTGGCGGCGGCCCGTAGTTTCGGATTGTCCTTGATGCCGAATTCGGTGGGCGCCTTCGGGATGAACAGACCGTCGACCTCGTGTGCCGGCGCGGGTTCGGGCTTCTGCTCGTTTCCGGCCAGCCGATCCCTGATGCGATGTCCGGTACGCCCGAGCCCGAGGTCGATGCGGCCCGGGTACAGCGCATCGAGAATGCCGAAGCTTTCCACGACCGCGGCGGGCGTGGTGGAGGCGATCTGAACGGCTCCGGCACCTACCCGGATCTGCTGGGTGGCGGCGGCGATATGCGCGATGACCAGCGCGGGAACAGTGCTCGCCACCGCGACGAAGTGGTGTTCGGCGAGCCAGTAGCGGCGGTATCCCCATTGTTCCGCATGCTGGGCCAGATCGATCGAATGACGCAATGCTGTAGCAGCATCCGATCCTTCGCTGACCGGGGACAGGTCGAGAACAGAGAGCGGGACGGTCATGCCGACTTCCTTGCATAGCGGTTGGTGGCGGTGGGCAGACCGAGCCGTTCGCGCAGCGTTCCGTTGTCATACTCGGCGCGGAACCCGTGGTGGGCCTGAAGAAGGGGCACTAGTTCGTCAACTATGACCGGGATGTCGAGCGCGTTGACGGCGGGCCGCAACCGCACGCCGTCAATGCCCCACTCGTGCCATTGGGCGACCAGGTCTGCCAGTTCCGGTGCCTGACCCGTGAATATCGCCGCATCCGAGTGGAATTCATCCTCGCGGCCAAACGAGACCACGAGATCAGCCAGCACCTTGATGACCCGGTGGCCTGCCGTGTTGTGCAGACGGGCCGGAATCTCGGCGGCCGAGGCCCCGTCGTGTGGGGTGACGAAGATGAGGTCGGCGTTCTTCGCGGCGAAGGCCTGCCCTGGCCGGCTCCGGGCGAGCGCGGCGACCACCGATTGCCCCTGCGGTGACCTGGGGGTAATGGACGGGCCCTTGACCGAGAAGAACCGGCCCTCGAAATCGATGTAGTGCAGTTTGTCCCTGTCGATGAACCGCCCCGTCGCCACGTCCCGGATCTCCGCGTCGTCCTCCCAGCTGTCCCATAACCGCCGGACCACCTCCACGGAGTCGGCGGCCTCCTCCAGCAGGTCTGGCAGCGGAAGAACCTTGGTGCGACCGAACGCGTCGGCTTCGTCCTCGGTGTCGGCGATGGTCACCTGCCAGCCGGCGCGGCCGCCGGAGACGATATCCAGGGTCGCGATCGACTTGGAGATGTGAAACGGCTCGTTATGGGTGGCCGGCGCGGTGACGATGAGCCCGATATGACTCGTCACCGGGGCGACGCGCGCGGCGGTCAGTGTCGCGTCGAGGCGGCCGCCGGGAGTGCGGCCGAACGAGTCCTCGAACGTCACGAAATCCAGCAGCCCGTGCTCGGCAAGCTGGACCTGTTGGGCCCAGTACTTGCCGGTCAAGGGGCTGTCGGCATGCTCATCCGCGTCCGGATGCCAGCCGTGTCCATCCAAGGCCAGGCCGAGCAGTACCGGTGAGCCGCTTACGTGAAGAGGAGGCACGGTCGTCACAGTGGGGTCAACGTCCGTGCACACCGCGATGACGGCGTTAATCTCACCCTGAAGGAAAGGGGTGGCGCGCTCAGGCGCCCCTTACAGCTGCTTCTCGAACGGGTGAATACCGACCTCGTCCGCGGACAGGCTCTGGTCGTAGAGCGCGCGATACCCCGCCGAGAGGTACAGCGCCTTGGCCTCGGGCTGACGCGGGCCTGTCGTCAGGTAGACGCGCCGGTACCCGCGACTGCGGATCTCCAGTTCCAGCGCGGCCAGGGTGCGCCCGGCCAATCCCTGACGACGGTGGGCGCTGGAGGTCCAGATCCGTTTGAGCTCAGCGGTATCCGCGTCGTACCGCTGAAAAGCACCGCCGGTCACGGCGGCGCCACCCTGTAGTCCGATCAACAGCCCGCCATCGGGAGCGCCGAAATGGACTGCCGGATAGTTGACCAGGAGATCGTGATGCTCATCGAGGGTCCCGCCGTATCGCGTGCTGTACTCGAGCGCCAGCTCGGCCAGCAGGGGGGCCGCCAACGGATCCTGCTGCTGGACCGTCACGAACTGCAGCAGATCCTCACACGCCGTCATGTCATCCTTGTCTGGGTAGTCCGCGGGGATTGATCTCCGACTTGGCGACCGCCTCGTTCTCCAATCCCCAGCGCTGCAACACCTTACGATACGTGCCATCGGCAATGGCGTGATTGACGGCATCGGCAAGGGCGCGCACCAACCCATTGTCCCTCTTGGTGAGCACCGCAATCTCACCTTGCAGCGCCTCCCCCGCGCCGGAGAAGGTGCCCACCAGCTTGGTCTGCCCGGTGGCCTCCGAATGGAAGACCGCCGACGGGTTCGGCCCCACGTAGGCATCGATACGGCCGGAGGCCAGCGCCAGGTAGTAGCCGGTGGCCTGCTGGAAGTACTTGAGATCGGCCGCGGGCAGACCCTCCGCGACATTCTCTTCGTTCCACCGCACCAGCAGCGCCTCCTGGTTGGTACCGGACCCAACACCGATGGTCTTGCCGGCGATATCCCTGGCGCCCTTGACCTTCCAATCCAGCGACCGCCGAGCCTCGAAGGTGACGTTGTCCAGACGATAGGTCGCGAAGTCGAACTTCTCCTTACGCTCCTCGGTGACCGTGACATTGGAAATGAAGGCGTCCACCTCACCCGAATCCACCTTGACGAAGTTCTGCGCCCAATCGGCCGAACGCAGATCGACACGCAGCCCCAGAACGTCGGCCACCAGATAGGCGATATCCGTCTCGATCCCGATCATCGTCTTATCATCGTCGGCGTAGAACCGCAGCGGCGGTAGCGAGCTGGCGTCCCCCGTCACAATGAGCGTGCCGCGCTTGCGGATGGCCTCGGGCACCTCCGCGGCAATGGCGTCGACCCTGGCGACTCGGATGCGGTTCTGTTCCGGGCTCAGGTTGAAGGACGACGATGCGGCTGGCCCCGCTCCTTCGGCGCACCCGGTCAGCATGAGCAGCGCGGCGCAGAAAAGCGCGGCAACGCATCTCATGACAGCACCTTCGACAGGAAACTCGCGGTGCGCTGATGCGACGGCTTGTCCAGTACCTCGGTCGGCGGACCCTGCTCAACGATGGCGCCGCGATCCATGAAGACCACGGTGTCGGCGATCTCCCGGGCCAGGCCGATCTCGTGCGTCACGATCACCAGGGTGGCGCCGTCCCGCGCGAGCTGCCGAATCACGTCCAGGACCTCGGTGACCAGCTCGGGGTCCAGCGCCGAGGTGGGCTCGTCAAACAGAATGACCTTGGGCTGCAGTGCCAAAGCACGCGCGATGGCCACCCGCTGCTGCTGCCCGCCGGAGAGCCGACGCGGATACTCCGCCGCCTTGTCGGCGACTCCCACACGGTCCAGCAACCGGGTCGCCTCGGCCACCAGCTCGGCACGCGGCGCCCGACGTGCCGCCAGCGGTGCCTCGATGACGTTCTCCAGCACCGTCAGATGCGGGAACAGGTTGAAGTTCTGGAACACGAAGCCAACCTGCGCGCGCTGCCGCAGAATGGCTCGCTCCGACAGCTCGTGGAGCACCGATCCCCGCTGCCGGTATCCGATGAGCTCACCGTCGATGCGTATCGTCCCCGCGTCCACCTTCTCCAGGTGGTTCAGCGTGCGCAGCAACGTCGACTTTCCTGATCCGGACGGACCGACGATGACCGTCACCTCGCCCTGTCGCACAGTCAGATTCACGTCACGCAGCGCGGCGATCTGACCGTAGGACTTACTCACCCCGCGCACCTCAATGGTGCTCATCGATGTGCGCCCCGCGCGTAATGCCGCTCGATGTAGTACTGCACCACGGTCAGCACCGAGGTGATGACGATGTACCAGACCGTCGCCACCATGAGCAGCGGCACCACCCGTCCGTTGCGCCCGAAAATGACCTGAACCTGATAGAAGAGGTCGGCAATGGCCATGGTGGACACGATGGAGGTGCCCTTCACCAGGCTGATCACCTCATTGGCGGCGTTGGGCATGACCGATCTCATGGCTTGCGGCAGCACGATCCGGAAGAACTGACGGCGGCGCGGAATGCCCAGTGCAGCGGCGGCTTCCAACTGCCCCTCGTCGACCGACACGATGCCGCCCCGGATGATCTCGGCAAAATAGGCACCCTGATGCAGGGTCAACCCGATCACCGCGGCGGTCAGACCGCTGAGCAGCTCATTGGTGTCGATGGTGATCAGGCTCGGGCCGAACGGGATGCCGAAGCTGATGGTGTCGTACAGGTAGGCGATGTTGAACCAGAACAGCAGCTGCACGATCAGCGGTATGGAGCGGAAGATCCACACGTACGTCCACGAAATGGCTTGCAATACGGGATTCTTGGACAGTCGCGCGGCCGCCAGAGCGACACCGAGCACAAATCCCAGCACCGTGCCGTAAATGGTCAGCCGGATGGTCAGCCACAGCGCGGCCAGCACTGACTTGGCGGTGAAGTAGCGCGCGAAGGTGGGCCAGTCCCACCCTGGGTTGCGCACCAAACCATGCACGAACATGGCGACAAAGATCAGCGCGATGGCCGAAAGGATCCAGTTCCCCGGACGCGGGCGGCGGCGCACCCGTAGCACCGGCTCGGCAGCCTCGCGAACCACCCCAGCGCGCGGCAGCGCAGCAGGTGCCGATGTCATGCGCTCGAACCTAGGAACACCGACCAGTGCACAACAGTCTTTGGCTCCCGGCGAATCGAACGGCGGCTATCCGTCATGTTCGACCGGGGAAGCATCGGCGCAGCTCGAATGTTCAAATAGGTCATGCCAGAAATCCCCGCGGGCTTCGAAGATCTCTTGGAACAACGGCTCTACGGCCACCTGGCCACGGTCGGTGGCGACGGCTCCGCGCAGTCCAGTCCCATGTGGTTCGACTGGGACGGCGAGCGGCTGCGCTTCACCCACACCAAGAAGCGGGCCAAGTTCCGCAACATCCAGGCCGAGCCACGGGTCGCGTTCTCGATCCTGGACCCCACCAACCCGTACCGGTACCTGGAGGTGCGCGGCACCATCGACCAGGTCGATGACGATCCCACCGGGTCCTTCATCCAGGAACTGGCCCACCTGTATCAGGCACCGTGGGCCGGGACGAGCACCGGCGACGAGGCCGACCGCGTGATTCTGTACCTGCGGCCCACCAAGTTCGTGAGCCACGGCTAGGTCAGCGGTCCCAGCAGGCGCATACACATATCGGTGGCCTTGGCACCAAGTTCGCCTGCACTGCACCGGTTTTGATCGGCAAGCCAGTCCTCCATGAGGAGAGTGACGCCCCCGACGCCGAACACTGCGGCATCGAGCAATGCCGGCTCAGGTGTGGACACCTCTGGCGCGATGGTCAGGAGTATCGCCCGCGCCACACGGTGCTGAAGGCTTCGGCGTTTGGCGGCAAGTCCGGGATATCCAGCCAGGTCGGATGTCAGGATCCGCAGCACCGCCCGATCCGCGACGGACTGCTCGAGGTACGCCGTGAGCCCCGCCGTCAGCTGTGCGTGCGGGTTGTCACCGGCCACCCGGCCTGCTTCGGCCATGGACACGAACAGTTCGGCGAACACGTCGTCCACGATCTGCAGAACCAAATCGCCGATCACCTCGAATTGCTCATAGAAGTACCGATCGGTCAGCCGGGTCCGGGCACACACACCCCGAACGGTGACCGCGGCCAGGCCCTTGTCACTCCATAGCTCACGGCCCGCACGCAGCAGGGCCACGCGCCGCTCATCTCGGCGCTGCTCTCGCGTCTTGCCACCGTATGTGCGGTGAATCTGACCGTTCGTCACGCGTAAACGCCCTTCGTCTTGACATAGGCAACCTACTCGCTAATGTTGAGGACACCCGTCATCAGAAACTGTCCGACAATGCGGTCTAGGAGATTTCATGACACGTGCGCCCGAACATTCAGCCTCCGACACGGACTTCGAGGAGCTCATCTCCCGCCCCTTCGAGTCCCAGCTGCGCGAATACGACTACAAGGTCACTGAGATCGACGGCACCCTGCCGCCCGCGCTGACCGGCACGCTTTTCCGCATCGGCCCCGGCAAGTTCGAGGTGGGTACCACCGTGCTGCGCACGATGTTCGACGCCGACGGCATGGTGTCCCGATTCATCCTGGACGGTTCCTCGGTCCGCTTCACCAACCGATATGTGCGCACCCAGCAGTTCCGGGATGGGTTGCAGCAGGGCCCGATGCGCAGACCCGGAATCACCACCCAAGTGCCCGGGAAACTATTCGCCAACCTCCAATTGCCGGCGAACGCCGCGAACACCAACATCGTGTCGCTGGCCGGGGAAATGCTGGCGCTCTGGGAGGGCGGGCCGCCACATCGGCTGGACCCCGACACCCTGGAAACGCTGGGCACCAACGACTTCAAGGGCAAACTTGGGTATGTCGGCGCCTTCTCAGCACATCCGAAATGGGATCCCGTCACCGGCGAGATGTTCAACTTCGGCCTGGACGTCTTTCCCACACCACGACTGCGCTGCTACCGAGTGAGCCCCAGTGGTCAACTCTCGCAGATCAATTCGGTAACCCTGTGGGATATGGGCTGGAACCACGATTTCGCGCTGACCGAGAAGTACCTGGTCTTCGTCCTCGACCCGATTCGCCCCAACATCGGCCAGCTGCTGCGCGGCAAGCGTTTCGACGAGAGCCTCGAGTACCAGCTGACCAATGGCAGCACCAAGTTCATCCTGGTTCCCCGCGACGGATCCAAACCACTCGTCATCGAGCACGCGCCGCAGACCCATATCCATGTCACCAACGCATTCCAGGACGGCGCGGACGCGGTGGTCGAGTTCGTCAGATATGAAAGTCTCGAGTTTCTGCGGCGATCACTCGACGCCGCCATGGGGCCCAAGGACCATCCAAATCCTCATCGCCATCTGGTAGTCCGCGAATGGCCGGACAGCCACCTGGTCAGATTCCGCATCTCACCCAGCGGCAAGATCACCGAGGAAGTGGTGTCACAGTCCGCGAAAATCGAATTTCCGCAATATGACTGGCGCCAATCCACCCGCAATCATCAGATCACCTATACCGCAGGCACGCTGGAACACAAGGGCCACTACAACGGCATCTTCAAGTTCGACCATCGCACCGGCACCATGACGCACTGCGATTTCGGGAAGGCCTCGGTCTGCGAACCCCTCTTTGTGCCGCGTGACAAGGACTCGGCACAGGATGACGGCTGGCTACTCACGGTCAATCACGATCTCGTGGAGAATCGTTCGCAGCTGGTCATTCTCGATGCACGTGATGTCGAGCGGGGCCCCTTGGCGGTGGCGCACCTGACACATCACTTGCCGATAGGGTTCCACGGCACCTTTACCCGACGGGTTGCCAATCCCCATGCGCCGCATCCGAACCTGGTGGCCTAGCAGTGCCATACTCGGTCACGCCGTGGAGGGCCACCAGCTCAGCTTGCCGAAGGCCTGAGCCAACGTCGGCACCATCAGGGTCCTGACGATGAAGGTGTCCAGCAGGATGCCCACGCCGATGATGAACCCCATCTGCACCATCTGATTGACCGAACCGACCATCATGCCCAGCAGGCTGGCGGCGAACACCAGACCGGCCGAGGTGATCACCGACCCGGTCTGACGCACGGTCCGGATGATGCCGAGCCGCATGCCCCGGGCACTCTCCTCTCGCAGGCGCGAGATGAACAGCATGTTGTAGTCGGCCCCGACAGCCACAATCAGCACAAAGGTCATTGCCGGGACGGCCCAATCCAGCTGTTGCCCAAGGACAACCTGGAACACTAGCACGCCGATGCCCAGTGACGCGATATAGGTGAGGAGCACCGTACCCAGCAGGTACAGCGGCGCGACAACGGCCCGCAACAGCAGACACATCACCAGGAAAATGATCAGCAGCGTGACAACGATGATCTCGCGCAGATCACTGTCGTAGGCCTTCTTCAGATCGGCGTTGATGGCAGGGAACCCGCCCACCGACACCGTGGCACCTGCCAGTGCGGTGTTGGGCGTGGCCTCGTTGCCGACGCGCTCCATATCGCGGCTCAGCTGCATCGCCTCGGGTCCATAGGGATTGAGCGGTGACTGCACCAGATACATGGCGGTGCGACCGCCGTCCTGCAGGAACGCCGAGCTCAGCTCCTTGAACCCGGGATTCTGCAACATCGCTCCCGGTACGGAGAAGCCGGATGCCGCAGGAGAATTGGAGTCCTTGCCAATGGTCTGCAGAGTCACCGCGGCCTCGCCCATCGACCGCACGGTGTCCTCGAGTTGGGTGTTCAAATCGCGGATCCGCACGCCCATCGTCTTGACGGAGTTCATGTCGACGCCGAGACCCTGCAGCTGCTGGAAGTAACCCGAGATACGTTCGAATTTGTGTTCCATCTCAGGTAATTTCGCGAGCAGTCCGCGAATCTGCTTGAACTGATTGTTCATATCACCGAGCAGCTGTGTGATCGTCTTGCCGCCGGTGACCGCCCGCACCGACTCGCGCAGGTTTTCCGCCGACGAGAGCGGCCCCGTGTCGCGTAGCTCAACGAGCTGATCACGCAGCTTGACGCAGTCGGGTTGCACCGGGCAGAACGGAGATTCGGACAGTGTCTGGGTCAACGATGCCCCGGCGTTCAGCGCGGAGAACGTGGCCTCCACCGAAGGTCCCATCGTGGCCAGCTGGTCCACCATGCCCGCCACCGTCCCCATCTGGGATATCAGCGACTGATAACGATCAAGCTGTCCCTCAACCTCTTTGGCCATCGACAGCATCTGCGGCATCATCTGCTGCATCCGGGCCAGATCCCCGTCACCCAGTTCGTTGGTCATGGCCGACATGACGTCGGCGAGCTTCGACATCCGTTCCAGCTGCGGCCGCAGATCGGCGTTCACCTGTCCGCTCGTCTTGTCGATCTGCGTTCCCATGTACCCGATCTGCCACGCCAACGTGGCCTGGGTGAGCTTGTTCCCGTCTGGCCGGGTGATGCCGACGACCTTCCCGACCCCCGCGAGCTGGGAGATCCGCTCGGCCATCTGGTCAAGGTCTGCCAGTGCACGCGGATTGCGTAGATCCGAGGGCGCCTGGATCAAAAGATATTGCGGCATTACCGAATTGGTGGGGAAATGCGCATTGAGAGTGTGCATACCCTGGTTCGACTGGGCCGAATCCGGCAGCACCCGCGACATGTCGAAACTGGGTCGCATGAAGGGGACGAAGGACGCGGCCGCCAACAGGATCACGATCGCCACACCGAAGACGGGCCAGGGGTGCCGCACGATGTTCACACCCATGCGGTGCCAGTACACCCCCGCCCGATCAGGCCCCGGCAGACCCAACCCGCGCGTGGCGGCCAGGCTCAGCGTGGCCGGCAGCAGGGTGGTGACCACGAAGAACGCGACGATCACCCCCATCGACACCGCCGGTCCGGCCGCCGCGAGGAAGGCCAGCTTGGCGGTCAACTGTGCGATGTTGGCGATCGCCACCGTCGCCGCCGTCGCCAGGATGACCCTGGTCATCGAGCCACAGGCATGCGCCAGGGCATCCGGCGGCGCCTCCCCCGCGCGAATTCTCTCGTGATACCGACTGACCAGGAACACCGTGTAGTTGACGCTGGCCCCCATCAGCACCGCCATCATCAGTCCGGCAGATACCGAGGACACCGGGACCAGGCTCCGATCAGCGAGTCCGGCGATGACGCCGCGGGCGATGAGCAGACTCATGCCCATCACCAGAAGCGGCAGCATCGCGGTGAACCACGATCGGAACACCAGCAGCAGAATGAGACCGATGACCACCACGGTCACCGCACCGATCTTGGGCAGATCACCCAGCGCGGCGTTACCCATATCGGTGACGGTCCCCGCCGCCCCGGTGATGTTGGCGGTCGTGGCCGAACCGGCGAAGGTCTGCTTCACCAAGTCATCAACGGATCGATATGCCCGCTGCGCCAACGGAGTACCGAGATCACCTGCCAACCCCGCCATCGCGTACCAGGTGGTGCCGTCCTCACTGAGAACCTGTTTGCGCGCCACCGGGTTATTGCGCATCCGGGGATCGCCCAGCTGATCCTGGACGAACGTGACGTACTCCTTGTTGCCGCCCAGCCGGTCGATCAGCGCGGAGTACCGGGCCTGCGCATCGGCGTCAAACCCCTTGTCGCTGTGCATCACGATGATGACGGCGTTATCGATCCCCGGGCGGCCGAACGCCTTTCCCATCTCCTTCATCGACGCCAGTGCCGGGCTCACCTCACCCGTCGGCAGCGGACTGACCGAGTGCTCGTTGGCCACCCGCTCCAGTTGCGGCCAAGCCACATTGACGAGAACCCCGACCGCTATCCAGGCCAGGATGACCAGCTTGGCGTGCTTGGCCACCACGCGTCCCGCGCGCTCGAACGCCGGACTGTACTGGTGCGACATGGTCGGCTCCTCAGATCAACGGCGGGAAGGTGACACTGGGCATGCCCGGCACACCGGTCATCGGCATCACGGTGTAGCGCAGGGTGAAGGTCCCGCCGAGGTCGTCGCCGACCACCAGCACGGTGTATCGGCTATTGAGGTAGGCATCCTGGCCCACCACGGTTTGATGTTCGAATCCGGCCTCGGTCAGCAGCGTCCCCGCTGTGGCCACGGCCGACGCGTCGACGCCGCTGACCATCAGCGTTCGAGAATCGCCCTCGGTGTCTTGGCGATACGTGCCCTTGACGACCGGAATATCGCGCGGAAAGTCCGCCGGCAGCGTGCTGGCACCGGGCGGAGGCGGCGGAATAGGCGTGATCGGCGGATATGTGGTGCGCTCCACGGCGCCGCCCACGAAATCGGACATGGAGCAACCGCTTACGGCCTGCGTCATCACTACGGCGGCAAACACCAGCACTGCGATATGAACGCTTCGTTGCGTCATGACGGGATACTACAAAGGCTTTGCCCTTAGTGCTAGCCCCTGCTAACTAAAGCTAGCCCGAATTAGCTCAGCGCCCGATCCAGGTCCGCGATGAGGTCCGCTGTGGACTCCAGCCCGACCGACAGACGCACCACGCCGTCGGACAGCCCGATCGCCGCCCGGCCCTCCGGCCCCATGGCCCGGTGGGTCGTCGTGGCGGGGTGCGTGATGAGCGACTTGGAGTCACCCAGGTTGTTCGAGATATCGATGAGCGAGGTCCCGTCGAGCACCTCGAAGGCGCGCTGCTTGCCCGCGTCGCCGTCGGCGTCGAGCTCGAAGGTGACCACGGTGCCGCCGCCACGCATCTGCCGCCTGGCCAGCTCGTACTGCGGGTGCGTGTCCAAAAATGGGTAGCGCACCCAGCGCACCGCCGGATGCTGCTCCAAGAACTGCGCGATCTTGAAGGCTGATTCGTTTGCATACCGCACCCGAAGATCCAGCGTTTCAAGGCCTTTCACAAGAGTCCAGGCATTGAACGGGCTGAGCGCGGGTCCGGTGTGCCGCATCAGCGTCTTGACCGGGCCCTCGATGTACTCGGTCTCACCCAGGATGGCTCCGCCGAGTACACGCCCCTGCCCGTCGATGTGCTTGGTGCCGGAGTAGACCACCACATCGGCGCCCAGCGGGATGCCCTGTTGCAGCAGCGGGGTCGCGAAGACGTTGTCCAGCACCACCTTTGCGCCAGCGGCATGGGCCAGCTTGCACACCGCCTCGATATCCACGAGCGATTGCATTGGGTTGGAAGGGGTTTCGAAGAAGACGGCCTGCGTGGGAACCGACAGCGCCTCCTCCCACTGGGAAAGGTCTTCGCCGTCGACGAACACGGTCTCCACACCCCAGCGGGGCAGGATCTCGTTGCACACCACGAAACAGGAACCGAAGAGGCTGCGTGCGGCCACGAGCCGGTCACCGGCGGCCAACAGCGCGCCCAGTGCGGTGAAGACCGCCGACATGCCCGTTGCCGTCGCAAACGCGGCCTCGGCACCCTCGATTAGCCGCAGTCGCTCCTCAAACATCGAGATCGTGGGGTTTCCGTATCGCGAGTACACGTACCGGTCGACCTCACCGGTGAACGCCCGCTCCGCGGCGGCCGCGCTCTCGTAGACGTATCCGGAGGTCAGGTACATCGCCTCGGCGGTCTCTTCGAACTCGGAACGCAGCAGGCCACCGCGTACCCCGATGGTCGCCTGGCTCACGCCCTCGGGCAGCTCCTTCGGTATCCGCACCGATGAGCCGCTCGGGCGAAGAGAATCAGACACAGCGGGAATGTCCTTCTGGTCTTTCGTCATGACTGCCGCCACGGCAGACCGATGGCGCGCCAACCGACGCCGCCCCGGTGCCCGTTCTCGTCGAGGTTGCCCTCGAACCCATCAAGCACGTTGTAGGACGGTGAGATTCCCGCCTCGGTGGCCAGCTCCGCCGAGCCGATTGAGCGGTTTCCGGACCGACACAGGAATATCACTGGGCGATCGTCCCCGCGGGAAGGCCCGGTTACGCCCGCGGCCGCCAGTTCCTCGAGGAAGTCGCCATTGCGTTCACCGTTGGATCGCACCCACTCGATGTACACGACATCGCGCCCGAGCTCGGTGAGATCGGGAACGCCGACCCACTTCCACTCGGCCGACGTGCGCACATCGACCAGTACAGCATCCGGGTTTTCCGTCAGCAGCGCCCACGCCGCCTCGGGGGTGATATCTCCTGCGTAGCCCACGAAGAGCTAGTCTATTGGGATGACTCCCCCGCACGCGGGAGGTGCCCCCAGCTTGCGTGAAGACCGTCAGTACTGACTGCATACCCTCCACGAGCCGTCTTCCTTGACGAACGAGACGTCCGCGGTGAGCTTGTTGTTCTCGGATTTGATGTAGTGATAGGTCACCGAGGCGCTGGCCGAGTCGGACTTGACGACCACGTTCTGGACGTCGTCTATGTAGCGGTTCCCGTGTGCCGCCTCGGATTTGTCCTGCGCGGCAATCACATTCTGTTCCGGTGCGACGAGGGCGCGGCACGTCACCTTCAGGTAATCCGCATAGGCGTGACGCTGCAACGCGTCATTCTGCGCGTTGACGGCCTGTCCCACTCTGCCCTCGTCGGTCAGGCCGTCGCCCGACCGGAAGATCGTCGATACCGCGATACCGATCACCACGATTCCAAAGATCGCCGCGCCGGCGATGAAGGGACCGATGCTCCCCCGATCTTCGGGGCCTTCGGCGTCCGGCACCTGTTCCTGCGATGTCACCGCAGATGCCTGGCGACCTGCTGCGCACGGCTCAACGCCAACGCGGTATTGGGGGCGGTCGCCAGTGCCACCCCGACGCGGCGGCGCCGGTGACCTTCTGAGTGCCCGAACACCCGAAGATCGCTCTCGGGTATCCGCAGCGCCTCATCGAGCTGCCGCGACGACGGACCGTGGCTGTCGCCATAGACCACCTCGGCGGCCGCCGGCGACACCAAAATGGTGTCGATGGGTACGCCCAGCACCGCACGGGCGTGCATGTCGTATTCCGACAGCCGCTGCGACCGCACGGTCACCAACCCGGAGTCGTAGGGCCGCGCACTCACATCGCAGAAGTACACCTCGTCACCGCGGACGAAGAGTTCGACACCGTAAACACCATGCCCACCAAGGGCATTGACCGCGCGGGCCGCGATCGAGCGCGCCAGCTCCAGGGCCGCCTGACTGAGCGGCTGCGGCTGCCACATCTGCATCGCATCGGTACCGCTCTGCCGGTGCGCGATGGGCTCACAGAAGTACAGCCTGGTGGCGCCGCCGACTCCGGCGGTCCGCACCGTGAGCAGTGTGATCTCGTAGTCGATCTCCACCGCGGTTTCCACCATCACCCGCTGGCTGCCGCCGATGTTCGACGCGATGGCCTGATCCCACGCCGGCGGGGCGTCGCTGTCACGCAACACCACGGACTGGCCCTGGCCGTACGCCGCCGACACCGGCCGCACCACCGCCGGGAAGCCCGAATTCTCCAGTACCTTCTGCAGCTCTTCGACCGAATTCGCGAACCAGTACGTCGGTGTGGGCAAGCCGAGTTCCTCGGCCGCCATCCGCCGCATCCCCTCACGGTCACCGGCAAGACGCACAGCCTTGGCCGTCGGGATCACCTGCGTGACCTTGCCCTCGGCCAGTTTGTCCAGCGCCTCGCGCGATGCCACCTCGACCAAGGGCACGACGAACCGGGGCCGCTCCTTGTCGATAAGCTCATACAGGCGCTCCGACTCGCCGATCGGCGCCAGTACCGAGCGATCCGCCACGCCTTGGGCAGGTCCGCCGGTCCCGGTGTCCACCACGACCACTTCGGCTCCCAGCCGCTGGAACGAGATCGCCAGTTCCTTGGCCAGCTCACCCGAGCCCAGCAGCATCACGGTGGTGCGATTTCCGGCAATCGGTTCCGGCCGGTCGATGGGCAGATCCTCGAGTACCGGTGCCGGGGCATCCTCGGCGGCGTCCTCGGGCGTGATCTGCGTGGCGCCCTGCGCGGGCGCGTCGGCTGAGACGGCGTTCGTGACAGGTTTCGCGGTCTTGACGACCTTGGAGCCGGATTTCGCACCGTTGGTGGCTCGAACGGCGTCTTCGGTCACCGGCGCCTCGGCGGGCACGGGCTTGACGATGTCTGTCGACCCCGTCGTCCCGCGCTCGCTGGGGGGCGAACCCTCCTGCGTCACCACGATGACATTCACGCCTTCCGGTCGGTCTGCAGCCCTATCGGACCGTGCCTAGCGTGCCAGATTGCCACACATCCTCAACCCAGAGTGCTGTGGACGTAACACCAGCGCCAGTCCTCACCCGGCTCGTGTGAACGCATCACCGGGTGTCCGGTGGCATGAAAATGCGCGGTGGCGTGCTGGTGGGGGCTGGAATCGCAGCAGCTCACCCGACCGCATTCCAGACACATCCGCAAATGTGCCCACACCTGCTCGCCCAACGCCGCGCACTCCTCGCATTCACCGGGAGTCCGGGGCTGCGGGTCTTGCCCGGTAGCGGCAGCCAGCTCCGGGCAGGGGCCTTGTCCCTGAATCGCCGCGGGCGCGGACGAGCCGCGCCGAAACAGCCGCTTCATATCTGTCCTCTCACGTGCCCGCGTGGATGCCCGAACCACTCTCCGCACAGAATACGAACGTGAACGTTTCACTGTTGGCGGTACTCACGGCGGCCCTGGTCCTAGCCGCGATTTCCCGGCGATTCGGCCTTCCCACCCCGTTGGTGCTGGTCGTTGCGGGTCTGGCGGCCGCCACCATACCGGGCTTGCCGCCCATCGAGATGGATCCGGACCTCGTGCTGTTCGTGATCCTGCCGCCGCTGCTCTACACGACGGCACTGGAAAGCTCGTACGTGAATCTGCGTAAGAACATGCGGGCGGTCAGTAGCCTCGCCGTACTGCTTCCACTGGTCACTACCGTCGCGGTGGGCTTTGTGGCGTTCTATGCCGTACCCGAACTGCCGTTGGCCGGGGCGATGGTGCTCGGCGCCATCGTCGCCCCACCGGACGCGGTATCGGCCACCGCCATCGGCCGCCGCCTGGGCCTGCCGCGCAACATCATGACGCTGCTAGGCGGCGAGAGTCTGCTCAACGACGCCACCGCACTCACCGCGTATCGGGTGGCGATCGCCGCCGCGATCGGGCTCGGCGCCACCGTGTCCGACGGGCTCAAGATTTTCGCGCTCGCCGCCATCGGCGGGGTGCTCGTCGGGTTCATCATCGGCAAGTTGGTCAACATCATCCGGTGCAAGCTCGACGACCCGCTGTCCGAGAGCGCGATCGGTCTGGTGGTGCCGTTCTTCGCCTACCTGCTGGCCGAGGAGATCCACGGTTCCGGCGTGATCGCGGTGGTGGTGGCGGGCCTGATGCTCGGGCACCGATCGGTACATGCCGGATACGCCACCCGGCTACAGGACGACGCGGTGTGGAAGGCCGTGCAGCTGCTGCTCGAATCCTTCGCGTTCCTGCTCATCGGGTTGCAGCTGCCCAAGGTCATCCAGGGTCTGCGAGGTTTGTCGTTCCAGACCATCCTGCTGTCCTCGATCGCAGTGCTGGCCACGGTCATCGTGGTCCGCATCGTGTTCGTCTTCGCGTTCGCCTATATGCGACCGCCCGGCCAACGCCCCTCGGCACGTGGAGTTTTCGTGGTGGCCTGGGCTGGGATGCGCGGCGTGGTGTCCCTGGCGATGGCCTTCGCGGTTCCGCTCACCACCATCGCCGGCGAGCCGCTGCCCGGCCATGCGCACATCGTGTTCCTCACCTTTGTAGTTGTAGTGGGAACCCTTCTGCTACACGGCCTTACGTTGCCATGGGTGATCCGTGTGCTCGGCGTACAGAGCGACGACGAACGCAAGGATGCCCTGGCCGAGGCCGCCGCTCAGGACAAGGCAGCCCGCGCGGCCGCCGATCGTCTCGAAGAACTCCTCGACGACAACGACGGCATCGAGGACACCAACGTGCGCAGCCGCGCCGCGGAAATACTGCGGCACTGGAACACCCGTCGCCGCAACGCGGCATGGGAGCGCCTCGGACGCAGCGACGAGGACGCCGGGGAGAGCCCGATGGCGGCGTTCCGGAACCTGCGGCTGGAAATGCTCGAAAAGGAGCGTGAGGTGTTCATCGCCGAACGCGATGCCGGCAATATCGACGACGAGGTGCTGCGCACCGTCCTGCGGGGCCTCGACCTGGAAGAGGCCACCATGAATCAGGCCGACCGCTAGGTTCGGAGCAGTGTCTGCCGCCCAAGCCCTTTCGATCATCATGCTGGTTGTCGTGCTGGTGGCCGCGATCTGGCGCCGGATGAACATCGGTGTGCTGGCCCTTGGCGCCGCGTTGCCCGTCCTGGCACTCTCGGGGCTGGACGCGAAGGCGATGTACACGACATTCCCGGGCGATATCTTCGCGCTGATCGTCGGCGTCTCGCTGCTGTTCGCGCACCTCGAGCGAAGCGGCGCCCTCGGCTGGTTCGTCGAATTGGTGTACGGGGCTGTGGGCGACCGTCACGCAATGCTGCCGTGTGCAGGCTTTCTTGTCGGCGCCATGCTGTCCACGGTGGGCGCATTCTCGACGGCCGTCATCGCGTTCCTCGTGCCCCTGGTGGCGCACGTCGCGGTGCGGTACCGCAGCAGCTTCTACCTGTGCGAGCTGGGCGTGGTGATCGGGGCCAACAGCGCCGGCCTCTCCCCGCTGAACCCGACCGGTGCCGTCGTCCGCGCCGCCGCATCGAAGTTTCATGTCAGCTATCCAGGATGGGCCCTCTGGGCTGTCTCCATGGTGGTCGCGGCCCTTGTCGTGCTGTGCCTGCAGCTGCTCGACGCGTTTCGGCGCAGCCGCGGCCGAGGTTTCGACCTCACCCCGGCACCGGCCGCTACCGCGGAAACCGATGCGGCCGAACGGCCCTCGCTTCGATACGCATGGTGCTCGGGTCTGGCGCTGCTGACGTTCGTGCTGCTCGTGGTCATCGTCAAAACCGATGTCGGGGTGACCGCTATCGCCCTGGCCGCGCTGCTGCAGATTGCATTCCGCCCCCAGGAGCGGTCACTGCTGGCCCGGATCCCCTGGCCCAGCATCCTGCTACTGTGCGGTCTGCTCACCTACCTCGGGCTGATGCAGAAGATCGGCACCATCGATTCGATCGCGAGCGTCTTGCATCGCCTCGGGACGGGCCCGGTTCTCATCCTCGTACTCGCGTATTTGACTGCCCTGCTGTGCAATATCGAAAGCTCGACGCTCGGAGTTCTCGGGCTGATGATGCCCGTCGTGTTCTCCACCTTCACCGAGCCGGCCCAGATGTTCTGGGTGGTGTGCGCGGTCTGCGTGCCGGCGGCGTTGATGGTGATGAATCCGATTCATGTGGCGGGCACCCTGATCATCGGCAATAGCGCAGTCGACGAGCAGGACAACCTGTTCCGGAGGCTGTTGGCCCTCGCGGGAAGCCTGGCGCTCGTGGTGCCCGGGCTGCTGTCGATCGTGTCCATCGCGGTCGCATGATGGGTGGACCGCCGCCATCGGCAGGCGGTCGCTAGGGCTGACCGGGCAGCAGCTGCACCATCAGGCCGTTGGCGTCGGCCAGCACCGTGCCCTGCGCGTCGTAGAGCTCCGCCGAGACGAAGGCCTTGCGGCGATCCACCTGGTCGATGCGGCTGCGCGCGGTCAGCGGCACCCCCACCGGGACCACCTGCCGATAGTTGACGTGCAGGAAGGCCGTGCGGCTGATGGTGCGGCCCGCCATGATCACCGTCATGCCGAAGAGATGATCGAACAGCAGCGGCAGGATGCCACCGTGCACGGCGCCGTTACCGCCCAGATAGAACCGCGGGAAGTCACCGTGAGCCTCGATGCCGTCCGGACCGGCCTTGTCGATGAACCAGGGCGGCAGCAGCAGATGCCCGTTAGCGGGCTCGTCGGCGACCCGGTTGGCAGGGCCAACACCCTCGGGCGCCTCAAAGGGATCCATCAGCTCGACGAGCTTCTCCGTGACGTCGGCCGCCTCATCCCAGCGAGGATCGTCCATATCGGCGGACACCGCGAGATCCTGCAGCCGCCGCATGGCGGTCAGGAAGCGCCCGAAACCGGGCCCCACCGAGGACGGCGAGTACTGCGGGAAACCCCCGCCACGGATTTCACGGATCGCCCGATTCATCTCTTCATGCAGTGCGGCGAGTCTGTCCCCGTCGGCGGTCATGACCTCGAGAGTATGTCGCGCCGCACAATCGTCTGATCGCGGCCCGGCCCGACGCCGATGCACGACATCGGCGCACCCGCGAGCTCCTCCAGGCGCAGCACGTAATCCTGCGCCTTGGCGGGCAGGTCGCCGAACTCGCGAGCGCCGGAGATGTCCTCCCACCAACCCGGAAGCTCTTCGTAAACCGGTGTGGCCCGGTAGATCTCACTCTGGGTCATCGGCATTTCGTTTGTGCGCTTGCCGTCCACCTCGTACCCGACGCAGATCGGTACGGTCTGCAGGCTGGACAGCACGTCCAACTTGGTCAGGAAGTAGTCGGTGATGCCGTTGACCCGGGTGGCATACCGGGCGATGACGGCGTCGAACCAGCCGCAACGCCGCGGGCGACCGGTGGTGACGCCCACCTCGCCGCCGGTCTTGGCCAAGTAGGCGCCGTGCTCATCGAACAGTTCGGTGGGGAACGGACCCGAACCCACCCGCGTGGTGTACGCCTTGAGAATCCCGAGCACGGTGGTGATCCGGGTGGGGCCGATACCGGACCCTACGGAAGCGCCACCGGCGGTCGGGTTCGAGGACGTCACAAACGGATACGTGCCGTGATCGACGTCGAGCAGCGTGCCCTGCGATCCCTCCAGCAGTACCGTCTCACCGCGTTCCAGTGCCTGGTTGAGCTGCAGGCGGGCATCGGCGATGCGGTGTTTGAATCCCTCGGCCTGCTCCAGCACGCCGTCAACCACCTGATCCGGGTCCAGGGCCTTGCGGTTGTAGATCTTGACCAGCACCTGGTTCTTGAACTCCAGTGCGGCATGGACCTTCTGGCGCAGAGACTCCTCGTCGAGGACGTCGGCGACCCGGATCCCGATGCGCGCCACCTTGTCCTGATAGCAGGGACCGATACCGCGACCGGTGGTGCCAATCTTCTTGGATCCCAGATACCTTTCGGTCACCTTGTCGATCGCGACGTGGTAAGGCATCAAGAGATGCGCATCCGCGGACAGGATGAGACCCGAGGTGTCGATCCCCCGCTCCTCCAGGCCCGCGAGCTCGGTGAGCAGCACGCCGGGATCGACAACGACCCCGTTGCCGATGACGTTGGTCACTCCTGGAGTGAGGATTCCCGACGGGATGAGGTGCAGGGCGAAATTCTCCCCGTTGGGTAAGACGACGGTATGTCCGGCGTTGTTACCGCCCTGGTAGCGGACTACCCATTGAACCGAGCCACCGAGCAGGTCGGTTGCCTTGCCTTTGCCTTCGTCGCCCCACTGGGCGCCGATCAGGACTATTGCCGGCATGTGCGTTCTCTGCGCTTCCCTGTTGGCAGCCCACACTGTCCTTCCGGCTGGGCGAAGGCGGCGCGACGCTGCGCGTGCAAAATGTTGTTCAGCCGGTGAGCCACTGTATCGCAGGCCACGGGCTTTGTACGTATTCGGCACCGACGAAAGAGGTCCTTAATGAGCCCCCCGCGCGTCACCGAAACGGCGTCGGCACAGGTTTTGCTGTTCGGTGGGCGCCGACTGCCCCGTATTTTGCGCGATCTCCCTGTGGACCGGGTCGAGGAATCCGACGCGGTGCGCGCGCTCGTCGATGAACTCCCGGCCACTCCGACGCGGCTCATCGTGGTCGGCGCAGACGGTGATCTCGGCCAAGTGCTGACCCGCTTGATGCGCGCCGAAAAACTGGATGTGGAGTTGGGCTTCGTGCCGGACCGGCGGTCACACGCACGACGGATCTACCGGATCGGGCGCGGAGCAGCACGTCGGGCACGTAAGGGCAAGGCACACCGGGTACCGCTCATCCGGGACGACACCGGCACCGCCCTTGCCGGGCGCGCCTCATGGCAGAGCAGCGACGGCGACGGGGTCACTGGCGAGGCGACCGTCGATGACACCGTGCTGTTCGACGGGACCGCACTGGTCGATGTCGAGCCCACCGAGTCGATGCCGGGCCTGCGGGCCTCCGTACGGGGCCGGACGCGACTCCTTCCGCGTCGCTGGGTGACCGGACGCGCGGCTCAACTGGGCACCGTGGGGGCCGTCGTCGTCAGGGACGGCGTCGCGGGCCCTCGCCCGGTCACCCGATCCACGTTCTATCGCCACCAGCACAGCTGGTGGCTCGTCCGGTAGCTTCTTGCCGTGAACGTCAAGCAAGCGGTCCGCCCCAGCCCGGTCTTCCTGGCGCTCGTCGCGCTCACCGTCGCCGGGGCGGTGCTCGCATGGCTGGGCGGTGATTCCACCGAACCATTGGCTCGCGGCGGGGTATTCGTCTTCGTGTTCACCGGGTGGATCGTGTCGCTGTGCCTGCACGAGTTCGGGCATGCCTACACCGCGTGGCGTTTCGGAGATACCCAGGCGCGCGGCTACCTGACGCTGAACCCGTTGCAATACACCGATCCGGTGCTGTCCATGGTGCTGCCGCTGGTGTTCATCGCCCTCGGCGGCATCGGGCTTCCCGGTGGCGCGGTGTACGTGCACACCGCCGGCATGAGCAACCGGCAGCGCACCCTGGTGAGCCTGGCCGGCCCCAGCGCCAACGCGATACTTGCGGTGTTAATTCTCGGAACGACAGCACTTTTCGCCGATCGCGAGCACATCGTGTTCTGGGCAGCCATGGCCTACCTCGGTTTTCTTCAGGTGACTGCGGTGGTGCTCAACCTGCTGCCCGTGCCGGGCCTGGACGGCTACGGTGCGCTCGAACCCCATCTGAGCCCCAACACGCAGCGCACGCTCGGCAACGCCAAAACGTTCGGCTTCCTCATCCTGTTCATGCTGCTGATGTCGCCGCCGATCAACCGTGCATTCTTCGGCGCGGTGTACTGGGTCGTCGCCTCATTCGGAGTCGACCCGGGCCTGGCCCAAATAGGCGGCTGGCTGTTCCGATTCTGGGGCAAGCTGCTCTAGCCGCCCCCGCGCCGTCAGGTCGGGACAACGGGCAGCAGCACGTAGGGCCGTTGGCCCGCGCTGCCGCGGAGGGTGGTGCGTCCGGAAAACTCGGGCAGGTCGCGTTCACCGGGCAATTCGTGCCAGTACGCACCACTTCCGAGTAATTCTCGCCCGTAGACCTGCTCGTGTGGCCCGGGTCGTTCGTGCGTGTAGTCCTGACCACGCACGGAAAGTCCGATGCGGTAGCCCGCCGGTGCCACGACCGACATCGGCCAGATCTCGACGTCGGCTTCGTACACAACGCCCGGCGTGAGTGGATCGCTCGCGGTGTGCGTGTGCCATGGCCGGTACGGCAGCGAGCGCTGATCGTCCCTCGCGCGGTGCGACATCCGCAGCCACCCCTGGGCCACCGGGCCGTGAGGTTCGAACGCAGTAGGCCACAAGACCTCGGCGCCAAGGGGATCGAACAGATGCACGGTGACGAACAGGTCGGCATCCGTCGTGCTCGAGACGACAAAGACCTTCAGTGCCGCCGGACCCGTGATCTCGATGTCGTGCTCCAGGACCGGCGTGGTGAACATGACGCCCTTCGAACGGGCCTCGAACGTGATCGACTGCTCGCCCTCGGGTGCGGTGACCGTCAGCTGCCGGTCCGCACAGTCGAGATAGAAGCGAGTCCACCGAGTGCGATCCAGCGGCCATTCGTTTTCGGTGCGTTGGATGAACGTCTCGGGTGTGCGCACCTTGAGGTGGACCGGCGGCTCCTTGTCCCACCCATTGGCCTCAGCCTTGAGGAAGTGATCAAAGAATCGCCGCTGCAGGTCAACGCCGTAATCGGTATAGAACTCGGTCCAATGTTCCAGGCCGTGCACCTCCAGCCACTTCTGCCCGGAGGCGCTACGTGCGAACCCTTCGAAGTTGCCGCGTGAATGTAGGCCCATGCCACCCCAATTCGCGCACGAGAGCACCGGCACGGTGATGTCCTCCAGGTTCGCGGTGCGGTCCCGGTAGTAGCCGTTGAGGTACTGATTGGTCAGCAGCACATCACCGATAGCGACGGCGTTGGCGTCCAACTCAGCCCGACTGCGAATCGGCAGCCCCGAAACGCGGCGACCGTTGTTGGGGTTGATCTGGGCGTCGGCGCGCCCGTGCTGCACACTTCGGATCTGGCACGGCATCCAACTGGGCATGAACTCGCTGGTGATGCCACCGTGTTTGGCGTACTCGCGGTAAAAGTCATTGGCTCCCTCCCACGGGCAGATGGCCGCCAGATGCGGAGGTGCCAGGGCTGCGACCAGCCACTGGTTGGTGGCCAGGTAGGAGATGCCCAGCATGCCGACCTTGCCGTTGCTCCACGGCTGCACCCCGGCCCATTCGATGCAGGCATAAAGATCCTGGATCTCCCGCGGCGAGAAGATATCGATCGCCCCCTCGCTGCCTCCCGCACCGCGGGTATCGATGCGCACACAGACGTAGCCCAGAGGCACCCAGCGTTCCGGGTCGGGGTATTCCCACACCTGGTACTTGTTGCTCGACTCGGCGCCGATCTCGGGATGCGCACGCATCATGGCGTTGAAGTTGTCGGCATAGCCGACTTGGAACGGCAGCCCCTTGCCGTAGGGGCTGGCCGCCAGCAGAACCGGGTGCGCTGCGTCATCATCGGGGCGGAAGATGTCGGCGGCCAGCGTTATCCCGTCGTCCATCGTGATGCGCACATCCCATTCGATGCGCATACCGTCGCGCAGTTCACTGCGCGACGTGTACTGCTCAGCCATGGTGTTTCCCTTCGTGTTCAACAGCTGTGCGGCGAGTTCCATTGAGGGCAATACTTTTGGGATGATGCGCTACCGGCGGGCGGTCCGGCTAGGAAGCCACCCAGCCGCCGTCGATCAATAGGCTTGCGCCGTGGATATAGGACGCGGCCGGTGACGCCAGGAAGACAACCGCCGGCGCGATATCCTCGACTTCACCCACCCGCCCGGCCGGCGTGGAATCAAGCATCTGCTGCTCGTAATCCTTGTCGGCGAGGAGATCTGCGTTAATGCTCGTGCGAACGTTGCCCGGTGCGACAGCATTGACGCGAATCCCCAGCGGCCCGAATTCGGCGGTAAGAGACTTCACCAGCAGTTCGACCGCACCCTTGGTCGCGCAGTACGCCGCAGAGTTGGGAAAGCCGACGTGGCCGCAGATCGACGACACGAAGATGACCGAACTACCCGCCTCCAGATGCGGGGCAGCGGCGCGGGTGAGCCGGAAGGGCGCACGCACGTTGATATTCCACTGCGTGTCGAGGTCGACATCGGTCGTCTCCAGAAAAGGCGTGGGCAGGAAAACACCAGCGGCGTGCACCAGAATGTCCACCCCGCCAAAGCGGCCGACGGCGCCGGCGACGATAGCGCCCGGCGCGTCCGCATCGGTGACATCGATGCTCATGTATGCGGCCGTGCCGTCCGCCGACTCGATACCGGACGTCACTGCGGTCAAACGGTTCTCGTCGCGCCCGATGAGAAAGACACTCGCTCCTGCCCCTGCCAGTTCGCGGGCTATTTGAGCACCGATGCCCGAACTGGCGCCGGTGACGACGGCGACCTGGCTCCGAAGTGGTTGCGCGGCGTTGCCCATGAGGTCCTCACTCCTTGCATCACCGGAAGCCCTTGCAGAACAACACCATCCGCCACGGGGCTTTTTTCGGTGTGATTAACGCTAGTTTCCCTGCATTAAGAAGTATGAGACCCAACCGCTCTTAATGCAAGTTTTCTTGCATATGGTGGCCACGGTCTGACCCGAGAAGAGAGAAAACTTAGACAGCGCAGGCAATCAGCCCGCGCGAGCGATCAGATAGACCCGACGAGCACCCGGTCCACCAGTTGTTCCAGATCCTGGTCGGGCGGGGTGTACCCGAAGACCGCCCGCAGATAGATCGGAGCCAGCACCACATCGAAGATCTGCTCCACAGTGGGCGGATCCTCACCGCGCGCGACGCTACGATCGATCGCTGCCTGGATCTGGTCGGTCCGTGTCTTCAGGTAGGCGGCCGCGTTGCCCGCCGCCGCGGACTCCTCATTGCCGAACAGCGCCGAGCGGGCCATCGCCAGGGCACGGTAGAAGGCGAAGCCCTCCTTGGATTTGACCTGGGCCGACACCGCCGTGGCCCACGTCAACAGGTCATCGCGCAGATTCCCGCTGTTGGGGAACGGTGATTCTTCGTTGAGCTGGGTGACCGCGACATCGAGGATCACCGACTCGATGGTTCCCCACCGCCGGTAGATCGTCACTTCGTGGATGCCCGAGCGCTCCGACACCTCGCGGACACTGACCGCGTCTCGCCCCTCGGCGAACAGGGACCGCACCGCGTCATGCACCTGCTGGCGGGTGCGCTCGGTGCGGCCCCCCGGACGCACCGAGCCGTGCGCCGCCGAGATCTCGGTCATGGCCCGAAGGCTAAGCGAGGAAACCACGCAAGTCGAGTTGCGTTAGGCAGAAAGCAATGCGGGGCGGGCCGCCGGATCGCAATCGTCGAGCAGATCGCAGCACCGCGCGTACTCGTGGTCCTCACCGATCAGTTTGGCGGCACGCGCCAAGGCCGCCACCGCGCGCAGGAAGCCACGATTAGGCTCATGCGAATACGGGACCGGGCCAAAACCCTTCCAACCGTTTCGCCGCAACTGGTCCAGGCCGCGGTGATACCCGGTCCGCGCGAACGCGTAGGCCGTCACAATGCTGGCAGTGCGGTTGTCGGACCCGTCGTCGTCCAGCGCGTTCTCGGCCAGTTCGGCCCAGGCGATCGACGCCGCGGGATAGGCCGCCGCTACCGCGGCCGGATCCTGACCGTTGAGCAGCGCCGATTCGGCGTCCTCGTCTCCGGGCAGCAGCACCGGCTCGGGACCCAGCAGATCACGCATTGGACACCAGGGAGAACTCATCCGAAAGACTCATAGATCCCATTGTGACGCGAACCGTCTCCCGCGATCACGATAGGGTGGGCGCGGTCGATCGCGCCTGCGCGAAAGAGCGGTAAGCACGGATAAGGAACGAAACGCATGGCGAACCCCACCGGTGGAAATTCCGAGGCCAAGCCCGACGCACAGGGCGAAGAGCTTGCGGACTCCGCCGAACAGCCGGAAGGCGCCGCGAGCACCCCGGACGTATCGGATGTTTCGGATACCGAGGACAACACAGACACCGGTCCGGTCCCTCCACTCGATGACGCCCAGACCGTGGTGATGGCTCCGGCCAAACCCGAGGTTCCGCGTTACACGGCGCCGGGATTCGATGCCAACAAGACCGAGATGATCGCGCCAGTCGGCGACGATCCCAAGACCGAGTTCATCCAGCCGCTGGCGACCCAGGCCCGTCCCAAGGTCGCGACTCCCGAGACCATCGCGCCGCGCAAGGCGGAGAAGCGCAGCTGGGGCTGGGTTATCGCGCTGGTACTCGTCGTCGCCGCATTGGCCGCGGTGATCGTGCTTGCCGCGGTCGTCATCTCACGTACCAGCACGCCGAAGGCGTCGCAGGAAGAGTTGGTACGTAACAGCATTCAGAATTACGACAACGCCATCCAGACCGGTAACCTGGCCGCCCTGCGCACGATTACCTGTGGCGAGACCCGCGACGGTTACGTGCGTTACCCCGACGCCGATTGGTCGCAGACGTATCAGAAAGTGGCAGCCGCCAAGCAGTACCCGGTGGTTGCCAGCATCGACGAGGTCGTCGTCAACGGCGAGCACGCCGAGGCCAACGTCACGTCCTTTATGGCGTTCGCACCGCAAACCCGTTCATCGCGGAGCTTTGATCTACAGTTCCGCGACAACCAGTGGAAAATCTGCCAGTCCGACTAACAGCATGTCCCCGAGTGCGAGCGCCGACGCTCACACTCGGGGCAGCGGCTTACGCCAGTCCGGCAGAAACCGACCTGCCCGCCGACTTCAGGTCATTGCACGCCTCGACGACACGCGTCGTCATGTTGGCCTCGGCCTTCTTCAGGTAGCTGCGCGGGTCGTAGGTCTTCTTATCGCCCACCTCGCCGTCGATCTTGAGCACACCGTCGTAGTTGGTGAACATGTGCGCGGCGATCGGGCGGGTGAAGGCGTACTGGGTGTCGGTGTCGACGTTCATCTTCACCACGCCGTAGCGCAGCGAGTCCTCGATCTCCGACTTCAGCGAACCCGAGCCGCCGTGGAAGACGAAGTCGAACGGCTTGGAGCCCTCCGGCAGACCCAGCTTGGCCGAGGCCACCTTCTGGCCCTCGGCGAGCACCTCCGGCTTGAGCTTGACGTTGCCGGGCTTGTACACACCGTGCACGTTGCCGAAGGTGGCCGCCAGCAGGTAGTGGCCCTTATCGCCGACGCCGAGCGCATCGACGGTCTTCTCGAAGTCCTCGGGGGTGGTGTAGAGCTTCTCGTTAATCTCGGCCTCGACACCGTCCTCTTCACCACCGACGACGCCGATCTCCACCTCGAGAATGATGTGGGCCTTGACGGCGGCGGCCAACAGCTCCTGCGCGATGGTCAGGTTCTCGTCGATCGGCACCGCGGAGCCGTCCCACATGTGCGACTGGAACAGCGGAGCCCGGCCGGCGTTGACACGCTCCTGGGAAATGGCCAGCAGTGGGCGGACATAGGTGTCCAGCTTGTCCTTGGGGCAGTGGTCGGTGTGCAGCGCGACAGTGATGTCGTACCTGGCGGCGACGACGTGCGCGAACTCGGCGAGAGCGACCGCGCCGGTCACCATGTCTTTGACACCCAGGCCCGAGCCGAACTCGGCTCCTCCGGTGGAGAACTGGATGATGCCGTCACTGCCGGCGTCCGCGAATCCCTTGATGGCGGCGTTGATGGATTCCGAAGATGTGCAGTTGATGGCCGGGAAGGCGAAGGAATGCTCCTTGGCCCGATTCAGCATCTCGGTGTAGACCTCGGGCGTCGCGATGGGCACGTCGGTGACCTCCATGTCGGTTCTGAGCAGTCGGTTCTGGGCTCTGAGGAATCGCCCCTCACCATAAGCCAGGGACGTTTCCATCAGTCAGCGCCGGTACTGTTGGCGCCGTGATCCTGGCTTCGTCGACGACCACCCTGGCCCTCATGCCCAGCTTCCTGGACCCCACCAAGCTGCTGGCGCAGTTCGGGACGCTGGCATTGCTCGGGTTGCTGGTGGTGATCTTCGTGGAATCAGGTGTGCTGTTCCCGGTGCTGCCCGGCGACTCGCTGCTGTTCGTCGCGGGCCTTTTCGCCGCCAAACTGGCCGCCGGAGTCGCCGACGAGAGCATCCAGCAGGCCAACTTCCAGCTCTGGAAGCTGCTGGTCTTCATTCCCATCGCGGCCATCCTGGGCGGGCAAGTCGGCTACTGGATCGGGCGCGGCATCGGCACCTCCATGTTCAAACCCGACGCGCGCTTCCTCAAACAGCGCTACCTGGACGAGGCACACGCCTTCTTCGAGAAGCGGGGCCCCTTCGCCATCGTGATCGCACGATTCGTACCGATCGTGCGCACCCTGGCCCCGATCACCGCCGGCGCTGCCCGGATGAGTTATCCCATCTTCGCGCTGTACAACATCCTGGGTGCCGTCGTCTGGGGCGTCGGTCTTACCCTGTTGGGCTACTGGCTGGGCCAGTTCCAAGTCATTCAGAAACTGCTCGAACCGATCTTTATCGTGATCGTGTTGGCCTCGGTGGCCCCGATGTTCTTCGAGTGGATGCGCCGCCGTAAGGCCGCCAAGGGCGCAGCGGGCTCCGAGACGCCGACCGAGGCCTGAGCTTTCGTCGACATCGACGAAATGTAGAGGTGTACCCGCACTTTCCGTACAAAAGGTAGATCTCGGCGTGCAGCCTGGTCCACTACGAGGTGGGCTGAGTCTTCTCGAACTCGGTCACCTTGGCCCGGAAGGCATCCGGGAACGATGCGGACTTGCCGTCGATCGCGTGCACGTAGACCGTCTCACCGGTGATGAGATGTTCACCGCCACGGTGAATCTCGAAGTGGCAGGTCATGCTGGCCCGGCCCATCCGGGCTATACGTACCCCGATATCGACGACGTCGTCGAAGCGGGCCGACGCGTGATAGTCGATGACCGATTTCACCACGTAAATATGCTCGAAGACCCCATCGCCACCGGCATTGCGCGCGCCGGTCAGCGCCGCCCAGTACTCGGTGAGCGCGACATCGAAGTACGCCAGGTAGTGCGCGTTGAAGACCACGCCCTGTATATCGACCTCGGCCCAGCGCACCCGCAGCGGATAAAAGAAGCTGAAATCCTCCTGCGCCACGTCAGGCGACCACGTGTGCGGCTTCGAGCAGCATCCAACCGGACAGCTGCACCGACAAATCCCGCTCGGGAACCTTCGACGGATTGACCGCGCCGGCTACGAACTGCGATGCCGCCGACAGTGCGGTCGGCAGATCGGCCGTCCGCGTCCAGTCCGCGCCGAACAACGGAAGATCCTCGACCGTCAGCCGATTGGCCCATGCGGCCTCCGCCGAGGCCAGCAAGATGTCCCGGGCTGTGGTGCGCGCATCGGCGTCCTGCGCCGAGTTCTCCGGGAGCGTGGTGACCACCAGCGCCAGATAGCGGGCCAGAATGCCGTTGAACAGCCCGCCGTCTCCGCCGCCGCTGCCCCTGATGACCCCGTCTTCGGTCATCTCATCCCTGACGGCGTGGACCAGCCGATGTACGCGCTGGGCATGCCGTGACTCGGCGGTCCGCACCGCCAGCTCCGTCTCCAGCCCCAAGACCACACCCTGGCAGTAGGTATAAGTGGCCCGTTCGAGGGTGCCGTCCTCTTGGATGCCATCGATCACCAGATGCGAGTCCGGGTCAACGAGGGTCTTGTCGATCCAGTCGGACATCACCTCGGCCCGCCACACTCTTCCGGTGCGCGCCAACACGATTGCCGCGGGCCCGTTGGCGGGGGTGTTGAAGAACCTGTCCTGCTTGCGCCAGGGGATGCCACCCCCGTACTGCGGCATCCACGCGTCGAGGAACTGCTGCCGTAGGCGATTCAGCGCGCGTGGACGCTCCAGGCCCAGCAGTTCGGAGGCGCGCTGCATGGCCAGCGCCAACCAGGCCATGTCGTCGTAGTACTGGTTGGTCCACATAAAGACATTGCGAAAGCGATGTGCGCGTTGCATATCCGCGATGTGCTTGAGCCGATCCGGGCGCGGGTCACGCAGTTGCGCATCGATCAGACAGTCCTGCAGATGCGCCTGCCACCAGTAGTGCCAGTTCTTGAACCAGGTGGCACCCGGCGCGGGCGGCCACGTGACGATGCCCAGTTGCATCCCCGGCAGATGCCACAGCGACGAGAGATGCCGTGCGGTAATAGCAGCTTCGGCGCTACTGGCACGGTTTGCCCACAGCACATCCATGCACCCGATACTAGGCGGGGCTCACCACGCTCTGTCGAGGTCGGCATGCTGACGGATCCAGGCGTGCATGGCGATCCCCGCGGCGACCCCGGCATTGATGCTGCGCGTCGATCCGAACTGGGCGATCGAAACCGTCATCACCGCACCACCTTTCGATGTATCGGTGACGCCCGGACCCTCCTGCCCGAACACCATCAAACAGTCTGCCGGCAACTGTGCCGTCTCCAGCGGTACCGAGCCGGGCACATTGTCGACGGCCACCACGGTCAGACCGGCCTGCTTGGCGTACTCGAGAAGCTCATCGGTGCTGTCATGGTGCATCAGGTGCTGATAGCGGTCGGTGACCATGGCGCCGCGCCGGTTCCAGCGGCGCCGGCCCACGATATGCACGGTGTGCACCGCGAACGCGTTGGCGGTGCGCACCACCGTCCCGATATTGGCGTCATTTTCAAAGTTCTCGATGGCGATGTGTAACCGATGGCGTCTGCTGTCGATATCTGCGACAATCGCGTCTCGCCGCCAATAGCGGTAGGCATCAACCACATTGCGGGCATCCCCGGCACGCAAGAGTTCCGGGTCGTAGCGCGGATCTTCCGGTAGTGGCAGACCCCGATCCAGCGCCCAGGGCCCCACACCGTTGCCGGTGGCGCCCCACAGAGACGGCTCCGCGGGTCGGTTCTTGGGATCTTCCGAGTCCGCACTCACGAGTTCGTCCACACGGCGGCATGGGTACCGATCACCGACAGGGTGCCCGCGAGCACTGCCGCGTTGATCTCCCCCTGCAGACACAGCGAGGGTTGCAGCTGCACGGCGCCGAGGGCAGCGTCCGGCAGCACCAGCACCGAGGCGCCGTAGACTGCACAGCTACGCGGCAGGCCCGGCCCGGGCAGCGTCGGTGCCACCGTCACCATGAGCGGTCCGCCGCGCGCAGCCGATTCGTCGCGATAGCGCGCCGCGACCCCCGAAATGTTCAGTCCCAGCAGCGAGTATCCGTTGCCGGTGAAGGCATGTGGATCACCCAGATCCACCTGGCTGATCTGCTGACCGTTGGCCCGCCAGGCCTCCATGCTCTTGGTGATGATCACCAAGCCCGAGTCATTCTGCGGGGTCGGTAGCAGACCCATCGGGTACGCCACCGGATAGGCCACGGTGGTTCCGGCAATACGGTCTTTGGCCGAGTACACGTACACGCCGCGCACCGCGCTCTGGTTTTGCATGGGCCCCAGGCACACCGTGCCGGTGAGCTGATCTGGAGTCGGCGCGGTCAGGGGATGTATCGACAGATCGGTCAGCCCACCGCACCCGTTCAATGCCGGCACTTCCAGCGGATGTGCCAGTGATCCGTACAGCCCGAAACGCAGATCCGCGGCGGTAGTGGGCTTCTCCCCCGGTTTGGCGGCCGCCCCCGTGATGTCGACCAGCACGTACCCGTTCTGGAATCGCAGATTGGCGACACCGAGGTTCCAGCCCAGCACACTCTGTGTCTCGCCGACCTTGGCGGCCTGTGCGCCGTAGACCAGTTGTTTCTCAGGGTCTTTCGAGCAGCCCGTCAGGACTAGGACCCCGGCCAGCAGAGCAACCAGGGCCCTCCGGAAGGTCACGATCCGGCCAGGCCGAGATCCGCCAGTCCCAGCACATACCTATAGGGAACACCTTCGGTGCGAATGGCCTCGGCGGCACCGGTGTCACGGTCGACGACGGTCGCCACTCCGATCACCGTGCCTCCGGCCTCACGGACCGCGTGCACTGCCGTGAGCGCGGAACCGCCGGTGGTGCTGGTGTCCTCGACCACCAGAACCTGCTGCCCGGCCACGTCGAATCCTTCGATAAGCCGTTGCATGCCATGGGCTTTCACCGACTTACGCACCACAAAAGCATCGATGGGCCGTCCGGCGGCATGCATGACGGCCGTCGCGACCGGATCAGCACCCAGAGTCAGCCCGCCGACCCCGGCGTAGTCCCAGTCGCTGGTCAGCTCGCGCACCAGCCGCCCGATCAGGGCCCCGGCACGGTGATGCAGCGTGGCGCGACGCAGGTCGACGTAATAGTCGGCCTCCTTGCCCGACGACAAGGTCACCTTGCCGTGCACCACCGCGATATCGCGGACCAAGGCCGCCAACTCGTCACGCTCGGCGGCGTTGAGATCCGGTCCTAAATCAAGTTCTGCCACGACCCCGTCCTACCACGCTGTTGAATTTCCGCACCAAACCTCTTGGTATTAACCGTGTTACCGATGTGATCGCCTTGTATTGCACGCCAGGAACGCTGAGCACCTTACCGGCGGCGATGTCGTGCAGGCACGCGTTGACCACGTCATCGACCTGGAGCCACATGAATTCGGGAATGGTGCCCATCTCAATTCCGGCCCGCTCGTGAAACTCGGTGTGGATGAATCCGGGGCACAACACGTGCATGCCAACGCCGGTGCCTAACAACCCGTTTGCCAATCCTTCGGTGAAGGAGACCACCCAGGCCTTGGACGCCGAGTACGTCGAGCCGCGCCCGGAGACCAGGCCGGCCACGCTCGCCACATTGATGACGGTGCCGGTGCCCGCTTCGATCATCGAGGGCAGGGCCGCACGGGTCAGCTCCATGACGGCAGTGACATTCACGTCCAGCTGAGCGCGCAGCAGTTCAGGCGCTGCTACCCAGAACTCGCCGGCAGTCGCGAATCCGGCGTTGTTGACCAACACCGACACGCCGGCCGCGAGGCGCTTGGCGACCCTTGCCCGATCGGCAGCATCGGCCAGGTCGGCGGGCAGCACCTCGGCATGCACACCGAATCGGCAGGCGAGCTCGTCGGCCAGTGCCCCCAGGCGCTGCTCATCACGGGCAACGAGCACCACGTCATACCCCTGCGAGGCGTACTTGCGAGCAAAACCGCCTCCCAGGCCCGAGGTGGGGCCGGTTATGAGCGCCGCGGGGCGCACGGAATTCGTGTCAGCCGCGGATGAGCCAAGACCATCAGGCACGGATGAGCCGCTTGCGCGAAGACCGTCAACCATGGTTGGTCAGCGTACCCGGCTGACTGGGCCCTTCCACTCGCCGTATACCCGGTACTAGACGTTACTAGTACAAATTGTCCGGAAATCACCGCTTGTCTGAGCCAGCGTTGCTAGCATCGCGAAATGCTCGACCGGCTAGTGGGGTGGCTCATAGCGCGTCAGCGCTGGATTTACCCGGTGCTTATCGCATTGTGGCTCGCCGCGGGCACCTACATAACCACCGCGCCGAAGGTTGCACTGCCCACTCCGGAGACCGCCCCGACCGCGCAACCCGTGAGCGCCATGTCGCTCAGCCAGCCCAAGACGGTGACCTACGAGGTGTCCAGCGGCGGAGCGCCCATCACGGTGTCCTACCTCGACGAAAAGGGCCAATCACGGCTCTTCAACGGCGCAGCGCCCTGGCGCACCAGCTTGACCACCAGCGACTTCGGATTCACGGCCGGCGTCACGGCGATATCCACCGACACCGTCACCTGTCGTATCACCGTCGACGGCAAGGTCGCCGACGAGAAGACCGACACCAGCCGCACCCCTTCGGTGAGCTGCAATCTCGTCGCATTCCAAAAACTCGGCGCGCAAGGCGGTCACTGATGCACGACAGTCCAGTTTTCGGCCACTTCGCCGGGGTCATCAGCAGGCACGCCGCCGCGATCATCGGGCTCCTCATGCTGGTGGCCGGTGGCCTGATGGCATCGGCACCCGACCTCGAAGAGCTCGCCCTGACCCACGGCAGCCCCATGATGCCCACCAACACCCAGTCCGCAGCCGCGCTCAAACACATGGCCAAGGCGTTCGGGGAATCCGAGTCGAACAACACCGCCGCCGTCGTCGTCGTCAAGAATCAGCCGTTCACCGAGAAGGACCGGCAGTTCCGTGCCGAACTGATGAAGCGGCTGCGGGCCGACACCGAGCACGTAGAGCCGGGCATGGACATGTGGTCCGACCCGCAATTCGCGACAGCATCGGAAAGTCCCGACAAGATGGTCGCCCTGGCGCAGGTGCAACTGTCCGGGGAGATCGGCGGACCCAAGGCCATGGAATCCGCAAAGGCCGTGCAGCGCATCATCGATGACATCGCCAAGCCGGCCGGCACCACCATCTATGCCACCGGAACAAGCCAGGCCGCGGCCGATCAGATCAACACGATGATGCGCGATGTCGTGATCATCGGTGGGCTGTCGCTCGTGCTGGTGGGCGGCCTGCTGTTGTTGGTCTACCGCTCCCTTGTGGTCGCATTCCTGCCACTGATCACGGTGGGCGTTGCGGTCGGGATCGCTACCCCGATCGCCAGCTTCCTGACCCTGGCCGGGCTCATTCCAACATCGATGATGACCAACGCCTTGATGGGTGCGCTGGCGTTGGGTGCGGGTACCGACTACTCCATCTTTTTCATCGGCCGCTACCAAGAGGGCCGACGTGCCGGCCTCAGTGTCGACGACGCGTTCCGCGCCGGTTATCGGGGCGTGGCGCCGGTCGTGATCGCGTCCGGGTTTACGGTCGCAGGCGCGTTGTCCTGCATGACATTCGCCCAGCTGGACATGATGAGATCGATGGGCATACCCGGGGCCATCACGATGATCTTCACGGTGCTGTCGGCGGTGACGGTCACACCCGGCGCACTGCTCATCGGCGCGCGCAGGTTCGGCTGGTTCGAACCCAAATCGACCACCCGATCGACCCGGCTATGGCGCCGCATCGGCATCCGGGTGGCGCGCTGGCCAAAGCCCATATTCGTCACCACCTTCGCCGCATTGATCGTGCTCATGATGGTGATCCCCACTGCCTCCTTCAATTACGACGAACTGCAGTTCATCCCGAAGGACATGCCCAGTGCGGCCGGCATGAACGCGATTCAGGAGCACTTTCCCACGGGCCAAATGAATCCCGACATGATCCTCATCCGCGCCCCGGAAGATCTGCGCACATCGGCCAACATCGGACTCTTGGAGAAAGCAGCGCAACAGATCACCAAGCTGGACAGCGTGGCCTCGGTACAGTGGATCACCCGGCCGACGGGGATACCGATGGATCAAACCTCCCTCATGTACAGCGTGGGGATGGCCGGAACGATGGTGTCGCAGAACAAGATCGTCATGGAACAGCGCCAGCAGCGGATTCGCGCGATGACCGACAACATGAACTCGATGATGACTACCCTGCAGGGTCTGCAGAACACGCTACGTACCGCACAGCAGGGCGCCGCCCAATTCAGTGCGGCGGCCGGGCCGATCCAAGCCAGCCTGAATCAGATGAAATCACAACTTAATTCGGTGATGGGGCCGGCCCGCGAGGTGGTGCGGGCGCAACCCAATTGCGCCGCCGATCCGATGTGCGTGGGCGCACGATCCACCCTGTCCAACTTCGAGAACATGTCGAGTGTCACCGACCAAATGCGCAGCCTCGTCAGCACTTCGGGCTCCATGACCGGAGGTTTGGCCCAGGCCGCACGGACCATGCCGCGCATGCTCGACTCCATGTCCGCGATGCAGGATCTGATGACCGAGACCAATGAGCAGATGGCTCAGATGATGTCGCAAATCGATACCATGACCTCGCTGATGCAGGACCTCGGCCGAAGTAGCGCGGGCACCGGGGACTACTTCTACTTCCCCGCACAGATGCTCTCTGATCCGCGTTTCAAGCCGTACCTGAAGATGATGTTCTCCGAGGACGGCACCACCACCCGCATGATCGTGATCGGCAACGGCAGCAGCTACGGCGACGAAGGCATCCAGCGCGTCCGGGATCTGGCGCATGAGATGAAATACGCGCTCAAGGGCACTCGTTTGGAGGGCAGTGTCGTCGAAATCGCCGGCCCGGCAGCACTGATCGGCGATATGCGGGTGATGCTCGACCGCGACGAAAAGCTGATCATGATCGGCTGCCTGACGGTGATCTTCACCGTGGTGCTGCTTCTGCTGCGCGGTTTGGTGGCCTCGCTGATCGTCATCGGCTCGGTGCTGGTGTCCTTCGCGTCGACGCTCGGACTGGCCCTGGTGATCTGGCAACACGTGCTCGGCATTCAGTTGCACTGGTCGGTGCCGGTCGCGGTGTTCGCGATTCTCATCTCGGTGGGCGCCGACTACAACCTGCTGGTGGCGTCGCGCTTCAAGGAAGAGATGAGTGCCGGTATCCGTACAGGTGTCATCCGCACCATCGCCGGCACCGGCGGAGTGGTGACGACGGCCGGGCTGGTATTCGCGATGACGCAGTTCGCGATGATGGGCTCAAGTCTGGTGAACGTCGCTCAGATGGGCTCGACGATCGGTCTGGGATTGATCATCGACACGTTCGTCGTGCGCACCTTCACGGTGCCGACGCTCGCGGTAATCCTCGACAAGAAATTCTGGTGGCCACTGCCGATGAACCAGCTGTGGCGGCGTTCCTAGCGCCTAGTCGCCCTGCGGTTGGCCCTGACCCACGGGGGCAGGCTGCCGGTCGCTGGCGGGCGCGGAGTTGGAACCGACGGGTCGGCTCGGGCGTTCCGCGGCCTGGATGGGCGAGGGTGCCGATTCCCCGGACGGGGGCAACACGCGCAGCAGGTCGTTGAACTGGCGGACGGCCTTGAGGCCCTCGTCCCATTGCTCACGGTTGCTGTTGATGGGTAGCGCGGCCAGCGTCCAGTGCTGCTCGTTCCACAGCACCTCCGCCGTCTCGGTCGCGGTGTGAGCGAAGGTGACCATGCGCCGGTCACAGGCGCGACGAGCGGCGTCCAGGTTGGTGGAGTACACCATGCGCGGTCCGATGGCGCCCAACAGCCAAATATCGGATTCGCGGGGCTCCTGCATGACCTTGAGCCGCAGATCCACCATGACGTTGGTGCCCACCTTGCGGTGCAGCGCGATGATGGTCGCGACATCCTCCAGGTCGAAGACGTAGACGGCCTCCCCGCGGATCTGTCCGAGGACCACGTTGGCGGCCGCGGCCGATCCCGCACTCGACATCACGCCGCGATTCCAGCGCTTGACGATCTCTTTGTCCTGCGACATGTAGTCGAAGCCGTGAGATCGCGCCCAGGCCTTCCGGCGGTGTCCGCGGCTGCGGCGGCGGCCGATATCCACGTACAACAGCACGCCCGCACAGACGAAGCACAGTGCGGACAGCGTGAACCAAAGTAGAGCCATCCGCGACAGCCTAACCGGTACCGGCTCAACTGCCGCACGGACCGCTCGGATCGTGACCCAGAGTTACCGGTCCGTAATGGGCGCTCGATAGCGCCGAATGTCGACTTACCGCGCGAAAGTCCGAGTAGACAGCGCGATAAGTCGACACTCGACAGCTACTTATCCCAGGATGAGCGATTCGCCCTCGGCGCTCACGTTCACCGGAACGACGTCGCCATCGTGCACCTCACCGGCCAACAGCTGTTTGGCCAGCTTGTCGCCGATCGCCTGCTGCACCAGACGCCGCAGCGGACGCGCCCCGTAAATCGGGTCGAACCCGCGCTGGGCCAGCCACTTCTTGGCGGGCCCGGACACCTCGAGCGTCAACCGGCGCTGAGCAAGACGCTTCTGCAGCTGCCCCAGCTGGATGTCGACGATCCGCACCAGCTCCTCCGGGTGAAGCGGCTCAAAGATGAGCACGTCGTCGAGCCGGTTGATGAATTCCGGCTTGAACTTCGCACGCACCGCCGCCATCACCTGCTCCTCGGAACCGCCGGCCCCCAGGTTGGAGGTGAGGATCAAGATGGTGTTCCGGAAGTCCACGGTGCGGCCCTGACCGTCGGTGAGACGTCCCTCATCGAGCACCTGAAGCAGCACATCGAACACGTCCGGGTGCGCCTTTTCTACCTCGTCGAACAGCACCACCGTGTACGGGCGCCGGCGCACCGCCTCGGTCAGTTGACCGCCGGCGTCATAGCCGACGTATCCCGGAGGGGCACCGACAAGTCGTGCGACCGAATGCTTTTCGCCGTACTCCGACATGTCGATGCGCACCATGGCGTGCTCGTCGTCGAAGAGGAAGTCCGCGAGCGCCTTGGCCAGCTCGGTCTTGCCGACACCGGTGGGCCCGAGGAATAGGAACGATCCGGTGGGCCGGTTCGGGTCGGCGACGCCGGCACGGGCGCGGCGCACCGCATCGGAAACCGCAGTGACGGCTTCCTTTTGACCCACCACGCGCTTGCCGAGTTCGTCTTCCATGCGCAGCAGCTTGGCGGTTTCGCCTTCCATGAGCCGCCCGGCCGGGATACCGGTCCAGGCCGACACGACATCGGCGACATCGTCGGGACCGACCTCTTCCTTGAGCATGACGTTCCCGTCATGGTCCAGGCCTGGAAGAGCGGCCTCCAGCTGCTTCTCCAGCTCGGGAATGCGCCCGTAGCGCAGTTCGGCGGCCTTACCCAGATCGCCGTCGCGTTCGGCGCGGTCGGCCTCCCCCTTGAGGCTTTCCAGCTGCTCCTTGAGATCACGGACCGCGTCGATGGCCTTCTTCTCGTTCTGCCACCGTGCGGTGAGCTCGGCGAGCCGCTCCTTCTTATCGGCCAGCTCCTCACGCAGCTTGACCAGGCGCTGCTTCGAGGCCTCGTCGTCTTCCTTCGACAGCGCCATCTCTTCGATCTCGAGACGACGCACGACACGTTCGACCTCGTCGACTTCCACTGGGCGCGAATCAATTTCCATGCGCAGACGAGAGGCGGCCTCGTCGACGAGGTCAATGGCCTTATCCGGCAGGAAGCGTGAGGTGATGTACCGGTCGGACAGGGTCGCAGCAGCCACCAGCGCCGAGTCGGTGATCCGTACGCCGTGGTGAATCTCGTAGCGCTCCTTGATGCCACGCAGGATGCCGACGGTGTCCTCGACCGACGGCTCACCCACCAGCACCTGCTGGAACCGGCGCTCCAGGGCGGCGTCCTTCTCGATGTACTTGCGGTACTCGTCGAGCGTGGTGGCACCGACCAGGCGCAGCTCACCGCGGGCCAGCATGGGCTTGATCATGTTGCCGGCGTCCATGGCCGACTCTCCGGTCGCGCCCGCACCCACGATGGTGTGCAGTTCGTCGATGAACGTAATCAATTGTCCGGCAGAGTTTTTGATTTCATCCAGGACGGCCTTCAACCGCTCCTCGAACTCGCCCCGGTACTTCGCACCGGCAACCATGGAGCCCAGGTCCAGCGACACAACGGTCTTGCCACGCAGGCTTTCGGGCACGTCGCCGGCGACGATGCGCTGCGCCAGGCCCTCCACGATGGCGGTCTTGCCGACACCGGGCTCACCGATCAGCACCGGATTGTTCTTGGTGCGCCGGCTCAGCACCTGCACGACGCGGCGGATCTCGGTATCGCGACCGATCACCGGGTCGAGCTTGCCCTCACGGGCACGGGCGGTCAGATCGGTGGAGTACTTCTCCAATGCCTGGAACGTCGCCTCGGGCTCGGCACTGGTCACCCGGCCGCTGCCGCGCACCTGAACGAAGGCATCGCGCAGCGCCTGTGGGGTGGCGCCGCTGTTGGCAAGCAGCTTGGCGATATCGGAATCACCGGTGGCCAATCCGACGAGCAAGTGCTCGGTGGATACGTAGTCATCGTTGAGCTCGGTGGCGAGCTGCTGCGCCGTGGTGATCGCGGCAATGGAATCACGCGACAGCTGCGGGTTGGCGCTGGCGTTACTGACTTGAGGCAGCCGATCGGCGATGGCCTGCGCTTCGTTGCGTACGACCGCTGGGTCGACACCCACGGCCTGCAGCAGCGGTGCGGCAATGCCATCGGTCTGGCTCAACAGCGCCACCAACAGGTGGGCCGGACGAATTTCGGGGTTGCCCGCTGAGGTCGCTGCCTGGAGGGCAGCAGTCAGCGCGGCCTGAGTCTTCGTGGTCGGATTGAACGAGTCCACAACACCTCCATGGGTTGAGAGAAAAGTTGGTCACCAAGTTCTAACGTCAAAAATCTTGAGTCTGTTCCGCTCAACTTTGAATTTTTTCCGGCTGCCGTGTCTAGCTCATCACACCAAGCGGTACTCCGGAACGAGATGGTGCTGTCGTGCCCTAAACGGCGCTCACTCCTGGTGGCCGCGCCCCTCGAGCATCTCGCCGAGTCGGGACAGGACGGGAACCGCCCCTCCCCGTAGGACCGACCGCACCTGACGATTGAGCGGGGACTGCGGATCGAATCCGCTCAACCGGAACCACAGTTGAGTTCCGCCGTCCAGCGGACGCAGCCGCCAGGTCATATTGAGCGCGGTGACCCCACCCATGATGGGAATCTCGAACGTGCACACAATGAGCTCAGGCTCGCGCACCTCCAAGAACTCCATGTCCACTCGCCCGCCGAACCCGACAATCGGGATCGGATAGGTGGTCACGGTAAGCCGTCCACCCGTCTCCACCGATCCGAGATCGTGGTCGTTGACCAGTTCGCCCACAAACTCCTTCGAGGTGATGACCTGCCAGACCGCTTGTGGCGAATGGCGATAGAACTCGCCCAGACTGAAGGACGTCGCATCGTCGGGCGGGGGCCCCGCACCGGATTCCGGAGCAGCCATCAGTTCCGCAATCCGCGACATGACCAATGTCCAGATGTCCCGCACAAGAATCCGGAGCCGTCCATGAACCGGGTTGGCGACATCAAATCCGTTATGTACTACCAGTAATCGCGTTCCGCCCGATTCTGGATGAAGCGTCCAGGTGGCCTGCAGATTCAACGAGCTCTCGGGCGTGGTGAACCGGTACGCCAAACGTTCGTTGGGCACGACATCGGTGAACTCACAGTCCCCACGGCCGTCGAAGTTCACGTCCGGCATCGGGAACGTGGTGAGCGCGAACGACTTACCCGTCGCGACGGAGTCCCCGACAACATCGGTCGTCCAGTCCGAGATCGAGGCGGGCGACGTCATGGCATGCCAAACCTGCTCCGCCGAATAGGGGAAGAACTGCCCAACCGTCACCGATGTCAGGTCATCCGGCGACGCGGTCATACCCCTGGGATACCGCAGTTACGTGAGACGTGTGGGCAATCAGGCGGATACATCGGTGACCAGACAATGCGGCGGCTGATCGTCGCCGGTCCGGGCAGTGTCGATACATCGCCCGAGTCTGCCCATCGTCCCGGGCCAGCCGCGCTCCGAGAGCGTTCGGTGCGCCCGCGAAGCGGAGTCGTCAGGGTCGAACCCCTCATGGCGCAGGGTGACCATGGTGCCGCCCGGCACCCCTTGCAGCGTCCACGTCACGGTCCATTCCCGGTTCTTCGCCGATTTCATATCCCACCAGCGGATGGACAGCACCGCGTTGGGGGTAGCCGCGAGCACCTCGCAGGACAGCGCGCCAGAGAAATCGGCCATGGGGATGGGAAAGGCCGTGAAGCGGAACCGGGTTCCGACCTCGGGCCGAAATCCGATCGGGTCCATCAGCCATTCCTCCATGGCATCCGGACAAGCCATCACACTCCACACCCTCTCGGGCGGATGCGGATAGAACTGGTCAAGAACGATGGTGGCGATGTCGTTCGCGTCGTCGGGCACGGCACTCTCCAGATAGGTTGGGTTATCTTTCATACCCCACCAATCTGGGTCACCGCCGTGTTCTCATCTGTTAGCCAAGCAAACTCATCCATATGAGCGCTCGACACCATCCTTGCCTCTCGAGGTAGTCGCTGCACGATCGATGAGACGCCCCAACTTAGCCATCGCCGTCGGCCAGAACAGGTCCGAAAGGGCTGCCATCCTGCGCACAGCTGGGTCATCGCTATCGAATGCGGGCTGGCTCAAAGTCACCATGGTGCCGTGCGGCACCGCACAAAGAGTCCACGTGGTTCGCCAGGCAACCGGAGCATCCAGTTTTGTATCCCACCAGGAAATTGCCAGCTTTTCATATTGCGTAGCCACTAGAACTTCGCATGCGATGTTCTACGAATAATTGGCAATCGGCACCGGAAGATCCAACAGCCGATACCGCGTACCCGCTTCCGGGCGAAAACCAACCTGTTCGACGCACCAGTCCCCCATGACGTCCGGGTCGACCAGAACATTCAATACGCGCCCCGGAGGGTGCGGATAGAAGAAAACTGCGACGACATCCGCCGAGTCGAACGGATCGCCCACAGCGCACTCCCTCGTAGGTAGTGACACCCTTTGTACTCCGCGAAACTGGCGACCGGGATGACTAAATTGATTAACCAGGCAAACATATCGCGGATACCTCAGCGACGCCGCACCCATCGATGGACGGGTACGTAGTGCAATCGATCTCACAATTGCCCGGATGCCGCGGCCACAGAACACTGGCAAACTACGATGAAAGCTATCCACCAGGCCTGTAGTGAAGGAAGAGCGCCCAGGACGGTCCAGTCAGCACACGGATGACGCACCGCCAGGCCGTCTGCCGCCAATCTGGCCGCGCACAGTCTCAGACAGGCCCGAATTTCCCTTCTAGACTGGCCTCTCAGTAGAGGAGAACCCCGGAAAGGTTAGGCAACAGAAGCTCGTGGGGCTTGAGGACGTCGAAGCACTGCACGACTTGGTCGGCGGGGTCGAGCTATCGGGAAACAAACTTGTCCGAAGCTTCTACATCCGCTGGTTCGCCATCGATCCCACAGTCGGCGATCTCTTCCCGGCCGACATGTCGGCACAACGCGAGCACTTCCGTCAGGCACTCCAGTTCGTACTCTGGGAGATGGCGGCCTACCGCACCGAGGGCTTGGTCAACTTCCTAGCCCAGCTGGGCCGCGACCACCGCAAGTTCGGAGCCACCAACAGCCAGTACGACACCATGCGCCAAGCCCTGCTGGACACCACGCGGGAGGTGCTGGCGCCGATTTGGGATCAACGGATGGAGGCCACCGCCACCGAGGTGTACACGGTGATGATCGAGGTGATGCGCAGCGCCGCCGCCTCCGACAGCGGCCAGCCCTGGTGGGACGGCAAGGTCATCGAATATCACCGCACCTCACGGGATCTCGCACTAATCCGGCTGAAGCTCAACGCACCCATGCAGTATCACTGCGGACAGTACGTTCATGTCCAGGTGCCGCAAAGCCCGCGAAACTGGCGTTATCTCAGTCTGGCGATTCCACCGGATCCCGAGGGCTACATAGAATTTCATATCAAGGCGGTACCCGGTGGACTTGTCAGCGGCGACATGGTCAACAAGACCAAGGTGGGTGACACCTGGCGGATTTCACCGCCGCTCGGCGCGCTGTCGGTGAATCGCGACGGCGGAGACATCCTCATGGTCGCGGGCAGTACCGGTATCGCACCGCTGCGCTGCCTCATCATGGAGCTATCCCAGTGGGCCGAAAACCCAAGAGTCCACCTGTTTTACGGGGCACGTTATCCGCAGGAGCTCTACGACCTGTGGACACTCTGGCATATCGCTTCCATCAATCCCTGGCTGTCGGTCACGCCGGTCACCGAATACCCTCGAAACCCGGACTGGGCCACCGAATACCACGATCCGACACCACCCCGCGGCCTCCACGTCCGTCAGACGGGACTGCTGTCGGAAGTGGTGACGGCATACGGCGGTTGGGGCGACCGGCAGATTCTGCTCGGCGGCTCGGCGTCGATGATCCAGGCCACCAAGGAGGCGCTGGTCTCAAAGGGGGCTGACGCCTCCAGAATCCAGCACGATCCCCTTTAGCGCTGCTGACGCGGCTGCCAGACGACCACCGCGGTGCTCTTGGGAATGACCGCGACCTCGCGGCCCGCCGTCGCGGCACGCAGCTGGGCCACCTCGGCCGTCAGCTCGGCCAACTTGGCCTGTAATGCCTCAACCTGGTTAGTCAGTTCGATAACCCGTTTTATGCCTGCGAGATTGACGCCTTCGTCCTGCGAGAGGCGCTGTACCTCGCGCAGCAGATCCACGTCACGCTGCGAGTAGCGCCGACCGCCACCAGTGGTGCGTTCGGGACTGACCAGGCCGAGCCGGTCGTAGGTGCGCAGCGTCTGGGCGTGCATACCGGCGAGCTCAGCGGCCACAGAGATCAGGAAGGTACGAGCGCCTCGCTCGGGCTGGCGGCGCCGGGGGGTGCCGCCGCCTCCTTGCGAGGACGTCATCGCGCACCCGCCCAACCCGCTCGCGGATCGAACCCACTCGCCTTCTCTGCCACCTGATAGCGCTGCAACGCTTCCAGCGCACTGTCTTCCAGCTTCGACGGCACCGCGACCTTAACGGTGACCAATAGGTCGCCGTTGCCGCCGGCGCGCTTCGGGATCCCGCGTCCGCGCACCCGCAGGATGCGCCCGTCGGAGGTACCCGCGGGCACCTTAACTCCGACGCGACCTTCCAGTGTCGGCACGGAAACCGTGGCACCGAGCGCCAATTCGGTGAAGCTCACCGGAACGGTGAGGGTCAGATCGTCGCCATCGCGGGTGAACACCTTGTCGGGCCGCACATGCACGGTGACGTACAGATCGCCGGACGGCGCGCCCCGCAAGCCCGCTTCACCCTGCCCGGCCAGCCGAATACGTTGTCCGTCATCGACTCCCGGCGGGATCCGCACGGTGATGGTGCGCGTGCGGGTGGTCACACCGGTGCCCTGGCAGTCCGTGCACGGGTTCTCGATGATCGAGCCCGTACCGCGGCAATCTGCGCATGGCTCGGAGAAACCGAAGGCGCCCTGGTTGCGGTTGATGACACCACTGCCGTTGCACGAGCCGCAGACCTTCGGGCTGGTGCCCGGCCGCGCGCCGCTGCCGTGGCAGGTGGTGCATGGCGCGGGGCTGGTCAGCCGTAGCGGAACCGATACACCCTTGCAGGCCTCGACGAAATCGAGCTGGGTTTCGGTTTCCAAGTCGTTGCCGCGACGCGGCCGGCTGGCGCGCGGTTGGGCACGCTGCCCGAACAGTCCACCGAACAGATCGCCGATTCCGCCGCCGCCGGAGGTGTCGGCATTACCGAACAAATCGTTCAGATTGAACTCGGCACTGTTGGCATCGCCGCTGAATCCGCCACCGCCACCGAATCCGTTGTCGCCGAAGCGCCGTCCGTATCCGCCGCCGGCGAAGAGACGACGGGTCTCGTCGTACTCCTTGCGCTTGGCCGTATCGGACAGCACATCCTTGGCTTCGCTGACGGCCTTGTATCGGTCCTCAGCAGCCTGGTTTCCGGGGTTTCGGTCCGGGTGATTCTCGGCCAGCAGCTTGCGCGCGGCCTTCTTGATTTCGTCTTGGGTCGCGGTGGAGGAGACGCCGAGCTCCTTGTAGAAGTCCTTCTCGACCCATTCACGTTGCGTCACCCGACATCACCTCCTTCGCGTCCATCGGGTCTTACTGTGCAGTTCTTACTCTGATTCTGTCTCGGATTTAATTTCGGCATCGCCGGTTCCAGGTTCCTGCTGGGCCTTGTCGCCATCGGTGACCACGACCATCGCGGTGCGCAGCACCCGATCGCCCATCTTGTAGCCCTTGCGCAGTACCGCGGCCAGCACCGGGTGGCCGTCCTGGCCATCGTGCTGAACCGCCTCATGCAACGAGGGATCGAAGTCGTCACCCTCGGCGCCGAATGTTGCCAACCCCAGTCCTTCGAAGGCCGAGGTCAACTTGTCCGAAACACTGCGCAACGGACCCGATTCCAGGTCGCCGTGCTCCCGCGCGCGATCGAGGTCGTCGAGCACGCCCAGCAGCTGAGTCACCACGGATGCCTTGGCCGCGTCGATGACGGCCTGCCGGTCCCGTTCCACCCGCTTGCGGTAGTTGGCGAAATCGGCATGCGCACGCTGCAGGTCAGCCGTCAATTCGGCCACCTTGGCATCCGCATCCGAGCCGCCCTCGGAGGCCGCGGCGCCGGGTGCCGAAGCACCCGGTTCCGCAGCGGCAGCCTTCTTTTCAGCCGCCTTCGCCTCTTCGCGGACCGCGCCGGTGTTGGGATCGATTCTGCGCTTGTCGGTGACAGTCACCGGTTCGCGATCTTCTTCCCGATCTTGCCCACCTGACGGGGTCACTTGCTGTCCTTCTCCTCGTCAACAACCTCGGCATCAACGACATCACTGTCGGCCGAGCCGGCGCCACCCTCGGCTCCAGCACCCTCGGCCTGAGCCTTGGCGGCCGCGGCCTCGTAGATGGCCTGACCCAGCGCCTGCGACTGCTCGCCGAGCTTCTCCATCGCCGCCTTGATAGCGCCGATATCGGTACCTTCCAGCGCCTTCTTGGCCTCGCTGATGGCTTCGTCGACCTTGGACAGTGTCTCGTCAGAGACAACCTTCTCGCTGCCCTCGGCAGGCTCACGCTGCTCCTTGACGAACTTCTCCGTCTGGTAGACCAGCGACTCCGCCTGGTTGCGGACATCGGCCTCTTCGCGACGCTTCTTGTCCTCGTCGGCGTGCGCCTCGGCGTCCTTGATCATCCGGTCGATCTCTTCCTTGGAGAGGCCGGAGCCCTCCTGGATCTTGATCGTGTTCTCCTTGCCGGTGCCCTTGTCCTTCGCGGTCACGTGCACGATGCCGTTGGCATCGATGTCGAAGGTGACTTCGATCTGCGGCACACCGCGCGGCGCCGGCGGAATACCGGTCAGCTCGAAGGAGCCCAGGAGCTTGTTGTGCGAAGCGATTTCGCGCTCACCCTGGTACACCTGGATCTGCACCGACGGCTGATTGTCGTCCGCCGTGGTGAAGGTCTCCGACCGCTTGGTGGGGATGGTGGTGTTGCGTTCGATGAGCTTGGTCATCACGCCACCCTTGGTCTCGATACCGAGGGACAGCGGGGTGACGTCAAGCAGCAGAACGTCTTTCACCTCACCCTTGAGCACACCGGCCTGCAGCGCGGCACCCACGGCGACAACCTCGTCCGGGTTGACACCCTTGTTGGGCTCCTTGCCGCCGGTCAGTTCCTTGACCAGGTCGGTGACCGCGGGCATACGGGTGGAACCACCCACCAGCACCACGTGGTCGATGTCGGCCACGGAAACACCGGCATCCTTGATCACCGACTGGAACGGCTTACGGGTGCGGTCCAGCAGATCCTGAGTGATCTTCTGGAACTCGGCACGCGTCAGCTGCTCGTCGAGGAACAGCGGGTTCTTGTCCGCGTCGACCGTGATGTACGGCAGGTTGATCGAGGTGGACTGACTCGAACTCAGTTCAATCTTGGCCTTCTCGGCAGCCTCACGCAGACGCTGCATCGCCATCTTGTCCTTGGTCAGGTCGATACCGGCGCTGGCCTTGAACTTGTCGACGAGCCAGGTCACGATGCGCTCGTCCCAGTCGTCACCACCGAGGTGATTGTCACCGGAGGTCGCACGGACCTCGACGACACCGTCGCCGATTTCCAGCAGCGACACGTCGAAGGTGCCACCACCGAGGTCGAAGACCAGGATGGTCTGTTCCTTCTCGCCCTTGTCCAGGCCGTAGGCCAGAGCGGCCGCGGTCGGCTCGTTGACGATGCGCAGCACATTGAGGCCGGCGATCTGGCCGGCTTCCTTGGTCGCCTGACGCTGAGCGTCGTTGAAGTACGCCGGCACGGTGATGACGGCGTCCTCGATATCCTCACCCAGGTAGGCCTCGGCGTCGCGCTTCAGCTTCTGCAGCGTGCGGGCGCTGATTTCCTGGGGGGTGTAGTTCTTTCCGTCGATTTCGACGGTCCAATCGGTGCCCATATGACGCTTCACCGAACGGATCGTCCGGTCGACGTTGGTCACCGCCTGGTTCTTGGCGGGCTGCCCGACCAGCACCTCGCCATTGCGCGCGAACGCAACGACAGACGGGGTGGTGCGAGAGCCTTCCGAGTTCGCGACAACTACCGGGTCGCCGCCTTCGAGCACGGCGACAACGGAGTTGGTGGTCCCGAGGTCGATTCCGACCGCACGAGCCATAGTTCATTCCTCCTGTTGGTTACCTCATTGCCTTCAGTGACATCCGCTCAAGTTTGCCTCGTCCGGACCTTTTCGTCAAGCCATAGTTGAGTCAGTGCGACTCAAGTTCAACATACTGCTCAACGGGCCACCGCCCGTATTTGTTCCCGAGCGATGAAACCTCGTTCTACCAGGGATTTTGGCTAGCCCTGCGGCGGCGGGAAGCAGTCCTTCCACGCGCCGTTCTCGATGAGCAACGGGATGTGGTTGGTCTGAGTCTGGGGCGGGTACTGGTCGAATGCGGTCGTGGAAATCAGATCAGCGGTCGCGGTATCGCCGGTGATCTTGAGGTTCTCCACCCTCCAGTCCTGAACAACGGTGAGCTCGGCGAGCATCTTGCGCTGCGCGGCCTGGTAAGCGGCCTCATCCTGGCGGTGCCACGCCTCAACCATCGCCTTGGCAGTCTCGATCGACATCTTCGGGTGTTTCTGCTGCAAGAGCGCCGGCACCCGCTGCACGGTATCGAGGTTCTGAGCCTCCTGAGCGGTCCCCATCGCCGACATCGGCTGCACTGCCTTCATCATCGCCGCCCGCGTCGCATCCTTGTACTGCGCACAGCTCACGTCGACGAGCGCGTCGATGTCGTAGTTCTCATTGGCCTGCCGTTCCCGCTCGAACAGCGCACGGATGGCGGCCTCGTCGGTCTCCGGGGTACGAACCGGTTTCACCGGGCTCGTCGACGGCGCGGCACTGGAGGAGCTGGTGGCCGCCGACGTCGAGGAACCGTCCGCAGCGATGCGGCGCAACGGCTGGTTGTCCTGGCACCCCACCAGCGCAACGGCCGCCACCGTCGCCAAAGTGGATGCCATCGCAGCTTTCATCCAGGTCCTGGCCATCTTCGTCGTCCCCCTCGCGGTCGGCTAGTAGCACTCAGGCTACCTGCAGGGACCCGGTAACTCAGCGTCTTCGCCGGACGTACGAACTCAATGCCGCGACAACCACAATGAGCGCGATACCGCCCACCAGTGGCCACACCCCGGTGGCATCCACGACACCGACCAGCCAGGTCTGCACCGTGCCTGCCGCGTTGACCACCGGATCGTCGGCGCTCCCGTCGCCGAAGTTCAGCCGAATCTCGTAGTAGCCGTAGTACATGGTGTACAGACCGGTCAACAGCACGATCACCCCCGCGATTCGACCCACATGGGGCAGCACCTTGCGCATGCCGGCCTGCACCGAATTACCCAGCAGGGCAACGGCTAACGCCGCGACACCGACGGTCACCGCCATACCCGCCCCGTAGGCGAGGAACGCCAGCACACCCGAGACGATCGATCCCTGTTTGAAGGTGGTACTGATGACCGCCAGGAACGGTCCCACGGTGCAAGACAACGACGCCACCGCGTAGGTAACCCCGTAGCCGTACATCGAAAGCAACGACGAGGTCGGTGCCGCGCCGGCGACCCGCGGCAGCACGATGCTCAGCTCACGGCCAGATAGCAGCCAAATCGACAGCGCCACAAGGACGATACCGATCACCACGGTCGCGAGGGGCATGTACCGGCCCGCCGAGACGACCACCGGTGAGATGACAAGACCGAAGATCCCGAAGACCGTCAGGAATCCGGCGGCCATCGCCACCGTCGCCGCCGCCGCCCGTGTGACCGCGGTCAGCCGTGACGTGGTGCCCTCGCTTCCGGCAATCACCAGGCCGAGATAACCCGGGAGAAAGGCGAATCCACACGGATTAAGCGCCGCCACCAGTCCGGCCCCCAGCGCGAAAGTGAGTGCTGCAGTATCAATCACGTCGATACCGCGGTATCAGTGCAACTGCCCGATCTTCTTGTCGAGATCCGGCCCGGACAGCGGGCTCTTGATCACCTCGGCTTTGCCCTCGGATCCCAGAAACGCGAAGGCCGGCTGATGGGTGACGTCGTACAGGGCCCATACCTTGGCGTCGGTGTCGGCCAGCTGAGTAAAGGTCAGGCCGTACTTGTTCACGAAGTCGCGCATCGCGGGCACCTGGTCCTGCGCGGCCACACCCACAAAGGTGACGTCCGGATGTGCGGTGGCCGCCTTCTGCAGATCGGGGGCTTCCTTCTGGCAGGTCGGGCACCACGGCGCCCAGAACCACAGCACCGCCTTCTTCCCGGCAAGGCTGCTGCCCGCGAAGTCGGTCCCATCGATGGTCTGGGCAGAGAAGTCCAGCAATCGTGACGATTGTACGGAGGAGGTGGTGCCCTTATCGGCGCCGGAACATCCCGACAACCCGACACCTAAGGTCAGAGCCAATACGGCCATGACCGAAACCGCAACGCGTGATATCACTTTCCCTCGTTTCGCCGCATACCCGTCAACTCACGCACGTTCTGTCCACTCACCGTAACCATCTGCACAAGTCACCTGTGCCCGGGTATGCGGCCTTACGTACGCTGGCGGTCATGGACTTCCGGGTATTCGTTGAACCGCAGCAAGGCGCCACCTACTCAGAGCAGCTGCGAGTGGCGCAGGCAGCCGAAGAGCTGGGGTTCTCCGCGTTCTTCCGGTCCGATCACTACCTGGCGATGGGCGGCGCCGACGGGCTGCCCGGGCCCACCGACGCATGGGTGACCCTCGGGGCGATGGCCCGGGAAACCACGGCCATTCGGCTGGGCACCCTGGTCACCTCGGCGACCTTCCGCCATCCAGGACCGCTGGCGATCACCGTCGCCCAGGTCGACGAGATGAGCAGCGGCCGAGTTGATTTCGGCCTGGGTGCCGGATGGTTCAACGACGAGCATGAGGCCTACGCGATCCCCTTCCCGCCGCTCGGCGAGCGGTTCGACCGTCTCGAAGAACAGCTGGACATCCTCACCGGTCTATGGTCCACGCCCACCGGCGACACCTACTCCTACGCGGGCAAGCACTACACGGTGACCGACTCCCCCGCACTGCCCAAACCGGTACAGGAACCGCACCCACCCATCGTCATCGGCGGTCTCGGCGTCAAGCGCACCCCGGCCCTGGCCGCCCGCTTCGCCGCCGAGTTCAACCTGCCGTTCCAGCCCGTCGACGTCGTCACCGATCGATATGCGCGGGTGGCGCAAGCGGTGGAAGCGGCCGGACGGCCCGCGGATTCGATGATCTACTCGGCGGCCTTCGCGCTATGCATCGGTGACACGGATGCCGATATCGCGCGCCGTGCGGCGAACGCCGGCCGCGAGGTGGATGAAATCACCGAAAACAGTCCGCTCGCAGGTACTCCCGACGCGGTGGCGGAAAAACTGAGGGTCTACGTCGATGCCGGCGTTCAGCGGGTGTACGTCCAGCTACTCGACATACGGGACCTGGATCACCTGGAGTTCTTCGCTTCGACCGTGATACCGCAATTCGCCTGACATTCTTCGGTTAGGCTCCTGCCCTGATGAGCCAGACACCCAGTCCACCCGAGGATGAGAGCTACTTCTCGGAGATGATCGAGGAGAACGAGAAGCCCACTCCTTGGTATCGAACCGGACCCGCAATCGTGGGCACCATCGCCGCCATCATCGCGATCGTCGCGGTGCTCATGACCATCGTGCTGTCCACCGACAAGCGCGTCGTCAAGGACAACACACCACTGACGTCGACGCCCGCCGTCTCAAGCACAACCCCCACTGGCGAACCGATCACGCCCTCGCCGGAGTCGTCGACGATCGTGCCCAGCACGACCGAGCCGCCACAAGAACCGGTAGCGCCCGCAACGACATCCGAGCCCACGTACTACGAGACCACGCCCTCGCCGACGTATCGCTATCGGATACCCGCGATTCCGTCTCCACCAGCTATTCCGCCGATCCCGCCGATACCCCCAATCCCGCCGATTCCACAGATCCCGCAAATCCCCGGGCTTTAAGGAAGTTGGGTTACGCTCCGCACCATGTCCTACCCGGAGCCGCCAGAAGACCCGACGATGTTCAACCAGCAGTACCACGACCAGGGGCCCGACCAGCCCAATCCTTGGTACAAGCAGCCCGCAGTGCTCATCGCGCTGGCGGGCGCGGGCGTGGCCGTCATCGCCGTGATTGCCGCGCTGGTGATCACGCGTAGCGACGACAAGCCTGCCCCGGCGGGCACCTCATCATCTGTGTCCTCGACGACAAGCTCAACACCTGCGGGTTCCAGCGGCGGCGGCCACGAGGGCCATGGCGGTCACGGCGGAAACACCGGCGGCGGCAATTCCACGGTGACCGAAACTCAGACGGTTTCGGAGTCGCCCACCAGTCAGGACACCACGACGACTCAGCCGACCACGACCACCACGACTACTGACTCGACCACCACGACCACCACTCAGCCGACAACCACGACAACCCAGCCGACGACGACCACTCGTCCCGCTGTAGTCGTCCCGATTCCTGGCGGCGGCAACATCCAAGTGCCCGTCGGGGGTCAGTGAGCCATTCGCATCCCGGGCGGCCCGGACAGACCATGATGCGTCTGCGCCGGACTGCCGGGGGCGTTTTCCTTCCACAGGTGGCCTGCCGCGCATAGCGCAATCACGAAGGACAGCACGCCGATCGGGATGGCCCAGATACGGCGGGTATCAAGCTTGGCGGCACACTGGTCGTGATAGTTCGTCGATTGGTTCTGCGCGGAACTCATCTTGTCGAGTTCGGCGGATCGGGACAGTCGGGGCCCGACGGGCATACCGCAGGTCACGGTCTGCGCTGAGTCACCCGTACCGACCTGAATCGACACCGGGGTCAGCAGAACGGCCATCGCGATGATCGTCGCGATTCCGCATACGACTGAGAGGACTCCGCGTCCGTGCATACCTGGGACGCTACGCCGTCAAGGGCACGCGATGGTGGTGATTCGGCATCTGCATCGGCACAAATCGAGCAGCGATTTTTAGCAGGCAGCGCTCTTGGCGGTCCGGCAAATTGGTGCCGCCACGTCCCGCAGAACCTGGTGGTCGTCAGCGTCTACCCATGGGGCGCCGGCCGCCCCGGTGATGCCGTTTGTGACCGTCAGTTCGGCCACCGTCCCGGTGCCCGGTGGTTGCACCACGTACAGGTGGTACTGCGGTTGCTTGCCGCCCTGCGCCGGCAGCGTCACAGTGGCCGCGTGGCCGTTAGATAGGTCGGTCGCGCTGACCTGAGCACCAACGGCGTTGAAGCAGTGGTCCAGTCGCGCACGCAACGACCGGTACACCGTCGACGCGTATTGATCGGTAACCCAGGTATCGCCGGGCCAGTGCGCAATCACCTCGACCGCCGTCCATCCGGATTCGTCCGAACTCACCGTCGAAGACGCGGATTCGGGCGACTGCGGCAGGTTCTCGCCCAGTGAGAAACAGAGATTCGCCGACCAGAAGGCGGGACGGTCCACCGGGGTTGCGTTGTGCGACAACGGACCCCAGTGCGACGCACGGTCCATGGGGACGTCCCGGGGGTTGGTCCACACGGTGTCGGGCACGGACTTCGGTTCCGCGGCGGCCGGAACCGCGGTAGCCAGGCCGGCGATCACGGCGACCGCCGAAAACACCCGCAGCCACCCGTGCATGGTCACCGCAAGTCCCGCGCTAGCAGGAGCCCTTGCACAACGGCTGGGCCAGCGCCCGCAGAACCGTCGCGTCATCCACGGGTTTCCACGGTGACGGCTCGCGGCCCGTCCGGGGCACGGTGACTGCCAGCTCCGAGACGGTACCCGACTCCGGCGGAACCACGTTGTAGATGTGCACCTCGCTGGTGGGGTTGTCGCGCTCCTTGCCGACCAACAACGTCGCCGCAAAGCCGTACCACGACGGCGCGGGGCGCAGGTCGACGCTGATCACGTCACCGACTCCCGGGCAGTAATTCAGCTGAGACCGGATCCCGCTTTGGAACGCCGCGGCGCCATCGGGGTTTCCTTCGGGCCACTGACCTGCCGCCTGCACGACGGACGCCGCCGTACCGGAGGCGGCCTGGGTGGCGATGGCCGATGCCGGTGGCAGCACGTCCGCCGACGGGCTGCCACAGAGCCGCATACTGAGGAAGGCCGCCCTCCCGGTTGCCGTGGGATTGACCGCTGACCAGTGGTAATCACCGCTCATCGGAATCTCACCCGGGCTGATCCATACGCTGGCGGGAACGGGCTTGGGTGCAGGCCCCGCCGGATTGGGGGTCGGTTCGGCCGCAGCCGTCGCCGTGCCGAATCCAGCCCCAAGGGCGACGGTGGCGATGAACAGGCGCATCATCATCTGCTCAGTATGCCGGGCGCTCGGGCGCAGACAATTGGGTGAGTATTCCTTCTGCGCTGCGAACCGCCGCCAAACACAGCCGACTGGTGAACGGATCATTGAGCGGGTGCTCGGCCCGCGCCCGCCAGCGCCCCACCGCATCAAGGGCCGCACGCCACGGATCCGGACGCGTCTCGTCCAAACCCAAACGAGCGGAGGCATCCGTCCCGGAGGCTCCCAGCAGTCTGCGGATGAGCACCGTCTCGTGTTCGGTGAGCGTGGTGCTTCGGGAGGCCAGCTCGGCCAGCAACCGCAACTCGTCGAAGGCGTGGGTATCAGCGAGCAGTGGGTCGATCTCGTCGATCACCTGACGCCCGCCCTGGACCGGATATGAGGTCAGCACCTGCCGGGCCGATAGCAGCGCGGTATGCGATTTGAGGATGCCGGCACGTTGACCGAATTGGTTGGCGATGATGTTGTGCAGCTCTACCAGCCCGCTGCGTTCCAGGAGCTCCTCGGCCAGACCGGTGGCGTCGGTGACGCCAATCCTGATGACGGTCACCGAGATCCTGATACCGAACATCCCGAATCGGTGCAGCAGCGCGGCCCGGGTCTGCGCGTCGACCGGTAGCGAATCATCCTCGCGCACAAACCTATCCACCGATAGCAGGGCCTTGGCCAGCACCTGCGGGTCCAGTTCTGCCAGCTTCTGCAGCGCGACGAACTCCGCCTGCCGCAGGGTGCGGGCGGTCAGCGCCAGCAGTCCCGCGACCGGGACGACCGCCTGACAGATGCCGGTGCGTTCCATCTCCCCGGCGAATCGGGCAGCGACCTCACGTGCGGACAACATCGCATCGAGCCTGCCGACGCCGATCTCGTCGGCGCGCGACACCACACCGACCACCCCGACAGCTCCGCCGCGCTCTCCGCCGACAAGCTTGCCGATCTGAGTGAGCAGCCCGATATCGGCCGCGTTCAGGCTGCGCAGCAGAAATATCACCGCGTCGACCCGGGGCACGCCGTCCTCCGGCACCAGCAGCGCCAGGCTGCGTTCGGAGACATCGGTGGACAACGAGGACGTCCCCGGGGTGTCGATGAGCGTGAGCTCATTCAATTCCGGTGCGGGCCAATTGACATCAAGGTCGGCCACCGAAGCCGGATCCAGCCGGTCAAGTTCGAAGGAGAGCCCTCCCTCGCGACGAATGGGAATGTCTTGGCGCACACCACTGAACAGATTGGCTGTGACTTGCGGGGCGGCGCCGTGCCGAAACCACGCCACGATCCGTGTCGCCTCGGTAGCGTCCGTGGGCGCGATGTCCTCTCCGACAAGCGCATTGACCAAAGTGGATTTGCCGGCGTTGAGGGTTCCGGCGATGGCGACGCGGATGGGTTCATCGAGCCTGGCGGCGATGCGTCGCAGTTCGTCGTGCGGCTCCGCGACACGCAGATACCGCGGATCGCTCTGGTAGGCGTGCAGGGCGTCGCCGATGATGACACGGGCCCGATCAATGCTGCTCATGGCGTTTGTTGAACCCCCGCCATGCCCTCTACATGGGCGTTGACCTGGCGGAGGATATGCAACTGCCGCTGCACCTCATTAGTGCGCGAATCCCGGTCCTCGGCCTCCAACCGCGCCGACGCGATGGCGGCCTGCAGCGACTCATTGAGTGATCGGGTGGTCTGGTTGGCGATCTCGCGGAAGTGATCGCGCAGCTGCCGCTGCACCAGCCGCAGCCGGTCGCGTGATTCCTTGAGTACCACGAAGGACACGTCGTCGAGGAACCGGCGCACGTTGGTCTTGGCCTCCCCCCGGATGCGCAGCATCCGGTTCTCCATGTCCTCGTTGTAGGTCTTCTTGCCCAGCATCGCGCCGGCGCCGAGTGAAATCAGATTGAACATTCCCAACCCGGCAACGGAGGTCAGCATGCCGAACATGATGACGCCGCCATAGGACCCGCGCAGCCCAGTGATTGCCTTGTGCCCCAACTTGATCGGCTTGGCCTCAAGTTTCGACAGCGACTTCAGATCACTCAGGTCGGCGCCCATCTCGCTGGCCCGTAGGCGCGGCATCTTGACCGATTCCATGCCTGCGGTCGCGAAGGTCTCGGCCACCTGGGCGGCCAGATGCATCGCCCGCTGGTGCGCCCACACGAAGTTGTTTCCCACCGAGTTGGCCACAGCCTCTTCGAGTTTGGCCCCGACTTCGGCCCAGTTCTTGGTGGGGTCAGTGCGGTCGATGACCTCTTCGGTGCGCTGCAGGATGCGCCGGAATCGTGACTGCAGATCATGCTCTACATCGGTGGACACGTCGGTGATGCCGTCACCCAAAACCTGCTGCCACAGCGCGGTATGGGCGAGCGCCTCCTCGGCTTCGCGCTTGCGCCGCTCCAGATCCGAGGTGAGCTCATCTCGGCTCTGTGGATCCTGCAAAGCACTCAGCTCGGCATCCAGGGTGAGGGTGAGATGCTCTGATGCCGAACCGATCTCGGCGATCGCCTGCTGCCTGGAGCTGGCCTGCTGATCGGCGATGGCGTTGCTCAGGAATGTCACCAGTGCAGGGAAGTTCGATTCGGCGTTGAGCTCCTTGTCATTGAGCTGCAACGCATGCGAGCGCAGCGCCGACGACACCGCGATGGCGGGAACGCTGATCGCGGCGCGCTGCAGATGAGCGGAGTTGGCGGCCACCACGGCACGCCACTGCGGGTACAGGTCGGCCTTGGTGTTGACGATCGCCGCGACGGGGCACAGGTCGAGTGCTTGCTGGATGAAGACCAGTTCGGGCTCGGTGAATTCGGAGCTGAGGTCGCTGACCATGAGCATGACGTCGGCGTCGGGAAGCAGACCGAGCGTGCTCGAGAGGTGCGGTTGCCCGAATCCGCCGACCCCGGGTGTATCCACCAGGCATAGACCGCTTTTGAGCATCGGGCTGGCCACCTTGACCTCTACCCGCAGCACCTCGCGCCCCCGTGCCTGCGGCGCCCGCTTGAGGTCCTTGCCGATGTCTGCCACCGGAATCGGAATGATGTCGGGTTCTCCGGCGAGCCCGCCGCCGTCGTACTGTTCGGCAGGGGCAACCACCAGTGCGGCCGAGGGCTGGTCACCGTAACTGATAACGGTTGTCACCGAGGTAGTTTCATCATCTCCGACCCGCGCGACCGGCATGTTTAGCAGTGAATTCACCAGCTGGCTCTTGCCCTGCTTGAGCTGCCCGGCCACCACCACACGCAGCGGACGGTCCAGAAGAATGTGGTCCACACGGTCCAGGCGGTCGATGAGATCGCCTCGATCATTCTCGCCCGCGATCTTGCGCACATGCCCGAGCAGCTCGTTGACGAGCGCAAGCTGCTGGCCGTCTTGTGCGGTGTCAGACAAGGTCCCGTAACCCTTCTCGCTCGAAGTTCCTCATACTGTGCCATTTCTCTAGGTCAGCGCGGTCGGAGTACTGCCCCATGCGGATGCCCCGCACCGTTTCTGGTGCGGGGCATCCGCATGGGGATTAGTGGTGCTCGGTGCCCGGCAGGGTGGTGTGGTCGGTCGCCGCCGCGTGGCTCTGGGCATGTCCCTGAGCTTCGAATCCGGTACCGGCCGCAGCATGCGAACCCATCGAGGAGCTCAACGACTCGTTCATCGAAGAACTGTGCGAGGCATTGAGCGAGCTGTTCATCGAGTCGTTGATGGCACTGGTGTGGGTGCCGCCGCCAACCGCAGTGCTGCCGCCAACAGAGCCAGAACCACTGAGTGCATCGTTGATGGCACTGGTGTGGGTGCCGCCGCCAACCGCAGTGCTGCCGCCAACAGAACCCGAGCCACCCAACGACTCACTAATGCCACCACCAACATGCGAACCCCCACCAATGCCACCACCAACATGAGAGCCACCACCCACGCCAGCACCAATACCGGTGTTCACACCACCACCAACCGCAGCGCCACCGCCAACAGAACCCGAGCCACCCAACGACTCACTAATGCCACCACCAACATGCGAACCCCCACCAACGGCACCACCAACATGAGAGCCACCACCCACGCCAGCACCAATACCGGTGTTCACACCACCACCAACCGCAGCGTTGCCCGCAACTGCGGCGTTGCCTGCGACCGCGGCGCTACCGGCCAACCCAGCATTGCCCGCCAAACCAGCGTTACCCGCCAACCCAGCGTTACCCGCCAAACCAGCGTTACCCGCCAAACCAGCATTGCCCGCCAAACCAGCGTTACCCGCCAAACCAGCATTGCCCGCCAACCCAGCATTGCCCGCCAACCCAGCGTTACCGCCCACAGCGGCCGAACCTGCTCCGCTGGTCGTGGTACCGATATTCGCCTGGTTGTGTGACGCGATTTCGGTGTTAGTGGTGTTGCCCGAGCCGATGTTCGTCGAGCGGTCGGTGTTGAACGAATCGTTGATGTTGGTGGTGTTGCGCTGCGAATGGTCGTCGACGACGTTCACGCTCTTGTCGATGTTGGCAGAGCCGTGCCCACTTACGTTGGTGTAGTCGCCACCAACCCGAGTTTGACTCTGGTCCACACCGACACTGCTGCCGTGGTCGGCATTGATGATGTTGCTATCGCGCACATCGCCATTGACTGCAGTGGAACCCTTGCCGGAGGCTATCGGACCGGAGTTGCTGCCGCCCACGGCCACGGCACCGTCACCGATGGCGGTGGTGTCGCGGTTACCGAACTGCAGATCACCGAAGCTCAAGTCCAGCAGCGGACCGCGATTGAAGCTGTCGACGTTCCCGCTGGGGCTCATGACCTGGTTGCCGCTCGCGATCGGGTTGTGGCTCGCAAAGTCGGTGTCGTTGTGGCTCATGAAGTCGTTGTCCCGGGGGCTCAGCAGCGACGGCGACAGGATGTTCGGACCGTCGGGCTGTGCGCCGTAGTAGTTCTGCAGGTTGCCCGACAGGTCGTGCATCGGGTTGCCGGTGTTGACCCACTGCGACTGGTAGCCGTAGTTGGAGGCCACCGACTCGGCGACGACCGGCATGACCGCGCCGACCTGTGCGGCGGTGACCGCGGACAGCCCGGCACTGGCCAGCGAGGCCTGCGGATCGGCGACGTAGCTTGCGGCCTGCACGGGGTCGCGGAACAGGTTGAGGATGAAGTCGATGATGGACACTGGGTCTCCTTTGATGATCGGAGTCAACCGGGTCTGTCCGGTCGAACTGAATACAAACCTACGAACCTGCAAGTGCCCTGAAAACGGGAGAACTTCCCCTTCTCCGCCTATCCCCCATGGGGGTTTGCGACCTCCCCCGTTAGGGGATTAGGGGACCGCTAGGGGGTGTCTCGAACGGCCCTTCAGATTGAGCTTCACTAGATTTGCCATGGCATCGTGTCCAGGCCGCCGCTATTGCGGCCAAATCGCTATCGCTGCACTTCAAAACCAAAAAGACCCTCATCGCGGCGGTGCTGTTCCCCGTTGCAACACCGACCATCTCAGTAGGAGGAAGCAGGCGTATGAACGCCCAGAAAGCCGGTCAGACCCTGCGGTGGGTAATTCCCACGGGTGCCCGCCTGGTTTTCGGCGTCATTCTGTTCCTGGAGGGCACCCAGAAGATCTTCGGCTGGTGGACCGGATCACCTACAGGTTCCGGGCATCCCGAGCCGTTTCTCAACTGGCCGTATTGGTGGGCAGGCGTATTCGAGCTGGCGCTCGGCGTCTTGTTGACGGCGGGACTGTGGACACGCGTCTGCGCGGTCCTCGCGGCGGGGATGATGGCCTACGCGTACTTCTTCGAGCATCTGCCGGTGCATTGGGAACCCATGCAAAATGGCGGAGCTTTCGCGGCCACCTTCTGCTGGGGACTCCTGCTGCTGGCGCTCGCGGCCGATGACACCCGGCTGTCCCTCGACAGGGTACGAGCGCATCGCACTGGCGGCTGAAACCGGCGATCCGTCGCTAGTAGTGGTCGATTCCGGTGTCGTGATGACCGTGGTCGACCACAGCGTCGTGCCCCAGATTTCCCTGATCGAAGAACGGATCGTGCAGGCCGGAATCGACCGGACCGGCCGCACCTACGTCGGCCCCGAAATGCTGAGGCTCGAATCCGGCACTGGGGGTCTGCAACGGGGCATGGAACTGGTCGATCGCGGCGACCGCGCTGTCCGCCGACGGACTGAACTGATCGGGAACCGTGATCGCGTCCTGCCGAGTGGCCAGATCCGAGACGGCATTGGTCGCCGCGTGCAGCCCCGCGTCCAGGCTCGGGTCGTGTGTCGGCGCCGTAAAAGGTGAATCGAACGCCGCGAAGGCCTGAGTCGCCGCACCACTTGCCCAGATGTTGTCGGCCGGCAGCGGCGTATGCACCGCATGTGACAGATCGGTCCCCCCGGGATTGGCGACCAGCTGGGCTGCCTGTGCACCCAAATTGGTCGGCATCGACTCGCTGACCACCGGAATCAACGCGGAAACATCCGAGGGCTGGACTCCCTCCAGATGTGCGTCGGCAATAACTTGCTGCGGATTGGCCGCGTACTGGGCAGCCATGTCCTGGTCACGGACCAGCGCCATGACGAAATCCAACAGGTTATTGCCCATGCCTGCGATGGTATGAGCCACGCGGATCCCCTGCTACGGGGAGCAACCCGTTGCCCACTAGTGCCCCATTGGGGGACGCACGTTAGGGGATGTTCTGTCATTAGGGGGTGTGACGACCGTCATCCCCTACTGTTGGCTGCGGGGTGAAACACCACAGCACCGCAGAACGAACGGATAGGTATGGCCAACGCACTGGGACTGTCGATCGGCGCCACTCAACTGGTCGCAACACCCGACGACCCGCAGAGCCAACCCGTCGTGCGCAGTTCGATCCTTACCCTGCATGAGGACGGCCCGCCCGAGGTGGGAGTCCCCAGTCAGCCCGGCCTGACGCTCGCCGGATTCGTCGGCAGGGTCGGTGATCCGGTCGGCATCGTCGCGGCGGACGGATCGGTTCACCGCGCCGAATGGGCGCTGACCGAGGCGATGCGCGTGCTGATCGCCGATGCCGCCTCCACCGCGAGCTTCACCGCACCCCCGGTGCTGTCGGCCTCGGTCCCCGCTCATTGGAGCACGCAGACCGTCAGCACCCTGAGGGACGCGATCGACCGTGTACCCGCCCTCGCACCGGGCGGTCGGCAGCTGAAACTGATCCCGGATGCGCGCGCCGCACTGGAGTCATTGGCCGCCGGTCCGGGCACGCCCGACCGTGGTGTCGTGGTGGTCTGCGATCTCGGCGGCTCGGGTAGCAGCATCACGCTCGCCGATGCCGCACGCGGGTTCCAGCAGATTGGGCAGACCACCCGATTCGTCGAGTTCTCCGGCCAGCAGGTCGACCAGATGCTGTTGACCCAGGTCCTCACCGATCTGAACCAGGACCCCGAGGGCACCACGTCGGTGGGTGCGCTGACCCGGCTGCGCGATCAGTGCCGACTGGCCAAGGAGCGGCTCTCCGGCGAGACCGCGACCTCGGTGCCGGTGCAGCTGCCCGGGATCACCACGGACGTCCGGCTCACCCGCGCCGAACTGGAAGGCCACCTGCGCGGACCGTTGTCCAGCCTGATCGATGCCATTCAAGACACCGTGGAGCGCAACGGAATTCATCCGGCGAATATCACCGCGGTCGCCTCGGTGGGCGGCGGGGCCAAGATCCCCCTTGTCACCCAACAGCTTTCCGAGCGGATGCGGGTACCTGTCATCACCGGTCCGCAGCCACAGCTGGCGGCCGCGCGCGGCGTGGCATTGCTGGCGACGCGGCCAGATCTGCCGCCGCAGGACGCTACCGCGATGCGCCCGGTGGAACAGCCACCAGGCGATGCCACCATGATGCGTCCGGCCCCGACCGGTACCGGAACCTTCGCCGCACCGGTAGCCACGGCCGGAGCCGCCAACGACGCGCCGGAATTGGCCTGGTCTCAAGATGATTCGGCGCCAGATCTGGCTCCGCTCCAGGAGACCGGCTACCAAAGCGGCTATACCGTCGATCTCGACGACGAGTACCACGGCCCCATCGAACCCACTACCGCCCGCCCCGAACTTCAGTTCAGCCACGATCCGTATGCGGCAGAAGACGACTACGACGACTACCCGCCGCTTCCGTGGTACCGCCGCCCCCTCGTGTGGTTCATCGCGGCGGCCGCGGTCGCCGGCATCGCCTTCACCGGAATGGTGGTGTCACTGACCAGCAAGGAATCGCCGGCCCCGGCCACCACGACACCGAGCGTCAGCGTGGTGCCGAGCACGGGCAATGTCCCGGCCGAGCCACCCCCGTCACCGGAACCCCCGCCACCACCGCAGACCCACACCGTGACGCAGTCGGTGCAGCCACCTCCCCCATCGCCGGAGCCACCTCCGCCGCCACCCACCACTACGACGACGACCACCACACCCCCGACAACAACCACGACCACCACGACTACGACCACAACAACGACGACCACTACGACGCCGCCGACGACCACCACGACCCAACCGACGACGACCACCACGACCCAGCCCGCCTCCACATCCACACCGCGCCCGGCGATCACCATCCCCGGACTGCCCCCGATCCCGATCGGTCCGCGCAACTGAGCACCCCGCGCGATAACGGGCTCTCCGGGGCGTTCGATGGAATCGCCTCGGCGATAACGTCTATCACGCAGCCGTTGTCTGCCGGCGGCGCCGTGAAGGTGCTCATCAGCGGTACCGCGGGCAGCGGGAAGACGTCCGTGCTGACTCGGGTACGCGAGGCGTTGAGCAAGGCCGGCTCTCCGGCCGTCAACCATGTCCCGGAAACGTTGTCCGGCGGGAACATTGGCCCATTCGTCATCGACGATGCCGACTCCCTGACTGATCGACAGCTCGATACCCTGCGCGCAGTGGTGGAGAACGACCCGGCGGCCGTCGTCGTGGTGGCCGCCACACCCCGGCGCAACTCCGCCCTGCGTGCCCTTTTTCAGGCCTTGGAACGTGAATCACCCTCGATCACTCTCGATCCCGTCAACGCGGGCGATATCGCCCGGCTCGTGCCGCGCTCAGCTGCACTCGCCGATGAGATTGCCGCCGCCACCGGAGGTGTGCTGGCGCTGACGGCGGCAGCCATCGATCATCTGGGCGATCCGTATCCACTTGAATCGGCGCTGCGCGCGATCGATTCTCGCATTGACGAAATGTTGCGCCGCCTGTCACAGTCGGCCCAATCCGTCGTGCTGCTGATGTCGTTGGATGCCGGCATCGGGGCCTCGGATATTGCTGCGGCACTGGCACTCTCCGATGCAGAGGACCTGGTCGACGAGGCCCTGGCGAGCGGGCTGGTTCCCGGGCCCGGTCATGTCACATTCGCGGCGAGGGTGCACGGTTGCGCCGCCCGCCTGCTCGGAGCGGCGCAACATCTCGACCTTGAGCGCTCGCTGCTGCGCACGCAACTCGAGATTGGTTCGGTTTCCACCGATTTGGCTTTGGCGCTGGTTGCACACGGGCTGCGTGATCGGGACATCGCCGCGCTGCTATCGGATTGGGCAAAAACCGAGTCCGACCCCTTGAGCGCATCCGACCTATACCGCGCCGCCCTGGCCGCGGGTGCCGAACCGGGCCCGCTGCGGGTGCCGCTGGCCGAATCCCTGGCTCGCACCGGCGATCTGGCGGCGGCCGCCGCTCAGGCCGATGAAGCCCTCACCAGCACGGACTCCGGGCAGCGGGAGGCCGCCGTGCGCATCGCCGCAGCCATCGCATGCCATAACGGAGACTCCGGTCAGGCCGCCGCGCTGTACAGCTGGTTGGGCGCGAATATGGATGGTCTGACGGCCCTGACCGCGGCACCGGTCTTCGTCGGTGCGGGGCAGCTGGTGAGCGCACGAAAATCCTTGGAAGACAATGCGAGTGCCCCACCCACGACGTCGGCCACCGCGATGCGCAATGCCGCCCTGGGCGTCATCGCATCCGTTGAGGGACGCGACCAGGAGGCGTTGTCCTTACTGGGACAGGCCGTCACTCAACAGCCGTCCACGTCGTCCTTTACCCCGGATAGCACCGCCGCCCTGGCGGCGCTGACCATGCTGCACAGCGGCGACACGACGCGGGCTCGCAGCATTCTCACCGATGCCATCCGCACCGATCGACCTCACGACGTATTCGGAGTACGGCATCGGCTGCTCGTGGCCTGGATCGCCATGTTGTCCGGCGATCTGGCCGGCACCGCTCAATGGCTGCCCGAGGCGGAGGCGGAGCTATCCCGCCGGGACCGCCTATTCGCCGAGTCGCTCCGCACCGGTATCGCCCGACGCCATGGCGATACCGGTGCACTGCGCCAGCATTGGCAGGCCTCTATGAATGCGTTGTCGGCGTATTCAATCGATGTATACACATTGCTCCCGGTCGGTGAGCTCTGGGTGGCCGCGGCCCGGCTGCGCACCCTGGATGCCATGGCGCATCACGTGGACCGCGCCTTCGCGGTTCTGGCGCAGCTCGGCGATCCGATCGCCTGGTCCGCGCCACTGCGGTGGGCAGGGGTACACGCCGCGATTTTGACCAATTCGCCGGAGAATCTCGCCCCGCATGGGCAGGCGCTGGCCGCGGCCGCCGGATCCAGCCCCTACGCACGCGCGCTGGCGACCGCCGGGCGTACGTGGCTGCGGGTGCTCGCCAACCAGGTGGACGGCGCCGAGGTGGACAGCGCCGCGCGGATGCTGACCGATACCGGATTGGGGTGGGATGCCACCCGCCTGGCCAGTCAGGCGGCACTGCACGCGAACGACCCGAAGGTGGCCGCCGCGATGCTCGCGCTGGCTCGCGATCTGCGGACCCCGCCGGCGGCGACCGACAGTCACGATGGAAATTCCCGGCCGACCTCGGCGGCACATTCCCCGGCGTCCACACGCCTCTCCGATCGCGAGCGTGAGGTCGCTGAGCTGCTGCTGCGCGGGCTTCCTTATCGCGATATCGGTGCGCAGCTGTTCATTTCGGCTAAGACGGTCGAGCATCACGTCGCACGCATTCGCCGTCGCCTCGGCGCCGAATCGCGATCGGACATGTTCTCGATGTTGCGGGCAATCTTGGCCTCGTAAGTGCGAGAAAGTTCACCCACAGGGCGGGTTAGGTAAGCCTGACTAGGACTTTCGACCCTGTCAATGCGACGATGACCTGGCATCGGACACAAGTTACTCACCAGTAACATTACACTTGTTACTGACGGGTAACTTATCGGGACCGGGAGGTCAGTACCGTGAGTACAGCGACAATCACGCTGGGCACCATCGGCGTCATTTTCAGCCTGGTTGCCTGGGGGTCGTTCTTCGGCGGCGTCGTGAAGATGATTCGCGTCGTTCTCTCGGGCCAGCCCGACCGGACCCGTTGGCGTCCGATCGTCCCGCGCGTCAAGACCGTCATCGTCGAAGTGGTCGCGCACACCAGGATGAACAAGTTCCGCACCGTCGGCTGGGCGCACTGGCTGGTCATGGTCGGCTTCCTGGGCGGCTTCCCGCTGTACTTCGAGTCCTACGGGCAGACCTTCAACCCCGAGTTCCACTGGCCGATCATCGGCGACACATTCCTGTGGCACCTGTGGGACGAAATCCTGGGTATCGGCACCGTCATCGGCATCGTGACCCTGATCATCATTCGGCAGCTCAACCACCCGCGGAAACCGGAACGGCTGTCGCGCTTCGGTGGCTCCAATTTCTTCGCCGCGTACACGATCGAGATGATTGTGCTGGTCGAGGGCCTGGGCATGGTGCTGGTCAAGTCCGGCAAGATCTCGACCTTCGGCGGCGGGCATCCGTCATCGGACTTCTTCACCATGAACGTCGCGCAGCTGCTGCCCGCGAGCCCGTTGATGGTCTCCATCTTCGCGTTCATCAAGATGGTCTCCGGCGGCATGTTCCTTCTCCTGGTCGGCCGCAAGCTGGTCTGGGGTGTGGCATGGCACCGCTTCGCGGCCTTCTTCAACATCTACTTCAAGCGCAACGCCGACGGCTCGGTCGCGCTGGGTGCGGCCAAGCCGATGATGTCCGGCGGCAAGGTGCTCGAGATGGAAAGCGCCGACCCCGACGTCGATGCGTTCGGCGCCGGCAAGGTCGAGGACTTCAGCTGGAAGGACCTGCTGGACATCACGACCTGTACCGAGTGCGGTCGCTGCCAGAGCCAGTGCCCCGCCTGGAACACCGGTAAGCCGCTGTCCCCCAAGCTGCTCATCACCTCGCTGCGTGACCACACGTACGCCAAGGCGCCCTACCTGCTGGCCGGTGAGGACAAGTCCAAGCTGAGCGAGACCGAGATCGCCGAGGGCGAGCGCCAGCTGGTCGGCGGCGAAGGTGCGGTCATCGATCACGAGGTGCTGTGGAGCTGCACCACCTGCGGTGCGTGCGTCGAGCAGTGCCCCGTCGATATCGAGCACGTCGACCACATCATCGACATGCGCCGCTACCAGGTGCTCATCGAATCTGAGTTCCCCGGCGAGCTTGCGGGCCTGTTCAAGAACCTGGAGAACAAGGGCAACCCCTGGGGCCAGAACGCCAAGGACCGCCTCAACTGGATTGAAGAGGTCGACTTCGACGTCCCGGTGTTCGGCCAGGACGTCGACAGCTTCGCCGATTTCGAGTACCTGTTCTGGGTCGGTTGCGCGGGCGCCTACGAAGATCGCGCGAAGAAGACCACGAAGGCCGTCGCCGAGCTGCTGGCCCTGGCCGGGACGAAGTTCCTGGTGCTGGGCGCCGACGAGACGTGCACGGGTGACTCCGCACGCCGCGCGGGCAACGAGTTCCTGTTCCAGCAGTTGGCCATGCAGAACATCGAGCTGCTCGATTCGGTGTTCGAGGGTGCCGAGCAGAAGCAGCGCAAGATCGTGGTGACCTGTGCGCACTGCTTCAACGCGCTCGGCAATGAGTACCCGCAGGTCGGTGGCGACTACCAGGTGGTGCACCACACTCAGCTGCTGAACCGGCTGGTGCGCGACAAGAAGCTGGTCCCCGTTGCCCCGGTGTCACAAGACGTCACCTACCACGACCCGTGCTACCTGGGCCGCCACAACAAGGTGTACACCGCGCCGCGTGAGCTGATCGGCGCTTCCGGTGCCGCACTCACCGAAATGCCAAGGCATGGCGAGCGTTCCATGTGCTGTGGCGCCGGTGGCGCCCGCATGTGGATGGAAGAGCAGCTGGGCAAGCGCATCAACATCGATCGCGTCGACGAGGCCCTGGCCACGCCGGCATCCAAGATCGCGACGGGCTGCCCGTTCTGCCGCGTGATGCTCACCGACGGTGTGACGGCCCGCGACGATTCCGCCGCGGTGGAGGTCGTCGACGTCGCACAGCTGCTACTCGAGTCCGTCGGCCGCACCGAGGACGTCCGGAAGGCATTGCCCGCCAAGGGAACTGCCGCAGCAGCGGCAGCCGAGCGAGCTGCCACCAAGGTCGCCGAGCCCGAACCCGCACCGGTCGAGGAAGAAGCGCCGGCCGCAGCGAAGGTCGAGGCGGCCGCCCCCGAAACCAGCGCCGCGGAGGTAAAGCCCGTCTCCGGCCTGGGCATGGCTACCGGAGCCAAGCGACCGGGCGCCAAGAACGCCGCGACAGCACCCGCCGAGGCCGCACCTGCCGCCGAAGCAACCACCGCAGCGCCGGTGAAGGGCCTGGGCATGGCCACCGGAGCCAAGCGCCCCGGAGCCAAGAAGGCCACTGCCGAAACCAGCACCGCCGAAGCAACGACCGCAGCGCCCGCGGCCGCACCTCCGGTCAAGGGGCTGGGCATGGCGGCAGGCGCCAAGCGCCCGGGCGCCAAGAGCGCAGCACCTGCGGCCGCTCCTACGACTGCGACGGCCGAGCCGGCATCCGAGGCCCCGGTGGCAGCTGCTGTCCCGCCGCCCGTCAAGGGCCTCGGGATGGCGGCAGGCGCCAAGCGTCCCGGCGCCAAGAAGGCCGCCCCCGAAACCAGCACGGCAGCTCCGGCGGCCGAGGCTCCTGCGGCACCCGCCACCCCGGCGGTAGAGGCACCCACGGCTCCTGCCGCTCCGGAACCCCCGGTGAAGGGTCTCGGCATTGCTGCCGGCGCACGGCGCCCCGGAGCCAAGAGGGCCGCTCCCGCCTCCGCCGCTCCCGTAGCGGAAGTAACTCCGGAACCGGCACAGCCCGCCGCCGCACCGGAGCCCGTGGAACCGGCCGCACCCGCACCGAAGGACGAGACCCCTGCGGTGCCGGAGCCACCGGTAAAGGGCCTGGGCATGGCCCCGGGAGCACGCCGCCCCGGCCGCCGAAATTAGATATTGGCTGGACAGCAATGCCACCATTGAGACCGTGAGTACCGATAACTTGCCGACTGACGTGCCCCCGCGCGTGCCCGGCCTCTCGCCGCGGCAGCATCAACGGGTCTTTGCGCAGTCCACCAAGCTGCAAGACGTCCTGTACGAAATCAGGGGTCCGGTACACGCGCAGGCCGCCCGGCTGGAGGCGGAGGGGCACCGCATTCTCAAGCTCAATATCGGCAACCCGGCGCCATTCGGTTTCGAGGCGCCCGATGTCATCATGCGCGACATCATCCAGGCGCTCCCCTATGCGCAGGGCTACTCCGACTCCAAGGGCATCCTGCCCGCGCGGCGCGCGGTGGTCACCCGCTACGAGTTGGTCGACGGGTTCCCCTACCTGGATGTGGACGACGTCTTCCTGGGCAACGGAGTATCCGAGCTCATCACCATGACCACGCAGGCGCTGCTCGACAACGGCGACCAGGTGCTCATTCCGGCACCCGACTACCCGCTGTGGACGGCCGCGACCTCGCTGGCCGGCGGCACCGCGGTGCACTACCTGTGCGACGAGACCAATGGCTGGATGCCGGATATCGAGGATCTGGAATCCAAGATCACCGAGCGCACCAAGGCCCTCGTCATCATCAACCCGAACAACCCGACCGGCGCGGTGTACACCCGCGAGATCCTCACGAAGATGGTCGAACTGGCGCGCAAGCATCAGCTGCTGCTGCTCGCCGACGAGATCTACGACAAGATCCTCTACGACGATGCCGAGCACATCAGCGTCGCATCACTGGCCCCGGATCTGTTGTGTTTTACGTTCAATGGTCTGTCCAAGGCGTATCGGGTGGCCGGCTACCGTTCGGCATGGCTGGCCATCACCGGCCCCAAGGACCACGCGGCCAGCCTGCTGGAAGGTGTCAACCTGCTGGCCAATATGCGACTGTGCCCGAATGTGCCTGCCCAGCACGCGATTCAGGTGGCACTCGGCGGGCATCAGAGCATCGACGACCTAGTACTCCCCGGCGGCCGCCTGCTGGAGCAGCGCGATGTGGCCTGGACCAAGCTCAACGAGATTCCGGGCGTCTCCTGCGTCAAGCCCAGGGGTGCGCTCTACGCGTTCCCGCGCCTGGATCCCGAAGTGCACCATATTCACGATGACGATCAGCTAGTCCTGGACCTGCTGCTCAACGAGAAGATCCTGCTGACGCAGGGCACCGGGTTCAATTGGCCTGAGCCGGATCATCTTCGGATCGTCACGTTGCCGTGGGCCCGCGACCTTGCCGTTGCCATCGAGCGGCTGGGTAACTTCCTGGCGAGCTACCGCCAGTAGCCTCAAGCCCCTTCCGCGAGCATGCGCAAATGTGCGCAATTTCTGCGGATTCCGGCGCATTTGGGCATGCTCGCGGACTTCGATCAGGTGTGGGTCAGCTCTTCCACGCGCTTGCCCAGGCAGAACACCCGCCATCCGGCGTTGACCCACTTGGCGGCGTCTAGGCAATTGCGCCCGTCCACAATGACTTTGGTTCGCACCACCTTGGCCAGCTCGTCGGGGTCGTAGTCGACGAACTCCTGCCACTCGGTGAGCAGCAGGACCGCGTCGGCGCGGTCCGCGGCCTCGAGCACCGAGGTGGCGTAGTTGAGCGTCGGGAACAGCCGGCGCGAGTTATCCAGTGCCTTCGGGTCATAGACGTTGACGGCGGCTCCGTTGAGCTGCAGCAGGCCGGCGACGTTCAGCGCCGGTGAGTCACGAACATCATCGGACTCCGGCTTGAACGCCGCGCCCAGCACCGCGATGTTGGCGCCAAGTAGCGATCCACCGCACGCCTTGGTGGCAAGCTCCACCATCCGGGTGCGCCGCCGCATGTTGATGCTGTCCACCTCGCGCAGGAAGGTCAGGGCGTGGCTGGCTCCCAGCTCGCCCGCGCGCGCCATGAAGGCCCGAATGTCCTTGGGCAGGCATCCCCCGCCGAATCCCAGGCCCGCATTGAGGAACCGCCGACCGATGCGCGGGTCGTAGCCCAGGGCGTCGGCCAGGGTGGTCACGTCGGCACCCACCGCCTCGCATACCTCGGAGATGGCGTTGATGAATGAGATCTTGGTGGCCAGGAAGGCATTGGCCGAAACCTTGACCAACTCAGCGGTTTCCAGGTCGGTCACCAGGAAGGGCACTTCTTCGTCGAGGATCGGCCCGTACAACTCGCGAACCAGCTTCTCGGTGCGGTCGGAGTCCCGCTGCACACCCAGCACGATGCGGTCCGGGTGCAGGGTGTCCTTGACGGCGTAGCCCTCACGCAGGAACTCGGGGTTCCAGGCCACCTCGACATCCACGCCGTCGGCCGCGAATCCTGCTGCCCGCTGGCTCAGTTCACGTGCGGTGCCGACCGGAACGGTCGACTTACCGATGATCACCGCGGACCGGGACAGCAGCGGAACCAGGGTGTCGATCACCGAGTGGACGTAGCACAGGTCCGCCCCGTACTCACCCTTCTTCTGGGGCGTTCCCACACCCAGGAAGTGCACGTCGGCGAATTCGGCGGCCTCGACGTAGCTCGTAGTGAAGCGCAACCGCCCGGCTGCGATGTTGCTCTGCAAGATCTTTCGCAGGCCCGGCTCGTAGAACGGGATGTCGCCGCCGGAGAGTTTGGCGACCTTCCCCGGGTCGATATCGACGCCCAGCACCTCGTGGCCAAGCTCGGCCATGCACGCAGCATGGGTGGCTCCGAGGTACCCGGTTCCGAATACAGTGCATCTCATACTGCCTATATAGGCCGTCAGGGTTAGCAACCTGGATACGCCGCACCATCGGTGTCCTAACGCAGGGTGTACGGCGGGCGGAGCCCCGTTCTTCTTCCCACAAGCAGCTCAATCACGCTCGTGAATAAGGGATTAACGTCCGCCAAACGACCAGGGGTAACCCGAGTTAGAGCCGCCGCCGGATCCACCGCCGTACGAGCCGCCGCCGTGAGATCCACCGTTGCCGCCCCAATCACCGTGCGAGCTGCCGCTATCACCCCAGCCGCCGCGCGAGGACCCGCCGTCGAATCCACCCCGGGAGCCACCGCTATCACCCCAGCCTCCGCGCGAGGATCCGCCGTCGGAACCTCGCGAGCCCCCGCTGTCGCCCCAACCGCCGGGGCCGCTGTCCGAATCCCTGTCAGAGCCGCCACGTGATCCGCCACGCGAACCGCCATCGGAATTACCGCCGCCGATGGGTGGCAAGCCAGGAATCGAAATGAGGGGCGGCTGCGTGTACTCCGGTCGGCTACGCGGCCACCACGGATTCTCCTGGCGCCTCGGCTGCTCCCACGACGGCGGGAACAACGGAATCGGTACGGGCACGACGGCGGGCGGGGGTGCCACCGGTGCAGGCTCCTCGGGGGCAGGAGCCGGCGCGGCCGGTGGTGCCTCCGGTACGGGTGCCGGTGCCCGCGGAGCCGCCTGGACCGGCGCAGGGGCCTGCTTGGGCGGCGCGACGTTGTGCTGCGGCGCCGGGGCCACCACTTGCTGCACGGGGGCCGGGGCCACTAGGGGCGCCGGTACCTCTGCCGCGGGTGGGGGCGAAGCTTGTTTGGGCACCTCAGCCGGCAGCGGGTTCTGTATCGGGTTCTGTACGACGGCGCGATCCGGCGAGGACGTCCCTTGGTCCACCGTGGAACGCACCGTCACCGTCAGCGAGACGGCAAGGGCTATTGAGCAGATGCCGAAAACCAGCAGCAGCGGCGCACCAACCAGTAAGAACGGCTTGCGTTCTGCGGGTTGGTCGTCGAAGTCCCCGTATTCACTCAGCTCGGTCTTTGCTTCCTCGGCGCTCTCGGTAACCGCTCCGGGGTGCGCAAAGCCTGTTCCCGTGGGCCCTTCCAGCGAGTAGGCCTGCCCCAGCAGCGCGGTGCTGGCCTCGAAATCGGGTTCCTGTGCCGACGCCAGCGCGGCACCGCGGGCCAATGCCAGCTCGGGCTGGTCCGGGGAATTCACCGGCAGGGAGATGGCCTCACCCAGCGGATCGGCCAACTCTGAGACGTCGGTACCCAGGCCCAGCAGGAACACGCCATCAGGGGCGTTCTCCTTGCCTTTGAGCGGGTTGATGAGGTTGGCCAGCACACCCGAGGTGACGCCGTTGATAAGCGCCTCGCTGGCCAGGCCGACGATCGATCCGTCTGCGGAATCGACCACCGCGAGCGTCGCGTTTTCCGGTTCGATGACCAGCAGCGCCGACTTTTCGTATCCGGTGACGCTGCTGGCGGCCTTGGCAAGCGCACCACCGGCGTGCAGGGCCGAGAAGAATTCGACGCCGTCGATCCCCCGGCTGGCCAGCGAGTCGCGCAGCACCGCAGCCTCGGCGTGGTCGCTCCACACCACACCGGTGGACACAAGATTGTGGCCCCCGTCGAGCATGCCGTCCCGGGTACCGACGATGGCGGCAAGCACCTGATCAGAGGCGGTGCCTTCACCATCGGAGACGATGATGGTGTCGGTGTCGACGATCCTGCCGACCGCACCTGCGCCCTCGACCAGTACCAGCCGGGCAGTCGTCGGTGTCATCGAGACACCAAGTACGACGTCCACGTCAGATCCTCCGCTACATATCGACACGGTCACACGAACAAACGTGCCAAGGCCGTCAAAAAGTTCGAGTCATTGACGATTATGTATCGGACCGGCGCGCTTCCGCGTTACCCCGGCTAGGGGTTGATGAAGTTCTGGTAGGAGCGCGACGGGGTCGGACCGCGCTGCCCCTGGTACTTCGACCCTACCCCGGCACTTCCATATGGGTGCTCGGCCGGGGAAGTCAGTCGGAGCAGACACAGCTGCCCGATCTTCATGCCCGGCCACAACGTGATGGGCAGGTTGGCGACGTTCGAAAGCTCCAGCGTGATGTGCCCGGAGAAGCCTGGGTCGATGAATCCCGCGGTGGAGTGGGTCAGCAGGCCCAGGCGGCCCAACGAGGACTTTCCTTCCAGCCGTCCGGCCAAGTCGTCGGGCAGCGAGCAGATCTCCAGCGTGGACCCCAGCACGAACTCGCCGGGATGCAGCACAAACGGCTCACCCTCGCCCGGCTCAACCAGGCTGGTCAGCTCGTCTTGACGCTGTTTGGGGTCGATATGCGTGTAGCGGGTGTTGTTGAACACCCGGAACAGGCTGTCGAGCCGAACGTCGATGCTGGATGGCTGGATGAGGGCGGCGTCGAAGGGTTCGATGCCGAGGCGCCCGGCGTCAAGCTCGGCGCGGATATCGCGATCGGACAGCAGCACGCGACGAGCCTACCGATGGGTTGCTTACGCGAAGAGGCTCGGGCGGGGGCGCCTACCGCCTGATGGCGATGACGGCTCCCGGTCGCAACCAGCCGATGAGTCGAACAAGCGCGGCATCGTCGAGTGTCACGCATCCGGCCGAGGGGCCGCCGTCGGTCGCGTGCACGAAGAACGCCGAGCCCGCGCGGGGTTTGTGCGAGCTGTTGACGCCCATCACGATGGCCCGTGAATAGCCGTTGAGCTCCTCGCTCAGGGATGTGTCAAAGGAACACGCGGATTCTGCGCAGCGCTGGTGGGTGTTGTAGTTCGGGCTGGCGGGATCGCCGTCCCACCAATCGTCGCTGTCGACCTGCAGGTAGTCCAGGCCATGCGCCACGGACGGTTCGGTGCCGAATGCCCAGTCGAGGGTGAAGACTCCCGTCGGGGTCGCCGGATTGTCGTCGCTGGCGGTGTCCGTGAACCCGGCCGAGCCGATGTCGGAAGGAAGGTTGCGCTCGACGGGTTCCCAGGAATCGCCAGTCCGCTGCCACGTCTCGATAACCGCCTTGGTGCCGCCTGCCCCCTGCACCGCGACGACTTGGATTGCCGTACCGACGGAGTCTGCGAACCACGGCGGGGCCGGTCGAGATGCAGCGACCGGAAACACCGCGGCCGGGGCGCTCTCGGCCCGAACCCCGCACGTCGCGGCGAGAAGCACAACGCCTAACGACAGCAGACGCATCGGGTACATGCACCTATGGTGACGGGTGAACCTGGAAATCGCTCGTTAGTAACTAACCCTTAATAGCAATCACGGCGCCCGGACGCAGCCAGCCGATCAGTTTCACCAGCGTGCCGTCGTCGAGGGACACGCAGCCCGCGGTGGGGGTGCCATCGGTGGTGTGCACGAAGAAGGCCGAGCCGCCGCCGGGGACTCTGTCCTTGTTCACGCCCATGGCGATGGCGTGCTTGTACTGCGGAATCTGCAGGTTCTCGCTCTCCGCGGTGTTGAAGGGGCACTGGGCCTTGGCGCACTGCTGGTGGGTGTTGTAGGTGGGGCTACTGCTGTCGCCGTCCCACCAGTCGTTGGGCCCGATCTGCAGATAGCGCAACCCGCTCGGCGGGGGCGGCGCCGTGCCGAACGCAAAATCCAGGGAGTACACCCCGTTGGGGGTGGCCGCCGCCCCTTCTCGGGCCTTGTCGATGAATCCCGCGGACCCGACGTGTGCGGGGATTCCGGTGGATGCGGCCTTCCACTCGTTGCCGCTGCGCTGGAACACGTCGATCTTGGCGTTGGAGCCGCCGGCACCGTTGACCGCGAGCACCTGTGTCGCGTTTCCGACGGACTGGGCGAACCAGGGCACGAAGGGGTCTGCGGCGGCGGGTGTGCAGACAAGCACAGTGGCCAGGGCAAGTACGGCCGCGCACGGCAGCGCCAGAAGACGGAACACGGTTCCATGGTGGCCGATGTTGTTCTCGAATCCTTCAAGGTTGGGACACAGTTATGCCACGGACCGATCGGTATATTTCGGCCATGGACGCTGAGCTCGAAGATTGGAAAGCCGCCGGGCACTACTTCGACTATCTGGGATTCGACATTTTCTATCGGATCGAGGGCAGCGGGCCTCCGTTGCTACTCATCCACGGGTATCCCTTCAATTCGTGGGATTGGGCCCTCATCTGGCCCACGCTGGTGGAGCGGTTCACCGTCATCGCACCGGACATGATCGGCATGGGGTTTTCCGACAAGCCCGTCCAGTACGGGTACTCGGTGCTCGATCACGCCGATATGCATGAGGCGCTGCTGTCGTATCTGGGCATCGAACGGTTTCACCTGCTCACCCATGATCTGGGAAATTCCGTGGGCCAGGAGATGTTGGCGCGCTTCGAATTCGAGCACCAGTCGCGCGGCCGGGTACCCATCGATTCGGTGACCTGGCTCAACGGTGGACTGTTCATCGAGGCCTACCGCCCCCGGATCGCCCAGACGTTGATGTCACGAACCCCCTTGGGCGACTTGGTAAGCCGGTTCCAGGGCACACCGGTTACGCGCCGGATCATGGACGCCGCCGTGAGCGAGATGTTCGGCCCCGACACCAAACCGTCGGCGCGGCTGCTGTCGCTTTTTCAGCAGGTGCTGGAGTACAACGACGGCGCCCGCGTAACCCATCAGGTGGGCCGCTTCATCAACGACCGCTACGACAACCGGAGCCGGTGGGTACGGGCCATGCGCGAAACCGCCGTGCCGATGCGCATGATCGACGGGCCGATTGACCCGAACTCCGGATTACACATGGCCGAGCGCTATCTCGAGGTCATTCACGACCCCGATGTGGTGCTACTCGACGACAACATCGGTCACTGGCCACAGATCGAGGCACCCGAGGAGGTGCTCACGCACTTCCTCGATCACATCGACAGGGTTACGACTTAGGCGGCGCCGTGTCCAGGTACGTCGAGAAGGTCGCGTAGTTGCAGTCGGCCTCACCGGTACCCGTGACGCTCTGACACACCACCTTGTCGTTCAGGTAGATGCGCACCGTCACCGCGGCATCGGGGTCGGCGGTAGAAGGCCAGTTGGCCTTGACCTCAGCGTGGTTGGGAGTCTTGGCACCGCGGGACAGATCGCCGACGGTCGCGTCGACCTTCCACGGCAGGGTGACGCCGTCGGCGGGCTGCATCTCGGTGCCGTCCCAGTACTGCACGTTCGCCGTGGCGACGGTGGAGGAGACAACTTCGTAGGTCACCGTCTTGTCATCCGCGTGCGCCGCCGCCGGGAAGCTGAGCGCGCAGGCGGAGGCCATGGCAGACGCGATGAATAGTTGGCGGACGGTCATGAAAACACCTCGGTATGTCAGGACGGCTTGCAGATCGTTAGGCAGGCTACAGGGATTCTCTGAGCGTCTGCTGAAGCCGTGGCCGAGACCACTTCTGCCCAAATACTTGAGCAAACCCCGATCCGTCCGGACTATGGGGTGATGAGCAGCGTGGGGGGCGCCGACCTGACCGACCCGGTCGGCGATGACAGCAAAAGGCCGGGTTGGGACACTGCGACACGTGTCGCTTTTCGGTATGGGACCTGCTACTTCGGTACGTTCGGGCTCGTCGTGGTGGTCGGTCTGATCCCCGTCATCCTGAAGGGCGCCGGCATCGACGGGCCGTGGTCAGCTATCCGGGGAACGTTCCACGCGGTCCGCACTCCCCTCGCATGGATTGGCGAACATCTGCTGGGCCTGAGCATCCAGAGCACGCAGGTGGGCAGTGACAGCGCGTTCCAGTGGACGGCGCTGTGGTGCATCGCCGTCCTGGCCGCCGCCGGGACGGTCATCTGGACCGTGCTGGACCGGGGCCGCCGAAGCTACGACCGTCTCCAGGCCTGGGTGTGGTTGATTCTGCGGCTGGTGCTCGCCGCGGCCATGTTCTATTTCGGGATGGCGAAGGTGATCCCGACGCAGATGCCCTTCGTGCTAAATCGGCTGGTCGAGCCGTACGGGAATTTCAGTCCCGCGGGCGTGCTGTGGGCGCAGGTGGGGGTGTCGCCGGCGTATCAGATCCTGCTCGGTGTGGCCGAGGTCTTCGGTGGCCTGCTCCTGCTGCTGCCGCGCACCGCGGCGGCCGGGGCGCTGGTGTGTGTCGTGGACCTGACGCAGGTCTTCCTTCTCAACATGACCTACGACATCCGTCTCAAGACGGTCTCTTCCCAGTTGTTGCTGCTGAGCCTGTTCCTGTTGGCGCCCTATGCACGACGGTTGTTGACGGCGTTCTTCACCGATCGCGTGGTGCCCGCGGCCACCACGACGCAGCTGTTCACGCGCCCGCGAGCCAACCGGATCGCGCTCGTCGCGCAGGTGGGTCTGGGTGTGGCGTTGCTCGTCGCGTTCAGCGCGCAGGGCTGGCAGCAGTTCACCAGGCCCACCCCCAATCTGTACGGCATCTGGCAGGTGGAGACCTTCTCCGCCGAGGGCTATTCGCGAGACCCGTTGTTGACCGACAAAATCCGTTGGCGCAGAGTCATATTCGATAGGCCGTTCCACGTCTCTGCACCGGTGATGGTGACGGTGCAGCGCATGGACGATTCGTTCGAGGTGTACGGGGGCACCATCGACCCACGGAAACACTTCATCGATCTGAGCCATCGGATCGAGCTGGGCACATACAAAGAGACCCCGATACGGATCAGGCTCACGTATTGGTGGCCCGGGCAACCGGATCAGATGATTGTCGACGGCGACGACTACGCGGGACACCAGATCCACCTGCGCGTCACCAGGATGAACCCCGCCTCCTTCCCGCTGGTGGAGCGCGGCTTCAACTGGGTCCAGGAGGACCCCTACAACCGGTGATCTGCTGTGAATCAGCTGGGGATCGTGCAGCAACGGCCGACTGCTCATAGCGTATGAACCGTGAGTCGTGGCCGCCGTGCGCTGATCCTGATCGTGCTTGCGGTGATCGGCATCGCGGCGACGGTGCTGTCCGTTCACACGTTCCGCCGCCACGGGGACTCCGGCCCGGCCATCGCCGGGTTGGCCCCGACTCCCCCACTGGGCTGGAATTCGTGGAATGTGTTCGGCTGCAACATCGATGAGCGGCGCATCGAGCAGACCGCGGACGCCATGGTGTCGTCAGGGATGCGCGATGCGGGGTATCGGTATGTGGTGATCGACGATTGCTGGTTCGACCCGCAGCGTGATGCGTCGGGCGAGCTACGCGCGAACCCCGCCCGGTTCCCGAGTGGCATGAAGGCGATGGCCGACTTCGCGCACGCTCGCGGTTTGTTGTTCGGCATCTATGCCAGCCCCGGGGAGGCCACCTGCGCGCAGAACGGCGGCTCGTATCCCGGCCACACCGGCAGTCGCGGACATGAGACGCAGGACGCGCAGACCTTCGCACGCTGGGGTGTGGACTACCTGAAATACGACTGGTGCGGACCACCGGCTGACATCGATGAGTTGGTCGACAGTTTCACCACCATGCGAGATGCGTTGCGCGCCACCGGACGGCCCATCGTCTACAGCATCAACCCGAATAGCGGCACGGTGGTTCCGCCCGACCAGTACGACAGATTCAACGGTGTCGCCAGCATGACCCGGGTGAGTCAGGATCTGGTGCCGGCGTGGGATGCGATCGACGCCTACGACACCAGCCTCGGCGTTGTCGACGCGTTGACCAATGCCGCACGGCCAGAGTTCCGTTGCACCGCGCGGACGGGTTTCTTCTGCGATTACGACATGCTCGTTGCCGGCGCGCCGCAGCTAGCCGGCGTCAATCTGCCCCCGCTGAATGAGGCCGAGTCGCGATCGCAACTTGCCCTATGGGCGGAGTGGGGGTCGCCACTGATCGCGGGTAACGACCTAGCCCACATGCCCGAGGCCATTCGCGCGCTGCTGATCAATCGGGATCTGCTTGCGATTGACCAGGATTCACTGCGTGCGCCCGCAACCTCTCTGGCGGGCAGTAACGGAACCATCTGGGCCCGGCCCTTGGCCGACGGATCGACGGCGATCCTGATCGTCAACCGGGACGATGTCGCACAGCCTTTCCGGGCGGCGTTCAGCGCGCTCGGGCTGCCCAAGACACGGCAGTTCGACGTCCTCGACGTGTTCTCCGGGCAACGGTCCGTGCAGAAGCTGACGTACCGGACCGGCCTCGCGGCGCATGACGCCACGCTGCTGCGGGTGCGGGCGATCGATAATCAGCATTAGTTCCCACACATCCAACTTTCGCCAAACCACAGACGTCCGGCGCGCAGACTCCACAAGATGGCACTGTGAGCGAGTCAGTGTCGGTAATCGATGCACATATCCACCAGTGGAATCCATTCACCACACCACGTAAGGCATCCGGCCCGGCCAAGGCCGCGCGACGAGCACCGTTCCTGCGTCCGGTACTCCCGCGCGTTCTCCCCAGCGCGACCCGTGAGTTCATCGGCGATCCGCAGTATCTGCTGAGCCCGTATCTGCCCGCCGACTACCTCGCCGACGGGGGCCCGGCACACGTGACGACGATCGTTCACGTCGAGGCCGGCTGGCACGGCAAGGGGCCAATGGGCCCGGTCGGGGAGACACAATGGCTCAGTTCCCTGCCGTTCGGCCAGGACGGGGCCCCCGCCCTCGGCGCCATCGTGGCCTATGCGGATCCCGCCACGCCGGAAATCGCGGACGTGCTCGACGCCCACCTGCGCGCAAGTCCGCTCGTGCGGGGCATCCGGTGCATGGGCGCGCATAGCGATGACCCCGGCGTGATGAACTGGGCCCCGCAAGCGCATTGGCTCACCCGGCCCGCGTTTCTGCGTGGTTTCTCCGCCGTCGCCGAACGCGATCTCAGCTTCGAGATCTGGGTCTACGCGCACCAGCTTCCGGACGCATTGACGTTGGCCCGCGAGTATCCCGGCACCACCTTCATCCTCGACCACTACGCGACCCCCGTCGGGGTGCTCGGCCCACGCGGAAAGCACACGGGCAGCATCGAATCCGAACGCCGCGAGATCCTGCAGCAGTGGCACGACGATATTTCGGCGTTGGCGGAGCTTCCCAACGTCGTCGCAAAACACTCCGGTCTCGGCATGCCGATCTTGGGCGCCGGACCCATGCCACGGGAGCAACTACGCGACAGCGTCGCACCGCTCATCACTCATCTGGATCAGGCATTCGGCCCGGATCGAACCTTGTGGTCGTCGAACTTCCCCATCGACAAGCCCAACGTATCGCTGGCGGAAAGCATTTGGATTCTTCGCGAGGTACTCGGTACCCGCTTCGACGAGCAGCGCATCCTGCGCGAGAACGCACGCCGCGTGTATCGGGTGGCCGACTGACGGGTCGACGGGCACGGTGGAATACTCGCCGCGTAACCGGACACTACGAAAGACGGAGACAGCGGCGGTGGCGTTGACCGAACTGGTGGAGTTGCCAGGTGGGTCATTTCCCATGGGCTGCAATATTTTCTATCCCGAGGAGATGCCGGAGCGCGTCCTTTCAGTGGGGGCCTTCGCTATCGAACGGCACCCGGTCACCAATGCGCAGTTCGCGGAATTTGTCGCACAGACCGGCTATGTGACCGTTGCCGAACGAGCCCCCGACCCGGCCCTGTACCCCGGAGCCGCGCCGGAGGATCTGGTGCCCGGCGCCATGACGTTCCGGGCGACGGCCGGGCCGGTGAACCTGCACGACTGGCAGCAGTGGTGGGACTGGGTTCCGGGCGCGTACTGGCGGCGGCCCTTCGGGCCGGAAAGCTCTATCGACGGCTCCGCCGACCATCCGGTGGTGCAGGTCGCGTACACCGACGCGGCGGCCTATGCCCGTTGGGCGGGCAGACGGCTGCCCACTGAGGCCGAATGGGAGTACGCCGCCCGCGGCGGCACCGACACCGTCTACGCCTGGGGCGACGAGGTGGCGCCCGACGGACAGCTGATGGCCAACACCTGGCAAGGCAGATTTCCCTACCTCAACGACGGCGCCCTCGGATGGCACGGCACATCCCCGGTCGGCACCTTTCCGCCCAACGGGTTTGGCCTTCAGGACATGATCGGCAATGTGTGGGAATGGACATCCACACGATTCGGATCGAGCGCAGAAACTCCGAAGTCGTGCTGCAGCCCTTCGGATAATCCCGATCCGTCGGTGATCCACACGCTCAAGGGCGGCTCGCATCTGTGCGCACCCGAATACTGCCACCGTTATCGGCCGTCCGCGCGTTCACCGCAGTCACAGGACAGCGCGACCACCCATATCGGATTTCGGTGTGCGGTAGATCGGCCGCAGTAGCGCGCGTACGCGCCACCGGTGCCAATCGCCGCTTTAGCCTGTACGGTCGCCCTAACCACCGCATTCGCAGCTCGACACGACAGGCGAGCCGGCGGCTCACGATGTTAGATGTGGCATCAGCGACTGCTGCCGCAACGACTTCATCGATAACACACACCGTCGTACTGACTTGTGGAAGGCAACTGTATGAAACGCGAGGTTCGGGCCCAGCTCGATGTGGACGTCATCGCAGCGTCGACGTTGGAGTTTCAGATCGCCGTGGCGCCAGCGTCTGGTGCCCAGGTGACGGAAAGCCTGTCATGGGTATTCAACGGGGAGCCACTCGAGGCACTGGAGGTCGCCGGCGAACACGGCAACCGTATCCACCGGCTTGCGGTCGGCGAGGGCAATCTCAAGGTCTCTTATGCGGCAACGATTCTCGGGCAAGCCGACGAAGTGCCTGTTGAGGCCGCCGATCTGTCCACCTACCTGCGGCCGAGCCGCTATGCGGAGGCCGACAAGTTCTATGGTTTCGCGGCGACCGAGTTCGGTGAGCACACCGAACCTCAGGTGCTGCTGGAGAACGTCTCGTCCTGGGTCGGTACACGTCTGCGGTACTCACCGGGTTCAAGTGATCCCATCGACGGCGCCGTCGATACCCTGCTGGCCGGAGTCGGCGTCTGCCGCGACTATGCGCACCTGGTGGTGGCACTACTGCGGGCCGTGAAGGTGCCGGCCCGGCTTGTCGCGGTCTACGCGCCGGGGTGTGACCCCATGGATTTCCACGCAGTTGCCGAGGCGATCGTCGACGGCCACTGGCGAGTGGTGGATGCCACGTGCCTGGCACCACGACAAACCATGGTTCGTATTACGACCGGGCGCGATGCCGCAGACACCGCATTCCTCGACAACCACGGCGGACAGATCGTGCTGAACGAATCGACTGTCAACGCCGTGGTCGAAGGTGAATTACCCGAGGACCCCGTCGATCAACTTGTCTCCATGCGGTGACACCTCGAGGTCCCGTACCCCGGGGTGTCAGGAGTGCCCGGTCAGTTTGTCCTTGACCGCGTCCACGCCTTCCTTGAGCTTGTCCGCTGCATCAGTCAGTTTCTGCTTGACCGACGCGATCCCCTGATCGAGCTGGCCCTCGGCCTTCAGGTCCTCGTCACCGGCCGCAGCTCCGACTGCTTCTTTGGCACGGCCCTTGAGATCTTCGGCCGCGTTCTTCGCGTCGTCAGTAATTCCCATGTGCTTCAAACCTTTCTGTATTCCACCCGAGACAGGCGCGAGCCGAAGGTTCATCGCATTGATTTCGGCAGTCATCGTCAACGCCACTTCTGACGGTACGCCGATCTTCGTGATCGCCGTACCACCTTGATCTTGGCGAGAAACACTGAAGGACGTGATGAATTGAGTCACGATGATTCGCAGCGGCCGTCGCCGTCGATATCAGTGACGAGTCGTTCACCGATCTGGAGAAGGAAGCACAGGCCGCCTTCGCCCGGGACTGTGCCTGTGCGCCTTACGTTGCCGACTGGCCCAGGGTCACCTGGACGGTCTGCGAGGTGCCCGACGAGTCCGCGTAGGTGAGCGCCATGGTGTCCCCGGGGGCCTTGGCGTGCACCGCGGCCACCAGCGCATCGGGGCCGTCGATGACCTGGTTGTCCACCTTGGTGATGACGGCGCCCTTGGGCAGGCCCGCCGTCGCCGCCGCGCTGCCGCTGACGACTCCTGCGACGACCGCACCGGGTGCGTCCTTGCTGGAGGCGAGTTGAACGCCCAGCGACGCATGCCGCACGGTTCCGGTCGAAACCAGTTCGTCCGCAATGCGCTTGGCCTGATCCACCGGAATCGCGAAGCCCAGGCCGATCGATCCGGCCTGTCCGCCGCCGCCCTGGGAGTCCTGGCCGCCGGATAGCGAGGCGATCGCCGAGTTCACGCCGATGAGGTTGCCGTTCATATCCACCAGCGCGCCTCCGGAGTTGCCGGGGTTGATGGCCGCGTCGGTTTGGATGGCGCTCATCACCGAATGCTGGCCACTCTGCTCATCGCCGGTGGCAACCGGTCGATTGAGCGCGCTGACGATGCCGGTGGTCACGGTGCCCTGCAGGCCCAGCGGCGAGCCGATCGCGACGACGTTCTGTCCGACCTTCAGGTCTTTCGACGTGCCGATGCTGATCGGGGTGAGGTCCGAGACGCCCTGGGCGCGAACCACCGCGATGTCATCGTCGGGGTCGGCGCCGACAACGGTGAATGGCACCGTGCGGCCGTCGGCCAGGGTCACGGTTGCCTTGACTCCGTCACCGCCCCGGGCAGACGGCCTGACGCCACGACCGTCGGAGTCGTCCGAGTCCCGGCCGTCACGCCCATCCCGGTAGCCGCCGGGCTGCTGTTCTCCGGGCAGGACGCCGAACGGCAGGTTGCCAAACTGACCGCCATACGGGCTGTCGGGTGCGGTTACGGGAGGCGAGGGTTGGGCGCTGCGTGCGGCGGAGGCCACCACGTGGTTGTTGGTCAGGATCAAACCGTCGGCGCTCAGGACGATGCCGGACCCCGACTCCTGTTGGCGGCCACTTTGGATCTGCAGTTGCACCACGCTGGGCAGCACCTTGGCCGAGACCTCTTCCACCGAGCCGGCCGGCGCGACGGCGGCTGGTTTTCCCAGAGTTGAACCCGTTACCGGGGAGGGCTTTCCGATAGGAGCGACGCTCGACGCCTGCCCGGTGGCCGGGTGCGCGGACTGGTTCACCACGGCGAACGCGGTGGTGGCGCTGGCGACAACAGCCACCGCAACGCCACCGAAAGCCAGCCCGGCGACACGTAGGCGTTTCCGGGGCACAGGATTCGGCGCCAATGCGGCGCGGTCCGGGAACGTTTCGCCGTAGGCGTAGCGCGTCCGGGCGGCCGCGGCCGGACCATGCACCAGCCGGTAGCCGTGCGGTGTCGTCGGGAAATCTTCTGTGTACGGCGGATGCCCGGACCGATCGTTCATTACTGTTCCTTCTTCCTCAACATGCATCAGGGCACACGCCGCAGTTGATGCGCACTGTTACAGTGCCTGGGCCCGCTGAGGCGACGCTGAGAATTTCCTCTCTGCAGCCCAAGACTTTTCAGGAGGCAGTGGGAGCGGACGGCGGTTGCGGTCCCGCATCCACCACCGGAAGTGGCGCCGTCGCCGGTTCAGACGGGTGCGCGGCACGGTCACGCCGAACGATCGCAAAGGTGTTGATGGGCCACCAGAACCAGCGGCCCAGTGCCGCGGCGATCGCGGGTGTCATGAATGCCCGCACAATCAGAGTGTCGACGATCAGGCCGATACCGATGGTCATGCCGAGCTGGCCGACCACCCGCAGATCGCTCACGATCATCGACATCATGGTGAACGCGAAGACCAAACCGGCTGCGGTGACGACGCGGCCCGTGGCTCCCATGCCGCGGATCATGCCTGTGTTCAGCCCCGCGTGGATTTCCTCCTTCAGCCGCGAGACCACTAGCAGGTTGTAGTCCGACCCCACCGCCAGCAGGATCACCATCGACAGCGGGATCACGATCCACTGCACGCCCAGCCCCAGGATGTCCTGCCACAACAGCACCGACAGACCACACGCGGTGCCCAGAGACGCGGCCACGGTGCCGACGATCACCAGGGCGGCCACCACGCTGCGGGTGATCAGCACCATGATCGCGAAGATCAGGATCATCGACGCGATGATCGCGATGGCCAGGTCGACGGTCACGCCGTCCTGCATATCGGCGTACATCGATGCGGTGCCGGCGATGGAAACCTTCGCATTGGCTAGCGGGGTGCCCTTGACCGCATCGGCGACAACGCCTTTGAGGTCCCGGACGTGCTCGATGCCTTCGACGGATGCCGGGTCGCCCTGGTGGGTGATGATGAATCGGACCGCCTTGCCGTCGGGCGATACGAACATCTTGAGTCCACGTTTGAAGTCTGGGTTGGCGAATACGTCGGGCGGTAGATAGAAGAAGTCATCGTTCTTGGCTTGGTCGAAGTACAGGCCAATCTCGGTGGCGCCCTTCGCAAGTTCCTGTTGCTGCGCCTGGGTACCGGCCATGACGCTGTGGGTGGCGACCATGAAGTCGCGCATCCGGCCCATCGAATCGATAGTCGTCCTGAGCACCGGAAGCATCTGGGGCATCAGCTGATCCATGCGATCCATGTCGGTGGTGAGGCCCTGCATCTGCTCGGTGAGATTGTCGATGCCGTCCAAGGTGTCGAAGATCGACCGCAGCGACTGGCAGATCGGGATGTCGTAGCAGTGCGGCTCCCAGTACAGATAGTTGCGCAGCGGCCGGTAGAAATCGTCGAAGTTGGACAGGTTGTCGCGCATGTCCTCGGTGACCTTCACCAAATCGTGGGTCCGGCCGACCATGCTGTGCGTGGTCGCGGTGAGGTCCTGCATGATCGAGTACATCCGTTCCATGCTGGCCACGGTTTTGCTCAATTCGTCGGCCTGCTCCAGCATCTGAGCCGAGTTGTCGTTGTTGAACTTCGCGGTCTGCAGCGTGCCCGCGTTCTGCGCGCCCATGAGGAACGGGATGGAGCTGTGTTCAATCGGCGCTCCCAGCGGACGGGTAATCGTCTGCACCCGTTCGATACCGCGCATGTGGACGATGCCCTTGGCCACCCTGTCGATGACCAGCATGTCGGCGGGGGTGCGCAGGTCGTGGTCGGCCTCCAGCATCAACAGTTCCGGGTTCATGCGGGCTTGGGAGAAGTGCCTGTCCGCGACCCCCATCGCGAGGTTGGCCGGCATATCGGCGGGCGTGAACTTCTGGTCGTTGTACTGCGGCACATAGGTCAGCAAGCTGACGAAACCGATGATCGCAATCAAACTGGTCATCACGATGATGGGAATGGGCCAGCGCACCACCGAGGTACCGACCTTGCGCCAACCGGTGGTGGAGAGCTTGCCTTTGGGTTCCAGCAGCCCGAACTTCGACGCCACGGTCAGGATGGCGGGCGCCAGCGTCAGTGCTGCGGCCACGATCACCAGAACCGAGATCGCACACGGCAAGGCCATGCTCTGGAAGTAGGGCAGCGTCGTCATCGTCAGGCACATGCACGCGCCGACGATGGTCAGGCCGGAACCCAAAATGACTTGCGAGACACCGTGATAGGCCACGTAATACGCGTCTTCCCGGCTCAGGCCCTTCGATCTTTCCTCGTGATAGCGGCCGAACAGGAAGATCACATAATCCGTGCCGGCGGCCAGCGCCAGCATCGTCACCATGCTCACCGCATACGGGGTCAGGCCGATGATGTTCAGATAACCAGCAGTGGCCGTAACACCCTGTGCGGCAAATAGTTCCAGGCCGATGATGACCATCGATATGAGCATCGTGACGACGGAACGATAGATGAAGAGGATCATCACAATGATCACGCCCACCGACACCAGTTCCATGGTCGCCATGGATTGGTGACCGGCGACTTGAGTGTCGGCGTTGAGCACGGTTGTGCCGGCAACGTGCGCCTTGATGCCCTGGGGTGCGGGCACGGAGTCCACTATCTGACGCACCGCCGCCACCGATTCGTGGCTGGCACTGGTGCCCTGCGACCCGTCGAGGAAGATCTGCACGTAGGCGGCCTTGCCGTCCACGCTCTGCGAGCCCGCCGCGGTCAGCGGATCACTCCAAAAGTCCTGCACGTTCTGCACATGCTCGTGATCGGCCTTGAGTTTGGCGACGATCTCGTTGTAGTACGTGTGTGCGCTGTCCCCCAGCTTGTCGTCACCTTCCAGCACGACCATGGCCGAGGAGTCCGAGTCGTACTGCTGAAACACCTTGCCGATGTTCAGCATCCCCTGATAGGACTCCGAGTTCTGCGGGCTCAGCGGCACCGATCTGGTGGCCGCCACTTCGTTGAGCGAAGGCGTCAACGTACCCAGGATGACCGCGAGCGCCACCCAGAACAGGATGATCGGCAGCGAGAGTATGCGGATCAGGTGGCCGAGGAACGGCCGATGAGGTTTCACGTGCAGATTGCTCATACGGATTTCACCAAGCAGTAGATGAACGGTTTGACTTTGTCTGCGCTGGAACGGTTGTCACGCACGTCTCCATCGACCGTCACGCGGCATCCCAAATCGCTGACGTCGCGATCACCCTGGGCAACGATGTTGGCCGACATCGACGGCAGCGTCGTCACAATCGTGAATGACCAAGGGAGCGGCGCGTTCTCGATGAGATGGGGTTGACCGTTCTCGTCGAGGTAATTGAGGTTGGCGGTACCGCCAGACCCGACTACCTCGTAGGTGATGTGCTTCGGGTTGAAGTTCGCAGTAATGCCCGATCCCTCCCCCGGCCTCGGCGGACGGGGCGTCGCGGAGGCACGAATCTGCGTAATCGCATAACCGCCGATCCCGACCACGACCACCAGGAGCAACGGAATCCAGAACCTCTTCAACAGTCGGTACACCGCGCACATCCCCTTCTGCTTCTGCCCACCCAGGGGCGCAGGTGCTTTCCGATGAGGCGACCGACGACACCATATTGCGTACCGCCGGTCTATTACGGCAGAGACCGTACCACGGTAATAGACCGGCGGTTCACTATGAGGCGGCCTGTCGAGCACTAAAATCGGGCCATGACCTTCCGGCGCGCACGCAGTGAGGAGCAGCGCGAGATCCGCCGGCAAGCCATCCTGGAAACCGCGTCGTCCATGCTCAGCGACATGCCGGTCAGCCAGATCAGCCTCAATGAGCTCAGCCGCCGCACCGGCCTGGCAAAGTCGGCGATGGTGCGCTACTTCGAGTCTCGCGAGGCCGTGCTGCTGGAACTTCTCGACGCGTCACTACGGTGCTGGGTGGCCGAAATTGTGGCGGAGCTCTCTCACGACACGCGCTCCGGCTCAGCTCAGGAACGTGCCGATCAGTTGGCCGCCCTGCTCAGTCGGTCGCTGCGGGAGCACGCCGTGCTGTGCGATCTGATGACCGCTCAGCCAGGAGTGTTGGAGTACAACGTCTCGCCGGAGACCCTGTTGTGCTTCCGGCGCTCCACCCACGACACCATTGCCCAGTACACCGAAGCCATTCGGGGCTACATTCCTGAGCTCGGCGAGGACGCCCAGAGCGTGTCCCTTTCCACCGTGGTGACCAGCGCCGCGCTGTGGATGTACGCCCAGCCGTCGGCCAGCGCGATCGCCGCCAGCGAGGCCGAACCCGAACTGTCGGACATCTCTTTGAACTTCGATTCGGATCTGGAAATCATGCTGTCCCGGCTCATCACCGGCGCCCTGGTCAAGCGCACTTCCTGATCACCTGCCCACACGGCGGGCCCCAAACCGGCGATGGCGCGGACCCCGAGCTGCCCTCACATGTAAGCTCACACGCCGAGAGGTCCTACTAGCTCCGCTAGGCGGACCGGCCTCCGCCGATGTAGTTCAATGGCAGAACATCAGCTTCCCAAGCTGAATACGCGGGTTCGATTCCCGTCATCGGCTCCACTCTGAACAGCGCAAATAGCGTTCGAATCCGTTTGACTGCGACCCTCAGGGTCACCAAAGGCATCGCGGGTACCGTCCCATCAAAACCCCTCCGGTAGCTCTCTTAGGGAGGGGGCATCGTACTGTCTGCGCCCAGTCCCCACTACATGCGCAGTGTTAAGCTCGCTGGCAAACGAGGTTGCTGACCATGACGCCAAGGGGGGCTAATGCCTAGCTCTGCTGAGCCGTTGAACGTAGACCCGGATGAGCTGCGGGTGACCGCCGACCGTCTCGACACGCATGCTAGAGAGTTTCTAGGTAGCCACCAGAGAAGTCATTCGCGCGCCGGCCAGGTGCAGTTAGGTTCTGGCCTCGCCGCTGCTGCGTTGCCTGAGATGCTGGCTGGATGGGAAGCTGATGGTGCCCGGTTTGGTAAGCACTTCGGCGCGCACGCCGAAGGCCACAAGACGGCAGCAGCCAAGTACGTCAGGACTGAAACCGGCAACGCGGGCAGGATTACTGATGCCGGTTCGGGGCTCTGAGTCCTCGTGCCACTGAGCATTAGAGAGCTTCGGCAGTGGGCTCCCGAGATCACCGAGCTGGCTAAGACCGCACGCGAGTCGGCCGTCAACCACTCCAAATCGGCCGAGTTCTATCGGGGCCTAGTGAAGGTTTCCACCTGGCAGGGCCACGGTGGAGAAGCCGCTAAGGCGGGAATGGACGCGACTGCGCGCGACCATGACGCTGCGGCGGAAAATCTGGTCAAGTCGGCCACGAAGATGGAGCACTGCGCCGGAGAAGCCCACGACATCGCTGAGAAAATCAACGGCATTTTGCAGGACGCCGACGCCTACCCTGCCGTTGAGATCAACCAGGACACCAACCAGGTGACACCGCCCGACACCTCAAACATGGACAAGGACACCAAAGCGAAAGTCGCGGCAAAGGTCACCGACCTGCAAGAGCGGATCGCCGCGATCGAGTCCACCGGCGAAGTGGTAGACGGCGACTTGGCACGAGCTATCGCAACCGCAACGGACACACCGGAACCCGATCTGAAGGACTGCGCACCCACGCCATTGCCAGACGGAACAGTGCGCAAGGATGACCCGGCACGTGTACGCGCTGCGGCTGCCGCATTCGAGGGCGTATACGGGCGCGCCCCCGTTTCCCCGAATGATTGGCGCATGGCTGATGCGCTCAACCCGAACAGCTACGCCCCGAAAAGCCATGGGGCTCCACCGGAAATCGTCGCGGGACGGTTCACGCCCCAGCCTGGTAAAGGTGTGGTGCGTTCCAACATGTTCATCCCTGCCGAGAAGGTGGTGAACACCGCCAAAGACCTCGAAGATCTTCAACGCGGGCGATTCTTCCCTAACAATTTCGGGGACCACCGTGGGCCGGATGCGAATGCTGATGTGGAGGCCTCGCGCGTTTCGGTGTTCGTGGATTACGAGAACGGAGTCGTCGTCACCCGCCAAAACCCGACTGTGAACGTCGACGGGCAGCGCGGTGGCGCGATGGCAGGAGTCCCCGAAGTTCACGTAGTTCAAGGGCAGGGTGGACGAATGACCATCGATTACAACACTTTCGACGCCTACGAGAACCCAGTCGGCAAGGCGATGAATTTGACGGTCAATGGGCGCGTCACCCTCGACCCACACGCCGACGGCACTGTCGGGATGGGTGGAAGCACGACCATCTATCCGAGTATGGAGACCTACCAATATCGGGATGGGCATGCCCCCGTCCAGCTCCAGTGGGATCCCGCCAACTCTGGTAGCCAATACGGTCCGGGCACGAGCCTTTCACGGCACCACTGGGTGGGTGATGCCACTATCGCGCCAGTGCGCCCCGACATGCCGGCCTGGAAATGGGAGCTAGAGAACGCAAACCCCTTCGGAGGCGACCCGTTCATCGACCACACGACCAGGCTTACCGACCCCTCCAAGGGTGCAATCCCAACGATCGGGACAGGACGATGAACCGCTTCCAATTCGTCAAACCGCCACTGGGACGGGTAGTGGGCATGACGATTGCGTGCATCGCGCTCGTATGTGTGATTGCCGGGATAGTCCTGTACATCGGGTTGATCGCAACCCACCACGACGACGGGCCAACGCCCACGGGCGACTACATCCGCCTATTCTTCGTGAGCATCTTTTTCTACGCCCCAATGTTCCTTCTCATCGTCTGGCAGGCCACGATTCCCGGGGTCCTGGCCCTCGGCGTCCTGGCCGCCTCACTACGGAAAAGCCCGACCGGACAGAAATAGAACCATCTTGCTGGTGTCGGCAAATTGATCATGACCAGGATTTTTACTGTCACCAGTTAAAAGTCGACCCAGCTCCTCCTGGGATCGCAGCACGTGGGCGAGGTCTTCGGAGACCCCCGCAAAAGAGTGTCCGAGTTCATCAAACTGACTACGCGGGTTAAATTCCCGTCATCGGCTCCATATCCACCAAGGATGGTGAAGTTGAATCCCGCGCGCCCCGTAGCCCTAATCGCGGTTGGCTCTGTTCTGATGATCGTTGCATCCGTCGTGGGCTTTGTTTCGGGATCGCAACTGCTCTTCGTGTGTACGACGGGGCTGGTCGGCGTCATGTGCCTGGCCGTAGCAATGCTGAGTGGACCGTCGAAGAACCACGACCAGCTCCTGGACGACCAGCAATAGCGCCGACCGCCTACGAACCGAGCCCCGCCGCCAGCTCAGGGCGATTCAGCGCTAGAAATGCCTTGCGGTACTTACCGATCAACCGGGCGCGCGTTTCCTGGTCCAGTCGACCCAAGCGATCCGGATTGGTGTTGTCCGAGATATCGGCGATCTTCACAGCCAGCGCAACCGGATTCGCTGCGATCCGCCGGTAGTAGACGTCGTCGGGCACGTCCTCTCGGCGTGTCAACAACCCGACGGCCTCCACCACGTCAGGCGGAAAGCCTTGCGCCGACAAGCTATCCAGCGTCGCCTCGGTGTCCTCGACAACATCGTGCAGCCATGCCGCGGCCACGTACACGGGCTCGGCGGGCGCCACAGTTGCAGCCACTCGCCGAACGTGTCCTACGTACGGTTCACCCGCCTTGTCGATCTGTCCAAGATGCGCCTCGTACGCGATCCGTTCAGCCACCTCGGCAATCTGCGAAACATCCAGCATCGCCAGTTCCCACCCTCTCTGTCCGTTCAAGTGCCAGAAACTCACTGGCGCTGCGCCGGCAACCGCACCCCGGCCCAGCCGCGTCCGGTCCCCCAAATATGGTGCAGTCCAATGAGGGCCGCGTCCAGTCCCATGGTGAAGATCAGGTCGTGCGCGCGCGTTTGTCGCTCACGCACGGAGCTGGCGAATACCTCATAAACTCGGCCCATCTGCGGCGCGTTGGCCGGGTCATACGGCGCGTACACGTCGCTCGGGCCTGGGGAGTCCACCGCAGCCCCGAAGATGAAGGTCTCGAGGATGCTCATCGAGGCGATGATGCTCTCCTCCGGCCAGCCCGCGGCGGCGAAGCCTGCGGTAACCCGTTGGTACATAACGGATGTGAGTGGCGCCTGCGCCAGCGGGACCTCCACGATCAGCGGCAACAGTTCCGGACGTCGGCGCAGCTGATCGAGGTAACTCCACGCCCACCGGGAAAGCGCCTCACGCAGCGGGACGATTCCGAAGCCGGAGACGTCCAGACCGGCGGTGAATCGCTCTTGCACTGCCGCAAGCAATCCAGCACGCGACGGGACGTGGTTGTACAGCGCGGCGATAGTCACTTCCAGCCGGGCCGCGACCGCCCGCATGGTCAGTTTGCGCAACCCGGAGGCGCGCAGCTCGGCGAGTGCCGCGTCGACAATCCGGTCACGGCTGAGCACCCCGACAGACGGCCGGCCCCGCCCACGGCTCGCAGTGTCGCGGTCCCTCTGCATCGTGGTTCATCCGTTCATCAGTCGCCCATGCCTATACACAAAATTAACTATCCGCCCGCAGGTGACAGCCAATTTACCGAGGTAACAGCTTCAGAAAATAAAAATCCGCTTCTTCGGCTAGTCGATCGGCACAGCGAAGTTCCTAGCATTGTGACTCACGCCACCATCGGGGATTGCGTACACCACGGTGTAGTCCCGCCCGTTCCGGCGTCAATTCGAGAGGACGTTCCGTGACCGAATTTGTCGTACCCACCACCGCCCACAGCGGACCGACCATCGAGCGCGACGTGGTGGTCATTGGCGCCGGAATCTCCGGCCTGATGGCCGCCCGCAGGCTCGTTCAGGCCGGACACACCACGGCGGTGCTCGAAGCACGGGACCGGGTTGGCGGGCGTACGTGGTCGCGGACCATCGACGGCGAGTTCTTCGAGATCGGCGGCCAGTGGATCTCGTCAGACCAGGATGCGCTCAAGGACCTGCTCGCAGAGCTCGGCAAATCGACTTTTCCCCGGTACCGCAGGGGCAACTCGGTCTACATCGGCCAGGACGGTGAACGACGTGAGTTCACAGGCGATTTCCCCGTCCCTGACGCGACCCTGCAGCAGGTGAATCAGTTGGTCCACACGCTGGACGCGCTGGCCGCCGAGATCGACCCCGCGGCCCCGTGGGAGCATCCGCACGCCGCCGACCTCGACGCCATCCCGTTTGCGACCTGGCTGGCATCGAACAGCGACGACGAGGAGGCCCGTCGAATCGTCGGGCATTACATCGCGGCCGGCATGTTCACCAAGCAGTCCCACTCATTCTCTGTGTTGCAGGCCATGCTGATGGTCGCCTCCGCGGGGAAATTCGAGCACCTCATCGATGAGGGCATCCTGCTCGACGAGCGCGTGGTCGGCGGCATGCAATCGGTGTCCGAGCAGATCGCCGACGAACTCGGCCCCGACGTGGTGTACCTGTCGGCCCCGGTTCGGCAGGTGGGGTGGTCCGACGCCGGTGACGGGATGCCGTCCGCCGTCACTGCGGTCAGCGACCGGGTGACCGTGCGGGCGCGGTTCGCGGTGCTGGCAATACCGCCGAACCTCTACAACACCATCAACTACCAGCCGCCGCTACCTCGCATCCAGCAGGTCAGCCACCAGCACCAGTCCATGGGGCTGGTGATCAAGGCCCAAGCCGTCTACGAGACGCCCTTCTGGCGCGAAAACGGGCTCTCCGGCACCGGTTTCGCTTCCCATGAACGGGTCTGCGAGGTCTACGACAACACCGTCGCCGATCACCCGCACGGCACCCTGGTCGGCTTCGTGGCAGGTGTGAAGGTCGAGGAGACCTGGGCACTGCCCGACGACGAGCGCCAGGCCGCCATTCTGGAGTCGTTCGCCGCATACTTCGGGAAAGAGGCCAAACGGCCGCTCGCCGTCTACCTCTCGGATTGGGGCACAGAGGAATTCACCCGCGGCGCATACGGGGCCAGCTGGAGCCTCGGCGGCCTCAGCCGCTGGGGGCACCTACAGAACCGGCCGGTCGGCCCCATCTTCTTCGCAAGCTCCGACATCCAGGGCGTCGGCTATATGCACGTCGACGGTGGCGTGCGGATAGGCACCGTCACCGCGGGCCGGATCGATGCCGCGCTGCCCGCCCCCTCGAACAGCTAGACCCATAGGGCGCGAGTGTGTGCAAGGCTCGAGGAATACCCGAAAATCCCATCCCTGCAAGGAGAATCCCATGACTGAATACGCCGTGACCGATCCCGCCACCGGCGAGGTCACAGCCATCTACCCCACCGCCACCGACGCCGAGCTGGATGCGGCCCTGACTGCCGCGGCCGCAAGTAGTCGCACCTGGCCCGCGAACACCACCGTCGCCGACCGGGCTGCCCGGATGCGCCGCGTGGCCGAACTGCACACCGAGAAACGGGAAATGCTCGCCGACATCATCGTGCGAGAGATGGGCAAGCCCCGCGACGAGGCACTGGGCGAGATCGACTTCTGTGCCGCGATCTACGAGTACTACGCCGACAACGCGGAGAAGTTCCTTGCCGACGAGAGCATCGAGCTCCTCGCCGGGCAGGGCACAGCGGTGATCAAGCGTCTCCCGATCGGGGTGCTGCTGGGCATCATGCCGTGGAACTTCCCCTACTACCAGGTGGCCCGGTTCGCCGGTCCGAACCTATTGGCGGGCAACACCATTCTGCTCAAGCATGCCCCCCAGTGTCCGGAGTCCGCTGAGGCACTGGCGCTGTTGTTCGCCGAGGCAGGCTTGCCGTCCGGCACGTACCTGAACATTCGCGCCACCAACGAGCAGGTTGCCAACCTGATCGCAGACCCCCGTGTCGCCGGGGTTTCCTTCACGGGCTCAGAGCGAGCCGGCGCCGCGGTCGCCGAGATCGCCGGCCGGAACCTGAAGAAGTGCGTACTGGAACTGGGTGGCTCGGATCCATTCTTGGTGCTCTCATCCGACGACCTGGACGCCACCGTCGCGGCCGCAGCCGCGGCCAGGTTGGACAACACCGGGCAGGCCTGCAACGCCGCCAAACGATTCATCGTCGCGGAAGAACTGTACGACGCGTTCGTGGAGAAGTTCACCGCCACACTGCTCGCCGCCGCCGACGGGATCGCTCCGCTCAGCTCGGTGCGCGCCGCAACGACTTTGGAGGCGCAAGTCGCTGCCGCCAAGGCCGGAGGGGCCACCGTCACCTCTGCCGGCGAGCGCCGCGGCGCCTTCCATCCGCCCGCGGTCATCACCGGCCTCACCGCCGACAACCCGGCCTACCACCAGGAGCTGTTCGGCCCGGTCGCGTCGGTATACCGCGCGAGCAGCGAGGATGAGGCCGTCGCCATCGCCAACGACACCCCCTTTGGTCTCGGCTCCTATGTCTTCACCACGGACCCCGAGCAGGCGCAGCGGGTGGCGAACCGTATTGAAGCCGGAATGGTGTTCGTGAACGGAGTGGGTGCCGACGGTGCCGAGCTGCCCTTCGGCGGCATCAAGCGCTCCGGCTTCGGCCGCGAGCTGGGCCGGTTCGGCATGGAGGAATTCGTCAACAAGAAGCTCATCCGCACCCTGTGAGCCAGGGTATCGACGCCTCGCGTGTCGGCGGCAAAGGCCTGGCGGGCGGCCAGATCGGCACATTCTCGGGCGCGGTGCTGGGGATATCGTCTGTCGCCCCCGGCTACACCCTGACGGCCAGCGTTGGGCTGCTCGTGGCCGCGGTGGGATTGAAGATGCCGGCCATCCTGATCGCCGGTTTTGTGCCGATGTTCCTCACCGCATACGCCTACCGCGAACTCAACTCGAAGAACCCCGATGCCGGGGCATCGTTCACGTGGTCCAGCCGCGCGTTCGGGCCCTACGTCGGGTGGATGACCGGCTGGGGGCAGGTAGTCGCCTGCATCATCGTGCTGTCGAATTTGGCGGCGGTGGCGGTGCAGTTCTTCTACCTGTTCATCGCGCAGATCTCACACCAGCCTGCGATCGCGGACCTGCCCTCGAACAAACTCGTGAACATCGCCACGACGTTGGCGATCATGTTGGTCGCGACATACATTGCGTGCCGGGGCATCACCACCGGCGAGCGCGTCCAGTACGCGCTCGTGGGCTTTCAGATGCTGATGCTGTTCGGCTTCGCGGGGGCCGCTTTGTGGAAGGTCGGGACCGGTGCGGCGCCTGGCCACCTCTCCTTCGATATCGATTGGCTCAATCCATTCACCGGGTTGAGCATCGGCGCCTTCGTGGTTGGTGTGACCGGTTCGGTGTTCGCGTTCTGGGGGTGGGATACCTGCCTGACCCTCGGTGAGGAGAGCAAGGACCCGGACCGGGTGCCCGGGCGTGCGGGCCTGCTGTCCGTGATCACGATCCTGCTTACGTACTTGTTGGTTGCGGTGGCACTGACGATGTACGCCGGGGTGGGCACAACGGGTCTTGGCCTGGGCAACCCGGCGAACAAAGAGAACATCTTTGGCGCCCTTGCCAATCCGGTGTTGGGGGCCTTCTTCGGTCCGTTCCTTTCCCTGGCGGTGCTGGCTTCTTCGGTTGCGGGCTTGCAGACCACCTTCTTGCCTCTTGCCCGGGTGATGCTCGCGATGGGCGTCTACGGCGCCGTCCCCCGGAAGTTCGCGGAGATCAGCCCCCGATTCCTGGTGCCCCGCTTTTCCACCATCATGTCCAGCACGGTGACGGCGGTGTTCTACACCGTGGTGACGGTGTTGTCTGAGCACACTCTTACCGACACCATCGCCGCGCTCGGCATCATGATCTGTTGGTACTACGGCATCACGGCGTTTGCCTGCATCTGGGAGTTCCGGCGCACGCTCTTCGTCAGCCTCCGCAACGTGGTGTTCCGGTTCCTCTGCCCGCTACTCGGCGGTGTGATGCTCATCGGCATTTTCGTGATCTCGGTACGCGAATCGATGGACCCCGCGAATGGCAGCGGTTCGTCAATCTGCGGCATCGGCCTGGTCTTCTTCCTCGGCTTCGGCATTCTCGCGCTAGGTGCGGTGCTGATGCTCATCCAACGGGTAACGGCCCCACGCTTCTTCACCGTGAACACCTTGCACCCGCGAGCGAGGAAGGTGCCCGCCCGGACGCTCGAATCCGGACGCCCAAAGCCCGTCAGGGACCTGGTGTAATCACCAAACCTTGTGGTGTTCTTGATATGTCAGAACTGCTTCATCAAACTGACCGAGCGATTGGCCTCCGTGAACCCCAACCCCTCATAAAGGGACACGGCACCCGTAGGGCTGTCCGCGTCCACCTCGAGGATGGCCCGCGCAAACCCTTCGTCTTTGTAGGCGCGCATGGCGCGCGTCAACAACGCCTGCGCAAGTTTGCGCCCGCGCCAGTCACGGCGAACACCTAGCAAGTGGATGAATCCGAACGAACCGTCGTTGGCCTCCCACTCCTCCTCGTTGACATCACTGAGGAGATAGGCGACGACGGTGTCATGTCCCGCGGCATCGCGTGCGACGGCGACGAACGAGAGATCGGCGCGGAAGGTACCGAGCCTGTGGTCCGATTCCCAGTCCTCACGAGTTTCCGGCTGGCTACCCCAGTGGTCACGGAACGCCTCGTTGTGCGCGTCTCGGGTCGGTTCGGACCACTCAGGTCCATAGGTCTCGATCCGCACGCCGGGGGAAAGGCCGACCTCCGGGATGGGTTGACCGAGATCGCGCACCAGCTCATGCCACCACCTCACCGATTCAAACCCGTTGCGGTGGAACAAATCGGTCGTCCAGACAGCGTGCTCCTCCGCGAAACCGGCGAGCCACCCGGGCAGGCATTCATCCGATTCCGCGAGATGCTGTAGCCCCCGCTGCTCCTGCCAGTGGAGCACGCTGGTCCCGATTCCTTCACCACGGCGATCGGGATGCACGGTGCCGTCGAGCGTCACCCATACGACGGTTTCGTTGCTGGACTTCACCGTTGCCGAACCGAATGCCACTGCCCGCCCAGACGGGTCGAGCGCGATCACCGAGTCGAGTTCCGGGTCAAAGTCCTCGTCATCGAATTCTTCTTCGAGCTCGTCCATCATGACCAGGCTCGTGGGGTGGTCAACGGCGCCTGCTGCTCGCCAGAGCTCGAAGAGGGCGGGTATGTCCTTCTTGGTTGCCCGGCGCCACGTCAAATCGGTGCCAGCCGAGGGTATTTCCACCATCGCCGGAGCTTCTACTCGTTCGCTCAGCCGAGCCGGGGCAGCTTGCACCTCTGTGGACGCCATACGTCCAACCTATTTCCCACCCCCAAAAAACCGCAACGGATTAACGGCTACAACTACGGATGACCAGCCTTCGCAGGCTTCGCCGGCACACTCGGCTTCTTCGCACCGATATCGCCGAAGGCCTTGTTGAAGGCCCCACCCAACCCACTCATCAGGTTCGGTTGCTTGGTCTTCGTGGACGTACTCGGGTCGGGTTTTGAGGCCAGCACCGGGGGCGACGCCAGGAGCGACGTCTGCTGCTTCGGTTTTGCATTCGGCTGGACCGCAGGAGTTTTCACCGGCGCCACGGGTGACTTCACGTCAGGTTTTGCGGCCACCGCTGGCGTGATCGTGATCGGCATGGTCAGCGCGTCACGGATCGGCGCGATCGATTCGGAGACCGTCGTCGACACCGCCTGTCCCGCTGCCTGTACCGCCTTCCCGATATTTCCGGTGCTGCCCAATGTCGTCAGGAAGGCATTGGGCACGCGCGTGACTATCAGCGTGAGCTGTTCTGTCGAATGGAAAGCCACCGCCCAAAAGACCGCCGTCACCCGAACCGCAGCTGCCTCCAACGAGGTATGTACCGCCGGAAACGGCTCCGGGCCCGTGGGATTGTTCAACGCGGCGAACAGATCAGAACGCGCCTGCCCGAGCACTCCGGGCAGGCTGCCGGGTTGCGTCAGCGCCGCCTCACCGATTTGCACCAGACCCACCGCGATCACCTCGGTGCCGAATTCGGTACGCGGCACCACTTGATCCAGGTCGGTGCGGATAAGCCCGGTCCACACGTCGTTGGCCGCCCCGCTCACCGTCGCGCCGCCCGCACCGAGCGCCTGCACCAAGGGCTGCCCCGCCTGCAGCTGGGTCAGGAAGGTCCCTGGTGCCTGCAGCAGCGCCGCCGGCACCTGGACGGCACCCTGCACAACAAACGGGCAGATCAGCGAACAATTCTGTGCCTGGTTGGCCAAGAACTGCGTGATCAGCGCACCAGGGGCAGGCTGCACCGCCGCCGCCAGGCCGACGTCCAGCCGCGCGCTGCGCTCGGGCACGCCGGGCGGAGCACTCACTCCAACAGAAGTGGCCAGTACCGCTGTCGCACATGCCGCCGCGATGAGCCTCACGCACTAACCACGAACCAACCCGCCATGGGGTTCGATCGCGGCGAAAATCGATTAGGCCCCGGCTTCCTCCGGCACATCGTGGCGCACCACGCGGACCTTGCCGAGCGGCAGGCTGGCCACGTATCCGTGGTACTTGCCATAGATCTCCCACGCCGTGTCGAAGTCGTGATGCGGCACGTCGATCACGTGGTCGTCGGAGAACTCCATGTGCAAATCGCCTTCGTCGTTCCACCTGGCTTCGGTACATGTAGAACCCGAGATACTGAAGAGCGGACGCTCCTCATCCAGGATTGCCTTCGGATCGACGCACACGATTTCCCGTGGCCACTTCCCCGCCGGGGGAAGAGTGAGCCACATCGGCACGGCGATAACCACCTCGTTGTAGTCACCCAGGCTGATGACCAATCCGTCACGGAACATGATCCGCTGGACTGGACAGGCCTCAATCCATGCTTCGGACATATCTTCACTCTGAACCCGCCCCCTCAGCTAGCACAAGGGGTTGACGGCACAAGTTTTATTGTCGAAACTAGTCGAAACGTAAACGTTGTTTGTGCTGCCCACGGACCCGCGGGCAGCCCTCAGTTTTGCTTGGCTTTCACGCCGTTCCCGGGTTCTCCCGCAGCCTTGTCTGCCTTGGCCGATTTGTGCGGGACGGCTTGCACCACCACCGCTTTCGGGGCCAGCACAGGCGGCGAGATCATCTCGATGGCCTTGTCCGTGTAGACGCGATAGCCGAAGTCCGGTTGATATCCATGGATTTCCGGGGTGTCCAGCGTCCTGATGAAGCTCAGGATCTCTCGGCTGAACACCTGCCCGGGCACCAGCACGGGGAATCCCGGCGGATACGGCGTCACAAAGGTCGCCGACACCACATCCCCACCGGCGTCGAGCTTTTCCACGATCTGCGCGTCGCTGAGGTACTCGCAATTGGTGTCGGTGTACGAGAGGTAGAAGGCCTTGCGCACATCGCCCTCGGGAGTCTGCCCGGAACCGCTGTGGTCCAGGAACGCGGGGTGGAATCCGCTGAAGTTGGGCATCGCCGCGCTCTTGGCGGTCAGCCGGTGCACGCGCTGCTCAAAGCGGGCCCGCTCCTCGATTCCCATCTCCCCGATGCGCTCGTCGAGCTCGCGCGCGATCTTGACCAACACCTCCACCAGGAAGGCCACCGAACTGCGGGTGGTGCCGATATTCGTCATGAACAGCACGGTGTTTCGTGAGGTCTTGTTGATCTGCACCCCGTGCCGGTCCATCAGCTGATCGCGCTTGAACTCGTCACCGTCGTAGCCGGTGTGCCCGATCGACAGCGTGATGCGCGACGGGTCCAACACGAATTCATCAGCAGCCCAGGCTGATTCCATGTTCTTCAGGCCGGAGCGCAGCGGTTGGGCGATATGCGACGGACGGAAGTCATCGGGGATCAGGTCCGAGGTCCGCAGGCAGGCCATGTACTTGCTGAGCAGCGGGTGGTTGTCGATGGCGTCACGCAGCTGCATGGCATTCTCAATCTGCCGCTGCACCAACTCAACTCCCTCGAGAGCCACCTGCCGGCGGCCCAGATCCAGCGAGGCCAGAATCTGGTAGTTCGGGGAGGTCGAGGTATGCGCCATGTACGCCTCGTGGAATGCCTCGGAGACCTTCTGATCGAAGTCCTGGTCGTACACATGGATCATCGATCCCTGTCGCAGCGAGGTCAGGGTCTTGTGGGTGGACTGCGTCGCGTACACCCGCACCCTGGCCTTGGCCGGGTCCGCCATGAGCCGCCGGTTCAGCAAGTCCTCATCGGTCGGCGGTGTAGCGATCTCGGCCTTGAGGTATTCCTCATATCGCTTGCCGTAGTCCTTGTCCTGCAATCTTTCCCGAAGTTTGCGCGCCGACGCCATCGCGGTGCGGTTCCGATACACGGGGTGGAAACGCGCGAATGCGAACCACGCTTCGTCCCACAAGAACACCAGGTCCGGCTTGATGGCCAGGCATTCCTCCATCACCCGTTGCACGTCGTAGACGATGCCGTCGAAGGTGCAGTTCGTCAGGGAGATCATCTTGACCCGGTCGAGCTTGCCGGCCTGTTTGAGCGCCAACAGCTTTGACTTGATCTCACGCAGGGGCACCGCACCGTACATCGAATAGTCGACGAGCGGATAGGCCTCCAGGTAGATGACATTGGCGCCGGCCATCATCATCCCGTAGTGATGCGACTGGTGGCAGTTGCGGTCCAGCAGCACGATGTCGCCGGGTGCCACGAGGGATTGCGTGACGATCTTGTTGGCGGTCGAGGTGCCGTTGGTGACGAAGAAACTGTGCCGCGAACCGTACGCCTCGGCCGCTAGCTGCTGCGCCTCGCGCAGTGGTCCGGTCGGTTCCAACAGCGAGTCCAGGCCGCCGCAGGTCGCGGACGTCTCGGCCATGAACACGTCCAGTCCGTAGAAGCTGACCATGTCTTTGATCCAGTGCGAGTTGACAATTGACTTGCCTTGGGAAATCGGTAGCGCATGGAAGACGCCCGTTGGGCGGTGGCTGTACTGCTTGAGCGCGCTGAAGAACGGTGTCCGGTAACGCGCGGCCACACCATGCAGAATCGACAGGTGCAGTTCGAGCACGCCTTCACGCGCATGGAACACCCGGCGGAAGTACAGGCCCACGCGGCCGGCGATGTCTTCGACCTCGATCTCGGTCATCAGGTAGAGGTCCATCTCGGGCCGCAGGTCGGCCAGTGAGGTGGCCAGAATCTGGGCACGCTCATCGGGTGACTGGTGATCGGCCAGCTCATCGGAGATGTGGGGGTCCACGAACTCCGACAGCGACGACAGGTCGCGGGCTGAGCGGTGCGAGAACCGGCGACGCACCACCGCGGCCTGCAGGTTGACGTTGAGCCGGGAGGCGATCAGCGCCTCATCCCCACTGGATACCACTACCAGCTCGTACACGAACTCGTCGTCCGGGCGGCGCCAGCTGCGTACCTCGTTGCGCAGCGCGCGTTCCTGCGCCTCGGTGAGCGAAGCGACCACCAGAACTTCGAAGTACAGCTGGTCCCGCTTGCCGATGGGCTGCTGCTCGAGCGTGCGTGGATCCACCGGAAACATGTCGGTGTCGTCCAACCCCGCGTGATCGACGTCCCCGGTCCGATATGACTCGGTGGTCAGCGCCCGATTGATCCGCGACACCGCCTGCGCAAACTTGTCGTAGGAGCCATTACTGAACAGTCGTTGCACCTTCGCGAACTGCAACGATCCCGGATACGCCCAATACGGCTCCAGCGGTGTCAGCTTGTCCAGCAGGTCTTTGCAGATCGCTGCGTATCGCTCCTTCAGCGCACCGGTGGTGGTGGTCCGGATCAGCCGGTCTGCGGCTTCCTCCAGCCTGCACCACGAGTCTCCGCGGAGCTGCCACACGCTGTTGTACGCACGCGAATTGTCATTCATCGTGGCCCCTTTCGTAGGGGACAAGCCTTGCAGCGCACGGCGAACCCTCAGGTGATCAGTGGACGAATGCTGTGCGTCCATCTGGTGACGGCAATCTTGTTGCCTTAGCATTCGCTGTGAGCTAGTAGCGTCGCTAGCACCGTGGGCGAAGGGACTCTCATGACAGCGGAGCTATCCGAACCTGTGGGACAGCCGCGAATCACCCCGCGACCGGCCCCCACAGCAAGCCCACAGCTGCCCCGCCGCGGCGATCTGACCCTGCGGGAACGCGCGATGATCGAGACCTCAGCTCTCACCGATATCGCACTGCGCACCGTCGGCGCCTTGTCGGTGATGGGCGTCGTGGCCCCCAGCCTCATCGCTGACCGGGAGTTCGTGGCTCGCGAGCGCGATAATCTGGCCTTCTACGGCGAGCTGGCCGCGATGGGCGACGCGGATCTTTCCTTCCCGGAACCGGAAACCACCCCGGTGGTGTTCTCCCGTCCGGCGGGCCCGGTCGCGCAGGCTCTGGCCAAGGGCACCGTGGAGAACTTGGATTTCGAGAGTCCTTACCAGACACGCAATCCCACCTTTCGGGACTACTGGAAACGCTTCCCGCACAACAGCGTCGCCCGGGCCCAGCATTGGCGTCACGATGACGGGCCACGCCCCACGCTCTGCGTCATCCACGGCTTCTTCGGATCGCAATATCTGTTGAACGGGGTGTTCTTCGCCCTCCCCTGGTTCTTCCGCAACGGCTACGACATCTTGTTGTATACCTTGCCTTTCCATGGACGACGAGCCGAGAAGTACTCACCCTTCAGCGGGGCCGGATACTTCAGCCACGGATTCACCGGCTTCTCCGAAGCGATGTGTCAGGCGGTGCATGACTTCCGGATCTTCGTGAATTACCTGCGCGGCACCGGCGTGGAGAGGATCGGCCTGACGGGTCTGTCGTTGGGCGGCTACACCACCGGACTGATCTCCACCGTGGAGCGCCGCATCGATGTCGCCATCCCCAATGTCCCCGTCGTCGACGTGAAATCGCTTCTACACAGCTGGGTTCCGGCCGAGCCGACGATCAAGCTTGCCGCCAGGCTCGGGCACCTCGATCAGAACCAGCTGGACGCAGCGCTGTCATACTCGTCGCCGCTGACCTATCAGCCGATAGTCCCCAAGGAGCGTCGCCTCATCATCACCGGACTCGGCGACCGGCTAGCGCCCCCCGAACAATCCGAAATGCTCTGGGAGCACTGGGGTCGCTGCGCGTTGCACTGGTTCCCCGGAAATCACATCCTGCACGTGAATCAGGGCGACTACCTGCATCACATGACCGACTTCCTGGACCGGTATCTGCGTGACTAGGCCTTGACGGCCGAAACCAGGCTGATCGAGTTGAACATGTACCACGCCGGCTGACTCGGCTCAGGCAATGCACGGCCCGAGAGATTCAGGTAGTCCAACAGCTCGGTGCGCCCCGAATCCCAACCATGGCAACGGAACCAGGTAGCAGCCTCACTGCGCTGCTCGTTGTAGATCAGCGAGAAGAAGTCTGAATTTGCCTGGTCACCGCTTTCGTTGGCCCCGGCCACCAGCATGGCGAACACCACGTCGGCATAGGTCGTCATCTGCTCGATGCCCACGAAGCTGCCCGGCGCCGCTAGCCGATCAATCGACTCGAACAGCCGTTCCTGCGCATCCGCCGGCAGGTAGATCAATAGCCCTTCGACAATCCACGCCGACGGCTTCGAGGGATCGAAGCCCTTGTCCTGTAACGCTTTGCCCCAGTCCTCGCGGAGGTCGACGGAAATTTCCTGGCGCGCCGCCTTGGGCTCGGCACCATGTCCCTCGAGCACCTCACGCTTGAACTGATGCACCAAGGGCTGGTCCAACTCGAAGATCGTGGTCCCTGGATCCCAGTCGAGCCGATAGGCCCGTGAGTCCAGTCCCGAGGCCAGGATCACCACCTGCTTGACTCCGGCCTCAATCGCCCTGCCGAAGTACGCATCGAAGTAGCGGGTGCGAGCACCCTGGAAGCTCACGAAGTACTGGCCGAATTCCTCGGAACGCAATGGGTGCCCGGGCACACCACCGGCGACCAGCTCGGCCCATTCTCCGCCTACCGCACGACAGAACACCTCCGCATACTGATCTTCCGCCAGCGGTGCGGGTTTCGTAGCCTCAAGAGCCCGGCTGGCCGCCACGAACAAAGCAGTGGAGCCGACGCTTGTGTTGATGTCCCAGTTGTCGCGATCGGTGCGCATGATCGCGACAATACCCCGCGACTGTGACAACTAGATTGACATGCAGCTGCGCCGTGGATTGCGCGCTAATACGCCCCGTCGCTGCGCGCCACCGCACGGAACGTGCGCCATAGGATCGACACGTCGGACACCATCGACCAATTCTCGACGTAGGACAGGTCCAGCCGCACGGCCTCATCCCACGGCAGATCGGAGCGCCCGCTGACTTGCCACAGACCGGTCATTCCGGGCTTGACCAGCAGCCGGCGTTTGATCACCTCGGTGTATTCCTCCACCTCACGGCGCAGCGGTGGCCGCGGGCCCACCAAGCTCATCTCGCCGCGCAGCACGTTGAACAGCTGGGGCAGCTCGTCAAGGCTGGTGCGGCGCAGGAACCTGCCCACCACGGTGACACGCGGATCTTCACGTATCTTGAAAAGTGGTCCGGCACCGTCATTTTGGTCCATCAGCGCGGCCACCATCTGGTCTGCGCCGACCACCATGGAACGGAACTTGATCATACGGAAGGGCCTGGATCGCACACCGATGCGCTCGGCCGAGTAGAACACCGGCCCGCGCGTTTCCAGCTTGACCGCGAGGGCGCACGCCAGCAGAAGGGGGCTGAATCCGATGATGAGCAGTAGCGCGCCGATCCGGTCGAACAACACCTTGTGCAGCCGTGACGCACCCTCGTACTGGGGTTCGGCGAGATGGATCAGCGGCATCGATCCGGCGGGGCGCACCCGGACCCGAGGCTGATCGACGTCGAACACGCCAGGCGAAACCAGCAGACTGACCCCGATCTCGCTGAGGTGCCAGGCCAGTTCGCGCATCTTCTCCGGACCGAGCTGCTCGGTGGCGGTCACCGCGACCGTGTCCGCGCCGGCCTCCGTCACCGCGGCGACGATGCGGTCCTCCGAACCCAGGATGGGGATCACCCGATCGACGACTTCGATGTTCTGGCCGAGCGCGCCCAGGTACCCCGGAACGCAAACGCCGACAACGCGATACCCGAGCGCGGTATCGCGGCCGAAAGCCTCCGCCAGATTCAGTGCTGAGGTGTCACCACCGAGCACCACCACCTTGAAGATCTGCTTCCCGCGGGCACGCTGCCTGTTCAGCCACATCCGGCTGAGCTTTCGGTTGAGCAGCAGGAACACGATTCCGACGATGAGGGACATTCCCAACGCGAAACGCGAGACATTGAACTTGAACAGCACGCTCACGATGGCGAACAGACCGAACATGTGGAAGGTCGCACGCAGCACCCGCTGGTACTCCTCACCGCCGCTGCCCATCAGATGGGGATCACGGCTGCGATAGACGCCCAACAGCAGAGCCCAGTAGCCGAAGAAGACGATCCGGATCCACAACTCGACGGGCGTCATCGGGTTCGTGGCGTTACGCAGCTCAATCCACGTCCACCCGGCGGCTGCCACGATCGTTGAGTCCGTGATCAGTAGCCACCGGCCGTAGAGATCTCCCCAGTGGGCAGCGCGCTGTCCCGCCGACATCTGTCCCACCGCGGCGTGCGATCTGCGCGATCGCCGAATGCTGCCTACGCGGCCCCGCAACCGAGTGGGCGCTGAGGATCCCTCATCCACCGCGACCACAGGCACGTCCTCCATCACCAACAACATCAGCAAATCAGCTCGTGTCATGGAGTTCAGGACGCGGAAGACTCTGCGCAGCCCTGCTATGACAACCCTCGCGCGAACGCTCCGGATGAGCGGGCACCTTGAAAGATGTAACGTCCGTTACCCAGTTTGTCCGAAAGGAATCTATCCAGAGAATCACCAACTGGCAACACCGGAATCCAAGCGGCCTGCAATTGTGACCGGACTCACGGAGGCGGCGGGGTAAATGTACAGATTGTTCTTAAGCAGCGACGATCTCACGCCCACTTCAATAGCATTGAACTGCATAAATGGTGCAAATGCTGCAGATACAACAAAACTTCACCATGTACAAATTCGCTACCACAGGCGTCGTAGCGCGATCCGCCAGCAATGAAATTACCTACGAATGGACGCATCCGTGCAACATCCTGGACACAAATGCGACCGGCTTCGAGTGAGGACCGGAACACCAGTAGACGACCGGCATATGACCCGACAGATTTTGCCCAGGAGTGGAAGACGATTCCAGTACATCTGGCAACACCCATTAACCACATGGTCACAGGTGGAATGCGGACCGTGCCACACCGCTAACTGGATACGTTTGTTAGACCAATATGGTTCAGACCAGCGGGCGGCCGGTGCGAATTCGCCAGTCGAGATCGAGCATCAAGGCGTTGAACGGGAAGCGGCGCAACCCGTTGGGCAGCAGACGGCTGGCCAACCCGAGCAGGGCGACGAGTCTTCTGAACATTCGCTCGCGGGCAGGGCTCCACGGCAGCCTCATCTCGTCCCGGAACCGTTGCGGCAAGAATCCCGTGGAGATCAACCGCGAGAAGGCACCCACCGGCCGACGCATGAACTTCGGCACCGCAATGGATGCCGAGATGATCCGATACAGGTATGGGCGCACATGATCGTCAATGTGCACCAGCTCCAATGACTGCTGCCAATACTCGTCGAACTCAGCACACGACTTCGGCCACATCGCCAGAGGCATCTGCAAGGTGGTGCCCATGACGGCCCCGTCCTGCAAACACCGTTCGGCCATCTCGCCGGTCAACGGCCCAACGAACGCCTCATATACGTCGACAAATCCCTTGTAGAGACAGACCGCCACCCACTTCTGCAGTTCCGGGTCAAAGGCGTTGTACTGCACTTTGTCCCCCGGCTCCGAATGCACCCGCGCATGAGAGCGGTTGGTCGCCTTTCGGAACGCGGCCTTCTGCTCTGGACTGCCCAGTGCCGAGACCGCCAAGAAGGTGAAGGTGGTCCTGGCCCGCTTGATGGGATGCACATCGGCACGGCCACTTTCCACCTTGCTGTCAACCACGCCGTATCCCACACCGGGACGTGCCAGCTGCATGACGATATTGGCCGGCCCCGCCAAGAGGGCCAGGCCCATCAGGTTGTCGCCCATGGTGGGCTGCCGTCGCCAGGACCACCACGGCGACAAACCCGCGGCGGGTGGGACCGGCTCGTTGCGGCGGCTCCGCGTGCCGGGACCCCCGTCGTCGGGGAGCTGCCCTTCGATTCCCGACACCTGCTCGATAGTCACCATTGACCCCTTATATTTGCGAACGCTTGTTCTCAAATATCGTTCAACGGACGGCTACCTGTCAAGATGTTTTCAACGGACGGCTACCTGTCAAGATGTTCTGGTGACGTCATCGCGGGTGTACGGAGGCGTCCAGGCCCCTGACCGCCAAGCCGAACGGCGGAATCGACTCCTGGACGCCGGCCTAGACCTGCTCACCTCTGGTCCGGCACCGAATCTGACGGTCCGCGGCCTGTGCAAGCACGCGGGCGTGGTCGCCCGATACTTCTACGAGAGCTTCACCGATCTCGATCAGCTCAGTGCGGAGGTATTCGACAGGGCCATCGGCCACGTCGCGTCGACCACCCAGCAGGCTGTCGACACGGCACCCCTGCGCGACAAGACCGCCGCCGGTATCGGCAATCTGGTGCACATCATCGAAACGGATCCGCGTATTGGGTCGCTGCTGTTCGGCCACAATCCGGCCAATTCAGTGATTGCCGATCGGCGTTACGCGGCCTGGGACCTCTTTGCAGGCCTGTCCGGGCAGCACATGAACAAGACCTATCAGGCGGCCGCGGATGAATCCCTTCGGGCCGCTTCCTATTTCACAGTCGGCGGTGTCGGGCACACGCTTGCCGCCTGGGTCTCCGGGCAGCTCAAGCTCAACAGCACCGAACTCGTCCGGGTCCTCACCGAGCTGCTGGAGCCGGTCAGGCGGTAGCCACCTCGCGCGGGGTGCGCTCCGCCGCGGTCTTCGGTGCAACACTCACGTCCGCCGCCGTGAACTCCTTTGTCCAGCATGCAAACTCGAGGGTGATTCCGTCGGGGTCCAGGAAGTAGAACGACCGCACGTACACGCCCGGGTGCAGTTCCCTCGATACCTGAAACTCACTCTCGTCATGATTGAGGATGGGCCCCACCCGCACGCCCTTGGCCTTGAGCTTGACGCGGTACTCGTCGAACTTCTCGGCAGGTACGTGCAGCGAGATGTGGTTCATGGAGCTCACAGCGCTCACAATGTCGCCGATCCCCGGAATCGCCTCCGGGGCCGATATCCCGGGCACACCGTCCGGAGCATCCTTGAACCAGAAGAACGCCAAGCAGTCGCCGCCGCCGGCATCGAAGAAGAAATGCTGCCCCTGCCCCATCGGCAGGTCGAGCGACTTGATGAGCGGCATGCCCAGCACGTTGGAGTAGAAGTCCACAGTACGTGCCATATCCGAACACACAAGCGCCACATGGTTAAAACCGCCGAACTCGAACTCGGAGTTGGGGTTGTTCGGTTTGATCATCGTCACGGGGAGCCTCCTTGATCCGACCGCATGACTACCTTGCGTTTTACGCTAATCTGAATCTAACATCAGATTCAGAAACGGGTCAATACCCATCGGCAACGTGAGCGCGAGCATGCGCAAATGTGCGGTTTCCGGCGGAAATTCAGCACATTTACGCATGCTCGCCAGAGGGAGATGAGCGTGGTCCAACCCACCGTGCGGGGCCGTCAAACCCAGGCCGCCATCGACGAGGCCGCACGAACCGTGATCGCCCGCAAAGGAATTCTTGCCACCACCGTCGCCGATATCGCCACTGAGGCAGGCCGGTCCACGGCGTCGTTCTACAACTACTACGACTCCAAAGAGGCGATGGTCGCGCAGTGGGCCATGCGATTTCGCACCGAGGCACAGGAGCGCGTCTCTTCACTGGTCGCGGATTCACGGGCACAGACAGACAAACAGCGCGCACGCGATATCGCCACCGCACACTGGCTCACCTGGCGCCATCAACTGGCCGAGATGATCAGCGTGTCGCAGATGGCCATGATCAATGCCGAGTTCGCCGATTTCTGGAACCAAATATGTTCCGAACCAATCGATTTCCTCACCACCACCATCAAACGTGCACAACGTGACGGATACAGCCCCGGCAATGATCCGCACCTCATGGCGACCGCGATCGTCTCGATGATGAACCAATTCGCCTACAACCAACTCAGCCAGGGCAACGCCGCCACCGTCGACGACGATGGCTGCATCGACACCCTGGCCGGAATCTGTTACCGCGCCATCTATTCCAAGGAGGTCTGCTGAATGCCCACCGAAGTGACCGTCGAGCGAGAGTTCATCGGACTACCCTCGCCGACCGCGGGGCGCAACGGCGCCGGCGGGCATCCATGCCAGGGCCTATACCACCGGGCGGCAGGCACCAAACCCAAGATCGCCTTCATCGCCACCCACTATCAAATCGACTTCTCCGAGCACTACATCGGCGAATACCTGGCCCGGCACGGGTATGGATTCCTAGGCTGGAACACCCGATTCCGGGGATTCGAAAGCCAGTTCCTGCTCGATCACGCCCTGGTCGACATCGGCGTGGGTGTGCGCTGGCTGCGCGAACAAGCTGGAGTGGAAACCATACTTCTGCTGGGTAACTCGGGGGGCGGGTCGCTCATGGCGGCCTATCAGTCTCAGGCGGCCGCACCCAAGGTGACGCCGCTGGAGGGCATGCGCCCCGCAGAAGGGCTGGACAGCCTGCCCGCCGCCGCCGGGTACGTCGCCACAGCCGCGCACCTGGGCCGCCCCGACGTACTCACGGACTGGATGGACGCCTCGGTGATCGACGAAAGCGATCCGGCCTCCACCGAACCCACCCTCGATCTGTTCAACGAGGCGAACGGACCGGCCTACTCCCCCGAGTTCGTCGCCAAATACCGTGCGGGACAGGTGGCACGCAATCACCGGATCACCGCGTGGGCGCTCGACGAGCTCGCGCGCGTACGCGCGGCGGGGTTCAGTGACCGCGCCTTCACCGTGCACCGCACCTGGGCCGACCCCCGCATGGTCGACCCAACGCTGGAGCCCACCAAGCGTCCCGCGAACCTGTGCTACGCCGGTGTTCCGGTGAAGGCCAACCGCTCCACGTTCGGGATCGGTTGCGCCACCACGCTGAAAAACTGGCTCGGCATGTGGAGCCTGTCGCACGCGCAGACCCGCGCCGAGCCACACCTGGCCGATGTCACCGTCCCGGCACTGGTCATCAACGCCGACGGCGACACCGGGGTCTTCCCGTCGGACGCTCGGCGAATCTACGACGCACTGGGCTCGGCCGACAAGTCGCAGGCGACGGTCGATGCCGACCACTACTTCCAGAACCCGGGGGCCCGCCAGGAGCAGGCCGATACCATCGCGGAATGGGCAAGCAGACGGTGGTGAGAGTTCTCGCCCATTTTCCCGGCGGTCCTCGGGTCCGTGAACAGATTGCACCGCATGCCGATTGGCTCGACGTGCACTTTTGCGCCGAAGATGACGATGACACCTTCTACACCGAACTGCCGTACGCCGAGGTGCTGTGGCATGTGCTGCGTCCGCTCTCCGCAGACGACGTGGCGCGGGGCGAACGGCTACGGCTGATCCACAAGTTCGGCGCGGGGGTGAACACCATCGCCCTGGACGCCGCGGCAGAGCACGGCGTGGCCGTCGCCAATATGCCGGGCGCCAACGCGCCTTCGGTCGCCGAGGGCGCACTACTGCTGATGCTGGCGGCGCTGCGGCAGTTGCCGCGACTGGACCGCGACATTCGCACCGGTCACGGCTGGCCCACCGATCAGTCTCTCGGCGACACGGTGCGCGATATCGGCTCGTGCACAGTCGGATTGGTGGGATACGGCAACATCGCCAAGACACTCGAGCGCATCCTGTTGGCGATGGGCGCCACCGTGCTGCACACCAGCACCCGCAACGACGGCACCGACTGCTGGCGCAGCCTGGAAGACCTACTGACCAGCAGCGATATCGTCTCGCTGCATCTGCCGCTGACCGAGGCCAGCACCGGCCTGCTCGATGCCACGGCCTTATCTCAGATGAGGCCCGGATCGGTCTTGGTGAACACATCACGCGGAGCCGTTGTCGACGAGGCGGCGCTGTTCGACGCGCTCCGGCAGGGCCCACTCGGCGCCGCCGGTCTCGATGTCTTTGCACAAGAGCCCGTTTCATCGGACAACCCACTGCTGTCGCTGCCGAATGTGGTGCTCACGCCGCATGTCACCTGGTTCACCGCGGACACCATGACGCGTTACCTCGACCACGCGATCGACAACTGTCGGCGTATACAAGAGGGGATGCCGCTAGCTGACCGTGTGCGCTAGGCTAGCGCCCGAAGATTTACACTAGGCGGAATTCGTAAAAATTCGTACAACGGATACCACAATGGCGTGGGAGGACGAATGGGAAAAGCCGTACAGCTCGCAGGCAAGGTCGTCGCCATCACCGGCGGAGCACGTGGAATCGGTCGGGCCATCGCCACGGCGTTCGCCGCCGAAGGTGCGAAGGTCGCGATCGGCGATATCGACAAGAAGCTGTGTGAGAACACCGCAGCCGAGATCGGCAACGGCACTATCGGCCTACCGCTCGATGTGACCGAGCACGGCAGCTTCGAGGCCTTCCTCGACACCATCGCGGCCACCATCGGCCCCGTCGACGTAATCGTGAACAACGCGGGCATCATGCCGATCACACCGTTCGGGGAAGAATCCCTGGAATCCATCCAGCGCCAGCTCGATATCAACGTGCGCGGCGTCATCTGGGGCAGCCAGCTCGCCATCACACGAATGAAGCCGCGCGGCGGTGGCGTGATCGTCAACATCGCGTCGGCGGCGGGCAAGATGGGCGTGCCCGGACTTGCCACCTACTGCGCAACGAAGTGGGCCGTGGTTGGCCTCTGTGAATCACTGACCCTCGAGCTCAAGGATGACAACATCTCCGTTGTCTGCGTGATGCCCGGTGTGGTCAACACCGAACTGGTGGCCGGCCTGGAAAAGCACTGGCTGCTGGGAATCGTTCAGCCCGAAGACATTGCGGCCGGTGTGCTGAAAGCCGTACGCAAGGGCAAGTTCCCCGTCATGGTGCCCAAGAAACTCGGCCCCCTGCTACGGACTACCGCCATGCTGCCCCGATCGCTGTACGGCCCGGCCGCGCGATCACTGGGGATGGACCACTTCATGCTCGACGCCCATGGCACCTCGGCCCGTGCCGCATATGAAGACCGCGCCAGCCACAGCGAGCCCAGCTCCGAATAGTTAGGAAGCAATCCTATGCCGATCGCCATCAACAGTGAGCATGTAGCACTTGCGGATTCGGCACATGCGTTCGTCGAGCGCGTTGTGCCCTCCGAGTTGCTCCACGAGACACTCGAGACGCCGTTGCCGTGGCCGCCGCCGTTCTGGAAGGCCGCGGCGGATCAGGGTCTTACCTCCGTTCATCTCGCAGAATCGATTGGTGGCCAAGGGTTTGGCGCGCTCGAACTTGCCATTGTAGTGGCCGAGTTCGGGCGGGGCGCCGTGCCCGGCCCGTTTGTCCCCTCGGTGATCGCGAGCGCGCTCATCAGCGCCCACAACCCTGGCCATCCCCTGCTGAATGATCTGGCCTCTGGCGTGTCTATCGCCACCTTCTCTGCCGGATCATCTTTTACAGCAACAGATTCCGATGTCGCCCTGACCGTGGACGGACAGGCGCGTTCAGTGCTGTCGGCCGCGTCGGCGGCCTACGTGGTCGCGCCGGTCTCGGTCGGCGCCGACCGAGTGTGGGTGGTACTCAGCGCCGATGACGTCACTCTCGACCCACAACAGAGTGTGGACCCGCTGCGGCCGGTGGCGCACGTGTCGGCACGCGGCGTGCAGGTTCGGCCCGATCACGTGCTGACCAACCTCACCGATGCCCGGGCCACGGCCATCATCTCCACGATCATGTCCGCCGAGGCTGTCGGCGTCGCCCGCTGGGCCACGGACTCCGCATCCGAATATGCCAAGGTGCGTGAGCAATTCGGCCGCCCCATCGGACAATTCCAGGCCATCAAGCACAAGTGCGCCACCATGGCCGCCGTCACCGAGCGCGCCACCGCCGCCGTGTGGGACGCCGCGCGTGCCCTGGACGACGCCGACGAGGCCGCTGGCGTCGTCGAGTTCGCGGCCGCGGTGGCCGCGACATTGGCCCCGGTAGCGGCCCAGCAGTGCACACAGGATTGCATTCAGGTGCATGGCGGTATCGGCTACACCTGGGAGCACGACGCCCACATCTACTACCGCAGGTCGCTGGGTCTCGTTGCCGCCCTGGGTCGTTCCGGCGGTGCGCCGGCGACCGTGGTGCGCTCCGCCGTCGAGCACGGACTGCGCAAAGTGGACATCGATCTGGCGCCGGAAACCGAGGCCCTCCGTGAGGAGATTCGCGCCGAGGTTGCCACCCTCAAGGAGATCCCGTCAGGGAAACGCAGCGCCGCCATCGCCGAAGGCGGATGGGTGTTGCCCTACCTGCCCACGCCGTGGGGACGCTCCGCATCTCCCATCGAGCAGGTGATCATCTCCCAGGAGTTCCTCACCGGAAAGGTGCGCCGGCCACAGCTCGGCATCGCGACCTGGCTGGTGCCTTCCATCGTCGCGTATGGCACCGCGGAGCAGAAGGAGCGGTTCCTGCCGCCCACATTCCGTGGCGAAATGATGTGGTGCCAGCTGTTTTCCGAGCCCGGCGCCGGGTCGGATCTCGCGAGTCTGTCCACCAAGGCGGTCAAGGTGGACGGCGGCTGGCGGCTCACCGGTCAGAAGATCTGGACCTCGGTGGCCCAATTCGCCGATTGGGGTGCCTGCCTGGCGCGGACGGACCCCAGCGCCCCTAAACACAACGGCATCACCTACTTCCTCGTCGACATGAAGAGCGAGGGTGTCACCGTTCGACCGCTACGCGAAATGACCGGCGGTGCGCTGTTCAACGAGGTCTTCATCGATGACGTCTTCGTGCCCGATGAGTTGGTGGTGGGTGAGGTCAACCGCGGCTGGGAGGTCAGCCGCAATACGTTGACAGCGGAACGGGTTTCGATCGGCAGTTCCGACCTGCCATTCCTGGCCAGCCTGGATGACCTGGTGGCCTTCGTCGGCGGGCACGAGCTGAGCGAGGTCGCGCGTGACCGGGCAGGGCAGCTGATCGCCGAGGGGCACGGGGTGAAACTGCTGAATCTGCGCTCCACCCTGTTGACCCTTGCCGGCGGCGACCCGATGCCGTCGGCCGCGGTGTCCAAGCTGCTCGGCATGCGCACCGGGCAGGGCTATGCAGAATTCGTGGTGAACCACTTTGGACAAGATGGCGCCATCGGCGATTCCGAGCAGGAGCAGGGCCGGTGGGCGGACTATCTTCTAGCTAGCCGTGCCACCACCATCTACGGCGGCACCTCCGAGGTGCAGCTAAATATCATTGCCGAGCGACTGTTAGGACTGCCGCGTGACCCGTAATTCCGCCACCGAGACCGCGTGGCGTCAGCGCGAGGATTTTTTCACCGCTGCTGACGGCACCCGGATCGGATTCTCCGACACCGGGAACCGCGCGGCCGGCGGGGCAGGTCTGCGCGTGGGCGGTTCATCAGCCGTCACCGTGCTGTTCCTGCACGGATGGACCCAGAATCGCGAGGCGTGGGACGACGTGGCGGGCTCGCTGCACGAGCGCAATCCCGAGCTGCGGATCATCGCCCTCGACCACCGTGGTCACGGCAAGTCCGATCCGGCGCCCGGGGGCACGGTGAATGTTCGGCAGCTGGCCGCGGATGCCGCCGACTTCATCAACATCGAGATCCCCACGGGACAGATCGTGATCGTCGGTCACTCGATGGGCGGTATGACCATGATGGGCCTCGGCGAGTACCACCCGGACCTGGTGGCCCAGCGGATTTCCGCTGCGGTCTTCGTGGCCACCTCAGCCGGAAGGCTCCTGCACCGGCTCCGGGTGGTCCCTCCGGTGTTCACGATCGTCAAGGCGGTCATCCTGGGCGTCGTCGCGCAGGGCTGGTTCCTACGGCAGGGTTACCTCATGCGCCCCATCATCTCGACGCTGGTGTTCGGGCGTGACCCCCGGCCGTATGACGTCAGCCGGGTATGGGATCAGATCCGCTCGGGTACCCCGCGCAGCTACAAGGATGCCGCCGAGAGCATGGTGCTCCATGAGGACCTGACCGACGGGCTGAGCGCCTACCGCGGCAAGCCATCCGCAGTACTGGCAGGCGCCCGCGACTTCCTCACTCCGGCGGGTGATTCCCGGATCATCGCGTCGGCCCTGCAGACCAACGAACTGCGCACCTACCCAGGCTCGGGCCACATGCTGCCCAATGAGCGCGCCAGCGAGGTCATCAACGAAATCGTGACGGTGCTGGAGGCGATCAGCCAGGAGCCGGCCGCCCGGGTTACCAGGGAATCCGCCGGCTAGCTGTACCGGTTTTGGAGTCGCTGCAAAGTGGCCTCGACCCCACGGGTGTTCGCCTTGATGAAACCGGGCAATTTGTAATTCAGCAGGCTTTGGATCGGCCCGGCATTGCGGAAGTCGAACGTCTCGGTGACGCGGGTACTGGTGGGCGACAGTGCGTCAAACTCCCAGCGCCACCGGTGACCCAACGGATGGCGCCATTCAACGACCCTGTCGGGATCGAATTCCGTCACGACGCTGGTAATGCGGTAAGGAAGCCCGAACATCCGCATCCCGGTGGAAAAGCGCGACCCCACCGCGAGATGGTCAGGGGTTTGGATATTCTGGCCAACAGTGCCCGACCCGTCGAGCTCATGATGACGCCGCGGGTCCGCGACGATGGCGAACAACTCCGTTGCCGGAGCAGACACTTCTACTGAACGGCTGACCTGCTGAGGCCCCGCCTCTACCACCGATACGGACATACACCTACTCCAATCTTTCCGCGGAGAAAACCTAGAGCCGTTCGACTTCGACCGTCACGCCGTCGGCCGCACGGAGCCGTTTCAGCAGCGGGTCACCCATGGCAGCCGCAGGTGTCAGAACCCCGAGCCGGTCCGGCAATTCGCTGCGATCCAGCGCCAGAGTCAGGCCGCTCTCGCCGAGCAACACGGCGGTCGCCTTGTAACCGGGGTCGCCTTCCTGGGCGATGATCGCCCGGTACCGTACGCCCTCGGTTGTGGTGGTGTAGGTCTCGACGCGGTAGTGGCCACGTTCGCGGGTACGTTCACTCGGCCCGGTTCCCGGCTTCGGAAGCAGCCGCTGGGCAATGAATTTCGGCATCGGCACGCGGGTGCCTAGCCCGAAGCCAACCGCCAGCGCTCCGGTCACGGCGGCCGCGGCTACGGGGGCAATCACCGAGCTACCTAGACTCATCGTCTCGCGGTACCGCATCCGGGTGCCGTACGCCCAGTCCAACAGTGCGTTGCTACGCCGCACGATCCGGGTGTTGACAGGCCCCATGAAGAACGCGCCCAGCCACTTGCCCGCCAACTCGGGTGCGATGGATTCACCTCGGAGCGTTTGGAATTCACGCTGGTGCCCAACCTCGGGTTCGGCCGGACGATCGGGGCTCAGCGAATAGGGGTCCTGCGCGTTCCGGCGCACTTCGGGATCTTCGGCGCTGGCATCCATCACCTCGACCATCGACGCAGCCGTGCCACCGCTGACACCGCCACGGAACTTGCTCAGCACATAGGTAGTGTTGAGCAGTTCGCCGGTGCCATCATCCTGCGCCTGCCGGTACAGCGCGTACACACTCAAATCCGATGGGATGGAATCGAATCCGCAGCAGTGAACGATGCGGGCACCGGTGTCTGCGGCCTGCTTGCCGTACGCGTCGATGCTCTCCCGGACGAAGTTGACCTCGCCGGTCAGGTCCGCATAGTCGGTGCCTGCCTCGGCGCACGCCGCTACCAGCGGCAGCCCGTACTTGGTGTACGGACCGACGGTGGTCAGGACCACCCGCGTGGACGCCGCCATCGCCGCCAGCGTCGCCGGCCGGTTCGTATCGGCTTCGATCAACGGCCAGTCCCGCGCCGGCGGACCGCAGGCCTCACGCACCGCGGCAAGCTTGTCGGTGCTGCGCCCGGCCAGTGCGATCCGCGCACCGGTGGCCTCCACCCGTCCGGCCAGATACAGCGCCGTCAGTTTCCCGACGTATCCGGTCGCCCCGTACAGCACGATGTCGTGGTTCCGGGACGCGGATGAGCCGTCTACGCGAAGACCATCGGACATGGTCGCCTATACCTCCAGCTCGCGCAGCTGACGCTTGAGAATCTTTCCGGATGGATTGCGCGGCAAGATGTCCAGGAAAACAACATCGCGCGGCACCTTGTACCGGGCCAGGTTGTCGCGCACGTAGGCACGGATACCGTCGGCGTCCACCGTGGACTCGGGGTGACGAACCACGAACGCCCGCAACCGCGCTCCCCAATCCGGGTCATCGACACCCAGCGCGGTCGCCTCGACCACCTCGGGATGGCCGCTGATGAGGTCCTCGACCTCGGCGGGGAAGACGTTCTCGCCGCCCGAGACGATCATCTCGTCGTCGCGGCCGGACACGTAGAGCAGCCCGTGCTGGTCGAAGTAGCCGACGTCGCCGCTGGACATGAGTCCGTCGATGATCTGCTTGTGCCCACCGCCGGTGTAGCCGTCGAACGGGATCGCGTTGCTGACGAAGATTCTGCCGACGGAGCCCTGCGAGACGGGTTTGCCTTCGTCGTCAAGGATTTTCACGGTCGCACCCTTGACGACGGGACCCACCGTGGACGGGTTGATGGCCAGATCCTGCGGCCGCGCGATGGTGGCGAAGGCGACCTCGGTGGATCCGTACAGGTTGTAGATGACCGGGCCCAGGGTGTCCAGGGCACGGGACGCGAGCTCGCCGCCGAGCTGCGAACCCGACACGAAAACTATGCGCAGCGAGGACAAGTCGGGTTTGGCGGGCAACTCGTCGAGAGCGTTGAGAAGCCGGTTCAGCATCACCGGCACCACCACGATCGCAGTCACCTTGAACTTCTCGATATCGGTAAGCACATTCTCGGGCTTGAACTTCCGGTGCAGGATAAGCGTGCATCCCAACGTCAGCGCCAGGCTCTGGTGTAGGTAGCCCAGCGCGTGGAACATCGGTGCGGGTACCGAGGTCACCTCGCCCGAGCGGAACGGCACATGCGAGAACATGCCGCCGACCGGCGCCAGGGTCAGTGCCAGCTTGCGCGGGGCACCCTTCGGCGTACCGGTGGTGCCGCTGGTGAGAATCACCAACGACGAGTACTTCGACGGACGCGGCGCCGGCGAGGTGCTGTTGCGCTTGATCACCGACGCAATGGTCTCGTCGTCGGAGGCCGGCTGGTCGGGGTTCTCCGGGTTGGTCGGCAAGGCCATGATCCTGCCCAGCTCGGGGCTGTACCCGTCCAGGAACTCGGCGTACTCGGCGTCATAGAGAAGGACGCGGGCGCCTTCACGCTCGGCGACTTCCTTGGTCTGCGGGCCGGAGAAGTCTGTGTTGAGCAGGATCACCCGGGCACCGGCACGGTGAGCGGCGTAGTTGGCGATGATGAACCAGCGGTGGTTGCGCGCCAGGATCGCAACCCCGTCTCCCCCCTTGATACCGAGACGATTCAGGCCGTGAGCCAGGGCGTTGACAGCGTCGTTCAGCTCGGCGTAGGTGAGCGAGCCCTCGTCGTCGATGATCGCGGTCCGCGACGGGCTGCGGTGGGCACCGAATGCCGGTACCGCGCCGATTTCGCCAAAACGGTAGAAGTCGCGGACGATGCCCGCGAGCACGTTCGGCGGGTCCAGTTTGAGCATGCCGGCCTCGATGACTTTGCGGAGATAATGCAGCTCAGCGCCACCACGCTTCGCAAGAGTCTGGAGTTTCGAGAAGAGCGGCCGTTCGGCGGTGATCGACATGATCGACAGCCTATGTGACCTCCCTCTCAGTGGTGCACCCAACCGGTCGGTCGGGGGCCTGTCACCAAGTACGCCCGGGAAAGTCGGTCTGCAGCCCTACGATGGCGCCATGTCGGATGGTCTTCGCGCGAGCGGCTCATCCAAAGCAGGCCTCGTGCTGCAGGTCGCGGGACGCGATGTCACCATCACGCACCCAGACAAGGTCATTTTTCCCGACACGGGCATCACCAAGGCCGATCTGGTCGGCTACTACCTGGATGTCGCCGAAGGGGCGCTCCGCGGGGTGCGGGACCGGCCGATGATCCTGAAGCGATTCGTCAAGGGAATCTCGCAGGAGGCGGTGTTCCAGAAGCGCGTGCCCGAAAAGCGTCCGGACTGGATCGCCTCCGCCGAGCTGCACTACGCGCGGGGGACCTCCGCCCGGGAAGCCGTCGTCACCGACGCGGCGTCGCTGGCCTGGGTGGTCAACCTGGGGTGCGTGGATCTCAATCCGCATCCGGTGCGTGCCGACGATCTGGACCATCCCGATGAACTGCGCATCGATCTCGATCCGGTGCCGGGGGTGCCGTGGAGCCAGATCCTCGATGTCGCGTTTGTGGTGCGCGAGGTGTTGGAGGATCACGGGCTCACGGCGTGGCCGAAGACGAGCGGCTCCCGAGGTTTTCACATCTATGCGCCGGTCGCGCCGCAATGGACGTTCCGGGAGCTGCGGTTGGCCGCCGAGACGGTGGCCCGCGAGGTGGAGCGCCGCGCACCGGAGCTTGCGACCAGCCGGTGGTGGAAGGAGGAACGCCACGGGGTGTTCGTCGACTTCAACCAGAACGCGAAGGACCGCACCATCGCCTCGGCCTATTCCGTGCGGGCGACCCCGGATGCCCGGGTGTCGACGCCGCTGCGCTGGGACGAGGTGGCGAGCTGCCGCCCTTCGGAGTTCACACTGCACACGGTCCGGGAGCGGTTCGCCGATATCGGCGATCCGTGGCAGGGCATGGATTTGGAGAGGGAAGCCGCCACCGGGACGCTCGATCGGCTACTGGAGTTGGCCGCCGAGCTGGGACCCGCCGAGAAGGCGCCGAAGGGCGTCTCCCGGGATGGGCACCGTCAGTCGACGATGCCGCTCATCGAAATCGCAAGGACCAAAACCAAGCCGGAAGCCCATGCAGCACTTGATGTCTGGCGCGACCGCTACCCGAATGTGGCTCAACTACTTGAACCACAAGACATTCTGATCGACGGCATGCGTGGCCCCAGCTCGGTCTGGTACCGGGTGCGGATCAACCTGGTGCACGTCCCGGAGACGCAGCGGCCGAAGCAGGAAGAACTGATCGCCGACTACTCGCCGTGGGGATCGGAGCCCCGTTAAAGTTGGCCGATGGAGTCGGGACAGGGGAAGCATCGCGGCCGCACGGTGGCGATAGTTATCGTCGTAGCCGCGATCACACTCATCGCGACGTACGCTGCCACAACGCAATTCTTCGCCCAGACATACAAGGTTCCGGGCGAAGGCATGGCACCGGCCATCGGCCCCGGCGAGAGGATCGTCGTCGACAAGATCGTGTACCGATTCCGACAGCCGCGGCCGGGTGAGGTGATCGTCTTCAACGCTCCGCCGGATTGGACACTTAATCGCCCCAGCGCCGACTATGACCTCGTCAAGCGTGTCATCGCAGTGGGTGGCCAAACCGTGCAATGCCGGGAAGACACCGGTCTCACACTTGATGGCAAGACTCTCGCCGAGCCGTACCTCGACGAGAAAGTAATGGGTCCAGCTATCGACCGCTGCTGGGGCTTTCAGTTCGGTCCGGTAACAGTTCCTGAGGGCAGACTCTGGGTCATGGGCGACAACCGCACACACTCGGCGGATTCACGCGCGCACTGCACGTGGCCCCCTACGGATGACGGAATTCAATGCACCAGCGACGCCACGAAGGCCACCATTCCGGTGGCCAATGCCGTTGGGCGCGTGTCGTATATCTACAACGCACCCCTGGGGTTTCGCAATGTCTCCCCTTAGCGCCCTACCAGCTGTGGCCACGCCCCCGTGCGCGGTACCAATCGATGAGTTCCGGGTTGTCGATCGACCGGGGATCCAAGGACACGTCGGCTCGTCCGGCCAGCACACCGCAGATGGGGACCTCGAGCTTTTTACCGGTTCGGGTGTGCGGAATCCCGGGAGCCTCGATCACTTCATCGGGAACATGCCGGGGCGACAAACGAGTACGTATCTCCCGCGCGATCCGTGCTCCCAGATCCTCATCGAAGGTGCGGCCCGGTGCCATGGTGACGAACAGCGGCATCCAGTAGGCGCCGTCAGGACCGTCGACACCGAGCACGAACCCCTCGGCGATCTCGACCATCGATTCCACGACCTCGTAGATATCCGCCGAGCCCATCCGAATTCCGTTGCGGTTCAATGTCGCATCGCTGCGACCGTGGATCACCAGCGATCCCCGCTCGGTGACGGTCACCCAGTCGCCGTGCCGCCAGACTCCGGGTGCGCGGCCATCGGACCATTCGTGCTCGAAATAGGCTGCTCGATACCGCGATCCGTCGGGATCGTCCCAGAATCGAATGGGCATGCACGGCATGGGCTGCAGGATCACCATTTCGCCGACTTCCCCGATGAGGGCACGACGATCGGGTGACCAGCTGTGCAGGTCCACCCCCAGATAGCGGGCGGGTAGCTCACCGGGATGCGCGGGCACTTCCGGCGTGCCTCCGGCGAACGCCGTGCACACATCGGTGCCGCCCGACAGCGAGGACACCGTGACCCCGACATGCCTACCTGCCCAGGCGAACAGGTCGGCAGAGAGCGGAGACCCACTGCTGCCCAAGGTCTTCAGCGCGTTCAGATCATGTTCGGCGGAGGGCTCCAGCCCCGCCTTCTTGGTCGCCTGCAGGTGCCCGGGGCTGGTACCGAAGTAGCTGACCTTCTCCGTTCCCAGTAGCTCCCACAACCGATCTGCGTTGGGGTACAGCGGGTTTCCGCTGTAGCAGACGACGGTGGCCCCCACCAGGAGCCCGGCCAGCCGGAAGTTCCACATCATCCACGACAGCGCGGTCTGCCAAAAGAACACATCGCCCGGGCCCAAATCACAGTGCAGCCCCACGCCCTTGAGATGTTCCAACAGCATGCCCCCGTGGCCGTGCACAATCCCCTTGGGCCTGCCCGTGGTGCCCGAGCTGAACAAGACCCAGATCGGATGATCGAACGACACCATCTCGACCACCGGTTCTTCACTGCCCGTCGGCAATTCGACCATCAGTGCGGCGTCTCCGGGCAAAAGGCGGTGCAGTTCGGCGGTGTCGGCTCGCTTGTCCACCCAACGACCGTTGTATCGGTACCCGGAGCCGGAAATGAGCACCTTGGGATTGAGCTGCCCCAGCCGCGCGGCGGCCCCCGCAGGAGCGTAGTCCTGGCCACATCCCGCCCACACGGCGCCGACGGCCGCCGTGGCCAGGAACGCTACCATCGCATCCGGTACGTCCGGCAGATAGGCGGCCACGCAGTCGCCGCGGCCCACACCGAGACGACGCAGCTCCGCGGCCACCGCACCAATCCGGCCCGGCAACTCCCGCCAACTGATCTCGGTGCGCTCCCCCGCCTCGTCCACTCCCACGATCGCGGCCCCGTCTTGATGCGTGTGGCGCAGCACCAGGTCCGCATAATTCAACTCGGTTCCCGGAAACCATTGCGCACCAGGCATTATGGGATTGATCAGCACGCCCTCATCACCGTCACGCAATCCGCGACCCGGCACCTCGAAGTACTCCCACAGTGCGCGCCAGAACTGAGGAACGGACTCGACCGACCATCGCCACACGTCTTCGTAGTCGTTGTGCGGCAACGCATACCGCTGCCTCACATGCTCGACAAATCGTTCATAATTGCTACTGCCCATGTGTCCGGCCCGGCTCTCGCAATCCCAAAAGTTCCATGGCCTGCTCTCGCATGTCGATCTTGCGTACCTTTCCGGTCACGGTCATCGGAAAGCTGTCGACGACGTGCACGTAACGCGGAATCTTGTAGTGGGCCAGGCGCCCCGACGCGAAGGTGCGGATGGCGACGGCGTCGAGCACCACGCGGTCTGCACGCATCCGGACCCACGCGCACAGCTCCTCGCCATACTTCTCGTCGGGTACCCCGACAACCTGGACATCCTCAATGTCCGGGTGGGTGAGCAGGAACTCTTCGATCTCGCGCGGGTAGATGTTCTCGCCGCCGCGTATCACCATGTCCTTGATCCGCCCAATGATGGTGCAGTAGCTGTCTTCTCGCATCACTGCCAGGTCGCCGGTGTGCATCCAACCGTCGGCGTCGACCACCTCACGGGTGTGCTCCTCGTCGTTCCAGTACCCGAGCATCACCGAGTAGCCCCGGGTATACAACTCACCGGATTGCCCGCGCTCCACCGTTTCCCCGGTGCCGGGATCGACGATCTTGACCTCAACATGCGGATGCACACGTCCGACGGTCGTGGTACGGCGATCAAGATCGTCATCGAAGAGCGTCTGGCAGGAGACTGGCGAGGTTTCCGTCATGCCGTACGCGATGGCGACACCCGCCATATGCATTTCATCGATGCACCGCTTCATCACTTCCACGGGGCATACCGAACCCGCCATGATGCCCGTCTGCAGCGAGGACAGGTCGCGCTGCGCGAATTCGGGGTCCGTGAGCATCGCGATGAACATGGTCGGTACCCCGTACACCCCGACGCAACGCTCGCGTTCAACAGCGTCGAGAGTGCGCGCGGGATCGAATCCCGGTGCCGGCATCACGATGGTGGCACCGTGGGTCGTACAGCCGAGGTTGCCCATCACCATCCCGAAACAGTGGTAGAAGGGCACCGGGATGCACAGTCGATCACCGGCCTTGAGATGGATCGACTCGGTCACGAAGTAGCCGTTATTGAGCACATTGCGGTGCGATAGGGTCGCACCCTTGGGATATCCCGTTGTCCCCGAGGTGTATTGGATGTTGATGGGATCGGTGTTGGACAGCTGCGACATCCTGGTACGCAGCGCGTCCTCGGCGACCCGGTCGGCTCCCATCACCAGGTCCGTCCAATCGGAGGTGCCGATGAACACGACGTCCCGCAGGGCTGGGACATCCGGGCGCACCTGGCTCACCATGGCCACGTAGTCGGACGACTTGAACGCGGTGGCACAGATCAGCGTGCGGACGCCCGACTGATTGAGCGCATAGGCCAGCTCGTGGGTCCGGTAGGCCGGATTGATGTTGACCAGAATCGCCCCGATCTTGGCCGTGGCGTATTGCACCAGCACCCATTCGGCGCAATTCGGCGCCCAGATTCCGACCCGGTCACCCGCGGCGACATCCAGCGCCATGAGTCCGCGTGCCACGCGATTGACCTCGGCGTCGAGCTCGCCATAGGTCCATCTGCGGTCGCCCGAGACATCGACGAGGGCATCCACAGCGGAGTGGGTACGGGCTATCCGCTCGAAGTTTTCCCCGATCGTCTCCTCGAGGATCTGGCACGCCGACGACCCGGCGTCATAGGACTTCATCGTCTCGTTTCACCACCTGCACTGCTGCTTCCCGGGCACCGATAGACGGGACGGATGAAGGAAAACTCTAGTGAGCCCACCGAGCCAGCACTCTGGATTCCGGTGCGCGGTAACCGAATGTTTCTCACCCGGGCCGTCCACCGGCCAGGGCATTCAACTGAACGACCCGTTCCGCGCGGCGCAGCACGGGCGCATCGACCATCGCGCCCTCGAACTGGAAGACCCCACGTTCCCGCGCTGCCAGCTCAAGGACTCCACGGGCCCACCGCAGCTGCTTATCGGTCGGCTTGTACGCCTCACGAATGACGCTCACCTGGGTGGGATGGATGGCCACCTTGGCGTCGAACCCGACGGCGACGGCATCATCGGCCTCCGCGCGTAGCCCGTCGAGCCCCTTGATGTCCAGGTACACCGAGTCCAGCGCCATACGCCCGAATGCCTTTGCCGCCAACAACGTCTGAGAACGCACGTGCTGGGCCACATCACGGTAGCTGCCATCGGGCCACCTGTTGTTGGTGCCCCACGTCGCGGCGAACAGGTCCTCCGCACCCCACATCGCCGCGACGACGTTCGCGGGCCGCATCAGTTCGGCGACGTTGAGCGCACCGAGCGGAGTTTCGACGAGCACCACCACGTTCAGCGGGGCCAGTGCCGCGACGTGATCGGCGTGCTCACTCTTGGCCAGCATCACCGTCGTATACGCGGTCTGTGCGACGGCCTCCAGGTCCAGCGGATGGTCCGCGGTGGAGGCGGGGTTGAGCCGAACCACTGTCCGAGCGGGATCGAGCGGGGTACTGATCAGCGCATCGCGCGCGGCCGGCCTATCTGCCACGGCCACCCCGTCTTCAAGATCGAGAATCACCACATCGGCTGCCGTGGCTGCCTTTTCAAAGCGCTCCGGGCGGTCTGCGGGGCAGAAAAGCCAGCCGGGCCCGGCCTGGGGCAGGGTCATGACTGCTGCCCTGCGGGGTGCTTGCGCACCATCGTTTTGCGCGAGGCTGTGGCCACCACATCACCGTGCTGGTTTCTGCCGGTATGCGCGAACGTGACGATGCCTTCACCGGGCCGGCTCTTGGATTCACGCTTGTCGATCACCTCGGACTCCGCGTACAAGGTGTCTCCGTGGAACAGCGGCGTGGGGAAGGCGATCTCGGAGAATCCCAGGTTGCCGACGATGGTGCCCTGGGTCAGCTGCGCGACCGACAACCCGACCAACGTCGACAGGGTGAACATCGAGTTCACCAGCCGCTGGTTGAACGGTGGTAACGCCTCCGAGAACGCGGCATCGAGATGCAGTGCCTGGGTGTTCATGGTCAACGTGGTGAACAGAACGTTGTCGGCCTCGGTGATCGTCCGGCCCGGTCGGTGCAGATACAGCACGTCGGTCTCGAACTCCTCGAACCACAGGCCACGCTGCTCGACGGTCCGTTTCTCGCCCACAACCACCTCCATGCCCAGTTGGGTGTCCACTTAACGGTGACCCAACCATGGAGGAAAGCTGCACTGCAGGGCAAGGAACCCGACGATAATTCCCGCCGGATGAACATAAAAAGACTAAAACGTCCATTCAGTGGACGCGTATCGTGAGGTGCGTGACCGAGGCCCCCAGCGTGGTACATCGCACCGCGGCGCTGCTGCGTGCGGTCTCGGCAGATACCGGAACCGGCGTGAACACCACGGAACTCTCCCGCCGCACCGACATCCCGCGGGCCACCGCGCATCGCCTGCTGGAGTCGCTCGCCGCCGAAGGCCTCGTGGAACGCGACGCACGCTCGGGCCAGTGGTTCCTGGGGCCGGAGATCTACGTGTTAGGTGCGGCATCGGCACCCCGCTACAACATCACCGAGAAGGCAGCAGCCGACGTGGCGGCACTGGCACGCGAAACCGGTGAGAGCGCCTTCTTCTCCCTGCGTCGCGGTGATCACACCGTCGTGCTGCTGGGAGAGGATGGGGACTTTCCGATCCGGTCGCATGTGCTGTACGAGGGTGCACGCTTTCCGCTCGGTGTCGTCTCCTCGGGCATGGCCGTCTTGGCCTACCTGCCCGACGAGGTGATCCACGCCTACCTGGAACGCGCGGATCTACAGTCCGAATGGGGCAGCGGTTTTCGTACCGATGTCGTCTGGGAGCGCATCGCGGTCACCCGAGAGACCGGCTGGGCCATCAACCCCGGTCAGGTGGTCGAAGGTTCCTGGGGTATGGCCGCAGCCGTGTTCGATACCAGGCAAAACCCCATCGGTGCACTGACTTTGACCGGAATCGAGACCCGGTTCAACCCCGAGCGGCAACCGGTACTGGGACAACTGCTGCTCCGGCGCGCACACCGACTCAGCCGCACCGTGCGGCGCTAGAGGCCACGCCCTCGAGGCGCCCTCCGTCAACCCAACGCCGAGGGCGACTTGGTCAGGTAGCCAACCACGTCGGCTTTCATCGCCCGCAACTGGTTACCCCAGTACGTCCAGTTATGGATGCCACCCTTGGGGAAGTCGAAGTGCGCATTCGTGCCACCCGCCGACCCGTACGCCTCTGCGAACTTCTTGTCCGAACCGATCACCTGGCCTTCGATAACGCCGCCTGAGATCACTTCCAGACCGTTGCGCCCCTGATCCAGATCGGTGGCATCACCACTGCCGCAATAGATCCACAGACGGGTGTTGTTCGCGATGAGTTGGTCGATATGCAGGTACGGGTCGTTGCGGGTCCACGCCGGATCGCTGTCGGACCCCCACATGTCGTCAGCGTTGAAGCCGCCGGCATCACTCATGGCGACTCTGATCTGCCATTTCTGATCAGAAAGGTGCAGCGGCGCCGATAGCGCACCTGAATACACGAACTGTCGCGGATGGTAGATCGCAAGCGTCAGCGCAGAGGGGCCCGCCATGGATAGCCCGACCACGGCGTTGGCAGTCGGCGAGATACCCCTATTGGCGCCCAGCCACTGAGGTAATTCATCGGTCAAAAAGGTCTCCCACTTGTAGGTCCAGACGCCGTCCTTGCCCTTGGCGGGGTTGTACCAATCTGTGTAGTTGCTCGACTGACCGCCGACGGGCATGACCACGGAGATACCGGACTGGTAATAGTCCTCAAACGCGGTTGTCTCGATATCCCAGCCGTTGAAGTCCTCCTGTGCGCGCTGACCGTCCAAGAGGTAGACCGCATGAGGGCCGCCGGGCTGGAACTCGACAGTGATGTCGCGGCCCATCGACGGCGATGGCACCTGCAGGTACTCGACCGGTAAGCCGGGACGCGAGAAACCCTCCGCCACCGCCGAACCACCTAGGACACCGATGAGCCCAGGCAGCATGGCCGCAGCGGTGACGGCCACAACGGCCTGGCGCGCGGTCTCACCGCGCAATGTGGATAGAAATCCCATCTCTTCCAACCTCCGGTCATCATTACCACTTCATTCAAACATCGTTTGAAACGACGTTGGAGACGTTAGCCTGCTGGTGAAACGGATGCAAACGGTGTTTGAATACAGCGCTGTGACACGTGACACCCGGACCCTCCTGCTGGATGCCGCCGAGCAGGTCCTCCTCGAAGACGGGCTGGCCGGGGTATCGCTACGCCGAGTCACCGCCGTTGCCGGCGTGAATGTCGCAGCAGTGAACTACACCTTCGGCAGCAAGGAGGCACTCCTTGACGCCCTCCTGGTGCGGGTAATGGAGCCCGTGCTGCTGGAGCGGACGAGACAGCTCGACGAAGTCGTCCGCACACCCGGGCACACCGTCGACGACCTCGTCAGAGCGCTGCTGGAATCCATGCTGCGCGTGGACAAGCGGCACGTGGCGCTCTACGCGGAGGTGAGCGTCAAACCGCGACTGGGTGGAGATGAACGTTTCGAACAGACCAGACGTACCTCGGTTCAGACCGGGATCGACCAGATGACAGCGGCACTAACACCATTGCTGCCCGGCCAATCCCCCCAGGCGCTCGGGTACCGCGTTGAGCGGATGCTCAAGATGGCCACCATCCAGGTACTCGACGGAACGAGTCTCGCCGAAAAGTACGAGCTCGAGCCCGGACCTGATGAACAGGACTTGATCGACGAACTCGTCGCCTTCTTCTCGGCCGGGTTGTCCGCCCTCAATCCATTGACGAAACAGAATTCGCGATAGAACTCAGAAGTCAGTTACCGCGCCGCAGAACCGAAGCCGCCTCGTGAACGGCGTCGATGATCGCGTTTAGCGTTGACGACTCGAATTTCCAGTGCTGCCAGTACAACGGCACGTCGAGGTACCGTCCCGGAGCCATATCGATGAGCCCGTTGCGGTCCAATTGCTCGGGCATCATTCCCCAGCCCAGCCCCACCCGCAGCGCTTCGGTGTTCCCCTCGGTGGTCGGCACGTAGTGTTCCGGAACAACCATATCCCGGCGAAAGAGCTTGCGCAGGAACTGATTCTGGAGGGCATCGCGTCTATCCCACCGCATCATCGGCGCCCGCCGCGCGGCATCGACTCCCGAGCCGAGCAACCCTCCGGGCAGGTAGCGCTCCGCATACGCGGGCGATGCCATCGCGAAATAGCGCATGGCACCTAATGATTCGGAACGACATCCGGCGATAGGTTTCGGCTCGGTGGTCACCGCCGCCATCACGACACCCGCGCGCAGCAGCTCCGCCGAGTGGTCCTGATCCTCGATCCGGATATCGACCAGCACCCCATCGGGAATCCGCGTGAGCACTGATCGCAACCAGGTTCCGAACGAGTCGGCGTTCACTGCGATCGCCACCCGTATCGGGGCACCGTCGCCCATCTCCCGCAACGCCTCGCGCTCCAATGTGCCGATCTGAGCGGCAAGCCTCATCAACGAGGCACCGGCATCGGTTGCCACACAGGGCTTTTCCCGACGAACCAATACCTGACCCACCGATTGCTCCAGGGCCTTGACCCGTTGACTCACCGCGGAAGGCGTGATGACCAGCCGCCGGGCAGCGGCGTCGAAGCTGCCCTCCTCGACGACGGCGGCGAAGGCAACGAGCTGCTGCGAGTCCAGACCCACATTAGGGATTCTAATGCAGACTAAGAATCATTAGCTGTACTACATCGCACTACGCTCTTAACGTCGTCTTCGTGACCGTCCTCTTTCTCGGCTTTCTGACCGGGATGTCCCTGATAGCCGCCATCGGCGCCCAGAATGCGTTCGTGCTCCGCCAGGGCATCCGCAGCGAGCACGTACTGCCGGTGATCGCCGTCTGCATCACCGGCGACTTCCTGCTCATCACGGCGGGGATCGGCGGACTCGGCGGCCTGATCGCCGCGACTCCGAGCCTGCTCACGGTGGCCAAAATGGGTGGCGCGGCGTTTCTGATCGGCTACGGGTTGATGGCCGCCCGTCGTGCCTCACGCCCCGGCACTCTGGTGCCGGCCGAATCCAATCCGGCCCGGCTCGGCGCAGTGTTGTTGACCGCGTTGGCCATTACCTTCCTGAACCCACACGTCTACCTCGACACCGTGGTGTTGCTCGGCTCCCTCGCCAATGCGCACCAGGATGCGCGCTGGGTGTTCGGCGCGGGCGCACTCATCGCAAGTGTCACCTGGTTTGTCGGACTCGGGTACGGCGCGCGGCATCTCGCCGGAGTGTTCCAGCGGCCAGGAACATGGCGGGTGCTTGACGGCGGGATCGCCGTGGTGATGACCGCATTGGGCGTCTCATTGCTGCTCAGCTAGGCAAAACTCACCCTTGCCGAACCATTTGGTTCGGTGTTAGCGTCCTTCCCAAACCAACTGACTTGGGAGAGACATGGACGTCGACAAGGCACGCACTCGTTTCGCCGAACTCCGTGGTCAGCGGGACGTCAACCCCGCCGATCTCGACGAGATCTGGGCGGTGCTCGACACCGTCCGCCCCGGCGACATGCTGGGCAGCTGGAAGGGCGATGAGTTCCACACCGGGCACAAGATGAACGGCCAACTGGCCGCGGTGCGCTGGTACGGAAAGATCTTCACGTCCATCGACGATGTCGAACCCATCGTCTGTTACGACGACGACGGAAACCTGTTTTCCAACAACGCGTTGAGCCTGGGTGGCGCGACACTGTGGGATATCGAGTTCCGCGGCGAGGTCACCTGCACCATGGTCTATGACGGTCAGCCCACCTTCGATCACTTCAAGTGGGTCGACGAGAACACGCTGATGGGCATCATGAACGGCAAGCGCCAGCGCGCCAGCGGCAACTATCTCTACTTCCTCCTCGAACGCGATCAGTGAAAGTCACTGCAGCACTGAGCCACTCGGCCCAGTCTCCGTTCACGCTGGAAGAGGTCGAACTCGACGAGCCGCGCGCCGATGAAGTACTCGTCAAGGTCCACGCCACCGGTCTGTGCCATACCGATCTGACCTTCAAAGCACAGGTTCCGATACCGGCGGTGCTGGGCCACGAGGGCGCGGGAGTCGTTGAAGCGATGGGCAATCAGGTGATCGGCATCAAACCGGGCGATCATGTGGTCTTGAGCTACCGCAGCTGCGGTCAGTGCCGGCAGTGCGGCGTGGGCGAGCCTGCGTACTGCTCACGGGCCAACCGGCTCAACCTCTCCGGCTCCCGGCTCGATGGGTCATCGACACTTTCCCAGAACGGAACCACCCTGTTCGGCTCGTTCTTCGGGCAGTCCAGCTTCGCCCAGTACGCGCTGGCCGCGGCGGACAACACCGTCGTGATAGATCCGTCTACCGATCTCGCCATCGCCGCGCCGCTGGGGTGTGGTCTGCAAACCGGCGCCGGTGCGGTGCTCAATGTGCTCACACCCGAACCTGATTCACGTCTCGTGGTGTTCGGCGCGGGCGGCGTGGGCCTCGCCGCGGTGATGGCTGCCAAAGCGATCGGGGTGCAGACAATCATCGCCGTCGACCCGGTGGCCTCGCGCCGCGACAAGGCCGTCGAGCTGGGCGCGACCCTCACCGTCGATCCGGTGGCCGAGGACGTAGCCGTCGTCGCCCGCGGGGCCACGCATGCCCTCGATACGACGGCGAATCCCGATGTCATCGCGACCGCACTCGGCCTGCTGCGACAACGCGGTGTGCTGGTTCTGGTTGGACTCGGCGCCTCACGCGGAACGATCGACCTCACCGATCTCATGTTCGGTGGCAAGGTGATCCGTGGATGCATCGAGGGCGACGCCAACCCGCAGGAGTTCATCCCCGAGCTGTTGCGGTTGCACGCACAGGGGCGCTTTCCCATCGAATCGCTCATCAGTACCTATCAGGCACGCGATATCGATCAAGCCGTCACGGACGCGCGATCCGGTAGCGCGATCAAACCGGTGCTGCTCTGGTGAGCGCCATGCGAGCCGCGGGCCAGGCGACGCACGACAGGATCATGACCGCCGCCAAGGCCGAGTTCACCGAGTACGGCTTCGCCGGCGCACGACTGAACCGCATTGCCACCAACGCGAACGCGAGCAAGGAGCGGTTGTACAGCTACTTCGAGAGCAAGGAACAACTGTTTGAAGCCGTTGTGGCGCAATGGATCGATGACGCACCGTACAAGTTGCCGCTGCGCGCCGACGACATTCCCGGCTACGTCGCGGGCCTGTTCGACAACATCATCGCCGACCCGCAGGGCGCACGGCTACAGCGCTGGATCGAGCTGGAGTCCCCCGAGGGGATGTTCGACAACCACGTATTGCGCCGCATCTTCCAAGCCAAGCTCGCTGAGGTCCGCAAGGGGCAGCAGACCGGGCTCATCGACCCCACATGGGAGCCGAGGAGTCTGCTCATGATGCTGATCGATATCGCCTATTCCATGGCGGCGAGTGGATTCGGCATCGACCGGATTGTCGGCGAACCCTTGGGCGAGGAGATGCTCGCGGATCGTCGCGCGGCCGCCGCCGAGGCGGCACGGCGGCTGGTCTGCCGTCCGTAGGACAGTGCCGCGAATCGCAACAGCACCTGGGTTGCGTGCGCCAGCTACTCTCGATGTGTGCCACCTGGGATGATCACTCGCCGCGGACTTCTTGCCGCCGGTGCCGCCCTCGCCGCGGGCAGTGCGCTGGCCGCCTGCTCGAAGGACTCACCCCCCCTATCGGAGCGCGACGGCACCGCCGTCATCACACACGCATTCGGTAAGACCGAGGTCAAGGCACCACCGAAGCGCATCGTCAGCGCCGGTTACACCGGCCACGACTACCTGCTGGCGTTGGGAATCATCCCGATAGCGGTCACCGACTGGTACGGCGGCTTCCCCTTCGCCACCTGGCCATGGGCCACAGCGCGGCTCGGTGGCGCCACACCCGAAGTGCTTACCCTCACCGACGGGCTGATGGTCGACAAGATCACATCCCTGAAGCCCGACCTCATCGTTGCCGCCGACGCCGGGCTCGACCAGGACACCTACACCAAACTCTCGGGGATCGCTCCGACCATCGCCCAGTCCGGTCGATACGCGTTCTTCGAACCCTGGAAGGACCAGGCCAAGGCCATTGGCCAGGCGGTGTTCAAGCCCGCGGAGATGGACGCCGTGGTTCAGGCCGTTGACAGTAAGTTCGGCTCCGCAACATCCGCACACGCCGGGTTCAAGGACAAGAAGGTCATCTACCTGCAGGGCGAATTGCTCGACGGACAGGCCGTCGCCTACCGGTCCGGACCATGCACCGGATTCCTCGCCGGCCTCGGGCTGACCACGCCTGCCGAGCTGGAGACCTACGCCAAGGGCGATCAGCTCGCGCATCTTCCGGCCGACCAGCTCTCCACCGTCCTCGGCCAGGCCGACGTGCTGCTGTGGGGCACCGAATCCGATGAGCAGACCGCCGCGCTCAAGGCCGATCCCGTGATCACCCAGCTGGGCTCCTCGCTGCTGGACCGCAGCGTCTTCGCCACCAAGGAGCTGGCCGGGGCCATCAACTTCAGCTCGCCGCTGAGCCTGACCTACGTGGTCGACAACCTGGTCCCTCAGCTGGCCCGACTATTGGGGGGATGAGCTCCCCACCGGTCCGGCCGGGATTGGTGACAAATCCACCCCCGACCCAGCGCCAGCACGCACCTTAGACTTCGCGGAATGGCGACAAGCGACATCGAGAAGAGTCCGCAAGAACAGGTGGTCTTCGCCCAGGTAGGCCGCAGCTACTATCCGCTACTGTCCGCCGTCTTTGTCGGAGTCGTACTTATCTCGAACGTGGCGGCCACCAAGGCAATTGGTTTCGGGCCCGTCGTCGGCAGTTGGTCGCTGATCACCGATGGCGCGTTTGTGCTGTTTCCCCTTAGCTATGTGATCGGCGATGTGCTCAGTGAGGTCTACGGGTATCGCGCCACCAACCGGGTGATCCTGCTCGGGTTCGCGATGGAGGCACTCGCGTGCCTGGTGTTATGGACTGCCAAAATAATGCCGCCCGCCGAGTTCTACCCCAATCAAGAGGCCTTCGCCACCATCGTGGAAAGCATCACCACACTTATGGTCGCCGGGCTCGCCGGATACCTTGTTGGACAAACACTTAACGCGCTCGTCGTGGTACGGATGAAGAAGCGCTCCAAGGAACGACATCTGTGGGCGCGGTTGGTGGGCTCGACGGTCGTCGGCGAGTTCGCGGATTCGCTGGTGTTCTGCTCCATTGCGGCCACCGCACTCGGTATTCACACCTTCGGCCAGCTGGCCACGTACACGGCGTTGGGCTGGATCTTCAAGTCCGTGGTGGAGATCGTGATGCTTCCCGTTACCTATCGAGTGATCGCCTACATCAAGAAGAACGAGCCGACCTATACACAGGCGGAATAAATGCGCCCCTAGGCGCAGCCACGGGGGTACCGTCGAAATATGAGTACCGCAACGGATTTGAAGGTGCGGGATCACGGGGATCGGGCGTTGCTGCTCGAATGCGCATCCGTGCAGGAAGTGCTGGCGTGGACGTCAGCACTGAATGCCGACCCTATCGACGGCGTCACCGACATCGTTCCCGCGTCCCGCACCGTCCTACTCAAGCTCCGCAGCCCGGCTGACCAGGCCGTAGTTCGTCACCGGCTGGCACAGCGCACGGCACCGCCCGGCAGGCTGGATGACACCGCAGCACCACCGGTGACCATCCCGGTCCGGTATGACGGCCTCGATCTTGAGGAGGTCGCCGAGCACACCGGGTTGAGTGTGGACGGTGTCATCGCGGCACACACCGGAACGGTCTGGACGGTCGGATTCTGTGGATTCGCACCGGGATTCGCATACCTCGTGGGAGGTGATCCGCGCCTTGCCATCCCCCGCCGCGCCGACCCGCGCACCAGGGTGCCCGCCGGTGCGGTCGCACTCGCCGGCGAATTCAGTGGGATCTACCCACGCGAGTCTCCCGGCGGCTGGCAACTGATCGGCACCACCGACGCCGTCGTCTGGGATCTCGACCGCAACCCGCCCGCTCTGCTCACCCCGGGCACTCGCGTCCAGTTTCGGGAGGTGACGGCATGAGGCCCACCCTGGAAGTGATGCGCACCGGCCCACTCGCCCTGGTTCAGGACCTCGGCCGCGTCGGTAAGGCGGCCATGGGTGTCGGACGCTCGGGGGCCGCGGACCGCCGTTCGCATTCCCTGGCCAACCGGCTGGTGGCCAATCCCGACAACCTGGCGACCATCGAGGTGACGCTGGGCGGTATGTCATTTCGGGTGTCTGGCGACGATGTGGTGGTGGCGGTCACCGGCGCCGATACCGACCCATCCGTCAACGGAATTCCCTTCGGCACCAACAGCATTGTCATGGTCCAGCACGGGGATGTGGTGTCGCTGGGCGCACCACGCAGCGGGTTGCGCAGCTACGTGGCGGTGCGCGGCGGGGTCAGCGTGGCGCCGGTGATGGGCTCACGCAGCTTCGACATCATGTCCGGCATCGGCCCCAAGCCGCTACAGGCCGGGGACCGGCTGCCGGTGGGACCACGATCCCCGTCGTTTCCCGAGGTCGAACAGGCGCCGGTGGCCCCCATCTCCGACCACATCGTCGAACTTAAGGTGGTGCCGGGTCCACGTGATGACTGGTTCACCGAACCGGAGGCCCTGGTGCATGGGGACTGGATCGTCTCCGACCGCAGCGATCGGGTGGGCACCCGGCTGATCGGTAAACCGCTGCAGCTGCGCTATCCGGCCAGACAGCTGCCCAGCGAGGGTGTAGTGCGCGGCGCAATCCAGGTGCCACCCGGCGGCCAGCCCGTTATCCTGGGCCCTGATCATCCAGTCACCGGAGGTTATCCGGTGATTGGGGTGATCACCGATCACGATGTCGATTTGGCAGCACAGGTGAGGCCAGGACAAACCGTTCGGTTCCACTGGTCAAGACCACGCCTGAGCTAGGAGCAATTCCGTGTCGACCATGCCGACCGTCCCCGTTATCCGCACTCATACCGCGCGGCTGATTCACACCGCCGATCTGGATAGCGAAACACGTTGCGCGGCACGTGAATTACTCGTAGACGCATTCGAGGGCGACTTCACCGAGGAAGACTGGGAGCACTGCCTGGGCGGGATGCATGCGCTCATCTGGTATCACGGCATACTCATCGCCCATGCCGCGGTGATCCAGCGCCGGCTGCTGCACCAGGGTCGCGCGCTACGCGCCGGTTATGTGGAAGGCGTTGCGGTAGATAAAGACTGGCGCGGAAATGGACTTGGCGCGGCGATCATGGACGCGGCCGAACAAGTCTTGCGGGGCGCCTACGAACTGGGCGCGCTGAGCGCCGGCGACGACGTCGCTCCGTTCTATCGTGCTCGTGGCTGGGTGCCCTGGCTGGGAACTACGCCTGTGATGACCGCCGAAGGCATCGTGCCCGCCACCGACGAGGGCGTGCACGTACTGCCAATGAGCTCCGGAGTCGATCCCTCCGGCTCGCTGACCTGCGATTGGCGCAGCGGCGACGGCTGGTGATGGCCGCGGCGGCGCAGGAAGATCCAGATCATCGCGATCACGAACGCCAGCCGCGCGGCACTGCCCGCCGCCGCCATGAGTCCGTTGACCGCCTGCGCGATATCAACCGGGTACCGCAAGATCACGCCCGCCATCACGGCGGCCTGCGCCAATTCCAGCGAGCCGACGATCACGCAGAGCCGCACATGCATCCGGTGATAGGCACGCAAGTCCGCATCGCTCCAGTGGTGACGCGCCACCCAGCCCGGGCGAATCATGTCAACGATGACCTCGGTGAGCGGTCGTTTCGTCAGGCAGCTACCGACATAGAACAAGCCGAACAGCACCACTGGGACCACGTGGGTGAGCTGCGCCAGCTGCGGTGAGCTGGTTAGCAGCGCGACCACCAGAGTCGCCCCGTGCATCAGCATGATGAATCCCGCGACAATGTCGAAGCGCTTGTCCCGCAATGCGGTGTAGATGACACGCAGCGCCGAAACCACCGCCGCAGCCATCAGTGCATGCAACTCCGAAGAACCCAGCAGACGCATGCCGTAGTACGTTCCCAGGCCGAGCCCTGCGCTGACCAATGCATGGCCGAGTGTGAATTTCCCTGCACCCTTACCCAACCCACTCACCACAGCGACGGTACCGACGCAAGCTGAGAGAGCCTGAGAAAGATACGCCTACCGGCCGGACAGAGCTCGTTCCTTGCGACGTAGGTATATCCGGATCGCGACGACCACGCCCACAATGAGCCCGCCGGTCGTGAACATGGACACCACCGGATTGACGGCCTGCACCACGTCGACCGAGAAGCTGTAGATGATCACCACCATGAGGCCCGAGAACACCAGGCTGAAGACGCCGCACCAGAAGCTGACGTGCACATGGAGGCGGTGGTACGAGCCCTGGTCGACCTCGGTCCAGCCCTGCTCCTCGGCCAGCTTCTCGACTCCGCCGGGCCACAGCTTGGTGACCAGCAGCTCGGTCAGCGGTTTACCGATGAGCGCGCTGACCAGAAAGTACGTGCCCAGCAGCATGCCGGGTACCTCGTTGGTGACCTGCGACAGGCGCGGGTCGTGGGTAAGCCACGCGATGACCAGACTGACTCCGAAGATCGGCACCACCAGCAGCGACACCGGGTCGAGTGCCCGCTTCCACGCCATCTTGACCAGCGCCTGGGTGGCCGATACCGCGGTCGCGGCCATCAGCGCATGCAGCTCCGAGAATCCGATCAGGCGCAGCCCGAAGTAGGCGCACAGCGCGGGTCCGACATTAAGCAGTCCCTCGATCAACAGCTGTCGGGGCGAGATCCCGCTCTCAGTATCTGGCCGCTCGGTGGTCAGGGACACCGCGCGACTGTATCCGTTCGTTACGCCGCAGGCGAGTCGTACGTCACGCGCTGCAGGTACCGGCGGATAACCACAATCATGCCGATGATCAGGCCAATCGTGGTCACCAGGGAGAAGATTTGGTTCACGGCCTGGGCTACATCGACCGAGAAGCTGTAGATGATGACGATCGAGATGACCGACAGCAGCAGGCTGATGACACCGCACCACAAAGTCACCTGCACATGCATCCGGTGATACGACGTGACGTCCTTATCGGTCCAGTGGTGTTCGGCCGCGATCTCGTCGATTCGCCCGGGCCGAGCTTTGGCGATCATCAACTCGGTGAGCGGCTTACCGACCAGCGCGCTGCCTATCAGGAACAGCGAAAGCAAAATCCCGGGAATGGTGTTGGACACCTGAGCCATGCGCGCGTCAGAAGTGACCAGCGCGATGACCAGGCTGAGCCCGAAGTTGAACATCAGAAAGCCCGACAGCACGTCGAACCTGCGGTTCTTGGCGACCTTGAACAGCACCTGGATGCCGGAAACCACGGTGGCCGCGATCAACGCGTGGATCTCGGGCTGCCCCGCCGCGCGCAAGAGGTAGTAGGTCCCGAGAGACGGTCCCGCGCTGGCCAGGGCGTGCCGGAGCACGACGCGCGCTGACGCCTTCTGGTTCTCTGCTGGCTGCTCGGGCACGCGGCGAGGCTACCGGGCCAACCTTGGAATTGCCCTCCGGCGCGCAACACCGAAACACCATGCCTATCGGGGCCTATCGAGATCACCGCGCCACTCGACAAGTGGCTCACCGATATTCCGCGGGCCAGATAAACCCCGTTCGCCCTGGGCGTACCAAAAATGGAACTTAAGCGCGCGGCGCTCAAGTTTGAAGGAGTGACCGCCGGTCCGAGATTCCGGCCCCACAGATGAGGAGAGAGCTATGAGCAATCTGGTATGGACGCGTCGCGGCCCGTTCGCCGAGTTCGACGCCCTGGTACGACAGTCCTTCGGCCCGGCGACGAGCTGGCCCACCCCCGGTTTCGTCCCGTCCGCCGAAGTGGTGAAGGACGGAGATGACGCCCAGGTACGTCTCGATCTTCCCGGCGTCGACGTCGACAGGGACGTCACGGTCGAGGTCGAGCGCGGCAAGCTGGTGGTGTCCGGTGAGCGTCGTGACGAGCGCGCCGAACAGACAGAAGGACGCGTGCTGCGCGAGGTCCGCTACGGCACGTTCCGCCGCAGCTTCACCCTGCCCAACCATGTGACGGGTGACGCGATCTCAGCGAGCTACGACGCGGGCATCCTGACCATCAAGGTCGCCGGTGCCTACGCCAACGCCGAGGTGCAGAAAATCGAGATCACCAAGTAGTCCGGTACCCACCAGACGAGGAGCCCGCGCTATCCGGCGTGGGCTTCTCGCTTCTTGGCTTCGCGGGCGAGCATCCGGTCGCGCTGTTCCTCGAACTTGACCACTTGGCATTTCAGGTCTTCCACGTAAGCGGCCAACTGCTCGCGACGCGCTTCGCCCTTGGCACTGAAATCGTTGCGATCGAAAATCCGCCACTTGCGAAGGTTCGGCGTGACCACCTCTTCGAGATGCTGACGTGGGTCGTAGATGCCGTGCTTGGCCATCAGCACGCCGTTACGACGGAAGTTGGGCATGCCCTGCCCGGGCATCCGGAAGTTCTCAATCACCGCGCCGATCGCTTCCAACGCCTGATCCGGAACGAGATCCAATGCGGCACTGCACATATTGCGATAGAAGATCATGTGCAGGTTCTCGTCGGCGGCCACGCGCTGCAGCATCCGGTCGGCGACGGGGTCGTCACACACCTTGCCGGTGTTGCGATGGCTGACTCGGGTCGCCAGTTCCTGCAACGTGGTGTAGGCGACCGACAACAGGAAATCGGTTTTGTGTACCGATTCCTCTGCGTCGGTGGCGTCGAAACCCGCGGTCATGTGCTCCATGCGTGCGCGTTCCAGGGCCACCGGGTCCACACCACGCGTGACGACGAGGTAATCGCGGATGACGATGCCGTGCCGGTTCTCCTCGGCGGTCCAGCGGCCCACCCAGGTGCCCCAGGCGCCATCCAGACCGAAGTATTTGGCTGCCTGACGGTGATAGGACGGCAGGTTGTCCTCGGTGAGCAGATTGGTGATCATCGCCGCTTTTGCGAGCTCACTCAGCTGCGACTGCTCGGGATCCCAATCTTCGCCGCCCATTTGCGCGAAATTGCGGCCCCGATCCCAGGGAACATAGTCGTGCGGGTGCCACTCCGTGGTCACAGACAAATGCCGGTTGAGGTTGGCTTCAGCAACGGGCTCCAACTCGCTGAGCATCTCAAGGTCGGTCAACTCTCTTGACATTTCACCTTGTCTTTCGCGTTGGAACCCCGAGCCCACGGACAGGGTAACTTATCTGAGCAATGCCTTGACGTGCTCGTATGTTGCAAGTGATGACAGGCAACTTCCACCCCACCCCACCGCCGGCCGGACCACCACGCCTGTTTCCGTCACCACAACTGGGCAACCGCTTGCTACAGACCCGATATTCGAACCGGCTTATCAGCACCATATCTCGGTGAGAGCAACATCACTAATTCGGCCGTGTTGCAACCCCGTCACATATTTGATCCGCTGGGTGGCCAATTCGGACGCTCGGTACGTTGGATTGGACGAATAGCGCGATTGTCCACGCAGTCCACCACGAAAGGCATAGCGAGTGCGAACCGCAATGTGTCGGGCGGCAGTTGCCGCCGCTGCATTCCTTATCCTGTTCGGCGGCCAGGCAATGCCGTCGTCGGCGCCGGCACACGCGTCGAGCTGCGCCGATATCGACCTGGCATTCGCGCGCGGTACCAACGAGCCCTCGGGACTCGGCGACGTCGGCACGTCATTCACCGATGCGGTGAAGAAGCAGCTGCGGGGCGCCAAGGGAATGAGCATCGACACGTACGGGGTCGACTACCCCGCGAGCATCGACTTCCTCCAGGCCGGCAAGGGGTCCGATGACCTGAGCAAGCACATCCAGAAGACCGCCGCCGACTGCCCGAAGATGAAGTTCGTCGTCGGTGGGTATGCCCAAGGCGCGGCGGTGGTGGACGTGCTGCTGGGCAACACCCCGCCGGGGACCTACACCTTCACCAATCCTCTGCCTGCTGGACTCGAAGACCGCATCGTTTCCATCGTGCTCTTCGGAGATCCCAAGAACGTCCGGCCACCCGGCGTGGACCAGAGCCCGTCGATCCGTGAAGACCTGCTACACAAGGTGATTGACGTGTGCAACCCGGGCGACTTCTTCTGCGATCCGCAGGGCGGAGACATCGTCTCGCACACCACCTACGCCAAGGACAAGCTTACCGACGGCGCGGCCGAAACGGTGGTCCAGCGGCTGGTCGCGCTGCTGGGACACCGCTGCAAGGGCCCCGACGGTCAGGCTGCTGACAGCACCACAACCTGCTCGCCCAGCGCGTAACCGGGAGTTGCCCGAAACCCGGCGTCTCCCGCCAGGAGATTTCGCCGGTATCACATGCACGGACGCCGAGGCGCAGGACAATCGAACCACCCCCATTCCCAGCCACACCGGGGCTGTAGTCATATGTGTACAGTGATGGTCGAAGCATGACGTAGACATTTGACTACACCGTCGGGAGCGAAGGGCAGACACACATGAGCCGCGATATTCGCGTGGTGGAGCCGGCGGAATACACATCACCCGCGCGCCCTCCAGAAATCGACGGGATTCCCTGCGCCGACGGACGAACGCTGCCATCCGGCCCGCCGCCCGGCCGGCCCTATGCACTGCCCGCAGATCTGCTTGTCGAAGAGCTCGGGCCGCTCTTCTACGCGGACTTCGGGGTTTCGCGACGGCTGTATGCCTGTTCACTGGATTTGGTCGAGGAGCTCTGCGACGAGACGCGATTCATCAAGGGCATCACCGACCGATTAGATCGGTTCCGCCCCCTTGCGGGCGACGGGTTGTTCACCGCCTACCCGGGCGAACCGAACTGGCAGAAAGCCCACGATGTGCTGCTGCCCGGCTTCAGCTTTAGCGGCCTGCGTAACTACCACCCCGCCATGCTCGATATCAATCGGCAGCTCCTTTCCCGCTGGGACGAGAGCGCCGGCGGCCCGCTTGTGGATGTCGCCGAGGACCTGGGCAAGCTCGCCATGGACACGGTCGGGCTGGCCGGATTTGGGACGAGGTTCGACTCCTACCGACAGGAGGGTCTCGCGCCTATCCCGGCGAGCTTCGCCGCTGCGTTACAGCAGATGTTGGCTCCGGGCGGCGGCAATCAGGATCTGTTCGCGGCCGAGCAGCAGAAGCTGCACACCTTCATCGACGAGCTCATCGCCCAGCACGGCGACGGTGCGGACGAGCACGAGAACCTGCTCGGACTCATGCTGGCGCCCGGCTCCCCTGAAACTCCGGCGCTGGAGCTGAGCAGCATTCACTCTCAGGTCCTCACATTCTTGATCGCCGGGCAGGACACCACGTCCACCGTGATGCCCACCGCGCTCTACAGCCTGGTCAAGAACCCTGCCGTGCTTCATCGGGCCCAGGCGGAGGTTGACGGCCTTTTCGGGCCGGACGATGAACACACGCCCACGTTCGACGAGATTGGCAAGCTTCGCTACATCCGCCAAATCGTGGACGAGACGTTGAGGCTCTCGCCACCGGTCCGCGAATTCGACCGCATGGCCACGGAAGACACCCTGCTCGCGGGGCGTTATCCGGTGCGGCAGGGCGAGGTTGTCACCGTCCTCACCACCTCGTTGCACCGGCAGCCGCAATGGGGTGACAACGTGGAGATCTTCGATCCTGACCGGTTCTCACCGGACAGATCAGCCGGGCGGCCGGTAAACCTGTTCAAACCCTTCGGCACCGGAGCCCGGTCCTGTATCGGACGGCAGTTCGCACTGCACGAGGCGACCATGGCGATCGCCACACTGGTACACCGATACCGCTTCATCGACTCCGAGCATTACCAGCTGCGCACCCACAGCGATCTCATTCGGAAACCCGTCGGCTTCCGAATTGGCTTGGCGCGACGCACTTCCCAGGACCGCCGGCATGAGCCAGCCGCCGCCACTACCGTCGCACCGCACAAGACGCGCCAACCGACGGCCACCGCCGCGCCGGGATCGACACTGACCGTCTTCCATGGCTCAAATCTCGGCACCTGCCGGGCACTGGCACACCAACTGGCCGAGGAAGCCTTCGATCTTGGATACCGGACGACCGTCGCTCCCCTGGATGACGCGGTAGAAGCCCTACCCACCGAGGGCGCGATGGTCGTGGTCGCCGCGTCCTACAACGGTCAACCGACCGACGACGCCCGGCAGTTTCTCGCCTGGCTCGATAGCGTAAAACCTCACCCGGACAACGGGTTGCGCTACGCAGTCCTCGGAATCGGCGACCGGAACTGGGCTGAGACCTACCAAGCAATACCCAGGAGGATCGACGAAGGTCTCGCCGCATACGGCGGCGCACCGATCCTCCCCCGCGGTGAAGCAGACACTTCCGGCGATTTTGCGGGCACCGTCGAGGCATTTTCGCAAGCCCTGTGGACTTCGTTGGGCGATGTCACCGGCGCGGATGCCTCCACCGTCCCGCTCGAGGCGCCCCTTTACGAACTGCGCGCCATCGACGGGCCCGTGACGGCGGCGATCGATGCCCGGTTCGAGGTGGTGCCGATGACCGTCCTGGACAACCGTGAATTAGTCAGCGCCGACAATTCTCTGGGGCAGGCGAAGCGGCTGGTACGTATCGCACTGCCCGCCGACATCGATTACCGCACAGGCGATCATCTCACCGTCCTCGCGGACAACCAGCCCGAGATAGTGGACAAGGCCGCTGAACTCCTCGGTCTCGTACTCGACCGGCGGATATCGGTCAATGCCCGGCGCAGCACCCGTCGGGCCATCGCCCTGGACCGTGAGGTGAGCGTGCGAGAGTTACTGACCCATTTCCTGGAGCTACGCAAACCGGCCACGAGAACTCAACTGCTTCGACTGGCGGCGGCGAACCCTTGCCCACCGGAACGGGCCGCACTGGAGGCGCTCGCCGCTCATCCGGAAACTCGCTCGCTCGGTATCGCAGGGTGTCTGCTGGAGTTCCCCGCCACCAAGCTGTCCCGGGCCGAGCTGCTGGAACTGTTCGAACCGATGACCCCACGGCACTATTCGATAGCCTCTTCAAACCGGCAAAGTCCGAGAGTCGTCGAGCTGGTCGTCAGCGTGCTCGACGCCCCAGCGAGGTCAGGGTTCGGAGATTTCCAGGGGGTCGCCTCCAACTATCTGGCCAACGTCCTACCGGGACAACATATCCGGGCTCGGGTTGACCAAGCCCGACAAGCGTTCCGGGCAGGGGCCGCCCCCTCCCGGAATGTCATCCTCGTCAGCGCCGGTACCGGGGTCGCACCGTTCCGTGGCTTTGTCGGTGACCGGCTGGCGGCGCTGGACGCCGGTGAGCCGTTCGCCCCGGCACTGTGCTTCTTCGGCATTCGACACCCCGAGGTGGACTATCTCTTCCGCGAGGAGTTCGAGGCCGCGGAGCGGTCCGGTGTGGTCCAGATGCGCCCGGCGTTCTCCCGCGTATCCGAGATCGGCATCAAGTACGTACAAGACCGGATTGCCGCCGACGCGGACGACATCTGGGATCTGCTCGGCGATCCCGCCAAACAGACGCATGTATATGTCTGTGGCGATGGCGGCAAGATGGCCCCCGCCGTCCGAGATGCGTTCTTACACATCTACCGGGAACACACCGGCGCGGACGAGTCCCAGGCCCGAGACTGGCTCATCGAACTCGTCGAAGCCGATCGCTATGTCGAGGATGTCTGGACAGAGTGAGGCGTACGCCGGTCTCCTAGCCGCGCCACGACCCGTCGTGTGCTCCTTGCCATTCCCACTACCCGCGTTCAAGTGGGAGAGTAGCCCGATGCGTAGACGCACCTTCCTTCGTTCGAGCTCTGTGGCATTACCGGCCGCAGCACTGGGTCTCGCCGTGCCCGGGAGCGCACATGCCGACGTCCGGCCTACCGGGTCAATCACATACCCGTTCAGCGCAATCCACGTGCCGGCCACCAGCGCGCCCTGGACGCTCGAACCGGATCGCGCAGTGCTGCTGGTCCACGACATGCAGCACTACTTCATCAAGGCGTATGCGCCGCAGTCTGATCCCATCGCGACAGTGCTCAAGAACATCAAGAGCCTGCTCGATACCGCGCACGCACACGCGGTACCGGTGTACTACTCAGCACAACCCGGCGGCATGACGAAAGCGCAACGCGGGCTCTTCGGCCAGCTCTACGGTCCGGGAATGCCGGATGACGATGCCGAGCGGGCCATCGTCGATTCGCTCGGACCGACGGCCGCCGATACTGTTCTCACCAAATGGAAGTACAGCGAGTTCTTCCGTTCCGATCTCCTGGAGATCCTGCGCAACACCGACCGGGACCAACTGATCATCGTGGGCGTCTACGCCTTTTCGGGGATCACCGCTACGTCCACCGACGCCGTCCAGAACGACATCCAGGCATTCATCGTCTCCGACGCCGTCGCGGACTACACCTCCACGGGACACGACCAGGCACTGGCCTGGTGCGCGGAGCGCACGGCGAGAATCCTGACCACACAGTCAGCGCTGAGTGCACTGAACAATTCGTAACCATCCCGATACGACAAAGGCCGCCCGCACACTCATACAGGCGGCCTTTGTGACGTTACCTAGACGAGCGCGGGCACCGTGGCCAGCGCCTGTGCGACACCGGCAACAATCGCCGCGATCTTGAGGGCCTCGAGCACCTGCTCACGGGTCAGTCCGGCCTCACGCAGCACCTTCTCGTGCGAACCGACGCAGAAGTGGCAGCCGTTGATGGTCGACACCGCGAAGGACCACAGCTCGAACTCGGCCTTGTCAACACCGGGGTTACCGATGATGTTCATCCGCAGCCCCGGGCGCAGATCGTCATAAGCGCCATCGAGGAAACCACGACCGCGGTAGAACACGTTGGTCATCGCCATGATGGACGCGGCGCCCAACGCCGCATCAAGGGCCTCGGGCGACAGCACACCCGCTGCCTCGTCGCGAATCTCCTTGAACACCTGCTCGTTCCGGGTGGCAGCCGCCGTGGCGACCAGGGTGCCCCAGAGCTGGCTCGGCGACAGCACGGTGCCGCGGGCGACCGTACCCAGGTTGAGCTTGAGGTCCTTGGCGTACTCCGGCAGCGCTTCCTTCAGGTTGTCAATACCCATGTCAGACGCCCGCGCTCATCAGCTCGCCCGCATCGATGGTCGGGTCGCCCTTGCGCCAGTTGCAGGCGCACAGCTCGTCGGACTGCAACGCGTCCAGCACACGGAGCACCTCATCGACGTTGCGGCCCACAGAACCCGCTGTGACGGAGACGAACTGGATGATGTTGTCGGGGTCAACGATGAAGGTCGCGCGGTCGGCGACACCATCGGAGTTCAGCACGCCGGACGCCTCGGCCAGCTCACGCTTGAGGTCGCTGAGGATCGGGAACGGCAGGGTCTTGAGGTCCTCATGCTGTGCCCGCCACTGGAAGTGCACGAACTCGTTGTCCACCGATGCGCCCAGCACCTGGGTGTCGCGGTCGGCGAACTCGTCGTTCAGACGGCCGAAGGCGGCGATCTCGGTGGGGCACACGAAGGTGAAGTCCTTGGGCCAGAAGAAGATCACGCGCCACTTGCCGGGGTGGTCGTCGCTGGTGACAGTGGTGAAGTAGTCGTCGGGCTGCTGCGCGTTCACCTTCGACAGATCGCCGCCGATGACCGCAGTCAGGTTGTAGGCCGGGAATTCATCGCCGATGGTCCGCAGAGTCACGATTCTCCTTCATGTGTTCCGTCAAATATTCACTGAATGCTTACTGGCACCATCGTGCCGGAAACTCGTCCAAAACAAAACGTGATTGTTGGCACTATATTGATAGGTATGTCCGATCGTAGTTATCAGCCGACAGTGGTCGGCCTGCGCGCTTTTGTGGCTATCGCACGTAAACGCCACTTCGGCAGCGCGGCCGCCGAGCTTGGCGTGAGCCAGCCCTCGCTTTCGCAGGCCCTGTCCATGCTCGAAGAGGGGCTGGGCGTGCGGCTTGTTGAACGCAACACCCGCAAGGTGCTGCTCACCCCCGAGGGCGAGGCGCTCCTGGAGAAGGCCACTGCCGCGCTGACCGCAGTAGATGAATTCACCTCTGCGGCAAGCGGCGTACGCGACCCCTTTGCCCAGACGCTGCGACTGGGCCTGATCCCCACGGTGGCCCCCTACGTGCTACCCATGGTGCTCAGCGGCATGGCCCGCGAGTTCCCCGAGATGTCACTGCGGGTGACCGAGGACCAGACCGGACGGCTACTGCGGTCACTCGCCGATGGATCCCTGGACGTTGCGGTGATGGCCTTGCCCGCGCAAACCCAGGGCATGGCCGAAACTCCGATGTACCGGGAGGACTTCGTCCTCGCCCTACCGTCCGGACATCCACTCGCCGGCAGCCGCGCGGTCAATCCCGCGGTGCTTGCCGACATGCCGCTCTTATTGCTGGATGAGGGTCATTGCCTACGCGATCAGGCCCTGGAGGTGTGCCAGCTCGCCGGGGTGCGTCCCGATCTCGGCCACACGCGCGCCGCCTCCCTGGCCACTGCCGTGCAATGCGTCGAGGGCGGTCTCGGGGTCACCCTGATCCCCGGCACCGCCGTCACCGCGGAAACCGCGAGCGGCGGACTGGCCACCGCCACCTTCGCCGATCCGGTGCCGGGCCGCCGGATCGGTTTGGTGTACCGCGCGACCAGTGGGCGCGAAGACGCCTATCAGCGCCTCGCCGAACTGCTCACACAGTTGGTCTCGGCGGTACACCCGGTGACGGCCGATATGGCCTAACGCCAGCGTCCGAGGATCTCCTCGGCCCGCGTCGACAGCGCCCGCTGAAGGAACGGGCCGAAGCTGATCCGGCCGACCCCCAGCGGGCCAAACGACGCCGGATCGTCAACGTCCGGGAGCGCGATGGCGTTCACCGGAAGAGGAAGTTCAGATGTCAAGCGCCGCTGCACATCCGGCTCATGACGGCCCACCGGATACAGCGAGTCGGCGCCCGCCTCGGCGGCCAGCTTCAGTCGCGCGATGGCCCGATCCACCCGATCCGACTCGTCCCCGATCTGCCGTAGGAGGATGTCGGTGCGCGCATTGATCACCACCGGGACACCCGCCTGGTCTGCCGCAACCCGAAGCGCGGCAACAAGATCCGCATGCTCCTGGGGCTCACGGATCCGCCCGCCCTCGCTGTGCACGGAGTCCTCGATGTTCAGGCCGACGGCGCCCGCTTCGATCAGTCCGTCGATGAGACGCTGTGGCGTCTGCGCATAGCCGGACTCGATATCCACCGACACCGGCAGGTCCACCGCCGCCGTGATCTGCGAGACCCGCGCCACCACATCGTCGAACGACATGCCCTCCGCGTCGGCCTTGCCCACGGAATCAGCCAGCGGATGCGAGCCCACCGTCAGCGCAGAGAATCCGGCATCCGCGGCCAGCTTGGCCGACCACGCATCCCAGACCGTCGGCAGAAATACCGGATCACCGGGAACGTGCAGAGACTTCAGCAGGGCGGCCTTGGCAGCGAGGTCGTTGGACATGCCTATATGCAACAGTGTCCGCGGCCGATTTACTCCACCGATCCGCCCGCGGAGCCGCGGCGGCCATGAGACGCGCCACCGCGTCGCGCATGTGCTCCTCGATCAGTCGATAGGCGGCGGGTGCGTCCCCGGCGCCGATCGCCGCGCAGAGCACCTCGTGCTCACGGACCTGCTCGCCGAGGTCCGCGTAGGTTCCCTGTAGCTCACCCAGCAGCATCCGGGTCTCCAGCAACAGCGTGCGCATGGCGCGGCGCAACCGGGGCTTCCCGAGCAGTCGACCAGGACCTCGTGAAAATTCTGATCGGCGTCGGTGACGGCGATCATATCGCCGCGAGCGGCGGCCTCGGTCATCACCGCCACCGGCACGAGCAGCCGCCGGTACGCGGTGACGGTGTCGCCGGACATGATGCACTCCAGCGCTGCGCGTTCGATGGCGGTCCGCGACCGGTAGACGTTGTGCACGTCTGCGTCGGTAAGCTCGATGACGAAGATGCCGCGATTGCGTTCGCTGCACAGTAGACCCTCAGATACCAAGCGCTGCATTGCTTCGCGTAGCGGCCCACGAGACACCGCGAACTGCGCCGCCAGTGATGCCTCGCCTAATTGGGCGCCGGGCGCCAGGACACCGCGCATGATCGCAATCCGCAACCGCTCGGCGATCAGCTCCGCGGTCGACTGCCGTTCCAGGGGTGCGAACTCCTCAGGTACCAGCGTCGTCATGTCGCCCTCCTGAAAAGCCGCCCCAAACCCGGGAAATCAGGCACCTCTTTGATTGATCGCAAACCTTCCCACACCGTCACCTGGTTCGCGGTCAATACCGCCTTGCCCAGCCGCGACTCGAGCCGCTCGACATGCGCGATGGTGTGCCTGGCGGTGTCCGGGATCAGCAGTGCCTCCGCACCTAGGTGATCGTTGGCATCGGCCAGCCCATCGACCTGGTCGGAGGTAAGCCGACCCACCTCCGCGGCGGTGTCGATGCCCGCCTCGCCCATCGACACAACCTCGATATCGTGCGCGGCCAGAAATGCGACGAACAACTCGGCGATATCGCGCGGATAGCTCGCGGCCACGGCTACCTTCGAAACAACCAGTGCGGCTGCGGCATCGACAAAATCAAAGGACGTGCTGGACGCCGGGTGCCGCTGCACTCCGACAGACCCGCGACCTGCTCGGCCGCGCCCCGCCCGATGACAGCGACATGATGCGCACGGAGATCTTCGCCCCGGTCGCCCCGATAGCGCGCTTCGAGACCGAGGAGGAAGTGATCGCACGCGCCAATGATTCCGAATTTGGTTTAGTGGCATACCTTTACACCATGACACCCGCCGCGGATGGCGCGTGTCCGAGGCACTGGAGACCGGTATGGCGGGTCTGAACCGACCCGTCGTGTCCACTCCTGCCGCACCATTCGGGGGTGTGAAACAGTCCGGAATAGGACGCGAAGGGGGATTCGCGGGAATCGAGGAGTTCATGGAGACCAAATACATCGGCGCGGCCGTATGAGCGGCCGGATGCGAGTAGCCACCATTCCGGGCGACGGCATCGGCGTCGATGTCACCCGGGAGGCGGTCAAGGTGATGGATGCCGCCACCGGCGGCAGAATCGAATGGACCGAATTCGACTACTCCTGTGAGCGATACGCCAAGACCGGAGCGATGATGCCGGCCGACGCTCCCGCGACGCTGGCCTCGTTCGACGCGATCCTGCTGGGCGCCGTGGGATATCCGGGCGTCCCCGACGACGTGTCGTTATGGGGCCCGCTGATCCCGCTGCGGCGCGCGTTCAACCAATACGTGAACCTGCGGCCAGTACGCCTACTGCCCGGAATCGCCTCGCCCCTGGCCGGAGTTTCCGCGGATGCCCTCTCGATGGTCATCGTCCGCGAGAACTCCGAGGGGGAATACTCCACCATCGGTGGCGTACACAATCGCGGCAATCAACACGAATTCGCATTACAGGATTCGGTTTTCACCCGTATCGGATGCGGGCGAATCATCCGGTACGCATTCGAACTGGCCGCCTCGGCAGGGTTCCGGGTCTGCTCGGCGACCAAGTCGAACGGCATCATCTATTCAATGCCTTACTGGGACAGCATCTTCAATCAGATAGCGGCCGAGTACCCGCAGATACCGTCCATGTCGATGCACGTCGACGCCCTCGCCGCGCGCATGGTGGGCGACCCAGGAAGCCTGGATGTCATCGTCGCGTCCAACCTCGTTGGTGACATCCTGTCCGACTTGGCGGCGGCGGTCACCGGCGGACTCGGGCTCGCGGCATCCGGAAACATCAACCCGGAGCGCACGGCCATCTCCATGTTCGAATCGGTGCACGGCTCGGCCCCCGATATTGCCGGGCAGGGCATCGCGAATCCCGTCGCGCAGATACTCGCCGGCGCAATGCTCCTGGACCAGCTCAACGAGTCCGGCACAGCGAACAAGATCCGCCGGGCCGTCGACCAGGTACTGGCGGAAGGTCGCGTCCGTACCCCCGATCTCGGCGGTACCGCCACCACCGAGCAGCTCGGCACAGCAATCGCGGAATCCGCTCGGTGATCGTGAATTAACCTAAGACATCAGTGACTTGTGTCACTTCCCGTTCGGATGTCCTGGCAAGATGGGTGTCGTAGCCTGTGATCCACGACACCTTCAGCCCAAGGAGTCCGATGTCGACGAAGACGGAGCTCACCGAGCTCAACCAAGCACTTGGCAGCCTGCGCCGCTGTGTCCATTCCCTGGAGTCTCGGTACGGCGACCTGCCGGCCGTACGCCGCATCGTCAATGACGTAGAGCGGCTGGACATCGACGCCGCGGACCTGGACCTCTCTCCGCATGAACACCGCCATGGCAGTGACGAGAAGATTCAGATCCCCGACACCGAGTACGACCGGGAGTTCTGGGGCGATATCGACGACGAAGGAGTTGGTGGCTACAGATGAGTCAAGCCACCGGGGTCTTCTCGCCTTCGCGTGCCCACATTCCGGAGCGCACGCTGCGCACCGACAAATGGTGGCTCGCACCATTACTCACCAACCTCGGCCTGGCGACCTTCGTCATCTACGCCACCGTGCGGGCCTTCTGGGGCAGCGCGTACTGGGTGCCGCAGTACCACTACCTGACGCCGTTCTATTCGCCATGCGTCAGCACCGCCTGCGCGCCCGGGGCCAGCCATTTCGGCCATTGGGTGGGTGAGCTGCCGTGGTTCGTCCCCATGGCGTTCATCTCGCTGCCGTTCCTGCTGGCCTTCCGGCTGACCTGCTATTACTACCGCAAGGCGTACTACCGGTCGGTCTGGCAGTCCCCGACAGCGTGCGCGGTCGCCGAACCTCACGCGAAGTACACCGGTGAGACGAAGTTGCCGCTCATTATGCAGAACATCCACCGGTACTTCTTCTACGCCGCCGCGCTCATCTCCCTCGTCAACACCTACGACGCCATCGTCGCCTTCCATTCCGAGAAGACCGGCGGCTTCGGATTCGGCTTGGGCAACGTGATTCTCGTGACCAACGTCGTCCTGCTGTGGGTGTACACGGTGTCATGCCACTCTTGCCGGCACGTCACCGGCGGCCGGCTCAAGCACTTCTCCAAACACCCTGTCCGATATTGGATCTGGACACAGGTCAGCAAACTCAACACCAGGCACATGCTGTTCGCCTGGATCACGCTGGGCACGCTGATCCTCACCGACCTGTACATCATGCTGGTGGCCAGTGGAACCATCTCGGACCTGAGATTCATTGGTTAGCAACCAAATTCATATCCATACTCGTAAACAAACCTGGGGTTAATCAATGGCTGAACTCGAACGGCACCAATACGACGTGGTCGTGATCGGTGCCGGTGGCGCCGGACTGCGCGCCGTCATCGAGGCACGTGAACAGGGCTTCAGGGTCGCGGTGATCTGCAAGTCCCTGTTCGGCAAGGCGCACACCGTGATGGCCGAGGGTGGTTGCGCCGCGTCGATGGGAAACGCCAACGACAAGGACAGCTGGCAGGTGCATTTTGGCGACACTATGCGCGGCGGCAAGTTCCTGAACAACTGGCGGATGGCAGAGCTGCACGCCCGCGAAGCCCCAGACCGGGTCTGGGAGCTGGAAACCTACGGCGCATTGTTCGACCGGACCAAGGACGGCCGAATCAGCCAGCGCAACTTCGGCGGCCACACGTATCCGCGGCTGGCGCACGTCGGTGACCGTACCGGCCTGGAGATCATCCGTACCATGCAGCAGAAGATCGTCTCGCTGCAGCAGGAGGACTTCGCCGAGACCGGTGACTACGAGGCGCGTATCAAGATTTTCGCCGAATGCACCATCACCGATCTGCTCTTGGACAGCGCCGACGGGCTCTCCAGAATCTCCGGCGCGTTCGGATACTGGCGCGAGAGCGGCCGATTCATCCTGTTCGAGGCTCCCGCAGTGGTTTTGGCAACGGGAGGTATCGGCAAGTCGTTCAAGGTCTCGTCGAACTCTTGGGAGTACACCGGCGACGGGCATGCGCTCGCGCTGCGAGCCGGCGGAACGCTGATCAACATGGAGTTCATCCAGTTTCACCCGACCGGCATGGTCTGGCCGCCCTCGGTCAAGGGCATCCTGGTCACCGAGGGTGTGCGCGGTGATGGTGGCGTGCTGAAGAACTCCGAGGGCAAGCGGTTCATGTTCGACTACATCCCTTCGGTGTTCAAGGGGCAATACGCCGAGACCGAAGAAGAGGCCGATCAATGGCTCAAGGACAACGACTCGGCGCGGCGCACCCCCGATCTGCTCCCCCGTGACGAGGTCGCGCGGGCCATCAACTCGGAAGTCAAGGCGGGCCGCGGCACCCCGCACGGCGGCGTGTACCTGGACATCGCCTCGCGTATCCCCACCGAGGAGATCAAGAAGCGGCTGCCGTCGATGTACCACCAGTTCAAGGAGCTGGCCGAGGTCGACATCACCAAAGACGACATGGAAGTCGGACCGACCTGTCACTACGTGATGGGCGGTATCGAGGTCGACCCCGACAGCGGGGCCGCCACGGTGCCGGGCCTCTTCGCGGCGGGTGAATGTTCCGGCGGTATGCATGGCTCAAACCGGTTGGGCGGCAACTCCCTTTCCGACCTGCTGGTGTTCGGCCGGCGCGCCGGTCTCGGAGCCGCCGAGTACGTCAAGGGCCTCACGTCTCGCCCGCACATCACCGAGGCCGACGTCGACAAGGCCGCCACCCTGGCGTTGGCACCTTTCGGCGATCCAGCAGCCCCGGGTGCGGAAAACCCGTACACCCTGCACACCGACTTGCAGCAGGCGATGAACGATCTGGTCGGCATCATCCGCAAGGAGGAGGAAGTCGAGCAGGCCCTGGTCAAGCTGAATGAACTCAAAGAACGCTTCAAACACGTTGCGGTGGAGGGTCATCGGCAGTTCAACCCGGGCTGGCACCTGGCGATCGATATGCGCAACATGCTGCTGGTGAGCGAATGCGTGGCCAAGGCGGCGCTGCTGCGCACCGAGAGCCGCGGCGGGCACACCCGCGACGACCACCCCAACATGGACGCCACCTGGCGCAAGACGCTGCTGGTGTGCAGCACCACCGGCGGCGATCCGGCTGTTCCCGACGTGCTCGTCACCCCCGAGCCGCAAACCCCTTTGCGTCCAGATCTTTTGGAACTGTTCGAGATCGGCGAGCTGGAGAAGTACTTCACACCGGAAGAACTGGCAGAACATTCGGGAAGGAAATCCTGACGTGAGCTACGACGCACAACTCCGGGTCTGGCGAGGCGACGATGACGGCGGTGAGCTCATCGACTACACCGTTCCGGTGAGCGAAGGCGAGGTGGT